>Ga0316630_10000386_pt1 | contig 13538 bp, 13 predicted proteins | sample OWC_May_M1_C1_D6_FD_207658 | JGI IMG/M metagenome (GOLD analysis project Ga0316630, IMG submission 207658) | Wetland soil microbial communities from Old Woman Creek delta, Ohio, United States - OWC_May_M1_C1_D6_A | ecosystem: Environmental > Terrestrial > Soil > Wetlands | place: USA: Ohio...
GACAGCCAGTTCAGCGAGTGCGTGCTCGACACCCGCGACATCGATGCCATCATCCGCTCCCTGGTGGACGCCCTGGAGGCCTCCTTCCACGCGCGCATCCGTTACCCCTGGCAGCAGCCGCCGCCGCCTCAGCCTCAAAAGACGTGACGGCATTTTCAACTTGCCCGGCGCGTTGCGAAATGGTAGGGGAGGCGGCTTGATGCAACGATATCCCGGTTCGTCCGCTCGCATCCGCCCGACGGCGGTCATTGCCCAAACCTTAACGGCATCGTGAGGTGGCTCCATGGCGTTAGCTCTGATGGAGGGTAACGAGGCCATCGCCCGGGGGGCGGTGGCGGTCGGGTGCCGGTTTTTTGCCGGCTACCCGATCACCCCGGCGACAACGATTTTGAACCACATGCTGGCCATGCTGCCGCCGCTCGGCGGGGTCTGCATCCAGGGCGAGGACGAGATCGCCTCGATCGGCTTCTGCCTGGGCGCCTCCATGGCGGGCGTGAAGGCCATGACGGCGACCTCCGGTCCCGGCATCAGCCTCTACAGCGAGCAGATCTCCTTCGCCATCGGCAGCGAAATCCCCATTGTCATCGTCGACATCCAGCGGCTGGGCCCCTCCACCGGGTCGGCCACCCGCGGGGCGGACGGCGACGTCCAGTTCCTGCAGTGGGGCAACAGCGGCGGGCTGCCGGTGATTGTCCTGGCGCCGACCGACGTCGCGGACTGCTTCACCCTGACCGCCCACGCGTTCAACCTGGCGGAGCGCTATCGCTGCCCGGTGTTCATCGCTTCCAACAAGGAAATCGCCATGACCCGCGAGAGCCTGGACCTGGAGCGCCTGGCCCTCCCGGCTCCGGTCGACCGGGCCGCATCCGCGCCGGGGCGGCCGTTCCTGCCGTTTCAGGCCTCCGACGGCGAGGGGGTGCCGGGCTTTCTGCCGATCGGCGGCAAGACCCCGGTGCGCCAGACCTCCTCCACCCACGGACCGGACGGCTTCATCACGACGGACCCGGCCGAGATCGCACGCGGGTTGACGCGGATGCAGTCCAAGATCAACGCCGCAGCGGATCAGCTGGCGGTGATCGACCATCACCCGGCCGAGGGCGCCGACACGCTGATCGTCACCTACGGCGTCACGTCCCGGGCCGCCGGCGCCGCGGTGCGCGATTTGCAGCGCCGGGGAAAGCCGGCTTCGCTCCTGGTCCTCAAGACGCTCTGGCCCGTGCCGGAGGCGGCCATCCGCCATGCCGCCGGAGGCGCCCAGCGCATCCTCGTGGCGGAGATGAACCTGGGGCAATACGTGCGCGAGATCGAACGCATCCTGCCGGGCAAGGAGATCGGCTTCTGCGGTCAGATGGACGGCCGGTTGATCGCCCCGGAAACCCTTGTGGAGGCAGTCGTCCATGGATAGCCTGTTGAACGCGGCAAGGCCGCCGGTGTTCTGCCCGGGGTGCTCCCACGAACGCATCACCCACACCCTGGACCAGGCGTTTCAGAGCATGGGGCTGGGCGGCGAGCGCATCGCCATGGTGAGCGACATCGGCTGCTCGGGGCTCTTCGACACCTTTTTCCTCACTCACGCCTTCCACGGCCTGCACGGACGGGCGCTCACCTATGCGGCCGGGCTCAAGCTCGTGCGGCCCGGGCTGACGGTCGTGGTCACCATGGGCGACGGCGGCCAGGGCATCGGCGGGGCCCACCTGCTGGCGGCCTGCCGCCGCAACCTGGACCTGACCCTGCTCGTGCTCAACAACTTCAACTTCGGCATGACCGGCGGCCAGTATTCCGCAACCACGCCCCCCGACGCCGAGGTGGGCTCCGGTTTTCTCAACCGGCTGGAGCGGCCGCTGGACATCTGCGGCGTGGCCAAAGCCGCCGGGGCGCCCTACGTCGTGCGCTGCTCGGCCTATCGCAGCGACCTCGCTGACGTCATCCGCAAGGCCATCGAGTTCAAGGGGTTTTCGGTGGTGGACATTTGGGGGATCTGCCCGGGACGGTTCTCCAAGCGCAACCGGCTGACGACCAAGGGCATCGACGAGATGCTCTCGAAGCTCCCCCCGCACGAGGGGCCGGTTCCCGAAAACCAGCGCCGGGAATTCGGGGAGCACTACCGTGAACTGGCCGCCGCGCAGAAAGCGGTCCCACCGCCCCAGGCCATCGCCCCGGCGTTTGCCCCGGTCAGCGGCGACCGGCAGGAGGTCATCATGCTGGGCAGCGCCGGCCAGCGCATCATCACCGCGGGCGAGATTCTATGCCTGGCGGGCCTGCACGCCGGCCTCAACGTCACCCAGAAAAACGACTACGACATCACCGTGCTGCGTGGCCCCTCCATCAGCGAGATGATTCTCTCCCCGCAGCCGATCGACTGCACGGGCATCCAAAGGCCCTCGCTGGTCGTCGCGCTGGGGCCGGAAGGCGTCGCGCGGCGCAAAAAAACGTTCGCGGCCCTCGACGAGACCGGCACCGTCGTTCAAGCGGCGGGGGTGGACGTGCCCGCCGGCCGCGCCCGCACCCACCGGGTGGACTTCAAGGGGCAGGGGTTCAAGACTACGGATTGGGCCTTGGCGTCGCTGGGGGTGTTGTCCAAGCTCGAGACGGTGATCCGGCCGGAGATGCTGGAGGCGGCGCTGGCAGCGCGGCTCAAGGGAGACGCCCTGACCGGCGCCCTGGAGATCGTCCGCCGGGTGGAACCGGGGCAATGGCTGTAACCGCCGCCATGCGGCGGTCATAAAAAAGCGATAGGCCCATGACAACCATGGGCCTATCGCTTTTGGACCGATGTTTATCGGTAAGGACCGGAGGGTCTACTCCAGGACCATCAGCACCTGCTGCGCGGCCACCGTGTCGTCTTTCTTGACCTTGATCTCCTTCACTTTACCCGCTTCAGGCGACGGGATGGCGTTTTCCATCTTCATGGCTTCCAGGATCAGCACCTCCTGATACTCGAGAACCTCTTCCCCCGTCTTGACGAGAATATCGACGACTTTTCCGGGCATCGGGGCCACGATCTGCTTCATGCCTTGCTCTCCTGTATTTTGTTTTCTCGGCCGACCGCCGAGGGCGACGTGCGAAAAGAATGGTGCTTGATACTGAAAGGCTCAACGAATGTCAAGGACAAAGGCCGGCCGCGATCGCTTCCGTCCTTGACGCAACCTGGCAGTTTGTATAATGAAGTACGTCACGAAGGCTTTGGACAGGAACCCGGCCATGCAGGGGGGTTGAATTGCCGGACCGGGCAACACTTCAGACGGGGAGGATGGTGGACATGCGACCGTATTTCGAGAAGATGAAGGAGTTCGGCAGCGCGCTCAAGCCCGGGATGATCAAGAGCAGGGAAAACAACGTCAAACTGATCAAGGATGTGGAAGCCGCAGTGGACCAGGCGGTGGAGAAGGTCAAGAACGCGGGGATGCCCACCGCCGAGATCAACCGGCGCAAGCAGCTGACGGTCTGGCAGCGGCTGGAATACCTGGTGGAGCCGGGCACCTGGACCCCGCTGAACACGCTCTACAACCCCAACCACAACGTGGAGGGGACCAACAACGTCATCCACGGCTTAGCCAAGGTCTCGGGCAAATGGGCGGTGGTGATCGGTTTCGACAACAAGGTGATCGCCGGCGCCTGGCTGCCCGGCCAGGCGGAGGACGTGTTCCGGGCCACCAACCTCTCCAAGCGCCTGAACATCCCCCTGGTCTGGCTGGTGAACTGCAGCGGCGTCAAGCTGCCCGAACAGGAAAAGTTCTACGGCGACCGCCGCGGCTCCGGGACCACCTTCTTCCGCCACGCGGAGCTCGAGCAGGCCGGGATCCCGATCCTGGCCGGCATTTACGGCACCAACCCCGCGGGCGGCGGCTACCAGGGCATCAGCCCGACCATCCTCTTCGCCCACAAGGATGCCAACATCGCGGTCGGCGGCGGCGGCATCCTGAGCGGCATGTCCCCCAAGGGCTTTTTCGACCTGGAGGGCGCCGAGCAGCTGATTGCGGCGGCCAAGCAGTTCAAAGCCGAGCCGCCGGGTTCGGTCAAGATCCACCATGACGCCACCGGTTTTTTCCGGCACGTCTACGACACCGAGCAGGGGGTGCTGGACGGGATCAAGGACTACATGAAGGACATGCCGGGATATAACCCCAAGTTCTTCCGTGTCGCCGAGCCCAAGGAGCCGCGGTTTCCGGCCGAGGACATTTACTACCTTCTGCCTTTCAACCAGAAGCAGATGTACGACTTCGACGAGGTCCTGGCCCGCCTGGTGGACGGCAGCGAGCACATGGAATACCGCCCGGGGTACGGACCGGAAGTCTACACGGGCCTGGTCAAGATCGACGGCTTCCTGATGGGCGTCATCGGCAACCGCCAGGGCTTCCTGGGTGAGCACTACCCGGAATACGCGCCCTATCCCGGAATCGGCGGCAAACTCTACCGCCAGGGGCTCATCAAGATGAACGAGTTCGTGGTGCACTGCGGCCGCGACCGGGTGCCCATCATCTGGATCCAGGACACATCGGGCATCGACGTCGGCGACATCGCCGAGAAGGCCGAGCTGCTCGGCCTGGGGCAGTCCCTGATTTACTCCATCCAGCAGACCGACATCCCCATGATCCTGACGGTGCTGCGCAAGGGGACCGCCGCCGCGCACTACATCATGGGCGGCCCCACGGCCAACCGCCACAACGCCTTCACGCTCGGCACGGCCACGACCGAAATCTATGTCATGCACGGGGAGACCGCCGCCGCCGCGAGCTACTCCCGCCGGCTGGTCAAGGAAAAGGAAAGCGGAAAGCCGCTTGAGCCGGTCATCGAGGAGATGAACAAACTGGTCAAATCCTACTACGACAACTCCCGGCCGATCTACTGCGCCCAGCACGGACTGGTGGACGAGGTGGCCAAGATGACGGCGATCCGCAACTACCTGAAGGCCTTCGCCGGCGCCGCCTACCAGAACCCGCGCTCCATCTGCCCGCAGCATCAGATGATGCTGCCCCGGATCATCAAGGGCTGAGCTCGTAAAAGGGGCTCCGCCGACGGACGGAGCCCCTTTACGAACTGCTGAGGCACTCCTATTATACCCCTCATGATAAATACCGACTCCTGGATAATTCCATCGCAAGCCCGGAACCGCATGTCCCGTTTTGCAGCTTGGTTTATCCTTGCCGGTTGGCTGGGGGTTGTTTCGACGGCGGCGACCGAAGCACCCGCCCATGCTCAATCGGAAGCCGACCGCGCCGCCCCCGAGGTCACCCTCTCGGCTGTTGAGGTCGAAACCGGCGGCACGTTGTATGTCCAGATCGACTGCCGCCGCCTGCCGGCCGCCTGCCGGGACCTGCGGCTGACTTTTTTCGATCAGGGGGCCATCGTCTTCCCGCATCCGGCCAAGGGACCGGCGGTCCAGGCCGGGCTGGTCGGGATCCCGCTCACGGCGCCGCCGGGAAAGGCCCACCTGACCGTCGAGTGGGGGGCCGGCGCCCAGCGGCTTGCCCGGAAAGTGCCCTTCGCGATTCGGCAGGGGAGGTACGGCGAGGAGACCCTGACGGTGGACCCGCGCCACGTCCGCCCCGGCCCGAAAGACCTCGAGCGCATCCGCCGCGAGCAGGAGGAGCTGAAGCGGATCTACGCATCCGGCAGCCGGTCGCAGCTCTGGCAGGGGGCCTTCCAGATCCCCGTGCCGGGCGAAATGAACGGCCCCTTCGGCACCCGCCGGGTTTTCAACGGCGAGCTGCAGAGCCACCACACCGGTACCGATTTCAGGGCCCAGACCGGGGATCCCGTGCATGCGGCCGCCGCCGGGGTGGTGCGCTTGACGAATGACCTCTTCTACTCCGGAAACGCCGTCATCATCGATCACGGGGCCGGCGTGTTCACTTCCTATTCTCACCTGAGCCGTATCGATGTGAAGGTGGGCCAGAAGATCGGCAAGGGCCAGGCGGTAGGGCTGGCCGGGGCCACCGGCCGCGCCACCGGCCCGCATCTGCACTGGGGCGTGAAGGTCAATTCGATCAGCGTCAACCCCCTGGCCTTCGTGCGCGTGACGGAGTTTCTGGTCGGCGGATGACGCGGCAGGGCCGGCGCTTTTTTCCTTGACAGCCGCAGGCCTTTACTTTATACAGCCGTCGCTTCAAAGACACAGCGATTCGATACTATGTCCGGGCCTCCGGAAACGGACCTGTTCTGAAACAAGAATGACATCGCCCAACTCCATATCGATTTACCCCGGGGCCTTCAAGGGCATCGAGTTCAACCACGGGGATTCTACCGCCACCGTCTGCAACCTGACATCTCTCGCGCTGGCCATGGGGGCGCAGGACCCCTACACCCAGGGGCATGCCCGGCGGGTGGCGGCCTATGCCGAACGCATGGCGCAGCGTCTCGGCCTGGCCTCCGAGGAAATCGAGACCATCCGCCTCGGCGGCCTGCTGCACGACATCGGCAAAATCGCCTTCAGCCACAAACTTCTAAAAAACCGGCAATCGAAGCTGAGCCGGGCCATGCGCGCCGAAATCCGCCGGCACCCGCAGATCGGGGGCGATTTTCTGAGGGCCATCCACGTGGCCGAGCCGGTGATCGACTGTGTGCGCTTGCACCATGAGCGGCGGGACGGGTCGGGTTACCCGCTTGCGTTGAAGGCGCCTCAGATTCCAATGGCGGCGGCGATCGTCAGCGTTGCGGATTGCTTCGACGCCCTGACGACGGACCGGCCCTATCAGAAAGGCCGCGGCCCGGCGCAGGCCATGAGCATCATGGCGCGTCTGGCGGGAGCGGCGTTTGAGCCGGAACTCATACGGGTGCTGGTGGAAGACGTTCGGGAAAGCGGGCTGCGCGCGGCCTGATCACTGCCAGCGATTTCTTTACAGCCGGGACGTTTCAGGGTAGAATGAACATGTACGGTGATTTTCCCCAGGGAGCGTCCACCTTGTCCAGCAAAGCCATGAAGGGCTGGTTCAGAGCGGTTTTCTCGATGGTGTTCTATATCGGGCTGTTCAGCGGAATCGGCTACCTGATTCAACTGACGCTGTTCTGATTTCACGAAGGGTCGGCCATGGCCGGCACGCCTCACGCGGCCCCCGCCGCGTCCTGCCGGCCTATGCCCGCTCGCGGCACCTTCGGACCCCCGTCCCCCGTCCGACGCTCCGATCGATACTAACGCCGGGCAGCAGCCCGGATCGCAATCATCCCACCGAGGATGCCACCGCCCGCGAAGGCCCGGCTCCGGTCCGGACCAGGCTCAAGCGCCGGGTGATGCAGGCCGGGGTCTCGTCGGGATGATGGGTCACGTACAGAATGGTCGTCGATCCCGCGGCGGCGATGTGGTCGACGGCCCGCAGGATCAAGCGCCGGTTGCTCGAATCCAGCCCCTGGCAGGGCTCGTCCAGAACCAGAAGGCGCGGCGGCTTGACCATCGCCCGGGCGAGCAGCACCATGCGCTGCTCGCCGTGGGACAGGTGGTTGAATTTTTTCGCTGCCAGCGGCTGGATGCCGAAGGATTCCATCCAGACCCTGGCGGCCGCCTGCTGGGCCGATGATGCCCTGCGGTAGAGACCGACGGAGTCGAAGAAGCCCGACAGCACGACCTCTTCCGCTGTGACGGCCTTGCGGTAGCGCACCTGCAGTTCGGCGGAAATGAGGCCGATGCCCGACTTGATCTCACCGATGCTTCCGCCGCCGCCGCGCAGCTTCCCGAACACCCGGACCGTGTTGGCGTACGCCTGGGGGTGGTCCCCTGCGACCAGCTTCAGCAAGGTGGTCTTGCCGGAACCGTTCCGCCCGCTGACGGCCCAGTGCTGCCCGCTCCTGACCGTCCAGCAGAGGTTCTCGAACACCGGGACGCCGTGGTGCGCCACCGTGACGTTCCTGAGATCGATCAGCACCTCCGGCGGCGCATCACGCGGCGCCACCCGGGGCGGCCGGCCGGCCGGCGGCTCGCGCATGTCTGTTGGCACCCGCGCATAAAGACGGTCCATTCGGCCGCGTTCCAGCACGTCCTCGCGCCGGCCCTGGAACACCACCTGTCCCGCTTTCACCCCGATCACGTGGGTGGCGTTCGGCGGGATTTCGCTGCGGCGGTGAGTGACCAGCACCACCGAGCGTTCGGGGCCCATCAGCTCGTTGATGATTTTCGCCAGCTCCTCCCGGACCTCCGGGTCAAGGCCGTCAAAGGGCTCATCCAGGATCAGCAGGCGAGGGGATGCGCTGAGGGCTACGGCCATCTGAAACCGCCGCATCTCTCCGGAGGAGAGCTCGCAAATGCGGCGCTCCAGCAGCGGCTCGATCTGAATCCGCTCCAGCGCGTCCGCGGGCCGGTTTTTAACCCCCCGGTGCGGCAGCCGGATGAAATCACCGACCCGGGAGCCGCCGTCCAGGCGGCCGCTGAAAGCATGGTGTTCCTCCCGGCGCTCCTCCTGCTCGATCAGCCGCCGCTGGTGTTCAAAGGACAGGCCGGCCGCCTGCCGCCGGAGGCACGCGGGCTCCGGCGGAAAAATCCTGCCGCGCACCACCGGCACTTCGCCGGTCAACGCCCGCACCAGGGTCGATTTGCCGGCGCCGTTGGGCCCGACGACCGCCCAGTGCTCGCCGGTGTGGATGGCCCAGGACGTCCCCGCCAGGATCTGCCGGTCCCTCACCCGAAGGGTGACCTGTTCCAAAGAAACGAGAGCTGTCTTTCTTGAGAGATCCGCATCCATATGCGCCCCAATATAGTATCGCCTTCCAGGCAAGTCGATCGGATCAGCTCAATGGACTCGGCGTGCGCCTCATGGTTGCCGCGGCTCCGGCAAAAAACCCGGTACCGCTTAAACCGGTGCCAGGCGGAACGGGGGCGCCCACAAACGAGCGTTGATTTCAACTTTGCGGAATGATATTGCATTTTTTATCGATTTCCCGGCATCGGTCCCAAATCCATCCAGCGAGCCCGACGATGAAAAAGCCGCTTTACGACAAAATGACGCCCTTGCTCCCCCTCATGGCGCACGACTACCGCGAGATCGGGCCGACCGAGGAGCTGATTTACCGCCTGGCACTGGGCAACACCTTCAACGCCCGGGTGGTGGGGCTGGAATCCATCAAGCGTTTCCGCCGCGACAACCCGAACTGCGCCATCACCTTCAAGCCCAACCACCTCAGCGAAGCCGACTTCATCGTCCTGGGGGTGATTTTTCGGCGCAACGGCCTGCGCGTCCTGATGGAGGGCGGCAACAACCTGTTCATCGAAGAGATCGACCTTTTCCGGGACGTTTTTCCGGCGCTGATCCATCCTGAATTCCAACAGCTCGCCCAAGTTCACCAACTCACCATCGCCCAGTACCTCAGCCAGCGCGGGGCGTTCAAGGTCTTCCGCAACCCGGTGACCCTGAAACAGCCGGACGGCACGGAGATCAAACTCGGCCGCAAGGAAATCCTCTCCCTCAGCCGGGCGTACCGTCAGCACTTGGTGGAGAGCAAGGAGATGTACTTGACGTTTCCGGGGTTTTCCGCCGTCGGGTCCAGCCTGCTGGGTCTCTTGAAAATGGACGAAATCAAAACCGGGAGGACCTACACCGGCAAAATCGACGGCTTTCACCACCTGCCGTTTCAGATGGACATCGAGGCCGCGGTCGACGCCGGGGTGGACGTGTACATCGTCCCGGTCAACCTGGCCTACGAACGGGTGCTGGAGGATGAGAACTTTCAGGAACTGACCCGCATGCACGATGCCGGTGTGAGCCCTGAAAAGATCTACATCCACGACATGGGCTTCATCATCCGCCGGTTCTGCGAGGATAAGCGCAAGGTCCATCTCTCCTTCAAGTTCGGCGAGCCCCGCAAGATCGACGCCCGGTCGCTGCGGGGGGACGTGCTCGGCACCAAGATCAAATTCGCGGCCCACGCCGCGGCCAAAGAGACGTTCGAACGGGTCATGGAGATGCAGCCGGTCTTTCCCGCCAACATCTATTTTTCAGCGTTCGACGACCAGTTCAACCGCATCCCGACACGGGTGATGCGCGAGAAGATCGACGACATCCGCGACCACCTCCGGCATCTTGTGTGGGGCAAGCAGCGGCGGCGGATCGATCTGCACTATGTTCTGGGCTACAACCTCCAGATCATGTCCGCCGATGAAATCATCAACCGCACCTTTGAAGTCTTCGCCGCCCTGGAACGGCCCATCACCTCAATCGACAGCGACATGTTCGTCGTCCACAACCACGACGTCGCCATGCAATACCGCAACCACGTGGCGCACTTCTTCGAGCCCCCCAAAAAATAAGAGGCAAAGCGCGGTCCTACCGTTCGCTCGAAGGCCGTCCCCCCTCGGGTCATCCGGTCGAAGCGATGATCCCGCCCGTCCGGTCTCACCACGCCGGCATAAGGCCATGGGGAAACGGTCGCGTTCCCAATTCTGGCTCGACAGCAGGTTGACGAGGACGCCCCCGGTCTTCGTCACGGGAGGTTACTCCCCCAGCCGGTCGAGCAACGCCCATTCGAGAAACTGGGTGTACACGCGCCAGGAATTCCGGCCGTAGCCTCCGGCCATGACCCAGGCGCCGGGAATGCCGCGGGCCTTCAGGAAGGAATAGACCATCCGATCGCGTTCCAGGAGCTGGCCCAGAGTGAGCCTGAGGCCGGCCGTGGAGGGCAGCTCGTCCAGTTCGTAGGGGTCCGCGCCGCAGACCACCAGCGCGAGGTCCGGCCGGCCGACCCCAGCCAGGCGCTCGAGACCTTCTTCCAGTCGCTGGTTGTAAACGGGCTCCTCGCCGGACTCAATCGGGATGTCGATGGTGCTGGGAATGAAGGAGGGGTTCGGACGCCCGTCGGCATCGCGTTCCGGCTGATCGAGGGGCCAGCCGGCCGCCATGTGGATGCTCAAGGTGGCGATCGAATCGTCGGCGGCGGTGAGGGCGGCGGTGCCGTCACCCTTGTGCGCGTCCACGTCGATGACCCAGGCGCTGCGGATTCGGTTCTCGGACTGGAGCCGGCGCAGCGCGATGACGAGGTCGTTTACCAGGCAGAAGCCCGCGCCGTAGCCCCTCTGAGCGTGGTGCATGCCGCCGCCGAAGTAAAAGCAGAACCCGCCCCCCAAGCCCACTCGACAGCACTGAAGGGTTCCCGCCACCCGGGTCAGAACACGGTTAAAGAGATCGGTGAGCGGAAGCTTGGCGACGGCCGGATTGAAGCGATGGTAGTTTCCGTTTGCGTCGACCAGCTCGTAGGTGCGGATGATTTCGGCCTCCAATCCATCGGAAAAAAGCCGATCGACGTAATCCGCGGCGTGGACCCGCAGCAGGTCCTCGCGGGCGGCCCGCCCCTGGATCCTGTCGATGTGCCAGGCGGCGATCCGGGGCCCCAGCCGCGGGTGGGAAGACAGCCGGGCGAAGGTCTCCGAAGCGCGGCTGTCCATGACCGGGATCTCGATGCCGAACTCAATGAGGCTGTGGGGCTGTCGGGGGGCGAATAGAATCATGGGCTCACCGGCGGTTGGCGGTTGGACATCACTGCGCAGCAGCCGATAAAGGGCGCATCGAAGGAAGGGCGCCGATCGACTTCGTCACTGACCGGACGGCGCCGGGGACCATAACCTGCTTCCAAGAAAGTCGCTTTTTTGCAGCCTCGCGGAAGCGGCATCCAGCCGTAACGATATCGCGGCCGGATGCCGCTTGCACAGGCGCAACTCAATTCGTTTCATAAAGGAGATCGCCCCGTGCTGCCGTCCGCTCTCATGGGAGCCGCCATAATACCCGCCGCCCCGTTTCCGGAGGTGGAGCGGGGGAAGGCGGGCTGCGCGCCCCGACCGGCGGGTTACTTCGCCGCGACGAGCTTGAAGCTGTCGCACACCTTTTCGAAGGTCTTCAGGTCCTTCTGGAAATAATCTTCCTGGGTGGCGCCGTAGCGGATGTTGTAGAAGGTGTCGCCCTTGATGAACCCGTAGTAGAGAGTTTTAAAGACGAACCCATCGGCATCCGTGTAAACGAAGGCCAGGCGAAAGCCACTGTAGCCGGCGATCCGGGCGGGTGTGTTTTCCGTCACGCTGAAGTTGCGGACGTTACTGTCGGCCAGAATCTCGTTGACGACGACCTCCGCCGCCGCCTCCGGCATCATGCCCGGGTTCATCGTCTTCTTGGTGAACTGAAAGGGCTCGGAGAGGGGGCGCTCCCGGATGAGGACAAACTGCTTGTAGCCGCCCTCCTTGGTCATGAACATCATGGCGTCATCGGTTGGGATTTCTTTCCAACCTTCCGGCACGGCCGCGTTGAATGTCAGCGCAGGCTTGCCGCCGCCGTGGGCGCAGGATGCGAGCAGGGCCATGAGGATGAGGCAGATCCAAAAACGTGGTTTCATAAGTCTTCTCCTTCGATCGTAGTGATGCACTGGGTTAGATAGCTGCGAATGTAGTCGTTATCGTGTGCATGCGGGGCCAGGGCCAGGGCGCTTTCGAAGAACCCCCTGGCCGAACGCGCCTGGCCCTTTTTGAGATGGATGAGGCCGATCGCTTTGTAAGGTTCCGGCAGGGAAGGGTCGGCGGCGATCGCTTGAAAATAGTGCGCAAGAGCCTGCGGTACTTCCTCCGCTTCGTTGCGCTGCCTTAAGACTTCCCCCAGCAGGAAATGGCCGCGGGCATGGTTCGGAGAGTCCCGGAGCAGGCGGCGGGCGCACCGCAACGCCTCGTCCCATCGGCCGTGCCGCACTTCGAGCCGGCCCTGCTCAAGCAGCAGGTTCTGGAGATGGTTCCTGAAGACGGTAGGGTCCGTCGATCGTCCTGCTGGGAGATGGGTCGGGCTCAACGCCTCCAGGAGGAGAGCCGGCCGCTTCCCCCCGGTCCCACTGCCGTTGCCTTCTTTTAAATGCTCGAATATTTTAAGTGCTTCATAAGGATCATATTTGGCCTTGATCACCATGTCAAGGCCAACCCGGTCGGCTTCCTGCTCAAGGCTCCTGCGCAAGCTCACCCGCGCTGCATAGGGTTGGGCCAATTCCTTCTGCGCCGTCAATTCATGAAACCAGGCCAAGGAATCCGAGAGCGTCCGATCGAAAATGGTCTCATCGGTCTCGGCCGGGCCTGCCGCCAGCGCGCGCAAGGCATGCCGCCGGGTGACGTGGGCCAGCTCGTGGGCCAGCAGCAACGCCAGTTCCGCTTCGCTTTCAAGGTGCGACAGAAGCCCCGTATGAATGTAAATCGCCCCGTCCGGGAACGAATAGGCGTTTTGGCCGGGAGCGCTGATTAGAACCACCTGCGGAACGACCCCCTCGACCCCGCCGTCGGGCATCAGGCAGGCGACCATCCGCTCGATGTAATGCTCCAGCTGCGGCTCTCGATACAGCGTGCTGCGCCGGACAATGGCGGACTGCTCACGGCGCGTCTCGAAGCTCAGCAGCTGCGCCAGGCGCTCACCGCGCCCCTGCGAGAAAGACACCATCGTTCCCGGGCCGCTGCAGCCGAGACAGAGGCATACTGCGATCGCAGCCGCAAAACCGGCCGGCAAACTCATGATCGTCCTGGCACCATCGGAGGCCGCCATGGAATTCCTCTGGAAGAATGAAGATGGGTTTACATAAGGATCTATCGGCTGAATCGACAC
>Ga0316630_10000388_pt1 | contig 13520 bp, 14 predicted proteins | sample OWC_May_M1_C1_D6_FD_207658 | JGI IMG/M metagenome (GOLD analysis project Ga0316630, IMG submission 207658) | Wetland soil microbial communities from Old Woman Creek delta, Ohio, United States - OWC_May_M1_C1_D6_A | ecosystem: Environmental > Terrestrial > Soil > Wetlands | place: USA: Ohio...
CTCATAGCAGTTGAGTACCACCTCACCGTGCGGATTGACGAGCACATCGAGCCGCAGATGGAACCAGCCCAGCGCCGAGTCGCCCACTGTCGTGTGCGAGTCCGTAGCCAGCCGCAGCACCTGCGCGCTATTGGGGTCAAGCCCACTAGCCGGTGTGCCTTTCTTCAGAGCAATCTGATAGGCCGTGGCCCCGCTCAGGCCGAGCATGTAGCCTTCAGACACGCCCGGGTCGGTACCCAGCATGAAGCCCATGATCGGTGAGCAGGTAGGGCTGCTCGAGTACCGCTTCATGGCAGCGCGGATGGACCCGCACTTGCGTGTACCCGCAACAGGAATGAAGTTGGCCAGATTCAGATAGTACCCACCGAAGCCCGGATCGACCACGGTAGATCTGAATCCGCAGCAGAAAGACCCGCCGCCGGTAGGTCGTGTGAACGCCGCTGTCACACCACGGTTGACAGCGGAGCTATCTAGAGCAGATCCAGTGAGTACACTCCAATCTACTTCAGCAATAGCACACCTCCAATGTGGCCTGGCACTGCTGGACTTTGGCCTTGAGCCGAGGTGCCCCAGTGTCTGACAGTAGCCATTGTAGCACCGGCGCCACTATGCGCCGACCATGCCAGGATACTTCATGACATGGTTCTTTGGCTGTCATTAGACAGCCCTTTCGGCCAGCCGTCGCGTGGGTTGCCACTTTAGCCCTGAACCACTCTGGTAGACCAGATGGACCGGACAGGCTGACCTTGGGGTGTCCGCTGCAGAGTCCAGCGCACCCATTTGCGTCGAATGCACCCTGTGCCAACGGCAGTACTAGACCAGCAGGCAGCCGCGGTACAGCTACGCCGTTGTACGTCTTAAGTACACGCATGCCATGCGCTAGCAGAGACTGGCAGATAGCAGGTGAGTATATAACGAGCGCAGAAGCTGTGTCGGTAGGATGATGAATCCTGCCAGTGTAGCACAGGTCCCGGCGCAGCCGGCGCAGATGGCTCTCGGCGCTTCTATGCAACTTCACTTGGAATAGCCACTCTACGCCGTGCTTCAGCCGGCGGCGAGTAAACACGCATCCGTCGCCCAAGGCAAATCCGAGCCAGTACACCGAAGTGACGGTTGGCACTTCAAAGAACCGCTCGTTGCACTTGTATTTGCTGAAGGACACTCTTCTACTCCGTTATGGGAGCGTCGTAGTCCAGACGCCCTCGAAGTCTTCGTACTCGACGTAGACCATGCCCGACAGGAACAATGCTGCTGTCAGGTTGGGCTCAGCGCCGTTCGCGTTGAAGCCGTTCGAGTCATAGGTCTCGTTGTTCTGCCAGTACTCTTCGAAGTCTTCGACGGCCTCGGGCGCTGCGGGGGCATCGAATGAAGCAGCCGTCAGCCTAGCATCTGCGCCGGCGTTGAATCCGTTCAGGTCAGCGGCCTGGTTGTAGGGAGACAGACCCCAGTCGGATTCGAAGTCTTCCTCGTTGCCGCCGTCAGAAAAGATGGCAGCAACGTGGTTTCCTGCCTGGAACACGAAGACCGAAGCAGCGTTGTCGACGCCGGCAGGACTCGGAGAGTGCCAGTTGCCGTCGAAGTTCTCGTACTGCATAGCTCCGCCTGAGAAGAACGCGGAGACAATGTCAGTGTAGAGAAACTCGAGCTGGTATAGATGATTGTCGTCCCAGCTGGACTCGAAGCTCTCGTACGGGCGCCTTGGCCCCTCGTGATAGAAGAAGGTGGCAACGTCCTCGCCACAGACGGTGTACGTCTCAGTCCAGCTCTCCGCCTGGCCGTACTCGGTACCGGGAGTCTCGAAGGATGGATTGAGCGGGCCAGTAGGCATCAGATCGCCACTCCGCTGTTGTCCATGTCATAGACCGTGATCTCGGACAGCCGAGGGAATTCGGCGGCGGACAGTACTACTGACATGCGAATGTCGTTCAGTAGCAGGTTGTCGCCAACGAAAGAAATCTCGCGGACGCCGGCTGTGTCGTTGATGACATTCAGCACCTTCGACCAGGCTATCTTGTAGTCCGGGTCCCCGTTGGCATCTAGCAGCTTGTACCCGAAGTCAATCTCTGTGGGCGCTCGCTCGTCGTCGGCCACTGCGAAGAACTTCTGTAGCGACTGCACAATGTTAGCCTTCACCGTCGCTGCTGTGTACCCAGAGGATTTGTAGATCTTCACCTTGACGGTGATGTCTCGAAAGATGGCTGGCAGCGCGGTGACAGCCGTGCCCATGATGTGCGGATAGGTACCGGTCTCAGTGTCGATCATTGCAGCTATGCTGCTCAACTGCGCTGCGGTGGGTGTAGCCGGAGGGTAGTAACCGGAGTCGCTGTAAGGCGCCCCGTAGGCCACGCAGTAGAGGTAGGCCTCGTCCTCGCTGACGCCCGTGTTGGGCTGATCGGACGTGACTGCAGCGGCTCGAGCGATGCCGCCTGTCAGTCGAGCTACGTACTCCAGGTCCTCTTCGTTCACGCAGCGTTCGAGCGTGCGCAGCGCCAGTGGAGCGCGGACTCTTGCCTCGGCGACGCTGGTCTGGTCATAGCCGGCTGTGCTCGCCGTCGGGTTCTGAAACAGCACTGTGACCAGGTTGCCGTCCTCATCGTAGATCGCGTCGAGCACCTGCCAAGCGGCTGCAGCGGCGACTCTGCCGGCCTCGCCCCCGCCTGTCTTGTAGGTGATCTGAATGGTGCCAGTGGGAATCTTGCCATTGATGCTGTTACCAAAGTAGACGTACGCGCGACCGCTGGCATCGGTCATTGGCACGAAGGCTTTGGTATCTGGCCCTACTTCGATGAAGCTCTTTATCGGCTTGCTGTCTACACCTGGATCGAGATAGCGCGAGTAGGCTCCGTCGCTGGCGAGCACTTCTATGCTGTCCTCGATCACGTTCTCGACAGAGAGCGGAAGGACCATGTTGGCAGAGTCGTCTGAGGCTGAGCTCTCGACGTGCGTCTCGGAGTTCTCCAAGGTGGTCGAGGCAGAAGCGTTGGCTCCAACCAGAATCTCCAAGGCGGCTAGTAGCTGGAATCGAGCATCTCCTGAGGCCAGCCTCGTGCCCTCAGGCAGAATCACCTTCTTCGTTGCTACTGCGCTGTTGGGCAGATAGAAAGTGCCAGATACCTGTGCCGCTGTAGCGCCAGCGAGGGTGTAGCCGAAGGGCTGCGCGAGCCGAATCATGGCAAGGCGGTCAGTCACTGTTGCCTTGAAGGCCTGCCGGCAGCGCTCGTTGAGCACAGAGGCTGCCATGGCTACGAGGCGGGCCTGGGCCTCAAGCAGCACGTTCTCGGGGAAGTTGAGAGAGAAGTCGTCCCACTGCGGGATGACCTGGTAGGCCAGCGTCTGCAGCCGGCTCAGGAGGCTCCACTGGTCCATCTGCGCGACATTGAGCTCTTGCGTAGGTAGAAGCGGAAGCGGCATTCTCTGAACCCCTTGAACCTAGACAGGGCCGGCGCCCTGCAATCTAGATCAGAACCGACGTTGTCTTCTGACCGGCGAGCTTGCCATGTAGCTGCGGATTCGCGTTGCGGATGATCCAGACGCAGCTGACCTTGAGGCTCTCCTCGTCCTGGTCCACTTCTGCTTGCAGATCGATCACCTGGATGTCCGGGATGTACTTTGCGCAGACATCCCGCAGCTGAGCGAGGAGGATCCCGACCTTCCCGGGATTCAGCGGCTGCCCGCGCAGCTTGTAGATGTCGGTGCCGTAGCTCGGGTCAGCGTACATAGATCCCCTCGGAGTCATGAGTAGCTGCCTGATCGCTGTCTCGTACCGCTCGGCCAGAGCAACCGAGCGCAGTCCTGGTCCTGGCCAGCTCAGCGGCCAGCTCAGGTTCTGCTTGTAGTAGGCGGCTCGAGGCTGCAGTGCCATAAGGCCGAGTCTAGAGCGGAGGGGCAAGCGGGCGCGAAAAGTGGATGGAGCTGTGCAGCCACGCAGATATTTTTGGCTACCCCGGTCGTTTTCCCTTGACAGATTTCTGCCATTTGTATAAACTAGACGGCGGGCCTGGGTGAGGGATGCTTGTGTGTATGTAGGGGGGAGTGCTGGCTCTCAGCCCACGTTCAGCAGCGAAGACCATCTGGCCGAAATCGAGAGAGTGCTGGCCAGCTACTCGGGCGAGATCACAGCGTCGCCCTTTGGCACTCAATTAGCATAGGCCGCCGGGGAACAATGATCCTGGAGGTCAACATGCTTCGCAGTCTGTCTGCTCCCATTCTGCTTCTGGCCCTCACCGGTTCCGCCTCGGCCTATTCTGGGCGCACGACCGATGCTGTCTACCGGAGCGGCACGGTCGCTGCTCAGCGCACGGCCGCCTTCTACGCAACTCGCGGCATCAAGAGCGGCCGGCCGGCGGCCAAGGTCTTCCGCGGCTCGGACATGCAGATCATCAAGCGGGGCAAGACGCCGGCGGGGCACGTGAGCTCGAGCTGGCGCTTGGTGACCAAACGGCTGGCGCCTGATGGCCGCACGGGGCTCATTGACGTCAAGGTCAAGAAGCTCGGCCCGACTGCCTGGAAGGGCTACACTGACGGGCTGAATACGCTGCGCTACCTGCCGAAGTAGGAAAAGCGCTGCATCGATTTTTCTCTTGACAGATTTTCCTGCCTCTGCTACACAGGAAGAGTCATGAGACTCTTAGCCGCCAAACGCGTAAAGTCACTACCAGCTATCATCGGCTGGCAAGGGACGCGCGTGTTTGATGCGCGCCCCGTCAGTTCGAGGGCATTGGGTTGCCTGCAGTCCTACCCGAACACCCTCGAGCATGAAGGAGAGCCAGGCGGCTAAAGCTCGAGGGAAACAGGAAACGAGCCAAGCCGCCTGGGAAACCAGAGCGGCTTTTTTCGTATCTGGGAGGCGTCAATAAGGCTGGCCGGTGCCAGCGCGTGACTGTAAATCACGTCCTGAACAGGCGAGTGGTTCGACTCCATCGTCTCCCAACGGAGGTGCAGCATGGACAAGCTCAAACGCAGCGACCAGCGGGAAAGCTATTGCAGCGCTTCCATAGCTCAGCCGGCAGAGCAGCCGGCCTTTACCCGGACGGTCGGGGGTTCAAATCCCTCTGGAAGCATCGATGGTTGTAATGCCCTGCTCGCTCTCTACCAGCTCTGGCGGCGAGACCGCAAGGCATACGAAGAGCAGACACAGTGGGGCCGGTGCCCGGTGCGCTGGCTCAACTAGGGCGCGTAGCTCAACCAGGTAGAGCAGGGCCCTCTTAAGGCTCAGGTTGGAGGTTCGATTCCTCTCGCGCTCACAATGAAATAGAGATTCCGGGATCGCCTAGTTGGCATGGCACTGCGCTCTGACCGCGGCACAAGGCAGGTTCGAATCCTGCTCCCGGATCCAAGGAAGCAGCTGGGCATGAAGCCCACTGGGAGCTGTAGCCGATATCTCGAAAGAGATCTACAGCGCTTCGCTTGAATTGAAATCAGAATAGTGCGGTCAATGGTCACGCGGGCTCAGCCACGAGCCCGTACGGGGTGATGGCTCACGTGGGACGGCGCGGGACTGAAAATCCCGATCTGGACAGTTCGACTCTGTCTCACCCCGCCAAGGAGAAACAGCATGAAACGAATATCCAGGGCGCGGAGACTGCTCGCGCGCCCATTGCAGAACGGTACTGCCCGCGCCCTATAAGCGCGTGGTCCCTGTTCAACTCAGGGTGGGCGTACTATTCCGGGATCGTCTAAAGGCAGGACGGCAGTCTTTGAAGCTGCCTATCTGAGTTCGATTCTCAGTCCCGGATCCAACGGGCAGAGGGCTTGGTGGTAAGCCGCTGGTCTTGGGCACCAGAGTTGTGCGGGTTCAACTCCCGCCTGCCCGACTTTGTACCCATAGCTCAGCGGCGAGAGCAGCGGGCCGTTAACCCGCCATTTCGCAGGTTCGAGTCCTGCTGGGTACGCTATCCACCAGAGGCTCAGAGGCAGAGCGCACGCCTGATAAGCGTGAGGTCGACAGTTCGAATCTGTCCTGGTGGACTACTTGGTGGCCGAAGCCAAACGGTGCGGCGCCTGGCTGTGAACCAGGTTCTAGGGAGTTCGACTCTCCTCGGCTGCCCCATGGGGTCATAGTGATAATGGGAGCACACTGCTTTCGCACGGCAGGAGTGAGAGTCCGATTCTCTCTGACTCCATCTTGGGCTCGTAGCTCAGCTGGGAGAGCGCCGCCTCGGCGTGGCGGAGGTTGCCGGATCGTGCCCAGCGCTTCCAGAACAATAACCGTTAAGATCACACGGAGGCCGCAATGAAACGTCATGGTAGATTGTCGCGCACGCTGTTGTGGGCAGTGGGACATGGCTATACAGTCGACCGCAGCGGGGCCGTGTTTCTACCAAATGGCAAGCTCTGCCGGCAGCGCTTGATTGATGGATACTGGACGATTACAGCGGGGCCTGGTAACGGAAACGAACGCGGGGCTGTCCGCGTGCACAAGCTCATTGGATATTTCAAATATGGAGAGGCTATATTCGCAGATGGATTGGTGCTCCGACACCGCGACAATAATGCTCGCAACAACACCTGGGATAATGTCGTTATTGGCACGCAGAGTCAGAACATGCTAGATCGCCCATTGGAGGATCGGCGCCTCCATGCGCAGCGCGCAGCGGACACGAAACGCGTACTGGACGACGATGGAGTAGCGCAGCTAAAAGCTGATCGCGCAACCGGCATGACTTACAGCCAACTGCGTGCTAAATACGGACTGGCAAAATCGTCCATATCATGCATATTGCATCGAGGTGGGCACTAGCAAGAACTTGCTACATAACTGATCCGTGCAACGGGCGAGATGGTCGAGCGGATATGACGGCGGTCTTGAAAACCGCAGGACGCGCAAGCGCCCCGGGGGTTCGAATCCCTCTCTCGCCGCTTGGTAGGACTGGGCATGGGCGAGCCCACCTGTTTCGAAAACAGACGTGTCGAAGGGCACTGAGAGTTCAAATCTCTCTCCTACCGCTCTCGCCTCCACGGACCGGTCTGGAACGGTCGTCTCCCTGTCACGGAGAAGAGCGCGGGTTCGAATCCCGCTGGAGGCGCCGACGGCTCGAGGTATGGTACCCAGGAGCGCGGAGGCTCGCAGAAGCATGGCTTCGGAGAAGCCCGTTCGACTCGGGCGACGCGGCGGTTCGAGTCCGCTGATCGAGTCGTCTATTTGATGCAGGATAGCCAAGAGGAAAGGCATCAGGTTCATACCCTGACTATCGCGGGTTCGATTCCCGCTCCTGCTACTCGAATAAAAAGGAGGTGCATGATGACAGAGCTCTAGCGCTCTTGAAGGAGGCATGGCTTTGTCACGTTCGTACAAGAAGGTGTTTGGCTGGACCGTGCATAGTCGCGGTGAGAGTGAAAAGCGCCTCGCCAACCAGAAGGTTAGACGCACTGCTGATGTGCCTAATGGGAATGCGTATCGAAAGGTATATGAGAGTTACAGCATCTGTGATCAGAAGTGTCTCTACTACAATTGGCTCCAGTTGCTGAACTCGGAGCAGCACAAGAAGTGGTGGCATGACCTATGGGGTATTCCTAGGCTCTATCAATTCCAGCCTTGGAAGGCTTGGTGCAAGTAGACAATGAAGAGGCCGGAAACGGTGGTTCGAATCCACTCGGGGGGAGCGCGAGCTCCTCTGTCGTCTAGCGGGAGGACGCCGGCCAGTGGCGAGGGACCAGTAAGGTACTGGAGTCGGTTGCTAACCGATCAGGGGGTAACGCCCCAGCAGGTTCGATTCCTGTTCTCGCCGCAAACCGGAGCTGTTGCTGACTCCTTGCTGAGATTGGAGATGAGCTGCTGAGAAATGGGCAAAGCGGTCGGCGCCGATTGCTGAGATCGAAGTACCGGCAGACTCGCCAATGGGGGCATTGAGCTCATCGGTTCGATTCCGATGCCGGTGTCCAGGAGAGCGAGAAGCAGGGTGCGCAACGACGTTGGAAACGTCGGAGGGTCGAAAGGCCCGCTGGGTTCGATCCCCAGGCTCTCCGCCAGTTCAGCGATGGCCGACCATCTGGTAGATGCAGATGACCGCTGAGGCGGCGGCGATTAGCATCCCGATGCCCACAGGGGGATTCTTCCAGCTGGGCGAGCCGACGAGGATGACGGCCAGAGCAAGCAGCAGACACACGATCAGGATCAGCATTTCGTTCTCCTTGGTGAGAACGGAGCATAGCACAGAACGCGTCGGGTGGCTCCTGACTGGGCGTCGGCCGTCAGCGCCAAACGTAGCTCCTCGCCGGAGCGAAATGACGGCAATCCGTGCCCAGGGTGTACACGGTGACATGACGGCTCGCCATGCCGTAGTAGCGAGTTCGACTCTCGCTGGGCACTCTATGCGGGTGAGGTGTTCCTGGCTGCATGCCTGGCTTCCACCCAGGAGGACGGGGTCCGATTCCCCGCACCCGTACCAACGAGGAGTAGGCCATCGGATGAGCCGCTCGCCTCGGGCGCGAGATCAAGCTGGTTCGACTCCAGTCTCCTCGATAGGGGCTTGTCGTCTAACTGCAAGGACGCCTGTGGTCTCTGAAGCGCCGGCTGCCAACAGGAGACTTCTCGAGACAGGAGATGCGAGAGCATATCTCGCCAAGCCCACCATCTTGGTCAGGTATCCCAATTGGAAGAGGAGCAGCGCTCAGAATGCTGTCGTTGAGAGTTCGAATCTCTCCCTGACCACCAATGCCGCTGAAGTGGCACCGGTCGCACGTCGCCCTCGTACAGCGAAGGACTCGGTTCGACTCCGAGCAGCGGCTCTCTGCTGACGTAGCTCAGCTGGTAGTAGCACCTGCCTTGTAAGCAGGATGTCGCCGGTTCGACTCCGGCCGTCAGCTCCGTATGATCCTGTAGTCGAGTGGGCAAGACGCTGGACTCTCAATCCAGAAATCGCGGGTTCAAATCCCGCCAGGATCATCTGCTCTCGAAGACAAATTGGCGAGTCGCCGGCCTTTCAAGCCGGAGGTTGCGGGTTCGAGCCCCGTCGAGAGCACTCGGGCGCTTGGTCGATTGGGAAGACGTCTGCTCGACACGCAGAAGAGAGCTGGTTCAATTCCAGCAGTGCCCACGAAGGGGACATAGTGATAGCGGGAGCACGCCTGGTTTGCACCCAGGAGGTGGGAGTCCGACTCTCCCTGTCTCCAAAGAATATCGCCGCCAAGGTCCACGTGGTCGGGACATCGGTTCGGTAAACCGAAAGGCAGAGTTCGATTCTCTGTGGCGGCTCTACGGGTCCAAGGTCATGGCGACCGACGGCGCTCCAAACGCCGAGGAGAGCGTTCGATTCGTTCTGGGCCCGCTGACGGCGCCGAGTTCCGGTGAGCAACACGGTCTGCAAAATCGTGGAGGAGCGTTCGACTCGCTCCGGCGCCTCCGCGCTCTCGTCGGTCAATGGACAGGCCCTTCGGCCTCTACCCGAATGATGCACGTTCGAGCCGTGCCGAGAGCAAAGCTCTGATGGCGGAATGGACACCGCAGCGAGCCCCTACCTCGCAGGTCCCAGTTCGATCCTGGGTCAGAGCATTATGCTGCGATAGCACAACGGATAGTGCATCGGCCTCCGGAGCCGAGGATCAGAGTTCGATTCTCTGTCGCAGTATCTGGGCATCTCGCCTAGCGGAATGGCCCCTGGCCTACAACCAGGAAAAATGGGGGTTCGACTCCCTCGATGCCCAACGCCCTCCTAGTGAAATGGACATCACTACAGACTACGGATCTATCATTCCCGGTTCGAGTCCGGGGGAGGGTATTGTATCAAGGCCAGCTAGTCCAATTGGTAGAGACATTGGGTCTAGGCCCCAAGTGCTCGGGGTTCGAATCCCCGGCTGGCCATATAGCAACGAGAGAGGGCATCTCCGAGCTGGCTCATAACCGGCTGCGCTCTGGTTCAAGTCCAGACGTTGCTATAAACACCCCCCAGAGCTCTAGGCTCGTGTAGATAACTCTGGGTTCTTGCTCTCGTCGCTCAACTGGTAGAAGCAATCGGCCTAAACCCGATACAGTGATGGGTTCAAATCCCTCCGAGAGCAACCGGGATGTAGTTCAGCTTGGAAGAACGTCCGGATGGGGTCCGGAAGGCCGCTGGTTCAAATCCAGTCATCCCGACTGCGCAGAAGTGGCGGAATTGGCAGACGCACTAGCTTGAGGGGCTAGCGCTCGAAAGGGCATGAGGGTTCGAATCCCTTCTTCTGCATCTGCCCCGATAGGCAATTGGACGACCGACCTGGCCCAAACCCAGGTGTGCTGCCGGTCCGAATCCGGCTTGGGGCATTCGACAAGTGACCATTGACTGCGCTATAGTCCATGAGGAGCTCTGCTCCTCGGAGATGTCAATGACCTGGGTGCAATGTAGCTAAGGTGCCTGCCATGGAAAGCGCTCGGATTCTTCTGCTCAGCCCCAACTATGAGCCCCTCGAAGCCATCGGCTGGCGCAAGGCGATGTGCCTGCTCTCAATGGGCAAGATCGAGATCGTCGAGGAGTACGACGACCGACAGATCCGATCCGTCTCGGTCATCTTCAAGATGCCGGCGGTCGTGCGACTGGTCAACGTGTTCCGCCGGCCCAAGAAGCGGGTTCGCTATCGAAAACAGAATGTCTTCGCTCGCGACCGCTGGACCTGCGCTTTCTGCGGTGAGAAGAAGAGCGCGTCTGAGCTCACCGTCGACCACGTTGTGCCCCGCGCGCAGGGCGGCAGGACTGAGTGGACCAACGTGGTCACGGCCTGCGGCCCGTGCAACCTACGCAAGGCCGACAGGACTCCGGCGCAGGCAGGCATGCACCTGCGCTTCAAGCCCTATCAGCCTGACTGGGTGCCGGTGCTGTCATTTCAGATCAAGTCCGAGCTCCCTGAGATCTGGAAGCCCTACTGCTACCAGGCGGCCTGAGCTCAGGCAGCCATCCTTCGCCAGCCCGGCCGGGCTTCTCGCTTGCGCCGATGGAATACCCGCCGCAGGCTCATCCTCGCTCGCCGGCGTACGGCGGGGCGCTTCGCCCAGACCGTCCGCAGGACCCTGAAGTACAGGTCGACGTGGTAGGGCGGATTCGGGTTTGCCTCGTTGTGCAGACGCAGGCGGAAGAGAGCCTTGGCCAGCTCGAGGTCACCGCGGGCGTGCTGCCGTGCAGCGCAACAGGCGTTGACCCAGCGCCTACGAGCGAAGCGGTGGACTGCGTTACAGATGCTGCAGGCGCCGGGAGGCGAGTAGTAGTTCATCATCGCTGACTCGTATACTCGAGGTCCAGTTCACAGAGCATGCAGCGTCCATCATCTAGCTTGTGCTTGCCGTCGAGCGCACCGGGGGCAGGCTTCGGCTGCCAGCCGCTCTCGCACCTGCTGAGCTAGATGTCTGCCGGCTTCATGTGCGCGGTTCATGCTCTCGATGAACGGAGCTCCGTACTTGAGCTGCATCAGGTTCTTTCCTCCACGATATACATACACACAGGCATCGCTCATCCGCCGCGATGGCTAGCTTATTCATACTGTTGCCGATTGTCAAGCAAAATCGTCTAAAGGTATTGAAACGTGGGGATTTCGATGGTGTCCTTGGTGTCGTCTACGCCTGTCATCGGCGCCAGGATATTGTAGATGATGGCGACAGCGTTGCGAGCCACTGCGATGGCTGAGAACATGGTGCCGAGAGAGGGCAGGCCGGTCAGGACGCTGGGCGTGCCCCCGCCGGCAGCCAGCAGGCTCGACGTGCTGTCGAGCGCTGTGCCCGCCTCGGCGTAGTCCTCTGCTGCCTTCTTGATGATCTGGTTGGGCATCAGGCGCAGCAGCACCTGAATCAGGATGTCGTTGATGGGCTGTATGATCTTCAGGACGTCGAGCATCTGCTGGATAGATAGCTTCACGTCTCTCATGGCGCAGGAGCTCATGTTGACAAGCTCGATGTCGCCCAGGCCGAGGGCGTAGCTCTGCAGGTTGGCCAGCGCTGCCACCTTGGTATCCAGTCTCTGCAGCAGGCCGATAAAGGCATCGACCAGATCGATGCAGATGCCGGCCACATCCACTGCCATGAAGATGTAGGGGAAGGGGGGGATGTCTTGCAGAACTTGGGCGAAGACGCGAGCTAGTGCCTTGAGGCAGTCGAAGATGGGGTCAGGTGACAGTGTCATGATGGCCTTGGGTATAGCCTCCATGCACTGCTTCATTGCTACTACGACCTCGACCATCTGCAGGTACTTGCGGATGGGGGCGAGGGCCAAGTTCATCACGTTCATGAACTTGGACATCAGATCGGCAGGATCAGGAATGCTGGATACGGCATCCCAGGCCATCTCGATGGTGCCCAGGTTGGGCACGCGGATGCTGGGTGGCCGGCGCCAGACCGGTGGGTCGATGCAGGTAACGATGAGAGGGGCTGGAGCGGTCATAGGTCCTGTTCTGCTCTCTACAGACTCCGCGTGGTCAGGCTATCTACCCGCCTACCCTGGATCTGCACAGCCCCGTCAGCACGGATGTCGATGGTGCCACGCGCGTACAGCGAAAGCAGCGTCCTGGCTTCGATGTAGATGCTCTCGGACTTGCCGCCTTGGCCGTCCTTGGCGTTGATCTCGATCTTGCTGCCGGTGGCCTTGGCCTTGAGTACCAGCTTCTCTTCTTCGTCGTCCTCGATCAGGTAGGCAACGAGGCTTGCGCCCTCCCAGAGGACCACGCGCTGCTGTGCTTTCTGGGCACTGGTGGCTTCGTTGAGTACAGGCGGTCCTGCTTGGCTACCGTTGGAGTCCAGGCCGTAGTACCCAGTCAGGTAGACGGCTCTCGAATCAGCACCGCGATAGATGCCGTGCTCGAAGATCACCATCACCTGCGAGCCCTGGGGCGGCGGTGGGTACTGCGAGCCCTTGTGCACCTGCCCGGCCCCTGGCCAGCAGGCAGGCATCACCCAATAGGACGACCTGGGCTCAATGATGCCAGGTATGGCTATGATGATGCGCCCGGTGCCTTCTGGATCGTCGTTGGTCACGACGACGGCAAACGCGAATCCCTGTATGCGGTCTGGCTGCATGTTGGTTGCCTATTGGCGCCTGGGCCGGACGTTCTTGGTGCTCTCCTGCCCCCACTTGGGCCTGAAGTCGGATACCCGGTATGCACTTTGAGTTGACTGCTGGTGAGCTGCGTCGTAGTTAAGGTCGCCGGCGGTGCCCCAGAAGTCGGTGCCCTTGGGCACGTCGCGCTTCTTGGGATGCGTGAGGCGCAGGGATGTCTTGTAATCACTGCCGCTGATAGTGTGCCGGGCTGTACCTATGATCCAGACTCCATCTACGAACGGGGAGCCAGTGCCCTTGATCTGCACTAGGCGTGTAGCTAGCAGCTTGGGGTTGCCTACGGTCTCCACACTGAGCTGGAAGGCACGCATGTGGCGCTGAGTGAACCACTGCTCCGCCTTCGCGTCGACGGCAGCCTGAGAGCCTACCAGTGCGGGAATCACGTCTTCGCGCGTGATAGCTGCATTTCTCCCGGCATCAGCGCGGAAGCCATCGAGGTAGGCTGTGGACATAGAGGACTGGCCGGTCTGGCTGTCAAAGGACAGGTCTCCTGCTACAATCATGCGCGTC
>Ga0316630_10000389_pt1 | contig 13495 bp, 11 predicted proteins | sample OWC_May_M1_C1_D6_FD_207658 | JGI IMG/M metagenome (GOLD analysis project Ga0316630, IMG submission 207658) | Wetland soil microbial communities from Old Woman Creek delta, Ohio, United States - OWC_May_M1_C1_D6_A | ecosystem: Environmental > Terrestrial > Soil > Wetlands | place: USA: Ohio...
CGCTGCGCCCGGTCGTGGACCGCACGCTCCCGCTGTCAGCCTGCGCCGAAGGACATCGCCTGCTGGAGCAGCGAGCCGTATTCGGCAAGATCGTCCTGCTGCCCGGAGAACGGTGAATCAGTGGAAAAGTGGATCGGTGGATGGGTGGATCGGTAGCGTGGCGGCTCGACCTCTTCCCCCGTGTCAGCACACTGCGTCACTGATCCACTAGTTCACCAATTCAGTGCTTCACCCTCCCCTCGTCACTCGGCACTCGGCACCCGGTACTCCCTTCCGTACCAGCGCATCCCCCAGAAGCAGAAGAGCGCCGCCGCCAGCAATCCGGCGGGGGCCACCCACAGGGCGGCCGCGAGGCCGAGGCGGTCCGAGATCATGCCCACGATCGTCGGGGAGATGGCATCCCCCAGGGCGTGGATGACGAAGATGTTCGCGGCATAGGCGGTCGCCCGGACCGCCGGGGCGCTCACGTCGGCGACGATGGCATTCAGCGGCCCCGTGTTCAGGAAGACCAGCACCTCGGCCGCGAAGATGAACGCCAGCGCGGATGTCTGATCCGGAGCCAGAATCACCCCGGCGGCACAGGGGGCGCTCAGCGCCAGACCGACCCCCGACACCAGGAAATACGCCGCCGGGATTCGCGTCCGCAGCCGGTCCCCCAGCCATCCCCCGGCCACCGTCCCGACCACCCCGCTCACCAGGGTGAGCAGGCCGAAGACGAGGTTTGCCCGGGTGAGATCCATGCCCCGGACCCGAACCAGATAGGTCGGAACCCAGGCGGCGAGGCCGCCGACGACAAACGTCATGGCCGTCATCGCCAGGCAGTTCAGCAGGTAGCTTCGTGTCCGGCAGAGCGCCAGGTACTCGCCCAACTGGGGGCGAGCGGCCGCGCCCGCCGGCCCACGGGGCGACCCGGGGCCCCCGCGCGGCGGGTCCGCCATGCGGCCGACGCCCCAGGCCAGCAGCAGACCCGGCAGTCCGACCACCAGGAAGGCCGCGCGCCAGCCGAACCGGTGCGCCAGCGCCCCTCCCAGGAGGTAGCCCAGGGCGCTGCCCACGGGGATCGCCATGGAGAAGAACGCCAGCGCCCTGCCCCTGGCGCCAGGCGCCACCGTATCCGACAGCAGGGCCGGCGCCACGGCCCCGTAGCTGGCCTCGCCGATGCCGACCGCCGCCCGGGCCGCCAGCAGCTCGCCGTACGTCCGGACCACCCCCGAGAGTCCCGTCGCGACGCTCCACACGGCGACCCCCAGGCCCATGAGCCGCGGCCGCGACCCCCGGTCGGCGAGCAGCCCGAAGACCGGCGCCGCGCTCAGGTAGACCCACATGAATGCCGAGGCGAGCAACCCGAGCTGCGTGTCGGACAGCGCGAGCTCCGCCTGGAGCGGCGGAAACACCGCGAAGATGGCCTGCCGGTCGATGTAGTTGAGCAGGTTGACCCCGAAGAGGGCGACTGCCACGCTTCCCGGGCGCATCAGGAGACCCCGGCGGCGGTCGGCGGCGAGGCCATCCGGCCGCCGAGCCAGTAGACGCCCGTCGCCACGGCCGCCACCACGGCGGCGGCCGCGTACAGCCAGGTCATGCCGAGGACCGGGTACAAGAGGCCCCCCAGGAAATTGCCGAGAAAGCTGCCGACGCCGAAGGTCGCCGAGGAAAACACCCCTTGCGCCGTGGCCCGGAGCGTCCGGGGCGCAAACGTATCCACCAGCTCCACCGCGGCGAGGTAGAAAACACCGAACGCGAAGGCGTGGGTGAACTGGATCAGGATCAGCGACACCGGGTCCCGTGCCGGGATGAAGAGCAGCCAGCGAATGGCGTGCGCGCCGATCGCCACGCCCAGCCAGCGGCGGGCGCTCATGAGCGGCCAGAGCCGCGCCCAGCACGCCATGACGACCAGTTCGCTCCCTGCCGCCGTGGCCCACGAGAGCCCCGCAAAGGTTCGGGAGAATCCGAGCTCCGCCAGGTGGATGGTGAAGAAGACGGTGTACGGCCCGAAGCTCACGCGCGCCAGCGACGTCGCCGCGAGCAGGACGAGCAGCCTTCGATCCCGTAACACCGCCAGGATATCCGCCGCGCGCGCCGGGGGCAGATCCCCCGGCTGCCCGCTGCGCCCGACCCAGCTGATGACCCCGCACACCAGCAGCGAGACACCGACCCCTTGCACGACCGGGTGCAGCCCCGCGTGGTCGGCCAGGATCCCCGCCCCGACCGCGGTGACGATATAGCCGACGGTCCCCCACATCCGCAGGGCAGCGTACGCTTGCGGGCGGCCCCCCGTCGCCGCCAGCACCATGCTGTTCACCAGGGGGATGAGGGGCGTCCGGAACGCCGCATACACGATCAGGGCCACGCCCACCTGGACCGGCGTGCCGAGCCACGGAAACAGCAGGGCCGCCCCCGCACACACCCACACGTTGACGAGGAAGATCCGCATGCCCGCCCGCGTCACATCGGCCCACGCGGTCCAGAGGAAGGGCGCGACGATGGAGATGCCCGGCAGGATGGCATTCAGGGTGCCAAGCTGCGCCGGAGAAAAGCCCAGGGCATACCAGTAGGGGGCAAGGTACGGCTCGTAGCACCCGACGGCGGCGAAGTACCAGAAGTAGAATGCGGCGAGATAGACGGGGTTGGTCAGGCGGGCCTCCGCGACCGGAAGAAGGACTGTTCGAGGGTACAGCGGTTCGGCAGTTCGGCTGTTTCCGCCTACGGCGGATTCGGCTGTTCAACGAATCAGGAGATCACACAGGAGCTTCTGCGCACGTTCCATCGAACCATCGAGCTATTGAACCCCCGACCAGCCCGACGGGAGCGCGGCCCACCCATGGGACTCTCGCACTGCCGTACCACCGAACCGCCGAACTGCCGAACCGCCGAACAGGATCGTGTCACATGATCGGTCCCGGGTAGACCCGCGGGATCTCGACGGCCTCGCAGGAGACGGCGTTGACGCCGGGGATTCGCTTGGCCACTTCCGCGGCCGCGTCCATCATGGCCGGGCTGAAGACGACGCCCTTGAGCGCCACGCGGCCCTCCTGCGTCGTGACCTCGACGTTGATGTTCTTGGTCACCGGGTCCTTGGCGATCGCCGCCCGGACTTGGGCCGCCAGGCTCAGATCCCGCACCCGCTGGGTGGATTCCGGGGTCGGCTGGTACTGCGGATGCTGGGCCGCGGCCACCAGGAGATCCACGTAGAACTTCCAGTTCCCACCCGCCGTGTTGATGACCAGGTCGTAATGCTCGGGCTTGGTCCAGTCCAGCCCGAAGAGGTAGTCGATGCGCCCGGCCAGCTCGCGGTCGTACTCCTTGACCTTCATCGAGGCCTTGCGTGCGTCCACCTTGTCCTGCTCCATGATGCGTTTGACCCGGATGTCAAAGGGCGCCATGATTCGGACCCGCACAGCGTGACTCACGTCGCGCAGGAAGAACGGCCCGCTCCGGCCAGCGGTGACGAGGTTGCCCGCCTCGGCGAAGGAATAATAGGCGGCTTCGATGAAGATCAGGTAGCGCCGCTTCTCCTCGTCGAACCGCTCCCACAGCGAGAGCCGCCGGTCCGCCACGTCGCTGATCTTCTCCTCCGGCACCCCGTGGGACTGGGCGGCCCGCAGCAGGATCTCCCGATCCACGTACTGGAAGTTGAGCGCCTTGGCGACCGCGGCGGCCACCTCGTACCCGCCGCTTCCCATCTCCCGGGACACTGCAACGATTGTCATGGCTCACCTCCCTCACCCGTGGCCTCACCAGGGGAGTCTCGGTTCCCCCGGCGCTCCGAATCATCCGGGGGGCTCTCGTGCCGGCGCCTCTAGCTTACCTCAGATCGGGTGGCTTCGCCAATGCCTGACTCGGCGGAGCCCCCGTCCGTTTCCCGCGCGCCCGCGACGGTCTCGCCCGGGGCCACCCACGCCCGCAGGAGCGCCCGCGCGCGTGCGCCGGAGGCTCGGGCGTGGAGCCGCCGACGCGTCTCGCCCAGGTACTCCAGGGTGATCCGGAGATGGTCGGCCGGAAGCCACTCCCCCGCCCGCTCCGCCCACTCGATCGCCACGATCCAGGCGGCCGTGACGTACTCGTCCCAGCCGATCCCGGGCAGCTCCTCCGCGCGGCTGATGCGATAGAGATCGAGGTGGGCGAACCCTCGCGCCCGCCGCCCCGGCGCGCCCGCCGCCGCGGGGGCGATGGCGTACTCGTTGACCAGGGTGAAGCTCGGGCTGTGGACCTCCGCGGCAGAGCCGCCCAGACCGGCCACCACCCCGCGGACCAGCACCGTCTTCCCGGTCCCCAGCCCGCCGGCAAGGGCCAGGAGATCGCCCGGCAGCAGCAGCCGGCCGAGCCGGTGCCCGATCGCCTCCGTCTCCTGAGGGCTCGCCGTTTCCCAGGACACCTCATCCGCCTGCAGCTCAATCACCGTCATGAGTGAGGGGGAGTCCTCTCTCATCCAGATAATTCACGAAGGCCTTCGTGAATACTCCGGCACATTGGGAGCTGTTCAACCCATGAAGAGTCGCGAACATGTTCGCGACTCTTGCGGGTCAGGCTCGGGCCACGCCGGAGGCCCGCGCGGCGTCGGCGACGGCCTGCGCGACCACCTGGTGCACGGCCCGGTCCAGGATCTCCGGGACCAGCTCGTCCGCCGGGGCCTGCGCGGCGATGGCCTCGGCCGCGGCGATCTTCATCCGGTCGGTGATGCGCGAGGCTCGGGTGTCCAGGGTTCCCCGGAAGATGCCGGGGAACGCCAGGGCGTTGTTCACCACCTTGCCGTCCACGGCGAAGGCGGCGCCCGCCGCCAGCGCGTCCTCGGGCCGGATCTCGGCGTTGGGGTTGGACAGCGCCAGGATCACCTGGCCCGGCCGGACCGCGCCCGGCCGGATCAGCCCGGGCACCCCGGTCGTGGCCACGACGATCGTGGCCCGCTCCAGCACGCCCGCGAGGCTGTCCCGCTGGCCCCCCAGACCCTCCAGGCGCCGCATGGCCTCGTCCTTGATGTCGGTGCCGATCAGGTGCCGCACCCCGTACGAGAGCAGCAGCGTCGAGATGCCGCTGCCCGCCGCCCCCAGCCCGATGATGCCCACGGTCTGCTCGGCCAGGCGCAACCCGCTCAGGCCGCAGGCCCGCAGCAGCGAGGCCAGGACCACGACCGCGGTCCCGTGCTGGTCGTCGTGCATCACGGGCAGATCCACCGCCGCCTGGATGCGCGCCTCGATCTCGAAACAATCCGGCGCCGCGATGTCCTCCAGGTTGATGGCCCCGAAGGTGGGTGCGATCCGGACCGCCGTGGCGACGAACGCGTCCACCTCGCGGGTGTCCACCAGGATGGGCACGCCGTTGATCCCGGCCAGCTGCTCCAGCAGCAGGGCCTTGCCCTCCATCACGGGCATCCCGGCCACGGGCCCGATGGCCCCCAGGCCCAGGATGGCGGTCCCGTTGGTCACGATGGCGACGCTGTTGCCGATGCTGGTGTAGCGATAGGCCTGCCCGGGATCCTCCTGGATCAGCCGGCAGACGCGCGCCACCCCCGGGGTGTAGACCTTGCGCATGTCGGCGATGCTCTCCAGCGGGTAGCGCGACCTGACGGCGATCTTGCCGCCCTCGTGGCGCTTGAGCACCTCGTCGATGACGCCGGCCAGCTCGATCCCCTCCAGCGGTCGGATCGCTTCCAGGACGCGCCCCAGGTGGGCCTCGTCGTCCACGTGGATGCTGATCTCGCGGGTGTTCCGGACCAGCCCCAGGCTGACGGTCCGGATCTCGCCGATGTTGCCGCCTGCCTGGCCGATGGCCGTGCACAGCTTGCCGAGGTAGCCTGGCTGATCCTGGATGTGGACCCGCAGGCTCTTCACCAGCTTGTCGGCGTTCTTCTCGATGTGCATGGCGCCCCCTCCGGATGGCACCCAGGTGCCCACCCACACTGGCACTTGGGCAACTTGGCACTCAGGTGCCGTGGCCTGAGGCGTCGTGCGCGGGACGGGACGTGATCCGCCGGATCGCCTCCGGAACCTGGCCGAGGAGGTCCCCCGCCAGCATGGCCTCCTGGCCCAGGCGTGCCGCGGCCAGGTCTCCTGCCAGCCCGTGCAGGTAGGCGCCGGCGGAGGCCGCCAGCACGGGGTCCGCCCCCTGGGCCAGGAGGCCCGCGATCAGCCCGGTGAGCACGTCCCCCGTTCCCCCCGTGGCCATGCCCGGATTCCCCGTCGGGATGATGCGCACCTCGCCTTGCGGCGAGGCCACCAGCGTGCGGGCCATCTTCAGGACCAGCGTCGCCCGCAGCCGCTTTGCCGTCTCCGGCACCAGCGCCAGGCGGCGGCGCAGCAGGTCGTCCCGGTCGTGGCCGAGCAGGCGGGACAGCTCGCCCGGGTGCGGCGTCAGGATCAGGGGACCCGCGGCCCGGCTCAACAGGTCGGCCGCTCCGGCAAAGGCATTGATGCCGTCGGCATCCAGGACGATGGGCGTCCGGAGCGAGGCCACCAGGTCGCGGACCAGGGCCCGGGTGTCGGGGTGGCTCCCCAGGCCGGGTCCGATGGCCACCACGCTCTTGCCCTGCGCCAGGGCGAGCAGGCCCTCCGTCGCCTCCCGCCCGATGCTCTGGGCGGCCGTCTCGGCGACCGGCTCGGTCATGACCTCGGTCAGCTTGACCTCGAGAATGGGGTTCAGGCTCCGCGGGACGGCCAGGGTCACGAGGCCGGCGCCGGCCCGCTGCGCCGCCTCGGCGGCCAGCGCCGCGGCACCCGTCTTTCCCGCGGAGCCGGCGATGATCAGCGCGTGGCCGAAGCTGCCCTTGTGGGCCGCGGGGTCCCGGGGCGGCAGCGCCTCCGCGACGTCGGCGTCCTCGAGGAGGGCGAGCGGGCGGCTGCCCGCCCGGACCAGCGGCGCCGGCATGCCGATCTCGACCACCAGGAGCCTTCCCGCCCAGGAGGCGGCGGGATACAGGAGCAGGCACGGCTTCGGCAGGCCCAGCGTGACCGTGAGGTGGGCCCGGACCGCGGGGCCCGGCGGTTCCGGCTCGTCCGCCGCGAGGCCCGAGGGCAGGTCGATGGCGACCACGGGTCGGCCCGCCTCGTTGACGAGGCCGATCGTCTCCGCGACCAGGCCCCGGGCCGGCCCCTGGCTGCCGGTCCCGAGCAGGGCATCCACCACGACGTCGGCGACGGCAAGCCCCTCGCGCACCGCGGGAAACTCGCCGGCCCCTGTGATCTCCCGGGGAGCGGCCCCCATCCTCTCCAGGATGTCGAGGTTGACCCGCGCGTCCCCCTTGACGTCCTCCCGGCGGGCGAGGAGCAGCGTCCGGACCCGGACACCCCCGTTCAGCAAGTGCCGCGCCACCACGAAGCCGTCGCCGCCGTTGTTTCCCCGCCCGCACAGGATCACCGCCTGCCCTGCCGGGAGGCGGGGGTACGCCTCCAGCACGGCCCGCGCGGTCTGCGCCCCGGCGTTTTCCATGAGGAGCAGCGAGGGCATGCCGAACTCGGCCACCGTTCGCCGGTCGAGGTCCTGCATCTCGCGGGCCGTGACGACGCGGATCATGGCAGCAGCACCCGGGGGTAGGGGGGTAGGGGATGGGGGGTGGGGGCCAGGGGTCGGTTCCGGCACCCGCCCACGCCGGCTCCTTCCGTTCCCTTACGCTTTACGAGTTTCGCGTCTTGCATCAGGCGTCCACCCACGTGCGCTGCCCTTTCCGCGCCGACAGTCCGCATTCCTCGCGACAAGGAGCCTCCCGCTGCAGGCGAGAATCCTTCCCGGCCAGGGAAGCCCGGATTGTTCGCGTGTCCTTCGCGAACAATCCGGGCTCGTCAGTCCGTCGCCACGACGACCGCGATGGCGTAGTCCCCGTCGTGGGAGAGGCTGACGAGGGTTTGCCGGATGCCGCGCGCCTCGGCATGGCGCCGGGCCCCCCCGGCCAGAGACAGGATGGGCGGGGTCGCCCCGCCGGAGGCCACCTCGACATCCTGCCAGCTCACGCCGAGACCCCAGCCCGTGCCGAGCGCCTTCATCGCCGCCTCTTTCGCCGCCAGCCGGGCGGCCAGGTGCAGCGCCGGCCGCGCCCGCGACAGGCACTCGGCCCGCTCGCGCTCCGTGAACACGCGCTCCAGAAAGCGGTCCCGGTGCCGGTCGAGCAGCGCCTCCACCCGCCGCACCGCCACGAGATCGGTGCCCAGGCCCAGGATGCTCACCGGCCACCGCCCCGCAGGATGCCCGCACCGCCCCACCCGCCTGGCCCCTGGATTCGCCGCAGCAGCTCGCGCACCGCCTCGGCAACTCCCACCAGGCAGGCCCGGGCGACCAGGCCGTGGCCGACGTGCACGGCGGCGATCTCGGGGATCTCTGCCAGGAGCCCGACCGTCTGGTAGCGCAGGGCCCCCGCGGCGTGGACCGCCAGACCGAGCTTGTGCGCGACCTTGGCCGCATTCATGAGCCGCTCCACCTCGCCGCCCTGCTCCGCGCCCCCCGCCACCGCGGCCAGGCGCCCCGTGTGCAGGACGACGGCGTGCACGCCGGCCCGCTGGGCTGCCTTGATCTGGGCGGGCAGCGCCTCGACGTGCACCCCCACCGCGATCCCGGCGGCCTTGAAGCCGTCGATCGCCGGGGACAGCTCCAGGCGGCGGTCCTCGATATCCAGGCCGCGCTCGAGGCCCAGCCCCTCGTGCTCCGGCGGAGCGAGCGTCACCATGTCCGGCCGGAGGGCCAGCGCCAGCTTGATCCAGTCCTCGCGGGGCGGGCAGCGGATGTTCAGTGCCGTCCGCACCGTCTCGCGGAGCAGCCGCACGTCCCGCTCGCCGGCGCCGCGCTCGCGTCCGAGCGAGATCGAGATCCCCTCCGCGCCCGCCAGCTCGGCCAGCGAAGCAAAGGCCACGGGGTCCGGGTCCGCCGCGCCCCCCGCCTGGCGGAGCCCCACCACATGGTCAAGCCCAGCGAACAGCACAGCCATCGCTCACCCCTGTCCCTTCTGCCCCAGGCTCCCGCGGACGGCGGCGGCGATTTCCATGGCCCACTGGCGGATGACGGATTCCTCGGGCCCCTCCACCATGACCCGGACCAGCGGTTCCGTTCCGGAGAAGCGCACCAGGACCCGGCCGGCTCCCTCGAGGGCCGCTTCGGCCTGCCGGACGCAGGACTGCACCGCCGCCAGGCCGCCCAGATCCTCGCGGCGCTCCACCCGCACGTTCTCCAGGACCTGGGGAAAGCGCGTCATGCAGGCAGCCAGCTCCGACAGCGGCTTCCCGGCCCGGCGCAGGGCCGCCAGCACCTGGAGCGCGGTCACGATCCCGTCTCCGGTGGTGCTGTGCTCGCCGAAGATGATATGGCCGGACTGCTCCCCGCCCAGGCTGTAGCCGCCGCGCAGCATCTCTTCCAGGACGGCCCGGTCCCCGACCGGGGTCCGCACCAGCTGAATGCCGGCCCGGCGCAAGGCAACCTCGAGACCGGCATTGCTCATGACGGTGGCCACGACGGTGTCGCCGGCCAGGCGGCCCTCGGCCTGCAGATCCAGTGCACAGAGGGCCAGGATCTGGTCCCCGTCCACCAGCCTGCCTCGCTCGTCCACCGCCAGGACGCGGTCGCCGTCCCCGTCGTGGGTGAACCCGGCGTCCGCCCGGTATTCCAGGACGGCCCGCTGGAGCACCTCGGGATGGAGCGACCCGCAGCCGGCATTGATGTTCAGCCCGTCCGGCGCCACATTCAGCGCCACCACCTCCGCCCCGAGCTCCTGCAGGACGGTGGGCGAAACCCGGTAGGTCGCGCCATGGGCGCAGTCCACGACGATGCGCAGCCCCCGCAGCGTGAGCCGCTTCGGGAACGCGTTCTTGGCGAACTCGATGTAGCGGCCCCCGGCGTCGCTGATCCGGAAGGCCTTGCCGATCTCCCGGGCCCGCGGCCGGACCTGATCGATGGCCCCCGTGCCGATCATGTCCTCGATCTGGGCCTCCTGGCCGTCGGGCAGCTTCATGCCGTCGCCCGAGAAGAACTTGATGCCGTTGTCCTCGAAGGGGTTGTGCGAGGCCGAGATGACCACGCCGGCGTCCGCTCGCAGGCTGCGCGTGATGAAGGCGATCCCGGGCGTGGGCAGCGGCCCCACCAGCAGCACGTCCACCCCCATCGAGGTGATCCCGGCGGTCAGGGCGGTCTCCAGCATGTAGCCGGTGAGCCGCGTGTCCTTGCCTATGACCACGCTTCGGCGGGCACCGGGGGTCTTGACGAGGTGGGCGAAGGCGCGGCCCAGCTTGACGACCGTCTCGGGCGTCATCGGCTCTTCGTTGGCAATCCCGCGAACGCCGTCCGTGCCGAAGAGGCGAGGCATAGAGGTCCCTCCTAGCCCGGAGAATTCACGAAGGGACCCCTGAATTCTCCGGGCTAAATGACCCATGACCGATTCTGCATATCCCACGGGCGAAGGGGGGCCCGGGATTAGGATGCCTTGGGTCCGATGTCCACGCTCACCATGATCGGGGTCTCCTGGAGCAGCCGGATCTGGTGCCCCGGCGGCTCCAGCATGGCCTGAGTGGTGAACGACTGGCTCTGCCCGTCCAGGCGCACGGGAGTCGTCGGCAGCCGCCTGAGCCGCCCCACCGCGCTCTTGGGCCCGGCGACCCAGACCCGCGCCGGCGTCACCACGACCCGCTGGACGACAAACCCGCCGGCCGGGGCCCCGTCCACCCGGGCGAACACCTCGATCTCCCGCTCGGCAACCGCCTCCAGGACGATGCGGAGCCGCTGGGGCTCCACCCCCACCACCTCGATCCCCCGGGGGACGTTCACCGCGTCCGGCGGGATGGTGAGGGTGTTCTCGCCTTCCACGAACCCGCTGGACGGCTCGTCCAGGAAGACCTCGCGCGGCGAGAGGTTCTGGACCAGGGTCTTGGGGCCGCGCAGCCGGACCCGGAGCGCGCTCGGCACATCGCTCACCAGGAACAGGGTCCGGGGGATGGCCTTGAGCTCGAGCGGCAGGCTCAGCGTCGTCTCGATCTTCTGCTCGCTCAGCACCACCAGCCAGAGGAATATCGCCAGCACCAGGGACAGGAGCTTCAGGCCCAGGTTGTCGAGCAGCCAGGACCGGAGCCCGCGCCGCTCCGGTCCTGCCGGACGCCGCTCGACGCTGCTCGTCCGAGGCACGCGGGGTGCGCTCTCGACCCGCGCCGCCGCTTCGTCGATCGCCCTGCCCCGCTCCTCCATCAGTGGTGCCATCCCCATCCGCTCCCTCACCCGTCCCGCGTCCCGCGGGTGGGTAGCAGCGTCCCGGTGCCCGGCGATGCGTGATCCCTCGAGGACCCCCGACCCAATGGCTCCTCTTAAGCCCGCAGGCTTCGCGAGCTGTATTCGCGAAGCATGCGGGCTAGGGGGCCGCGTCCCCGGCCGTGGCCACCGGGCCGGTCCGCCGCCGCCCCACCAGGGGCAGCGGGGGGCCGAGCAGATCGCTCAGCCGCTGGCGGAGCGCGGCCGCGTCGAGGTTCCGGGCGAGCTCCCCGCCCACCGCCAGCGAGATGCTCCCGGTCTCCTCCGAGACGACCACCGCCACGGCGTCGCTCTCCTCGGTGACGCCCACCGCCGCGCGGTGCCGGGTCCCGAGATCCTTGGGCAGGTCGGGATTGATGCTGAGGGGCAGCAGGCTCTCCGCCACCAGCACCCGGTCCCCGCTGATGATCACCGCGCCGTCGTGCAGGGGCCCATGCGGGAAAAAGATGGACTCCAGCAGCCGACGGGACAGCGCCGCGTCCACGATCGTGCCCGAATCCACGATGTCCGAGAGGCGGGTCTCCCGCTCCACGACGAGGATGGCACCGATCCGCTTGGCCGCGAGCGCGGTCAGGGCCCGCACCACCTCGTCGATCATGTGCGCCTCCCGGTAGCGCGAGAAGGCGCGGAGCAGGCTCCCCCGCCTCCCCATGCCGGCCAGGGCGCGCCGCAACTCCGGCTGGAAGAGGATGAGGATCAGCAGGAACCAGACCCCCAGCAGGTTGGAGAGGGCCCAGTTGACCGTGAGCAGGCCGAGGCGCAGCGAGACCCGCGAGGCCAGGTAGAGCAGCGCCAGGCCCAGCAGCATCTGGAAGGCCCGCGTGCCCCGGAGCACCAGGATCAGCTGATAGATGGCGAAGGCGACGATGGCAATGTCGAGGGCGTCGATCCACCGGAACTGGGAGACCAGCTCGACCATGGATCACGCCTCCCCGTGCGGATGGGACCGGGGCCCCGGCGGTGCCGGACCGGGGAGTCGCAGGCTTACGCGAGGCGGGTCGCGGCGCGCAGCGGCCGCCGGGCGCCGCTCGGTCGGGTGCGGGGGCCCTGCCCTCGCGTCCGCTGCCGGTCCAGCCGGCCGAGCCGCGATCCCTCGCCGCGGGCCGACGGGATCGGGGCTACGCCGCGGCCGCAGGGGCCGGGGAGCCTCTCCCGTTCACGATGACGTCAACCTCGAGTCCGTCGAGGACCTCGCGCTCCAGCAGGGCCTCGGCCAGCGCGTGCAGGGTTTCGAGCCGGCGCTGGATCATGTCCTTGGCCCGCTCGTAGTTGTCCATGATCAGGCGGTGGACCTCGCTGTCGATCTCCATGGCCGTCCGCTCGCTGTAGTCCTGGTGTCGCGCGATCTCCCGGCCGAGGAAGATCATCTCCTCGCGCTTGCCGAACTGCAGGGGGCCCATGCGGTCGCTCATGCCCCACTCGCAGACCATCTTGCGCGCCAGCTCCGTGGCGCGCTCGATGTCGTTCATGGCCCCCGTGGTGATCTCGGGGGCCCCGAAGACGATCTCCTCGGCGACGCGGCCGCCGTAGAGGATGGCGATGTCGTTGAGGAGGAACTCTCGCGAGTAGTTGTGCTTGTCCTCGGCGGGCAGCTGCTGCGTCACGCCCAGCGCCCGGCCCCGGGGGATGATGGTGACCTTGTGGATGGGGTCGGTCCCCGGCAGCAGCTTCGCCACCAGGGCGTGGCCCGCCTCGTGGTAGGCGGTGATCTTGCGCTCTTTGGGGCTGACGACCAGGCTCTTGCGCTCCACCCCCATCAGCACCTTGTCCTTGGCGCTCTCGAAGTCCACCATCTCCACGAGCTTCTTGCTCGCCCGCGCCGCCAGCAGCGCCCCCTCGTTCACCAGGTTGGCCAGATCCGCTCCCGAGAAGCCGGGCGTCGCCCGGGCCAGGACACTCAGATCCACGTCCGGCCCCAGGGGAATCTTCTTGGTGTGCACCTTCAGGATGCCCTCGCGCCCCTTGACGTCGGGCCGCGCGACGACCACCTGCCGGTCGAAGCGGCCCGGCCGCAGCAGGGCGGGATCCAGGACGTCCGGCCGGTTGGTGGCGGCGATGAGGATCACGCCGTCGTTGGACTCGAACCCGTCCATCTCCACCAGCAGCTGGTTCAGGGTCTGCTCGCGCTCGTCGTGGCCCCCGCCGAGCCCCGCGCCCCGGTGGCGGCCCACGGCGTCGATCTCGTCCATGAAGATGATGCAGGGGGCGTTCTTCTTGCCCTGCTCGAAGAGGTCGCGGACGCGCGAGGCCCCCACGCCCACGAACATCTCGACGAAGTCCGAGCCGGAGA
>Ga0316630_10000390_pt1 | contig 13491 bp, 9 predicted proteins | sample OWC_May_M1_C1_D6_FD_207658 | JGI IMG/M metagenome (GOLD analysis project Ga0316630, IMG submission 207658) | Wetland soil microbial communities from Old Woman Creek delta, Ohio, United States - OWC_May_M1_C1_D6_A | ecosystem: Environmental > Terrestrial > Soil > Wetlands | place: USA: Ohio...
CGCGGCCGGGCACGATTTCACCGTGGTCGTCCAAGGCCACGGACATTCTCAGAAACAGCGGTCTCACGCAGTTGCGGCGCATCGAGCGCGGGGTGGCCTACCGCCTGTGCGATGCGCAGGGTGCGGCGTTGCCGGGAGAGGTGCTGGCGATGCTTCTGCCGCTGCTGCACGACCGCATGACAGAAGCCGTGATGGCCTCTCTGAACGACGCGCAGGTGCTGTTCCAGCACGTGCCGCCGCGTGAACTGACCACGGTCGACGTGGTGACGGGTGGCCGTGCCGCGCTGCAGGACGCCAATCGCAGCCTCGGACTGGCGTTGTCGGACGACGAGGTCGATTACCTGGTCGACGCCTTCACCCGCATCGGGCGCAATCCCACCGATGTCGAGCTGATGATGTTCGCGCAGGCCAATTCCGAGCACTGCCGCCACAAGATTTTCAACGCCTCGTGGGTGATCGACGGTGCGGCGCAGGCGAAGTCGCTGTTCGGCATGATTCGCGACACCCACGCCGCCCATCCCGAGGGCACGGTGGTGGCGTATTCCGACAACTCCTCGGTCATCGAAGGCGCGCAGATCGAGCGCTTCTACCCGCGCGCCGACGGCAGCTACGCCTACAGCAGCGAGTTGACTCACGTGCTGATGAAGGTGGAAACCCACAACCACCCGACGGCGATTTCGCCGTTTCCCGGCGCGGCCACGGGCAGCGGCGGCGAAATCCGCGATGAGGGCGCGACCGGCATCGGCTCCAAGCCCAAGGCAGGCCTCGCCGGCTTCTCGGTGTCCAACCTCAACATTCCCGGCTTCGAACAGCCGTGGGAAACCGGCCCCTATGGCAAGCCGGACCGCATCGTCACCCCGCTCGCGATCATGCTTGAAGGCCCGATCGGTGCCGCAGCCTTCAACAACGAGTTCGGCCGGCCCAACCTGGCCGGCTATTTCCGCACCTTCGAGGAAACCGTTGCCGCGCAGCGGCGCGGCTACCACAAGCCCATCATGCTGGCAGGCGGCGTCGGCAGCATCCGCGACGACCACGTGCACAAGAAACTGCTGCCCACCGGCACCCTGCTGATTCAGCTCGGCGGCCCCGGCATGCTGATCGGCCTCGGCGGCGGCGCCGCCTCGTCGATGGATACCGGCGCCAACGCCGCGGACCTCGACTTCGACTCGGTGCAGCGCGGCAACCCCGAGATGGAACGGCGCGCGCAGGAAGTCATCGACCGCTGCTGGCAGCTCGGTGAAGCGAACCCGATCCTGTCGATTCACGACGTCGGTGCCGGCGGGCTGTCGAACGCGCTGCCCGAACTGGTGCACGGCGGCGGCAAAGGCGGGCGCTTCGAACTGCGCGCGGCACCGTCGGAAGAGAGCGGCATGTCGCCGCGCGAAATCTGGTGCAACGAGGCGCAGGAGCGCTACGTGCTGGCGATTCCGCCGGCGCGCCTGGACGAATTCCGCGCGATCTGCGAGCGCGAGCGCTGCCCGTTCGCGGTGCTCGGCGAAGCGACCGAGGAGAATCATCTGCTGGTGACCGATCGCCACTTCCAGAACGCGCCGGTGGACGTGAGCCTGGATGTGATTCTCGGCAAGCCGCCCAAGATGACGCGCGAAGTCGCGCATCAGACCGCAGCGCTTTCACCGTTGGTGGTAGAGGGCATCGACCTCAAGGAGGCGGCTTATCGGGTGCTGGCGATGCCTGGTGTGGCGTCGAAGATGTTCCTGATTTCGATCGGCGACCGCAGCGTCGGTGGGCTGACTGCCCGCGACCAGTGCGTGGGGCCGTGGCAGGTGCCGGTGGCCGATTGCGCGATCACCCTCGCGGGCTATCAGACTACGCTGGGGGAAGTGTTTTCCATCGGTGAAAAGGCGCCGCTGGCATTGATCGACGCCCCGGCATCGGGGCGCATGGCGATCGTCGAGGCGATCACCAACCTGGCTGCCGCGCGGGTGGACGGCCTGCCCCGGGTCAAGCTGTCCGCCAACTGGATGGCGCCGGCCGGCCATCCGGGCGAGGATGCCGCGCTGTTCGATACGGTGGCGGCGGTCTCGAATTATTGCCAGGCGCTCGGCATCTCGATCCCGGTCGGCAAGGATTCGATGAGCATGAAGACCGTGTGGCAGGACGGCGCCGAAAGGAAGACGGTGACCTCGCCGATCTCGCTGGTGATCTCGGCGTTTGCCACCACCCCCGATGCGACCGCCCACCTCACTCCGCAGTTGCGTACCGATTGCGGTGACAGCGATCTCATCCTGATCGATCTGGGGCTGGGCAAGAATCGCCTGGGGGCGTCGAGTTTTGCGCAAGCCTACAAGCAGGTGGGTGACCGCTGCCCGGATGCCCCCGCAGCTGCGAGACTGGGTGCGTTCTTCGACACCGTGCAGGTGCTGGACGCTGCCGGCAAGCTGTTGGCCTATCACGACCGTTCCGACGGCGGCCTGTTCGCCGCGCTGTGCGAAATGGCTTTTGCCGGGCATTGCGGCGTGGACCTCGACGTCGACGAACTGTGCCTGGACCAGATTCGCCACGAGGTGGAGGACGAAGGCCTGCCGGAACCCGAGGCGCTCGATGCGCGTGGCTATTCGGAACGCATTTTCAACGTGCTGTTCAACGAGGAAGCCGGCGCCGTGTTGCAGGTTCGCCGTGCCGACACCCAGTCGGTCATGCAGGCTTTCTTCGATGCCGGGCTGCGCGGCGAGTTCTATGTTGTCGGCCAGGTCAATGCGCTGGACCGTGTACGGGTGTTGCGTGACGACCGGCTGATCCTCGACGAGGCGCGCACCGACTTGCAAGGCGCGTGGGCGCGCACCAGCTGCGAAATGGCGAAATTGCGCGACAACCCGGTGTGCGCCGAGCAGGAATTCGCGCGCCACGCCGACGCCGGCGACCCCGGCCTGCGCTATGCGCCAAGCTTCGACGTCGCGGCCGACATCGCCGCCCCCTTCATCGCCAGCGGCAAGCGTCCGCGGGTGGCGGTGCTGCGCGAGCAGGGCGTCAATGGCCAGGTCGAGATGGCCGCTGCGTTCGATGCGGCCGGCTTTGCGGCAGTCGATGTGCACATGAGCGATATCCTCTCAGGCCGGGTGAGTCTTGCCGACTTCGCCGGGCTGGCGGCTTGCGGCGGCTTCAGCTATGGCGATGTGCTGGGGGCGGGCGGCGGCTGGGCCAAGTCGATTCTGTTCAACCCGCGCGCGCGCGACCAGTTCGCCGCGTTCTTCCAGCGTGGCGACACCTTCGCCCTGGGGGTGTGCAACGGTTGCCAGATGATGAGCCAGTTGCACGACCTGATCCCGGGCGCGGAGGCCTGGCCGCGTTTCGAACGCAACCTGTCGGAACAGTTCGAGGCGCGTTTCGCGCTGGTCGAGGTGCTGGCTTCGCCTTCGATTTTCTTTGCCGACATGGCTGGCTCGGTGATGCCGATCGTGGTGTCGCATGGCGAAGGCCGGGTCGTTTTCCGCGATCCGGCGCATGCCGCTCAGGCCCTGTCCACGCTGCGCTACGTCGACCATCGGGGTGCGCCGACCGAAACCTATCCGCTGAACCCGAACGGCTCGGCCGGGGGGCTCACCGGTTTCACCACCGCGAATGGCCGCTTCAGCATTCTGATGCCGCATCCGGAGCGGGTCTTCCGCGCCGCGCAGCTGTCGTGGCGGCCGCAAGGCATGACCGGTGCCAGCCCGTGGTTGCGGATGTTCCGCAATGCACGCCGCGCGGTTGGGTGATGACCGCTGACTATGAGAAAATGCAAGCCTTTGTCTCACGCAATCCGGCTGTGCCGGGCCTTGATTCCCCTGCCATGAATGCACCTGAAACCCTGCTTACGGATGACCACCTGCGCGCCCAGGTCAAGCTGCTTGGCACCCTGCTCGGCCAGGTGTTGCTGCAGTTTGCCGGCGAAGACGTGTTCGAGACGGTGGAAACCCTGCGCCGGGGTTTTGCCGACCTGCATCAGCAGGAAGACCAGCAGCGCCGCACCGAACTGATGGCGTTGATCGACGCCATGCCGGCCGGCAAGGTCGAACTCGTGGTGCGCGCGTTCTCCAGCTATTTCAAGCTGGTCAACGTGGCGGAAGAAAGCTTCGCCCACCGCAACCGCCGGCGCATGCTGTCGCACGGCATGGCGCTATGGGAAGGCTCGTTCGACCGCACCGTGGCCGATCTCAGGGCGCAGGGCTTGTCGGTGGACACCCTGCAGGGCATGGTCGAGCGCCTGCATTACGCGCCGGTGTTTACTGCGCACCCAACCGAAGCGCGCCGCCGCGCGGTGATGGAAGGCATGCGCCGGGTGTTCCTGATCTGCGACCAGCTTTACAGCCCCATTCTCGGGGTGAACGATCAGCGCGAGCTGGAAGCGCAACTGTCCGCCGAGATCCAGGTGATGTGGCGCACCGACGAGCTGCGCACCGCCAAGCTCGAAGTGCGCGATGAAGTGCGCAATGGCCTGTATTACGTGCGGGAGAGCCTGTTCGAGGCGGTGCCGAAAGCCTATTACTTTTTCGAAAAGGCGCTGCGCAAGCATTACGGCGTGGACGCCGATGGCGTCGCCCCGATCAGCGTGCCGAGCTTTATCCGCTTCGGTTCGTGGATCGGCGGCGATCGCGACGGCAACCCGTTCGTGACTGCGGATGTCACCGAGTGGACGGTGCATACGCAGATGCAGGCGGCGCTCGATGAATATCGCGCGCGGGTGCTGGAACTGCGGCAGACGCTGACGCACAGCCGCGACTGGTGCACTCCGTCGGCAGCCTTCCTGGAGCGGCTGAACGAGTATGAGGCCGAGTTCGGCGAACAGGTATTTCTCGGTACCGCGGTGCAGATATACAGCCGCGAACCCTACCGCCGCATGGCGGCGATCATGCTGGCGCGGCTGGATGCCAACCTGTCCTACGTCCATCAATGCCTGGCCGATGTGCCGAGCTTCACCCCGCACCTGGCGTATGGAAACGCCGTGGCTTTCCTCGACGATCTCACTCTGCTGCGCGATTCGCTGATCAGCCATGGCGATCGCAATGTCGCCATGCAGGATCTGCAGGCACTGATCCGGCTGGTCGAAAGCTTCGGCTTCCACCTGCTGCAGCTCGACATCCGCCAGGAGTCGACGGTGCACACCCGGACGGTCGTTGCCGTGCTGCAGCAAATCGACCCCGATTTCGATTACGTCGGCGCCGCCGAAGCCGAGCGCCTGCATCGCCTGGCCGCTTGGATCGGTCATATCGATCCCATCACGGTGAACGATGCTGCCCTGGATGACGAGGCACGCGAAGCCCTCGCGGTATTCCGGCGCATGGCCAAGCTGCAGGCCGAAGTGGGCGACGAAGTGTTCGGCGCCTATGTGATTTCGATGACGCACAGCGCGTCCCACGTGATGGAAGTGATGCTGCTGGCGCGGCTGGTGGGCTTGTGCGGCCACAACGGGCGCGACTGGTTCTGCCGCATCCTGGTCGCCCCGCTGTTCGAGACGGTGGACGACCTGCAGCGCAGCCAGGCCATCCTCGACCAATTGCTGTCGAACAAGGCGTACCGCGCGCTGGTAACGGCCAACGGCAACCTTCAGGAAGTGATGCTGGGCTATTCGGATTCCTGCAAGGACGGCGGCATTCTGGCGTCGAACTGGAACCTGTATCAGGCGCAGCTTTCCATCATCGCGCTGACCCAACGGCACGGCGTCGAATGCCGCCTGTTCCATGGCCGCGGCGGCACGGTGGGACGCGGCGGTGGTCCTACCTATGATGCGATCCTGTCGCAGCCGCCCGGCACCGTGAACGGTGAAATCAAGTTCACCGAGCAAGGCGAGATGCTGTATTACAAGTACAGCAATCCGGAAACCGCCAACTACGAAATCGGCATGGGCGTCACCGGCCTGCTCAAGGCCAGCGCCACCGCGCTGGCGCACAGCGCGGTGCGTTATCCGCAGGACTATCTGGACTGGATGCGCGACATGGCGGCCGCAGGCGAGGCGGCCTACCGTTCGCTGATCGGGATGCCGGGCTTCATCGATTATTTCTACGAGAGCACCCCGGTCACCGAAATCGGCCTGCTCAATATCGGCAGCCGACCGTCGCATCGCAAGAAGGCCGACCGCTCGCTGGGCTCGATTCGGGCGATTCCATGGGTGTTCGGCTGGGCGCAGTCGCGCCACACCCTGCCTGCCTGGTACGGCATCGGCAGCGCCCTGAAGGGGTTTATCGATGGCCATCCGGAAGGGCTGGCACGTCTGCAAACGATGTACCGCGAGTGGCCGTTCTTCCGGGGTCTGCTGTCCAACGTGCAGATGGCGCTGACCAAGGCCGACATGGAAATCGCCGAGGAGTATGCGCGCCTGTGCGAGCATCCCGACACCATGACCATCTACCGCACGATCGCGGACGAGTTCCTGAGTACCGTCGCCGGCGTCAAGCAGGTCGCGCAGATCGAGACGCTGCTTGAAGAAAACCCGTCCCTGGCGCTGTCGATTTCGCGCCGCCGTCCCTACATGGATCCCATCAATCACATCCAGGTGCGCATGTTGAAACGCTATCGTAGCGGCAGCGTGTGGGAGTCCGAGCAGGACACCTGGCTGACGCCGCTCAAACGGTCGATCAACGCCATCGCCGCCGGGATGCGCAACACCGGTTGAGCGCGCAGAGCGAGATGGCCGCCTCTTCAGCCAGTGAGCCTTCAGACGGCAATCGGAGCCGGCGGCGTGGGCTGATCATCTCGGTCAGCCTGAACGTCGCGCTGTTTCTGCTGGCATGCGGGCTGGTGCTGTATGCCTTCATGCTGCATGTCGATCTCGACGGAGTGAAGCGCCGCCTGTCGAAGGAAGTCGAAGCGCGCCAGCAGGCCGAGCGTTACCTGATCGAAACGCGCAACCAGCTGACCAACAGCCTGCGCGAAATCGAACAGCTCAAGGCCCAACTGTCTTACAAGGAATCCGATTACCAGGCGGCGATTTCCGCCAAGCCGGCGCTGCCGGTTGTCATCAATTTCCGTTCCTCCATGCTGGGCAAGGGACTGGTTGCGGTGATCGAAAATACCAGTGAGCGTTACCTCACCGTGGTCCTCGCGGTGCGCAACCCCACGCTGTCGACGGCACGCCGCTACAAGCTCGATCTGGAACCCAAGTCCAGCACTGACTTTGGGCACCTGGAAGGCTGGCAGTTTGCCTCGGGCGACGAAGTGGGGCTGTACAACGACGAGTTCGGTGCGCTGAAAATTACGGTGCCGTGACGACTTGAGGCGCCGTGCGGAATCGCAGGCCAGGCACGAGCGACATCAGCAGCCACGCAAACACCTGACTGCCATGCAGACCGACCTCGCGAGCATGCAGACGCGCACCGTTGGGCGAAATCGCGCGGCTCCGGCAGACTAGACTGGCAATCAGGATCGCCGGAATGGCGGTTACCGCCGGTCCCCAACCCGCAATCCTGCGGATGCTGGCGAATGCCGGCGCGGCGCCTTCCCCCGGCGCGGTTGCGCACTGGATTTCAACTCCGCGCTGTGATAAAAAGATAGCGCTATCTGTTATGAGGGCGCCAAAATGACGTCGACGACTCTGGAACTGCTTCAGAAATACAGCGTGCCCGGTCCACGATATACCTCGTACCCCACTGCGCCGTATTTCCATGCGGGATTCGGCGAGGCGGACTGGGTCGAGGCACTGAGCGCGGCGGCGCCAGACCGCGGGCTTTCCCTCTACGCCCATATCCCTTTCTGCGATTCGCTGTGCTACTACTGCGGCTGCAACATGGTGGCGACCCGCGATTACAGTAAAACCCAGCCCTACCTGGCCATGCTCGAGCGGGAAATGGCGCACACGGCCCAATTGGTGGATCCGGCGCGGCGGGTACGTCAGCTGCACTGGGGTGGCGGCACGCCCACCTACCTGAATCCCGATGACATCCGTCGCCTGATGGCGATGATGCGGCAGCATTTCACGCTGACGCCTGACGCCGAAATCAGTTGCGAAGTCGATCCGCGTGAACTGACGCGCGAGCATCTGGTCGCCCTGCGCGAGTGCGGTTTCAACCGCCTGTCGTTCGGCGTGCAGGACATGGATCCGGACGTGCAGCAGGCGGTCAACCGGATCCAATCGGAACTCCTAATTCAGCAGGTGCTCGACTGGTCGCGCGAACTGGGGTTTTCGAGCATCAACTTGGACTTGATCGTCGGCCTGCCCAAGCAGACCGTCGAGAGTTTCAGCCGCACGCTGGAACGGGTGGCGGTGTGGGCGCCTGATCGCCTGGCGGTGTTTGCCTATGCCCACGTGCCCTGGCTGAAAAAACACCAGCGCCTGATCAACGAAGCCGAACTGCCCGATTCGGCGACGCGTCTGGGGTTGCAGCAGGCGGTCAACGAGGCGCTGGGTGCGGCAGGCTACGTCAACATCGGGCTGGATCACTTTGCCCGCCCCGAAGATGAACTGGTGCGTGCGCAACAGAACAAGACCCTGTGGCGCAATTTCCAGGGCTACACCACGCACAAGAATTGCGACATCCTGGCTTTCGGTGCCTCCAGCATCAGCCAGACCGCCGACGTTTACATGCAGAACGAGAAAAGTCTCAAACGCTATGAGGAGCGGGTCGCTGCCACCGGCTTTGCGGTCGAGCGCGGTCTGAAGCTCACGCGCGACGACCAGATCCGGCGTGATGCGATTACCCGCGTGATGTGCGACCTCGAACTCGATTTCGCGGCCTTCGGCAAGGAATGGAACATTGCCTTCACCGACTATTTTGCCGATGCGCTCGCCGATCTGCGTCCGCTGGCAGACGACGGTCTGGTGACCCTTGCTCCGAGCAGGATCAGCGTCACGCAAAGTGGCCGGCTGTTCCTGCGCAACATCGGCATGTGCTTCGACCGCTACCTGAAGGAGGCGGCGAGCAATCAGCCGCGCTATTCGCGGACGGCCTGAGAAGGGGCGTCAGCAGCAACCGCTGCCGTCGTCGCGCTTGGGACAACCGTCGGGCCTGCTGCGCGGTGGCAGTGGGCAGCGATTGATTTCATCCGCGCCGCGCTGGAAGTAGCAGGTCATGGCACTGGAGGCGATGCCCAGCAGCCAGAACACGAAGAAACCGACGGTGTAGGCGCCGATGCGGTGTTCGATCAACGCCTCGCCGCGATACATGATCTCGAGCGGGTCGAACAGGGTGGTGAAGATGATGTCGGCCACCCCGGCAACGAGGAAGGACGGCCACATAATGTGGATCAGGCGCTGCATCATGGCGGACTCCTCGTCGTTTGGTGATTATTCTTCCGGGTTGTTCATCTTGCGTTTGAACCATGCCGACAGGTAAAACCCCATGCCGATGATGAACAGGATGGTGAACAGGCTTAGCAGGCCAATCGGGCTGGTAAACAACAAGGCAAGTACGACGTCCATTTCAGTCTCCCTGTGATTGAACGGTGGATTCAGCATCCGTCTTGAGTGTGACGGGCTGGCTGAACGGGGTGTGCAGCACGCCGGAAAGCCGCCAGGTGGAAGCGGTGTCGGTCAGCTGGGCGTGCCATTTGCCGGCCGGCATGGCGGGCAGCGACGTGCGGTAGAGCCCGCCCCCGGCATGGCTGAGCGTAAGCGTCTGGTCGAGGCCCTGCCGGGTCGGGTGGGCCAGGGTGAGGCTGAGTTGATCCGGGTAGGCATGCAGGCGTCCCGCAAGCGTCAGCCCCAAGGCGCCATCCTTTCCCTGCAGCGTGGCGGTCAGCGCCAATGCCCGCGCGGCGTCGTCGCGCGCCAGCGTCTGGTTGATCGCCAGCCCGGCCTTGTAGTAATCCCCCACGACCAGGCCGTCCGCGCTGTTGGCAGCAATCCATACGGTGGTGAGACCGGCGATGACCGCGGCGGCGGGCAGGCTGATGAGAAACCACGGCCAGGGTTCGCGATACCAAGGCTTGCTTGTCGGGGCGCTGAGCGTATTCATGTAATCACCGATTGAAGAATTTGGTCGCGACTTCATCCTTGATGCGCGGATTGTCGATGGCCTGTATCGTGAATGTCACTTCGATTGAGCGGCCTTTGAGTTCGGCCGGGTCGGCAATCAGGCTGACCGGAATGTCGATGGTCTGCAGCGGTTCGGCGGCGATCTCGCGGCTGGCAGCCACGACCTGCAGGCCGTCGATGCCTTGCGCGCTGATCGTATAGCGGTGTGTCTGACCGTCCTTGTTGATGAGCTGCAGGCGGTAGACGTTTTCGATCAGTCCCTCGTCGGTTTCCTTGGACAGCGCGACACGGTCACGAACCACGTCGACGCGGAGCGGCACCCGCGTCGCGAGGCTGAACAGGAACGCGCCGGTGATCAGCGTCAACAACACAATGTAGATGATGGTGCGCGGGCGAAGGACGTGCTTGAGGATGCCGCTGTCCGGATACTTGCCTTTCACCACGTTTTCGGTGGTGTAGCGGATCAGGCCGTGGGGATAGCCCATCTTGTCCATGATCTGGTCGCACCCGTCGATGCAGGCGGCGCAACCGATGCATTCATATTGCAGGCCGTTGCGAATGTCGATGCCGGTGGGGCAAACCTGCACGCAGACGCCGCAGTCGACGCAGGTGCCGAGTCCGGCAGCCTTGTAATCGGTCTTCTTGCTGCGCGGGCCGCGCGGTTCGCCGATGGAGTTGTCGTAGGTGACGGTCAGCGTGTCGGAGTCGAACATCACGCTCTGGAAACGCGCATACGGGCACATGTACTTGCACACCTGCTCGCGCATGAAGCCGGCGTTGCCCCAGGTGGCAAAGCCGTAGAACAGGATCCAGAAGGTTTCCCAAGGGCCGAGGCTCATGCTCATCACTTCTGCGGCCAGCGTCTGGATCGGCGTGAAATAGCCGACGAAGGTGAAGCCGGTCCACAGCGCGATCGCAAACCAGAAGATGTGCTTCAGTCCGCGCTTTTTCAGCTTGTCAGCGTTCCAGGGAGACTTGTCCAGCTTCTTGCGTGCCAGGTGGTCGCCTTCCAGCCAGCTTTCGACCCACATGAAAATTTCGGTGTACACGGTTTGCGGGCATGCATAGCCGCACCACAGCCGGCCGGCCACGGCCGTGAACAGGAACAAGGCGAGCGCCGACAGGATCAGCAGGCCGGTGAGATAGACGAAGTCCTGCGGCCAGAACACCAGCCCGAAGATATAGAACTTACGCGCTGCCAGGTCGAACAGTATCGCCTGGCGGTTGTCCCACTGCAGCCAGGGCAAGCCGTAGTACACCGCCTGGGTGATCAGCACCAGCGCGATGCGCCAGTTGGCGAATACGCCATGCACCGCGCGGGTCTGGATGGTTTGCCGGATCGCGTAGAGCTGTTGCTCGATTTCGCCTTCAGGTTGCTTTGGCGCGGGGGGCGGGTTGGATTGCATGCGTATCGTGTGGTTATCGAGGAACTAGCCTATCAGGCCGAAGCCGGCCGGATGGGGCAATTCCCCACCGCATCCAGATCGGCCGGATGCGGCAGGAAGCCGGGCTTACATGATGCTCGCCTCCACCCGACGTGCTTCAGCCGGATCGCCGCCACCGGTGGTCACTTCCGGCTTGCGCAGCTCGATCCGCGCTTCGGCGATGCCAGCCGCCGTCAGGGCGTCACGAACGGACTTGGCGCGATTCTTCGCCAGCTCGGCATTGGCTGCCGCGCTGCCCGTCGCATCGTGAAAGCCGGAGATGGCGATACGGGCATCCGGATTTGCCGTTGCGAAATCGATGATGGACTGCAGCGCCGCGCGCGCCTCGGCGCTCATCTCCGCCTTGCCGGTATCGAAGTACATCGTGGCGGCCTGCGGCGCGGCGGGCGCAGCCGCTTCGACAGCCGCAGCTGCCGGAGCGGGTTCTGCGGCCTTGGCCACCCCGCCACCCAGACCATACACATAAGCCGTCAGCAGATGCAGCTTGGCGTCCTTGTTCGAGGTGGTGCCCATGGTCTGGGCCATTCCCGGCATCACGCCGTTACGGCCCTTGGCGATGGTCTCGATGACCGCTGCTTCGGAGCCGCCATACAACCACACCTTGTCGGTGAGGTTGGGCGCGCCCATCGCCTGCATGCCAGTGCCGTCAGGCATGTGGCAGGCCGCGCAGTTTTCGGCGAATTTCGTCTTGCCGGCTGCGGCCATCGCGGCATCGTGCTGGCGGCCCGAAAGCGACAACACATAGTTCGCCACTTCCTTGGTTCCTTGCGTTCCGAGTGCCTCTCCCAGTGCCGGCATCACCCCGGCGCGGCCATCGGTGATGGTGGCCTTGATGCTGTCGGGGTCGCCACCATAAAGCCAGTCGGCATCGGTCAGGTTGGGGAAGCCCCTGGCGCCCGCGGCATCCGAACCATGGCACTGCGAGCAATAGGTTAGGAACAGGTTCTTGCCGATGGCGCGTGCTTCGGGGTTGGCGGCGACGGTCATGATGTCCTGCTTCATGAAGCCCTCGTACACTGGCTGGAACTTGGCTTCGGCGGCTTTCACCTCGGCCTCATATTCCCCTTTGGAGGTCCAGCCCAGGGCGCCTGCGAAGTTGCCCAGGCCGGGCCACAATGCCAGGTAGGCCAGCGCGAAGATCAGGGTGCCGTAGAACAGGCCCAGCCACCAGCGCGGCAACGGATTGTTCAGGTCCTGCAGGTCGCCGTCCCACGTGTGCTCCATGAGCTCGGCCTTTTCGCCCGGGGCGAGCTTGCGGGTGGTTTGCGACTTGAGAAACACCCAGGTCCCGATGATGCTCACCAGGGTGAGCACGCTGATGTAGATCGGCCAGAAGCCGCTTGTGAAATCACTCATTGCTTGTCTCCTTGTTGGGCGGGCGTGTCGTCATCTTCGAAGGGCAGCTTGCCGGCGTCTTCAAAACGCTGCTTGTTGCCCTTGCTGTAGGCCCACCAGACGATGCCGATGAACACCACGACGAAGATGGCCGTAACGATGCCGCTGACAGTTCCGCTATCCATGTGCCGGGTTCAGTTCTTGGGAGCGTGGGTGCCCAGTACCTGCAGGTAGGCGATCATCGCGTCCATCTCGGTCTTGCCTTCCAGCGCGGCCGGGGCTTCAGCGATTTCCTGCTCGGTATAGCCGTGGCCAACCAGGTTCAGGGTACGCATCTTGCTCTGGATGTCTGAATCCTTCAGCGGACGGTCGAGCCAAGGATAGGCCGGCATGTTGGACTCCGGCACCACGTCGCGCGGGTTCATCAGATGGGCGTAATGCCAGGCATCAGAATAACGCCCGCCGACGCGCTGCAGATCCGGGCCGGTGCGCTTCGATCCCCACAGGAAGGGGCGGTCGTAGACGTATTCACCGGCAACCGAATAGTGGCCGTAGCGCTCGGTCTCGGCGCGGAACGGACGCACCATCTGCGAATGGCAGCCGACGCAGCCTTCGCGGATGTAGAGGTCGCGTCCCGACAGCTGCAGCGCCGTGTAGGGCTTCAAGCCCGCCACCGCGGTGGTGGTGGAGGTCTGGAAGAACAGCGGCACGATCTGCACCAGGCCGCCGATGCTGACGATGAGGATGGTCAGCACGATCAGCAGACCGAGGTTCTTTTCTACGCTTTCATGCGAAATCATGTTC
>Ga0316630_10000392_pt1 | contig 13472 bp, 6 predicted proteins | sample OWC_May_M1_C1_D6_FD_207658 | JGI IMG/M metagenome (GOLD analysis project Ga0316630, IMG submission 207658) | Wetland soil microbial communities from Old Woman Creek delta, Ohio, United States - OWC_May_M1_C1_D6_A | ecosystem: Environmental > Terrestrial > Soil > Wetlands | place: USA: Ohio...
CGTGAGCAATCCAGCCAATCCGCAGCGGGTCGGCGGTTGCGACACCAGCGCGAGCGGGTCTGCCTTTGGCGTGGCGGTGAGCGGGAACTACGCCTACGTGGCGGAAGGGGAGGCGGGCTTGCAGGTGATCGACGTGAGCAACCCAGCCAATCCGCAGCGGGTCGGCGGCTACGCCACCAGCGTTTCTGCATTTGGCGTGGCGGTGAGCGGGAACTACGCCTACGTGGCGGATTGGGATGCGGGCTTGGTGGTGGTCGACGTGAGCAATCCGGCCAACCCGCAGCGCGTGGGTGGCTACGACACCAGCGGGTTTGCCAATGGTGTGGCGGTGAGCGGAAACTACGCCTACGTGGCGGAAGGGGAGGCGGGCTTGCAGGTGATTGACGTGAGCAATCCGGTCAACCCGCAGCGGGTCGGCGGCTACGACACCAGCGGGTATGCCTATGGCGTGGCGGTGAGCGGAAACTACGCCTACGTGGCGGATGGGTATTGGGGCCTGCTGATTCTCGGCCCTCGCACGCCGCGAGTCACCTCCATCACCTGGGCAGCCGGCACGGCCACGGTGTATTACACCAACACCATTCCGGGCACGGACTACACGTTGGAGTGCCGCACGAACCTCACCACGGGCAACTGGCAGCCGGTGGGGACACAGCCGGCCCCCGGTCTAAGCGATTCCCAGACGGACAGTGCCGCCGGCGGCGACCAGCGCTTCTATCGCGTGCTCTATCGGCCCTAGCGGAGCCATCAGTATTCTCTGTAGCCCACTGACGCGGGCTGGGCGCGAGGGGCTTGCTCGTTCACTGCGTGGGCGTTGGTTCCTGCATGGCCGCGCGTTCCTCGTAATCTTCGAGCGAGGGGAGCTTCATCAGGGCCCGTTTCGCGTAGGCGCGGTGCACGGCTTTGCTGTTGTGTCCCAAAGCCTCCTGCGCGAACCGTTCGGGATAGCCGACGGTCTTGGCACGTTCGGCCCACGCATAGCGGTAACTGTGGAGCGTCACGCCCCTGATGCCGAGCTGGCGGCAGCGCTGGCCAAACTCGGTGGCCCGGTCGCCCGGCCGCACTCGCGAGAGATACGGGAACAACAGCCCTTCAGAAGGCAGGTCCTTGAAGAGGTTTAGCGCCTCCGCGCCCAGGTGGATCAGCACCGGCACGCTGGTCTTTTTGCGGGTGAAGCTCACCGTGCCGTTGGCCCAGTCCACGTCTTCGCCTTTCAAGGCGGCGATGTCGCCCTGGCTCGCGCCCAGGTGCCAGCACAGTTGATAGAGCGCCTTGCGCTCGGGGTTCACTTCGGCGGCGATAATCTTCTGGTGTTCCTCCAACGTGATGGCGCGTTTCTCTTTGAACTTCACCGCGGGCCATTGGCGTTTGGGGATGAGCGGCCAGGGCAGCCAGTTCATGTCCACGCAAAAGTTGTGCAGACGGCGGAGAAAGACGTTAGTGGAAACGGTGCCGACCTGGAGCGCTTTCAAGAGCACTTCGCCCTGCGTCTCGATGATGACGCGCGGCAACAACGGCGCGAGGGCCTTGTCCTTGCCGACGGTGCGCCAGCGGTCCTGATTGGCGCCCTGCTTCGTGCTGGTGAGGCTGTCGAGGGCCTGCTGCCAGGTGCGCGTGGCGATGCCGTTGTCGGTGCCGGCGAGGTAGGCCTTGGCGATTTGCAGGTTGAGCACGGGCTGACGAACGGAGTTGTTCTTCGCCTCGATGATCTGCTGGGCCTCGTCTTTGTGGGTGGTCTGAAGGCTGGTGCGTTTGCCGGTGAGCTTGTCCACGCAGTAGAACATTCCGCCACGGATGCCGCGGGAGGTTAAACGGTAACGGGTCTTCATGTCGTTCATGCAACGACAAGAATAATTCCGACCGGTTCCGGGAACTCAGCGAGTAGTGGGCGAGTAAACGCCCGTTATGCTGAGTTCTGACGGAGTAGTAAATTTGGTGTCCGTTCCGGTGTCCGTTTGGACCCACTCACTTCCGAACTCCTTGCGGCACACGCCGTTAGACTTGGAGGCGAGGGTCGGAATCGAGCGGTTCATGCTCTGTTTTCCGAGGAAATTTTCGCACTAAACCGCTAACATTCAAGGCTACTCTGCCACTACTCGGCTACTACTCGCTCCTACCCATTCACTACTCCCTTACTGAAGAACTCACTGAAGCATGGTTGCTATAACAGGCAGCCATCTCAAAGACAGACTTTGCTTCCCGCAAACGAGTGCGGCATGACGGCAATTAACGCAGGCGTCAAGAATGCGCCGCTCCAACCTATTCGGTTGAAAGGGCCAAGCATCTGGCGAAGAATTGTTGCCAACGGAGCGTCCAACAGCGCACAACCAGTTTGCGGGCGATGCTGATGACATACCAACGGTTCGAATATGCAGCGGCGGCCTTGAGTGTCTGCTGGGCCTTGGGTCTGCTGCCTGGCTGGCTGGGATCGAGCGCCGCCGCCCAGCAGCTCATGGTTGAGGCCAAGCGAGTCGTGGCCCTTCAGCGTGAGCCGGAGAATCCGAGTTCCGGCCGCTACGATTGGGGCCCTTCCGTGATGAAGGACGGCGAGGTTTACAAAATGTGGTGGACCCGCCTCGGGGGTGGCAAGACCCGCCGCTTTCCCTACCGCGGCCCGCTGCCGGATGGCGAGAGTTTCGAATTCACCTATCCCGACTGGGGCGATCGCATCTACTACGCCGAAAGTCGGGACGGGCTGACCTGGCATATCGAAGGCGATGATTTTTCTGGTCCGCCGGACCAGTTTGGACCGGATGCCAGGAGTCCAATGCAAGTCCTGGGCCCGTCGGAAACGGACCAACAACGCAATCATTTGGGCAGTCCTTCAGTCCTTAAGGTGGAGGGCGTCTATTACCTCTATTACGAAGCGCCTTGCGAGTTCGCCTTGGCGCGCGGACCCGATGGCAAGCCTCGAGTCGGCGACGAATACCACAACCAGGTGTTTGTCGCGGTCTCCAATGACGGACGGATCTGGAACCGTTGGCCAGAAGACCGGGATCCGCAGCCCATCATCGCTGCGCCCGAGCGTAACCGACGAACTCCCAAGTACCGGTATGGATTGGGACAGCCCTCCGCCTGCCACTTCCATGGCCGATTCGTGCTCCACTATGTGGATTCGTGCACGGGGCCGGGCGACTTCATCGTCCGTGTGGAAGCCGACAATCCTTTCTTCCGAAATTCCCGTCGATTCGCACGGTCCCTGGCGGAGAGCGGTTCTCAGCCCGGCATCCCTGCGGGCGCAGTTGCCCGATTCGCCCAGGCCGATGTGAAGTACCTCGGGGAACAGTGGTGGCTGGCGCGACCCGCCTACGGCTCCGGCAATTTTGGCCTGCTTGCTTCTTTGGACGGTGTATTCGGTGCCGATGCCCAGGCCCAATCCCCACGCGAGGTGTTTCCTCAGCTCCGGGCTCCTGATCCACACGGCACCAACTATCAAGAAAGGCTCTATCCTCGGTTTCTCACCGATCCACACGGGCAAATCCTTGTGCAGGACGGATGCGTGGCCATCTACTATGCCTCCGGCCTCGGATTCAAGGACAAGGCCTACACCTGGGACCTTCATCGCTGTGAGGTTGAGACTCGCCTGCTGAAAGGGGCGTGGTAGTGGTAAATTTCAATATGACAACACGCGCGTGTCTTCTGGTGACGCTGACGTCGATCTCACTGGCATCGGCGGCCGCTCCGCGGAGCCCCATCACCAACAACGTGGTCTCCGGCGCGTCGATTCCGGCGCCGTTGCCGGGGGAGAAGCCAGCCATTGAACCCAAGCCGCGCGCCGGGGTACCAGTTGCGGAGAACGCACTCACTGTCCGCGTGCTGCCAACCCGCGGCGGACCGCAGATACACGTCGACGGCAAGCCGATCGCCCCACGCTTCTTCTGGGGCGCCATGAACGGTGACAACCTTCGGCTGGGCGAGGAATGGGCTGACCAAAGCTTCGAGTTTTGCCCGGGCATCGACGTGCAGCAGCAGGGCACCCTCCACTTTCGTTTCGGTTCACTCGCCGGGAAGATCGACCTCGCGGACGTACGAGTGCGCGATGTGCAGACCGGGGAGGACATCCTCCCGCTCGACAGCTTCGCCAAGCCGGCGGTTTTTACCCCCACCTGGAACACCTGGCCGCCGCCGCCCGCCAACACCGTTGGCAAGTGGGAAGTCTCCGATGGCGCCCTGCACGTCACTCTGGTCAACCCGCCCAACGGTAATTGGCCCGACTTTCACCTCAACAGTACCCAGGTGCTTAGTTTTCGGGCTGACCGCACTTACCGGTGCACCTTCCGCGCGAAGGCCTCGCCGGCGCGAGCGATCCAGACCGCGCTTTACCAGGTCGCCAACAGCACTTGGATCAACATTGGCGGTCCGCCGGGGCCGTTCCTCAGTCAGGTTGCCCTGGCTCGGGACGCCGGCGTGAACCTCGTTTCGTTTAGCGCCCCCGAATGTTGGTCCCCGCCCGAAAGGCCAGTGGACTGGTCGCCCATCGACAGTCTCTGCCGGCGGATCATCGCCGTGAATTCGAAGGTGCTGCTGGTGCCCCGGGTGGGTGCCGACGCGCCCGGCTGGTGGCTCGAAAGGCATCCGCAATCGCGCATGGTTTACGACTTGGACAAGACTCGCGCCAACCACGCCAGCGTCTCCGACCGCGCATATCGCGCCGATGCCACGGCGCACCTTGAAAAGCTCTGCCGGCATCTGTGCGAAACTTTTCCCCGTCACTTCGCCGGCATCCATCCGTGCGGTCAGAACACCGGCGAGTGGTTTTACCAGGACTCCTGGGAACGCCCGCTGAGCGGTTACGACCCAGCCACCTTGGCCGCCTTCCGCGCCTGGTTGAAATCACGCGGCGACTGTGACTTCGAAACCGCCACGGTGCCCACCGATGTCGAGCGCCGGGGGCATCCGTTCGGGTTCCTCCGCGATCCTGTCCGCGAGCAGCGGCTGATCGATTTCGCCAGGTTCCAGCAGATGGAAATGGCCGATCACGTCGCGGCTCTGGCAGCGGCCTGTCGGCGGGGAACCGCCAGCAAGAAGCTCGTGATCTTCTTCTACGGCTACCTTTTTGAGTTCGGGGCGCTTGCGAATGGCGCGCCCACCAGCGGGCACTATGCCCTCAGCCGGTTGCTCGGTGGGAAGGATATCGACATCCTGTGCTCGCCCATCTCCTACACGGACCGTGAATGGCTCGGCACGGCACCCTGCATGAGCGCGGCGGAAAGCGTGCGCGAGGCGGGCATTCTCTGGCTCAACGAAGACGATTCGCGGACCTTCCTCGATCTGCGCACGGCGGAGCACGTGCAGGAAGGCGGCCTGGTCGATCTTGAACAGACCCGGCAGGTGATGCTCCGCAACACGGCGCAGGAAGCCTTGCGCGGATTTGGCTCGTGGTGGATGGACTTGCCCGCCCAAGGCTGGTTCAACGACGCACGCATCTGGCAGGAAATGGTCCGGCTCCGGCCCATCGACGACGCCATGCTTCGGCGCAGCCGGCCGTTCACGCCGGATGTGGCCCTGATCACGGACGAGGACTCCATGTGCCATCTCACCGGCGGCTCGGCGGTGGCGGCCCAACCGCTGACTTACAGTGTGCGGGCCGATTTCGGGCGGATGGGAGCGCCTTACGGTCAGTACCTGTTCGCCGACGTGCTGGCGGGGAAAGTGCCGGCGAAACTTCAAGTCTTCCTTTCGGCCTGGGCGCTGTCGATCGACCAGCGACGCGCTCTGGCCGCCCGTCGCGACGCCCGCACCACGCGTGTCTGGTGCTGGGCACCGGGCTTTATCTATCCTGACCGGCAAGACGTAAATGGAATTGCCGACGTCACCGGTTTCAAGGCGCGCCCGGTGAACTTGCCGTCCGCAGAAGCGACCCCGACCGAAGAAGGTCGCAAGCGGGGGCTAATGGCGCCGTTTGGACCCAGAGCCGCAATTCAACCTCTGTTCACTGTCGCGGCGCGACCCGAAGAGACTTGGGCCACGTACGCCGACGGGTCAGTCGCGGTGGCCGCGCGACCACACCGCCACGGCGGAGTCGCGGCGGAAACCGACTCCTCCGCGGACGCCGACACAGGATGGGATGTCTTCGTCGGGACGCCGCAGTTGACGCCAGAACTCCTGCGGGCACTGGCGAAGTTGGCCGGCCTGCAACTGTTCACCGAGACGAATGTGCCGGTGTGGGCGGCGGAAGGCTACGTGGCGATCCAAGCGCATGCGTCCGGGCCGATCACGGTGGACGTTGGCCAGGCTGTGCCGGTCTTCGATGCGCTGGACAACAAGCCGCTCGGTCAAGGCCCGCGCGTGCAGGTGCCGTTCAAACAAGGCGAGACCCTACTGCTGAGATATTAAGGCTTCATTCTATGCAATGGACACGACGAGAGTTTCTGGGCAGCGCGGCGGCTGCGTGTTTGGCCCCCTCGGCTTGGGCGCAATCGGAGAAACGAGCCCCGACGCCGCCACGGATCATTTACTACAACAACTTCGCCTCCCACCTGCTGTGCGCGTACAACCCCAACATGTACTACCCGGAGTTGCCGTACCGGTGGTCGGATGAGGATTGGCGGCGGCTGGTGGACATGATCGCGCACTTCGGATTCAACGTTTTCGAGTTTTGGCTCGAGCCGCGATTGTTCTGTCGCGAGGCGCTCGGCTCACCCGTTGGGAAGGAGTTCACGCGACAATTGAACGCGGTTATCGAATACGCGCACTCGCGCGGATTACAGGTGGAGATGATCGTTGCCATCGCGACGGTCGGCGAGAAATGGCGGACGCTGTGTCCGAATCTGGCCGATGAATGGCGCGAGATTCGTTTTCTCTGGGACGCCTGGATCCGCCGGTTCCCCGGCCTGGATATTGCCGGGATTTTTCCCGGAGACCCGGGCGCCTGCTCGCGCAACGGCTGCACCGCGGAAACGTATATCGACAAATCCATCGAGATTGCCGCCCTGCTCGATCAACTCCGTCCGGGCATCGGCATCGAGTTCAACACCTGGGGGCCGCCCTTTTTCGGCTGGGGCAACATCCGCATGTCACCCGACAGCCGGGGCGAGTTCGTTCCCGAAGATCAGGGGACGGCCTGGACGTTCTCGAGAGCGCGCGCCGACCGCTCCATGAACCATCTGCTGAAGCGTCTCCCCGATTTTCCCGCGAACACCGCCGTCTCAATCAACCTGGGTTTCAACGGCGATGGCAATCCCCAGGGCGAGCAGGATGCGCGGCCCTGGGCCAACGCCATCGCCAAGACCCGCCGGATTCTGACCTGGGACTTCAGCCTGACCGAAGGCGAGAACGCGGTCTATCCGCATTACCGTTTCACGCGGCTCTTCGCCCGGCGCAAAGAAGAGCGCGCCGCGGCGCCCTATTCGGGCGGCATCTGCTTTACCATGACGCCGATGCTGAACCAGTTGTCGCTCTTCGAAGCGGCGCAGTCGTTCAAGGACCGCGACGGCGACGCGCATCGGCTAGCCGGGGATTTCTTCGCCAAGATCTTCGGCGAAACCGGACGCGCGTTCGTTGACGATTACCGCCTGTTCGAAGTCATTCCCGACTGGGGCAGCTATGACGTCACCAGACTGCCGCGCGCAGAATACCACAAACGCATGGGACGGTTCGTCGAGCGATTGGAAGACGCGAAGGGCGCGGTCAACTCGGGCGCGGTCCTGTTTCCCGATCCGGAGAAGTACCGGCAGGAACTCGTCTTCTTCGCGCGATTGTTTGCCGACTTGACGGCGCCTCATCCCGATTACAATGCCCTCAAGCAGCTTTACTGGAATCGCGTTTACCGCATTTACGACCGCCTGCCCGACCACGTCGATCCGCGTCCCCGAGGCAACACGGAGCGCTTCGTGCGGCATTTCATGAATTGGACCTGACAAGTATTGCCGGACTTCGGCAACCCTCGAGACTCAACCAACAAACGCATCACGGGCATGTTCGAGAAACGAAGCAAATCCTCGATGGCTGGTAACCTCTCGGAACCAGTAAAGTCGAGCGACGCTCTGTTGGGCGTCCTTAGGAGGTCGGTTGCATGAGACGCATGTTGATTGGAGGGGGCCTTCTGTATGCGCTGTGGTGCGCGAACACGATCGGCCAGGACCAGAATGCGTCCTTTAGGATCGAAGGCCTGGCGGCGCCTCGTGACGTGGAATTCACCGCGCAAGCGGACGGTTCCAGGCAACGGTACCTGGAGTTCCTGCCGCTCGGTTACACAACCAACAAGTCGTGGCCGCTGATGATCTTCCTGCACGGTCACGGCTCGGATCGTTGGCAGATCACCAAGGGCGACCACTGGAAGGAGATACAGGCGGTTTGCGACGTTGCCGCCCGACGGCGCATGATATTGGTCTCGCCCGACTACCGTGCCGCCACGTCGTGGATGGGGCCTGCGGCGGAAGCCGATTTGGTCCAGATCATTCAGGAGCAGAAAAGGAAGCACCCCATCAGCAAAACCTTCCTCTGCGGTGGATCAATGGGGGGAACGTCGGCGCTCATCTTCACGGCGTTACATCCAGAGATGGTGGACGGTGTGGTGAGCATGAACGGCACGGCGAACATGATGGAGTTCGCCGGCTTCGAAGATGCCATTGCCGCATCCTATGGCGGCAAGAAAAGCGAACGACCCGACGAGTACCGAAAACGCAGCCCGGAACTGATGGCTGCGAAATTTGGCACCATGCCGATTGCGTTCACCGCCGGGGGCCAGGACACGGTCGTGCCTCCCCAGAGTGTGCTGCGGCTCAGCAAGGAACTGGAGAAACAGAATCCGGGGCAGGTGCGGATGCTCTATCGGGAGAAAGTCGGGCACTCCACCTCTTACGAAGATGCCATCGCCGCGCTGAACTTCGTCATCGAACGGGGCACCCCAGTGTTGCGCGACACCTTCGCTCGTTGGAGCTCCTCACGGCCGTCGGTCGGGGCGATTCGCTGGGATGCCTGGTCAGGAGGCCGCGTAACTGAGCAGGTCGAACGGACGCTGGGCCCGGCGAAGTACCATGATCGCCTGCCGTGGTTCGCCAACATCACGGGCGAGCACCAGGTGCGCATCGACGGAAGTCAACCCGGGATCATGGAGCAGGAAATCGATTTCGCCGCGAATGCCGGTTTGGACTACTGGGCGTTTCTGCTCTATCTGGAATCCGACTCCATGAGTCTCGCGCTCAGCCAATATCTGAAGTCCCCCAAACGCCGGCGCCTCAACTTCTGTGTCATTCTCCACAACGCTTTCGGCGTGCCGGAGGCGGCCTGGCCAAGGGAACTCGCGCGCGTTGTATCCTTGTTGAAGGAACCTGGGTACCAGACGGTGCTGGGGAACCGGCCCCTCGTGTTCGAGTTCCAGGCCCGTCTTGGCGGCCAGTTTCCTCGCCAGCGATTTGCTGAGTTCCGCCGGGCGGCACAGGCGGCCGGCCTCAGTCCTTATTGCGTATTCATGGGCTGGAATCCTGCGGCCGATTTCGTGCGCGAATCCGTCAACGGTTTCGATGCGGTCTCCGCCTATGCATTGGGGAGCGACCTTCCCACGTTCGCGCAACTCGCGCGGCAGGTTGAACAAGCTTACTGGCAAAAAGCGGCTGAAGCCAAAGTTCCTTTTGTCCCACTGGTCACGACCGGTTGGGACAAGCAGCCACGGAAAGATCATCCTGTGTCGTGGGAGAAGAACCAGGCCTATCACCAGCAGGCCATCTTCCCGGCCCGGGCCGAGCCCCAGGAAATCGCCTCCCACCTGGAGCGCGCACTCGCCTTCGTAGGCCAGCATCCGGATTCCTGTGCGGCGAACACGGTGCTCGTATATGCCTGGAACGAGCACGACGAAGGGGGCTGGCTCGCGCCGACTTGGACGCCGAGCGGTCAACCCGACAACACGCGGCTCAGTGCCGTTGGCGCCGTGCTGTCGCGTCGCGGCGCAAGCCTGATCCCTCGGCAGGAGACTCAAGAATGAGGATTCGCATTGATCAATGCACAAGGACCACGGCAGTCCGCCATTGACGTGTGAATGCGTCGTCCCGTAAGAGATTGGCGTGAACCCGCGACTTTGGGGCGTCCTTATTCTGTTTCTCGCCCTACGGGCTGGTGCTGCCACGCCTGACGTGGGTGTTTATACCGAACCGTGGGGCATCGAATCTGAAACGGTCCGCGACTTGGCCAGGCAACTGGGAGCGGTCACTGGCCAGCCATTGGAACGATTTCGCGTCGTCTGGTGCCATCAAACCACCCCCGATGTCACCGTCTTGAGCAACTATGTCGCTGCGGGTCATGGTTTGCTTTTGTCCGGCACCGCCGTGGCCGTGGTCAATCAACTCGGCCTGGACACGCTCCACACCAAGCCGGTCACCTTTGGCGACGACCGGGCGCAAGCCGGGCTCATTCCCGCCGCTGCCGGCCATCCGGCATTCAACGGACTTGATCTGGATCGCGGTGCGATTTGGATGAACAACGCCGCCTATCCGGCCTTCGCCGAGATACGCTCGGCGCGCGGTTCGGTGTTGGCCAACGGTTCTCTTGGACCCGTGGTGGAATATCAGCTTGGCCGGGGTCGCATCATCGCGTGCCCATGGCGGCTTTCACCGCTCTATTACCACGCCGCGCGCGGTTACCGGGACAACTTCGAGCGGTTCCTTGCGAACCTGCTCGGCTACCTGCGCGATCCCCGACCCTCCGCGCCGGTGGCGCGTCCGGAAACCGAGCGTGAGTCGCTCGCGCTGGCCATCGACGATTTGTGCGACACCTTCAAGGAACGCTATCCGCGCGGCGCGGAGTTTCGCCAGCGGCTTGCGAAGCTGCAGAGCGTGGCTGACCTCCAGCAGTTGCGCCAGGAGGCATTGCTCGCGAACCCGCTGCTGGATTTCGACCGGCTTCTGCTCGTCAAGCGAAGTGCGAACAAACTCGGACTGCCGAACAACTACGAGGGCAATTCCAGTCTCACTCCGGACGGCTACACCAACGAAATCGCCGTGCTTTCTCCGGTCCGACCTGGCGGCAAACTGACCACGCTCTACCGGCCCGACGGTGGCCGCTTCGTGGGGGACGTGCGGCTGCACTTCGACGCCGATCGGCTGCTCTTTTCAATGCCGGGCGCCAACCTTCGCTGGCAGGTCTTTGAGATCAAGACGGACGGCTCCAGCCTTCGGACGCTGCCCTTGATCAACGAGCCGGACGTGGACAACTACGACGCCTGCTATATGCCGGGCGGGAGAATCATTTTCTCGTCCACGGCGCCGTTCACCGGTGTGCCGTGTGTGCGTGGCTCGGCCCATGTGGCGAACCTGTTCCGGCTCGATCCGGACGGACGCATCCGACAACTCACCGTCGAGCAGGACCACGACTGGTGTCCAACGCCGCTGCCCAACGGGCGCGTGCTCTACCTGCGCTGGGAATACACCGATTTGCCGCACGCATTTTCGCGGATCCTGCTTCACATGAATCCGGACGGCACCGGGCAAATGGAGTTTTACGGCAGCAATTCTTACTGGCCCGCCTCGATGTTTTACGCCAAACCGCTTCCCGGCCACGCGACCAAATTCGTCGCGATCGTGGGCGGCCATCACGAGTTGCCGCGCATGGGCGACTTGGTCGTCTTCGACACGGCCCAGGGACGGTTCGAGGCGGATGGCGCGGTGCAACGCATTCCGGGCCGTGGCCGCAAAGTGGAGCCGGCCCTGCTCGACCTGCCGATCGAGCAGACCTGGCCGAAGTTCCTCCATCCCGTTCCGCTCAGTGAGAAGTACTTTCTCGTCTCCTGCAAGCTGGCGCCCGGCGCGCCGTGGGGCATTTACCTCGCCGACGTCTTCGACAACCTCGTGCTGATCCGGGAGCAACCGGGGTTCGCGTTGTTCGAACCCATTCCGATCCGCAAGTCGGTGTGCCCGCCCATCCTCGCCGACAAAGTGGACCTCGAACGGCAGGATGCCGAGGTGTTTCTTGCGGATATTTATGCCGGTCCCGGCCTGAAAGGCGTGCCGCGGGGCGCGATCAAATCGTTGCGGCTGGTCAGCTACCATTTCGCCTACCAGGGCATCGGCGGCGAACCGGATGCGCCGGGCCTCGACGGCCCCTGGGATGTGAAGCGTGTTCTCGGCACGGTGCCGGTCTGCGAGGACGGCTCCGCCCGTTTTCGCATCCCGGCCTACACGCCGATTTCCGTCCACCCGCTCGACGCCGATGGCCAGGCCGTGCAACTGATGCGCAGTTGGTTCACGGCGATGCCGGGTGAGGTCGTTTCTTGTGTCGGTTGCCACGAATCGCAAAACACCACCCCGCCCAATCACCAAACTTTGGCCACCCGGCAGCCCGCGGAAAGCATCCGAGCGTGGCATGGCCCGGCGCGCGGCTTCGATTTCCGCCGCGAGGTGCAGCCCGTGCTCGACCAGTGGTGTGTCGGTTGCCACGAGGAACTCAAAGACCGGCCGGCCCGGCCGATGCAGGACAACCAGAACGCCTACAACCTTGCTTCCCGGTTCACGCCGTCGTACTACGCCTTGCGCCGCCTGGTCCGCACGCCGACGCGCGAGAGCGACATGCACCTGTTGTCGCCCTGGGAATTTCATGCCGAGACAACGCGGCTCGTTCAACTGCTGCGCCATGGCCCTTGCCGGGCAACGCTCGACGCCGAAGCCTGGGATCGCCTCATCACCTGGATTGATTTGGGCGCACCCGCCCACGGCACCTGGACCGACATCTGCGGTGCTCAGCGTGTGGTTCATCAAGCCAAACGCCGTGCTGAAATGCGCCGCCGCTACACCGGCATGGCCGAAGATCCGGAGACAATCCCTATCGTAAACCGGTCGCCGATCGCGTCGGTGATCCCGGCGAACAAAGTCCCAGCCACCAAACCGGCGCCGATATCGGCTGCCTTACCGCACCCGATCAAGACGCAAACCATCTCGTTGAGCGACCGCGTCACCCTGGAGTTGGCCCACCTCGATACCAATGTTTGGATGGGCCAATTCGAGGTCTCCAACGAACAATTCGCGCTGTTCGATCCTACGCACGACAGCGGGCTGGAGTTTGGCGATTACATCCAGTTCAGTCCCGGCGAGCGCGGTTGGTCCTTGGCGCGGCCCCGGCAACCGGTCGTGCGCGTCTCCTGGCGCGCTGCCACCGAATTCTGCCGCTGGCTCTCGGCCAAGACCGGTCGAAGCTTCCGGTTACCTTCCGAGGCTGAGTGGGAATATGCCTGTCGCGCCAGCACGACCACGCCATTTTGGTATGGCACGCTCGACACCGATTTCTCGCGGTGTGCGAACCTGTCCGACCGCACGCACCAAGTGATCGATCCGTTTGGTTGGGCGGGTCGTCCGGAAGTGATTCCGCCCTGGCGTCCGGCGGACGTCCGGTTCGACGATCATGCGCGCGTTTCAACGACGGTCGGTTCCTATGCCGGCAATCCCTGGGGTTTTTACGACATGCACGGCAATGTCGCCGAATGGACCAGCACGGCCTCCGGGCCAGATCGAATGGTGGTGCGCAGCGGTTCATGGTACGACCCACCT
>Ga0316630_10000394_pt1 | contig 13441 bp, 15 predicted proteins | sample OWC_May_M1_C1_D6_FD_207658 | JGI IMG/M metagenome (GOLD analysis project Ga0316630, IMG submission 207658) | Wetland soil microbial communities from Old Woman Creek delta, Ohio, United States - OWC_May_M1_C1_D6_A | ecosystem: Environmental > Terrestrial > Soil > Wetlands | place: USA: Ohio...
TCTAGTTGGTCCGTCTGAGCCCGGCCTTCCTGCAGCAGTCTAAGGAGGTGATTGCGCTGCACGAGGACCTTCTGGTACCGCTGAAGTGACCTGAGGTAAGCCCGGTCAAGCTGGCAGTTGAGCAGGTCAAGGTAGCGCCGGCAAAGAGCTGACTTGCCCGTTGCCAGTTCGATGTCCCCGGCCGTGAACATCACGACATTGATCTGTCCCAATACATCGACCGAACGTCGCGCCACCCCATTCACTCGCACATGCTTGTGCACAGACAAACTCGCCGGGTCCGCGTCGCCAGCCGGCACCGCCGACTCCACTCCCTCCCCCTTCAACACGATCTCCACCTTCACCTCGCCCCGCGTTCTCTGCGCACACGCAGAAAGGCGCGCCACCGGGAGGTCGTCGCGCCAGGCATCGCAGTTCACCAGTTCCCTATCACTCGATGCCCGGTGTGATCTCGTCGTCGCCATCACATACACGGATTCGAGCAGATTGGTCTTCCCCTGCGCGTTGTCGCCCTGGATCACGACAGGGCTCACAGGCAAATCCAGGTCCAGATGGCGGTAGTTGCGGAAGTTGGTCAGACTCAGATGGCTGATGTGCAAAATCGACCTCTGGATGCCTTCAGGTTCAGGAAACCACCGGACGCTCCGGCTTGTCCCATAACTGTACCGTGAACACGGGGTTGGTGCAATGTCGTCCTCACGCGTACAAGAGGTGCCGGAGAAGCTCCTGCCGGGGGGTTTGGGGGTGTCCCCCGAGCCTCTATTCCCTCCAAGATTGGGGGGCAGGGGGTTGAAAGAGGGTTGCGGGACACCCTCCTAATCGTGACACAAGTTAGACAGTGACTTGATCGGCAATCTATACTACGCCACAACGCCATGAGAAAGAGGCTCTTCGCAGGCATAGGGATAAACGTCCTGCTGCTAGGGATAGTCAGCCTGTTGGCTGACCTCAGCAGCGAAATGATGATTCCCATTCTGCCCATGTACATCACAACTCTCGGTGGAAGCGCCTTCGTTGTCGGTCTCACCGGCGGCTTGGGTGATAGCATCTCGAGCATGCTCAAGGTGTTCTCGGGATACTGGTCGGATAGAACCGGGAAGAGAGAACCGTTTGTCGTCGTTGGCTACGGGGTCTCGGCACTGGCCAAACTGGGTCTGGCGCTATCCACAGCCTGGCAGCACATCCTGGTGTTTCGCTCAGTGGAGCGAACCGGCAAGGGGCTGCGGGACGCCCCGAGAGATGCCGTTATCGCTGACTCCACGGCACCGGAAGTGAGAGGCAAGGCGTTCGGCATCCACCGCGCCATGGATACGACGGGGGCCATCGGAGGCTCCCTTTCAGCCTTTCTGCTCTTCTGGGTCTTCGGTCTCAGCTACCAGACCATCATCGTGGTCTGTGCCATTGTGGCCTTCGTCTCCCTCGTCCCTTTCGCGTGGATGAAGGATGTGGAGCGGGAGCCTCAGAGAAGGGGCCTGGGCCTCAGCTTTCGGGCGCTGCCAATAGAACTGAAGTACTTCGTGTTTGTGGCCACTGTATTCGCGCTGGGAAATTTCACCTCCTGGTTTTTCGTATTGAGGGCCAGTGACTTCTTCGGCGATCTGGTGGAGGAAAGGGCCGCAGTGGCCATAGCCATTGGGCTCTACTGCCTGTTCAACGTCGTGTACGCAGCCTTCTCGATTCCAGTGGGCATTCTCTCGGACAGGGTTGGCAGAGGCAGAGTGCTTCTCGCAGGGTACACGCTCTTCGGTATCACTTTCCTCGGGTTTGCCTTGCTGCACTCCGTTGCGGCCTTCGTCACCTTCTTCATTCTCTACGGGCTCATCTATGCTATGGTCAAGGGCGCCGAACGGGCCTTTGTCTGTGATATGGCTCCTGAGGATGCCAGAGGTACCGCTTTTGGAACATTGCACACCGCCATCGGCCTAGTGGCCTTGCCAGCCGGAATGATAGCCGGCCTGTTGTGGGAGCACATTGCTCCTTGGGCCACATTCGTCTACGGGGGTTCATTGGGTTTGATTGCCGCGGCACTGCTACTGTTGGGAATGCGGATTTGGCCAAGGGCGGGTGAGCCGGCCTGCAGCCCTGGCGAGGCACCTTCAAACGCAGAGTGATTTCGCTGCCCGTGCCGCTGCTTCGACGCTTCCGCCAGCTAGCCCCGCGCTTCGCGCAGCTTCTTGGTGAGAAGCGGAACGATCTTGAAGAGATCGCCCACGATCCCGTAGGTAGCCACTTCAAAGATGGGCGCCTTGGGGTCTTCGTTGATAGCCACTATGATTTCCGACGTCTGCATCCCTGCCAAGTGCTGCGGGGCTCCAGCCACTCCGCACGCGATGTACAGCCTCGGCGACACCGTCTTGCCGGTCTGGCCAACCTGGTGCGCATACGTAATCCAGCCGTCGTCCACGGGTGGGCGCGAGGTCCCCAGGGCCGCGCCCAGCACGTCGGCCAGTTCGGCCACAAACCCGAAGTTCTCCGCCTTCCCCAACCCACGTCCACCACACACCACGATCTCGGCCTCGTCCAGCCTCACCTTCTCGGTCAGGTCCTTGACCACGTTGAGCAGCTTGGTCTTCGCGGTGACGGATTGCCTGTCGAAGTCCACCCGTATCATCTCGCCCCGGCGTGCTGAGTTGGGCTCACCCTTCTTGAAGGCATGAGGGCGAACGGTGGCTATCTGCGGCCTCTTTTTCGGAAAGACCATGTTGGCCATCAGGGTGCCACCAAAGGCGGGTCGGGTCTGCACCAGCATCCGGCTTTGTGGATCGAAATCGAGGGAGATGCAGTTGGCAGCGACGCCCGTACCCAGTGCCACTGCTACCCTGGGAATGACTGATGAGCCCAGCGAACCGGAAGTGGCTAGAATGACGCCCGGCTTTTCCCGCCCGGCCAGGTCCACCAGTTCCTTCACATACGCGTCATCGTTCCAGCCATCGGGGGCCGGCCCGTCCAACAGGTAAACCTTGTCGGCTCCATAAGCTGCCAGTTGGCCGGCATCCTCCACACCCTGACTCAGGCACACGGTCGCCACCCTTGACTGACACTCATCGGCCAGCTTCCACGCCCGGCTAATCAACGCATACGAAGCAGCCTTGGTCCGGCCATTCCGCTGTTCAGTTATGACCCAGATGTCTCCCAGTCCGTCACCAGTCATTGCTCATCATTCCCTATATGGCTTTCGTCTGTCTCAACTTCTCCAGCAGCTGATCAACCTGGCCCTCCGTGTCCCCCTGCAGCATCTCACCCTTTGCCGCCCTCTGCGGGAAGAACACCTTCGCCACCCGGGTCGGCGATCCGGCCAAGCCGATGGTGGCCGGATCGATGCCGAGTTCCTGGGCATTCCAGACCGGTATCGCAGCCTTCTTCGCCGCCATCAAACCGCGCAGTGAAGGGATGCGTGGTACGTTGATCTCCTTGACCACGTTGATCACGCCCGGCAGCATCATCTCGATCAACTGGTGTCCCTCATCAGACATCCGCATGACCTTGATGGAGGTCTGGCCCAATTCCTCGATCTTGTTCACCAGAGAGACAAAGGGCACGCCCAGCGCCTCCGCTAGCATCGGCCCCACCTGACCCGTCTCCCCATCTATGGACTGCTTACCGCACAGCACCAGATCAAATTGCCCGATCTTCTTGATGGCCTTCGCCAGAACGTGCGAGGTCGCCCAGGTATCCGAGCCTTCGAAAGCCGGGTCGCTTAGCAGAATGGCCTCATCAGCACCATAACCGACGGCCTCTTTGAGCGACTCGTCGGCCTTCGCCAGCCCCATGGTCAGGACTGTGACCTTGCCTTTGGTCCTCTCCTTGATCCGTATACCCTCCTCTAAAGCATAAAGGTCGGGAGGATTGATGGCCCGGTCCACTCCGCCGCTGGCCAGAGTGCCGGTCTTCGCATCGATCTCAATCTTGATCTTCGCTGGCACCTGCTTAATGCAGACAATGACATTCATCCCTGCTTCGCCTTCCGCTTCAGCACTTCCAGCGCAATGGCGTTCCGGATGACCTGGTTGGTGCCTTCATATATCTGCGTGATCTTGGCGTCCCGCATCATCTTCTCCACGGGGTAGTCCCGCATGTAGCCCGCCCCCGCCAGTATCTGCACCGCATCCGTGGTTACTCTCATGGCCATATCGCTGGCAAAGAGCTTGGCCATGGCCGATTCCTCGGTGAAGCTCTTGGCCCCGGCATCTATGGTCCTCGCCGTCGCATAAACCAGCGCCCGCGCGGCCTCCAGCTCCGTAGCCATGTTGGCCAACATGTGCTGCACCGCCTGGATGGCCGAAATCGGGTGGCCGAACTGCACGCGCTGCTGAGCGTATTCAGCGGCGGCCTCCAACGCTCCCTGAGCAATCCCCAGCGCCTGCGCCCCGACCCCCGGTCGGGACCTGTCGAGAGTCCTCATGGCCACGATGAAACCCATGCCCTCGCGGCTGATCAGGTTCTCCGCCGGCACATGGCAGTCCCGGAAGACCAACTCCCGGGTGGCCGACGAGCGAATGCCCATCTTCTTCTCTTTCTTCCCGAAGGTAAACCCTGGAGTGCCCTTCTCGACCACCAGCGCGCTGGCCCCGCGACTGCCCTTGGCCGCATCGGTCATCACCACCACTGTGTAAATCTCGGCCTCACCACCGTTGGTTATGAACTGCTTGGTGCCGTTGAGCACATAGTGATCACCGTCACGCCTGGCCGATGTCCTGATGGCGCTGGCATCGCTGCCCGCAGTGGCTTCCGTTACGGCGAAGGCTGCCAGCCTAGCCCCGCTGGCTACCGCTGGCAGGTATTTTTTCTTCTGGACGTCGCTACCATACAAGATCAGGGGCAGCACGCCCAGCGCATTGGCAGCGTAGCTGATGGCGATGCCCCCGCACACACGGGAAAGCTCCTCCACCACCAGACACAGATCGAAACACCCTCCCCCCAACCCATCATATTCCTCCGGAACAAACACCCTCAGCAGGTCGCTGCTGGCCATCTCCTTGATCAGGTCCCACGGGAACTCCTCCCTCTCATCGAGTTCCGCCCGCACCGGAAGTATGCGCTGTTCAGCGATCTGTCGCGCCAAACCCTTCAGCGTCTTCTGTTGTTCACTCAAGAAGTATTCCAAGGGCGTTCTCCTTTCCACTATGTCGAGGAAGAAGGATCTCCTCTCTGTTTCCAGGCCTCTGCGAAGTCAGACGATGCTGCTGGATCGCCTCCATGCGTAGATAATGCTGTAATGGAATCCCCGGCGTGTGACTCGGACTTGCCTCAAGAAACCGGCGTCCCGAAGGTCTTGCGGTAAGAGTCCAGGAACCTGCCTCACGAGAATACCCGAGGCCGCCAGGTGAGACGACCGGCCTACTCCTGGTCCTCCTCTTGCGGTCGCTCCCAAAGAGGCACCGTAAAATCGCTGATGAACTGGCGACGGCTCTCCTTGATCAGCTCCTCGATCTGTTGCCGGGACTGCGCTGCCAGGTTGTCCATTTCCGTCATGTCGATTTCGACTCCCAGCAGCTTGGTGAGGACCCTCAGCACAGCCTGCGATGCCGTCGGGTTCCTCATCTCGCTCAGGTATCGGGGCGTTTCACCGAGCAGACACACCCCCTTCATGTCTCTCTGTTTGGCCATTGAGAGGAGCAACCCATTCATACCCGCGATGAAGAAGTCACCCTTCAGCACCAGGCCCTGTTTCTCCATCTCCTCGAGCATTTCATCATCCGTGGCCGCAGCCCACACGCGCGGCTGCTCCGGGAAATGCGATATCAGCGCCGCAGCACACGTGTAGACCGTCTTCACCCCGAGTTTCTGCACCACATCGAGTATCATGTCGGCGAACTCGCGGTTCTTGGTGGATGGTTGCGCCTCCCCCAGGAACAAAATCAGATCCCCCTCTTTCCCCTTCCTCTTCCAGTAGTAGAACTTGTTGTCAGGAAACCTTGGGGGCTGAACCAGGTTCTTCTCCACGTACACGCCGCTCACCTCAAAGAACGATTGAGCCTCGATTTCGGCGAATTCTTCGGCCTGCAGCTTGTCCTTCAAGTATGTCGTTGCCTCGAGCGCCACGTTGGCCACGCCGGGCCATGCGGCCAGCAGACACGGGTTGCAGAGCTTCGGTTCCTTCCGGATGGTTACCTGATCATCGTGTGACTTCCTCATGTTGCGAGACACCTCATAGTCGGACAACCATGTAGAGGAGTGCCCATGATGCGAAAGACGGTTCTAACCTACCCAGCGTGATCGCCGCTCATGCCTTATCGGCTGCTACCATTGAACGAACATCGGCATATCGTCTCTGTTGCACCTACGAATACCCTTCCCCTGAACCACAGGTAACCATAATACCAGCAGCCAGCAGACAAGACAACAGACATACCAATACCCTTTGACACTCCCATGACTAGGCAAAAACCCCTTCTCCTCTGCCACCGATAATGGGGTTTGTCACCAGTGTTCCATGCCACGCCGACGCCCCCTGTGACCATCTAGGCCTGGGGGTAAGAGGACAGCCTGACGTTCTGTGCTGAGGGGATCCGCCACACCACGACTCTGCTTTGCCCTTGTACCAGCTTCCTACTGCGATGATGGCACATTGAAGGACACCTTGGCGCTGACCATGGGCAGCCACTTCTCTTCCTCGTCTAATTGGAAGCAGTAGACGGCAATGGACTGGGTCCCGAAACTCCATCCGTTCTCGGGCGAGCTCACCTCCGCTGACCACTCCGTACTCGTCCCGCCTTCAAGTCGACCTTCACTGACTGGCTGAGTTGTCGGGGCCTTCTGGTTTGCCAGCACACCGAAATCCACGGCATAGGGTGCCAAGTTCAATATGCGAATCGCTACGTGAACATTATTACGAGGAGCCACACTTTGTTCAGTGACCCAGGGGACTATCCTTAAGGCAGGTTTCACAACCTTGAACTCAAGGTCCCCCTGATCGATCGGACTCCAATAGTGGCTGCAGATCGGCCCTATGATCGCGGTGTTCTTGCAGTCCTCCACACTCTCCTCCTTGAAGATAGCGCTAATGACCATCTTCAAGGATACTGAGAGTCTCCGATCTACGCTGAGGGCAAAGAGCACCGTCCCCTGGGGGCCCGTCGATTGGCTGCCAGAGGGTTCTATCTTTTCCCCCCTCGAGGCATCCAAGGACCTGTTCTTTCCGGGGGAACAGCTTGAGGCCACTAGTTGGACAGTGACACCGTTTACGGGAGTCTCTCCGTCATAGTCAACCACACGGACCGTTAAGTAGTACTTATGGACATCCGTTCTAGCAGGACTAGCAGGCGCTGCTGGTAGAGCACAACCACAAATGGCGGCGAGGAAGGAGAGAAGCACAGTAGCCGATGTCCAACGCACAGCTGCCATTCCTGACCTCTTCTGCCCTGACGACTTGTCTCTAATTCATAGCCCCTAGTAGAATGGGTTGAACTCGCCTAGGATAGTGCCAGCCTAGAGAGGCTGTCAACCTCAGCTTGGATACAGAGGGGCCAGAGGAAACCTTCGGCTCAATGACTACCGATAATAGTGGTTATCGCAAATCATAAGGGTTAGGGGCGGATCATCTTCGGCATGTCGTCTCTGTTGCACCTACGAATACCCTTCCGCTGAACCAGACGCAACCATCATAACCCACCACACAAACACAGACAACAAATGCGGCAAAGAGGATAGACGCCAGATCGATCAGTTGCTCGACCTTCGCAAACAGCAAGCCCAGGCAATCAATATCAACGTCACCTTGAGTGAGTACGCCAAAGACCTCAAAGCCGCCCTCACTAAGCCGCTAACGACCACAGACAAGAGGCAGTTCCTGGAAGCCTCCGGCGTACGAGTCACCGCCACGCCCGGCAAGTACACGTTCACCACCGAGATGAACTTTGCGTCCGAGGACTGGAATGAGGAGCAGGACACCTACATGCTTGATGTGGTCAATCAGATCGAGGCCGAGCACCCCTATATCACCCTGCTGGACTGGGCCGATCACAAGAAGATGCTACCGAACGACCACCCGCTTACGAAGGCCAGTAACGAACTCAAGCAACGGAGAATCGAGACAGCGAAACAGAAACCACGTCAGCCACGAACAAAGCGTTCGTATATCACCATTGAACAAACATCGGCATGATGATGTGCACGTAGTTCTCTGCCCCGATCGGCCGGATGACGCCGGGACTGGAGGGCGTCGTCGTTTCCAGAACGATCTCTCCCTCGTGAATCACTCCCAGTACATCGGTCAGGTACTTGCCGTTGAAGGCGATCTTCGCCGCTTCCCCTTCCACCTTGGCATCGATCTCTCCGACGTTGTCCCCAATCTGCTCTGACCGCGCTGACACGCTCATCTTGCCGGACGCAGCATCGGGCGTTATCTGGAGGCGCACGATACCGCTGCCGTCCCTGGCGAATATGGCCGCCGTCTTTGTCGCCCGGAGAAACTCGGGCGTGCTTATCACTGCGCGCGTGGTGTAGCTGGCCGGTATGAGTTGCCTGAAGTTGGGGAAGGTACCCTGTATGAGCTGCGAAACCAACTCCACATCCTTCATCCGGAACAGCACCTGACTCTTGTTCTGGCTCACTGCGATCTCCACCGCATCCTTCTGATCGGCCAGCAGACGGTTCAGTTCCGACAGACAGCGCCCGGGGATTATAATCTCCACTTTCTCCTTGGCCGGGCTGATCAGCGGCGCTTTGTGCACCGCCAGCCGGAAGCCATCAGCCGCAGCCATGGTGAGCGTGTCCTCTTCGAACTCCGCGCAGACACCGGTCAGCACCGGGCGGGTGTCCTCAGAAGCAGTCGCGAACACTACCTGGTTGATGGCCAGGCGCAGGGCATCCGGCTCAACCTGGTAGGTGGCTCCGCCGCTGATCTTCGGTATAGGCGGGAAATCGTCCGCATCAATACCGCTTATGCGCGCCTCGAACCGGGCGCACTTCAACTCCAGCGTGTGGTCTCCAAGAGCCAGATCAATCTTCTCGCTGGGCAGCGAGTTAACGAACTCGCTGAGCAGTCTCGCCGGCACGGTAATAGCGCCTTCTTCCTCCACCATTGAGCCCAGCCAGCAACTGATAGCAATCTCCAGGTTCGTCGCTGACAACCTCAGGCGCGATTCCTCCGTGGCCAGCAACACATTGTTGGTCACCGGCAGAGTCGATCTCGTAGCGACAGCTCTGCCAACGATACCAAGGCACTTGCTCAGGTTCTCTTGAAGACATGATAGCCTCATGCATTACCCCCTTCAAAGGAAGTACGATCAAAACCGCGTCGTAAAGTATACACTGCCCCCCGATTCTTCCACAAGGGCGCGTTTGACCGATCGCATATGGTTGGGCGAAATGGGCAACTGCGCCCCGAAACCGCAACACAGCCAGACACCCCGGATCGGCTTCGCACCGGCACTTACACCCTCATATGCCAAGCAGCGCAACGTGAATCAACCCGGAGAAGACCCAGCCATATTGCCGCAGTGTCCGGCCACGCTGCACCGTGCATCCAGTGGTCCACCCCGCCCCAGCCAGCGACGTTCACACTTCCACGTCAGCCGCAAGCTGTGGTTTGAGGTATTGACACGGGGTGAATTGTGGGATAGAATGGTGCGCTGTGGTAAAAAAGGTACCGACTTCCGACAGCTCAGTAGTGGCCGTGATGCCACTCGAAGGGAGGTGGCCCGTGTCGGGGGAAATGGAAAAAAGGAATAGCGTTCTCGAATTCGCCAGACAACACGCCAACACCTGGCTCAAGCTGGATCTGCTGTGTTTCTGGAGCAGGTATCCCCACGCCAAGTTCACCGCAGGCGCTATCGCCCGGGCGTTGGGCTGCAAGAGAAGGATAGACGTGGAGGAAGCCTTGGACTCCTTTGTCAAAGACAACCTCGTCGACAAGCACACGGACAGGGCCTTGCCGTTCTACTGCCTCACCGATGATGTCAGCAAGCGGGAGTGTGTGCTGGACATGCGGGCATACAGAAGAAGCCTGAGACCGGCGCTCTCGATGGGATGAGGGGGATGAAGATGTTGCGGAAGCTCAAGACAATCACCAAACGCCTTATGCCCGACAGGCTGCTGCTGGAGACACCTCCACAGATCGGCGCCAACGTGCTGACACAGATAAGGCTGCACAGCTCCCTGCACCGGCTCCTGGAGCAGCAGCTCCGCTGCTATACATCCAGGAAGTCCCTCGAGTAGTCTGGCGGGTGCGCCGCCAGCTCAATGCAGAGCCCTCAGGCAAAGAGCATGTTTCTGGGCACGTACGAGTACAAGATCGACGAGAAGGGCAGGACTCCGCTCCCGCCCCGTTTCAGGGACGATTTGCGCCAGGGCATGGTCATGACGCAGGGCCTGGAGAAATGCATCACCGTCTACTCGCTCGAAGAATGGCAGAGTATCTCGGACAAGATGGCAGCCCAGTCCGTCAATCGCAGCAAAGCCAGGAGAATCAGCCGGTTCACCTTTGCCACGGCCTTCATGGCGGAACTCGACGCTCAAGGCCGCGTAGCCATACCAACTCCGTTGCGCAAGTATGCCGGTATTGATGATGTGGCCGTCGTCGCCGGTGTCAACACCCACTTTGAGATCTGGAGCCGGGAAAACTGGGAAGCCGAAAGCGACCTCATGGAGAACGAAGCTTGGCAGATCAGCGAGGGTATCGAGGAGCGAATCTAGTAGGCCCCCAGGCGGCAGTGCCCCACACGCCAGTTCTCCTCCGAACCACTGTTGAGCTCTTGAATGTGCGGCCTGGGGGCCGCTTTGTTGACGCTACTCTGGGAACCGGCGGCCATGCCGAGGCCATCCTGCAGCTCTGTTCGCCGGGGGGTTCGCTGTTGGGCATCGACGCTGACCCGAAAGCTCTCGACGTTGCGCGACTAAGGCTGTCGCCGCATGGTCAGGCGGTCACCCTGGTCAACGACAACTTCAGGTATCTCGAGGCCATATGCCGGGCACACGACTTCTACCCGGCTGACGGCATCCTTCTCGACCTGGGCATGTCCTCACTCCAACTGGACGACAAAGACCGGGGATTCAGCTTCAGGTATGACGCACCACTGGACATGCGCTTCGGCCCCGATCAATCCACGACGGCAGCCAAGATCCTCAATTCCTTCGCCGAGAAGGACATCGCAGCCCTCCTCAGAGACTACGGCGAAGAGAGACACAGTCGCCTGATAGCCCGTCGAATCGTCGCTATCCGTCCCATAGAGACTACCATGCAACTGGTCAACGCCATAGAGCATCTTCCCGGTATGACCCCAGGCCGAATCCACCCGGCCACCAGAACCTTCCAGGCGCTTCGCATTGCCGTGAACCGGGAGATGGAGAATCTCGAGGAGGTACTAAGCCAGACAGTACGCGTTCTGGCCAAAGGGGGCAGATTGGCAGTGATCAGTTATCATTCGCTAGAGGACCGGTTGGTCAAGCATTTCATGCAGGCGGAATCCAAGACTTGCCTGTGTCCGCCGGAGGTGCCGGTCTGCACCTGCGGTCACACTCCCACCCTCAGACTCGTGAATCGGAAGGCCATTGCCCCACCTGAAGAAGAGGTGAGAGGCAACCCCCGCAGCCGAAGCGCCAAGCTGAGAGTAGCAGAGCGCACCTAACCCGGACCTCTACCCGAAGGCCGGCTAGCAGCCCGACCCCTGCTCAATCAGGAGACATGCACTTCGGACAGTCCGTGGCATGAACTATGGCCACGACCTTGGCCAACCTGATCCACCAGTCAACGGTGTTCTCTGCTTGCCCCTCTTTGTTTCCGCGAGTTGTGCCGACAATCAGATAGTCAGGACCTACCTCTTTCAAGCTGCCTGAGGCGATCTCTTTGACCGCATTCTCCGCCCGGGCAGTGACAGACACCTCGTGACCAAGCAAATCCATCAGTCGTTCGTGCAACTGCATAACACCTCCTCAAAGGCACACCGTGATTTCTACTGCGGAGTCGCCGGCTCTCTCAGGAGTTCTTCTGTAAGCCAGCCTCCTTGAGGCCCTGAATCACCTTCTGCAACGTCGTTATGTAGAGTTCCCCTATGGCTTCGCCGGTAGACTTGGGCGACGCGTCGCCCCGCGTGATGGGCATCTTCTCCACTACAGCCACGACAAGTTGCAGCGCAATCTCCGAGCTGTCCATCATCTCGCACCTCCCGCGTTCCCGATAGATTCACTCACGGCTTGCATATTGGCCACAGTTGTACCACAAATCTGGACGGGTGCCAATAGTCCCGCCGCCTGGCCCCATCACTGCACCCCCCAAGACGCGCTCTTCTTGACACCCCCATAGGCGGCGGCTATCCTGGAGACGTTGATGTGAGGAGCAGTCCTGCCATGACTCATGATCCCATCCAGTATCATAGGAAAGGCTACGTTGCCTGCATAACCCTCAATCGCCCTGAAGCACACAATGCCATCGACGTGGACATGATGGACGCGCTTCGGCAAGCCTGCCAGGATGTTAGCCAGGACCCAGAGGTCAGAGTCGTCGTGATCACCGGCGCCGGCGAGACGGCTTTCTGTTCCGGCGAAGACCCGGCCCTGCTCTCCAAGAACGGTCCCATTCAGACACCCTCGCTGGATTCGCTCACGGACTTTGCCCTGCGCCATAACGTGGCCGACGTCATTTCGCGCATCGAGTGCCCGGTAATCGCCGCCGTGAACGGTGACGCGCGTGGCGCTGGACTGGCTCTGGCTCTCGCCTGTGACTTGCGGATAGCCTCCGCACAAGCGTCATTCGGCGCCGGTGACTTCGCCAATGCCTGCTTCCTCGCCAACGGCCTCACTCAGTTGCTCCCCCGCCTCATTGGCCGGGGAAAGGCCATGGAGTTGCTGCTCACCGGGGCATCGATCCCTGCCAGCGAAGCCCTTGGTATCGGACTGGTCCACCGCGTGGTGCCGTCTCAGGACGTCGCTTCGGAAGCTTCCAAGATGGCGGAGGACATGGCCTCCAAAGGCCCGATCGCCCTCAGATATGCCAAAGAAGCCGTCAACAAAGGAATGGACCTCACTTTGGAGCAGGCTCTGCGGCTTGAATGCGACCTCTACATGGTGCTGCACACCACCCGTGACCGCACCGAAGGCATCACGGCCTTCCGGGATAAGAGAAGGCCCTCTTTCAAAGGCGACTGAGCGGGAGCGACCGGATTGAAGCTCGATCTCCACACCCACTGCGGCGAGGCGACATGTATCTACACGCCCACCGTAGACGTCGTCAGGAAGATTGTGGCGGCAGCCAGAGCCAAGGGGCTCGATGGCATCGGCATCACCGAGCACTACAACAAGGCCTACGGATTCAAGGTAAGGGAGATCATTGACCAGCACTTCCCCGGCCAGCTACTGGTCATCCCTGGCCAGGAGATCGACAAGGGGAAGCTCCACGTGGTGGTGCTCTACTTGCCCGGCGACCTCACTTTCCGGTTCGTCGGTCACCCCGGGTACCCCAAAGTGGACGACTTCAGCTCGGAGATTGACGATACCATTCACGGCA
>Ga0316630_10000395_pt1 | contig 13429 bp, 3 predicted proteins | sample OWC_May_M1_C1_D6_FD_207658 | JGI IMG/M metagenome (GOLD analysis project Ga0316630, IMG submission 207658) | Wetland soil microbial communities from Old Woman Creek delta, Ohio, United States - OWC_May_M1_C1_D6_A | ecosystem: Environmental > Terrestrial > Soil > Wetlands | place: USA: Ohio...
GCGTGTATCCGGCGACGTAGGCGCAGCCCGAGCCGTCCACGAGGAGGTCACGCACGAAGTCGTCCTCGTATCCCCCGATGAAGGTCGAGAATATGGGCCCGCTCGCGGTGCTGTTGAGCTTGAGGAGGAAGGCGTCGTAGGTACCATGCCTCCCATTGAAGGTAGTATCGTAGGCACCCGGGGTGGTGGGGAAGTCCGAGGACGACGCCCAGCCCGCGATGTAGGCGTTCCCCGAGCCGTCGACCGCGACCTCCAACGCGCGCTCGTTCCATGATCGGCTGCCGAAGTAGGTGGAGTAGAGCAGCGAGCTCCCCGTCGGGTCGAGCTTGACCGCGAAGGCATCGTCGTTCTCGACGAGCTCCCTGTCCCACGCGCCCGGGGTCGTGGGGAAGTCCTTGCTCCTGGTCTCGCCGACCACGTACACGTTCCCATCCCTGTCGAGGTCTATGTCCCAGCCATTCTCCGAATCGCTGCCACCGATGAAGGTCGACCACAGGAGCGCGGTCCCCTGTGGGTTGAGCTTCGCGATGAAGGCGTCCATCTGCCCGTTAAGCGTCAGGTCGTAGCCGGCCGGCCCCGAGGGGAAGTCGGAGCACATGGTGAAGCCCGTGACGTAGCTGTTGCCCTCGGCGTCGACCTCCAGACCCCCACACCAGTCGTCCCCGGTCCCTCCCAGGTAGGTGCTGAACGGTAGGCCGGGGTCGATGACGAGGGGCAGGTCGGCCCGGTGCGGGACCAGGGCGAAGCCGACCTCGCTCCCGCCCGAGACCACGAACCGCGATTCCACGGGCACTTCCACCGCCCCGTCCGCCTGGTACGACCGCGGCGCGCCCTCGCGCAGTTCGCCAGCCTCAGTTCCCACGAGCAGGTCGCCCGTCGCTTCGTCGATGCCGAGGGAGAGGGCCCCCTCGTAGGCGAGCCTGATCACGGTGGGGTCGATGCCAGGGGCCAGGCGGGCCTCGTACTTGAGGGTCCCCCCTTCCAGCCTGTACGCCACGTCCACGCCCGGGTAGAGCCCTCTGAAAAGAACCTCGGCGAAGGCCCTCGCGCCGGCGCGCCAGCGAGCCTCGTCGGCGCCGAGCAGGAAGCTGCTCCTGCCCGCGAGCGGGGACCGCCCCTCGGGGGACAGCATCGTGCAGCCCTCGAACCGGACGACGAGGTCGGAGGAGGCGCCCGACTCGCCTGATACGTGGTAGACGACCTTGCCTCTGCAGAAGCCCGCCGAGATGCCGTCGCCAGCGGCGTAGAGGAGGATGGACGGGTCGGTGAGCTGGCCGATGTTCTCCACGAACGAGCCGCGCAGGCCGGCGGCGACGGCTGCGGAGGCGGCGGCCGTCGGACCGGCAGTCGCAGCGGAGGACGAGGGCGAGGGCGGCGGGACGGCCCCCTCTGGCCCAACTCCCGTCGCGGGCGTGTGCATCAGCGACGGTGCGACCATGAGCGCAGCGGCGAGCAGGGCCGCGGTCAGAATCCAGGGCGATGCGCTTCCTGGCACGAGACATTATACGGACGGGCAATTCATATGCTTTTTGATAGCAGGCGCGCCCGCAATGGCCGCGCGGGCCGTGCCCGGCCGCGCGGCGGGGCTGCGCCACGACCGCCCGATGGCGGATGGGGGCGGCGCGAGCCAGGACCCCCGGTCGTCCTACCGGGTGCCCGGGCCTGCGCGATTGTCCCTTCCCCACGGACCGGCAGCCGCCGCATGGCGACCGGCCATCGCCCGTCAAAGGGGCCCCGGCGACAGTCCAATTCTGTTGAACAAATGATATACCACCGCGCTACGTATAAATAGTGGCCAGGCTCAACTGGGCTGCTGGCCGGAGGAGTGACAGTGAGGTCTAGTGGTAATTCAGTGGTCATACTGGCGCTGGGGATTCTCGCGACGGTCGCCGTCTCGGGGCTCGCCCTGGCGCAGGACGAGAACCCCGTCGTGGTGGTCCCCGAGGACATCCCGGGCGCGGACGTCATCGTGCTCTACGGCGACGCGTACACGTTCGACGCGAGCGCGAGCTACGACAACGACGGCATCTCGTACTTCACGTTCGAGTTCAGCGACGGCGGCACGCCCATCGCGCTCTGGTCGGACGACGGCGTCGAGGACTACACCTTCAACATGTGGGGCCAGACATGGGTCACTGTCACGGCGTATGACTTGTGGGGCAACAAGGGCGCGGGCTACTTCAGCATCGACGTGGTCGAGGTCGTGGACTACGACCAGGACTGGATCGGCGAGTACAGGTACATCGACCACAGCCTCTACCTGCAGGGGGCGGACCTCAACATCGACGGCTCGACCGTGGTCTTCGCGGACGGCGCGGGCGGCAGCCCGGCCGGCGGCGGCGGCGGGGGCGCGGCGCCCGAGATGCTCGCGGACAGCGCGACGCCCGGCGGCGACCTGGCCGGCAGGTGGGCCCCGAGCTACAGCAGCTACTACGGGAACGAGTACGGGACGATCTACGAGGACTACGACACCAAGATGTCGGGCGACCTGTCCATCAAGTGCACGGACAGCAGCTGGGGCTACATGCAGGGGTTCGAGTACTGGTTCGACAGCCCGGCCGACCTGACGCAGTACAACATGCTCACGTTCTGGTGGAGGAACAGCTACCCGTACTCGAGCGACATCAGCCTCTACTTCTACACCGACGACTACTACAGCTGGCCTTACGCCTACACCTACGACTACATCTGCTACTACGCGACCCAGGGATGGTACGGCGTCTCCATCTCGCTGGACTTCGACCGCGTGGGCTACTCCTGGAACTACATCGGCTCGTTCTCGAGCATCCGGTGCATCCAGTTCCAGCAGTACGGTGACGACTACTACTACGGTCCGATGTGGATAGACAACGTGGGCTTCTCCAAGGTCGAGGCGTGGGGCGACTCCATCACCGAGGACCCCTACCCCGGCGGCGACATGGCGGGCGAGTGGTCGGGCGGCGCGTGGGGCCCTGAGCAGTCCTCCGACCGGTGGGCCGGCGACTACTCGGTCCAGTTCTACATGTACGCCTACGACTACAACACGATCACCTACAAGTGGTACAACCCCGTGGACCTCTCCATGTACGACGCCCTCAGGATGTTCAACTGGTTCGACGGCTACTACTACCTCTACTGGTGGGGCAGCTTCTACGTCTACTCCGCCAACGGCGGCTACGCCCAATACAACAACGCGAACTTCATGAACTACTACGCGTCCTACGCCTACGGCAAGTGGTACCTCCTGAGCCTCCCCTGGGGCCCCGACAGCTACTACAACGGCTGGGACATGGACTGGTCCCAGGTCATCGGCATCTCGTTCGACTACCTGTACACCTACAACGACGGCTACCTGCGCGTCGACGCGATGGAGTGGCTCGCGCCGGGCGCGGGCGGCGGCGGGGGCGGCGGCGACACGGTCCCCCTCGCCATATACGTGGACGGCGGCGACACGACCATCAAGGGCAACTCCTACGTGCAGGGCGAGGGCAAGACGGGCGCCCGCATCTGGACGTCCGGCGGCACGGGCACGTTCGCCGGCGCCACGTTCGACAACATGTGGTCGACCAGCTACGCCGGCGTCCACAACTCCCACGGCGTCTACGGCGGCCTCGAGGTCGTCGGCGGCGACACCGTGATGAACGACGTGTCCTTCATGAACTGCAAGGGCCCCGCGTTCTCCGTCTTCGACGGCAACATGAGGCTGGACCCGGGCACCATACGTCTCGACGGCGCCGCGATGAAGACGAAGCTATCCCCCAAGTTCATCGTCGGCGCCACGGAAGCCGCGACGGGCCAGGTCTCCATCGACCTCACGGGGTGGGACATCAAGGATTCTCCCGTGGCCTCGGGCTTCATGGTCATGCTCGACGAATGCACCCAGAGCGTCGACGTCCAGGTGCACGAGAACACGCTGGAGCGGGACGCGGGGGACGGCATCATCATCTCCAACTGGGGCGGGTCGGCCGCGCTGTCCGTGAGCATCTACGACCAGGCCGTCAAGGAGATGGGCTCGAGCGGTATCTACTACTGGGCGGCCCATGGCGAGTGGGCGCCCTCGGTCGTGGCAAGGCTCTCGCTGGAGAACGTGTCGAGCACCTTCTCCAAGGCCGACGGCCTCGCCGTCCGCCTGGCGGCGGGCGCCACCAACCTGGAGCTCTCCGTCAACGGCAGCAGCTTCCTCAGGAACGGCGCCGCGGGCATCGCCACCTACGCCGAGGGGTACTTCGGCGTGCTCGACGCGCTGCTCACCAACACGACATCGTCCCTGAACGAGGCCGACGGGCTCTACATCTACTCGAGCATGATGCCCTGGGTCGACGGGGACGGGAACACCATCAGCCCCGTGTCCGAGCTGGCCTTGACCATCAGGGGCAGCTCCATCACGGCGAACGAGGGCAACGGCATCAGGGAGGACCTCTCCGCCATGGACAGGTCGCCTGACGGCGCGGCCCCGCCGTGGCCGTGGAGCGGGCCGGTCCGCACGACGCTCGTGCTCGACATCGCGGTCGAGCTCACGTCGCTCTCCTCGAACTCGGGCGGCGGCTGGCACGCCATATCATCGGACGGATGGTTCGGCGCGGGCCTCGAGGCCGACCGGCGCGCGCTGAGCTCGACCATCGACGAGAACCGCGGCATCGGTGTCTACATCGAGCCCTATACGGACCTGCTGGGCACCGACGCGAGCATCGTCGACGGATGGGGCTTCGAGAACACCACCATCAACGACAACCCGATCGGGCTCTACGTCAACCTGGGCGTCTACAATCCCGGTTACTACTTCGACATCCAGCTGGACCGCTGCCGCGTCGACGACTCCGACGCCGAGGCCGTGCTCATCGACGGCGCCAGGACGTCGGACGGCATAAGGGAGTGGGGCGTGTCGGGAGTGCTGGGCGGCATGGTCCGCATCGACGGCACCCACATCAACGGCCCGGTGCGCCTCGGCATGATGGGCGCGAGCGACTGGGGCATGAGGGGCTGGAGCGCCCGCATGGGCATCGGCTTCACGAACAACGTCGTGGACGTCGAGGAGGACATAGACTACAGCATCGGGGCCATGCCCGACTGCGCCGAGTTCACCGCCTGGTGCGACATCGGCGGCAACAGGTTCTTCAGGCCCGCCCTGGCGGACGGCATCGAGCTTGACGTCTACGGCGGGCGCGACATGGCGCTCGACCTGACACTCCGCGACCAGAAGTTCACGAAAGTCCCGGGCTCCGGCATCGACATCAGCCTCGGGCTGCTCTACAACTCGCTCGACCTCCACCAGATGACGGGCAGCCTCACCGTGAGGGACGTCGTCATCGAGAGGGCCGCGTGGAACGGCATCAACCTCACGGTCGACAACGTCCAGGTGGTCGGCGCGAGGAACCGCGCGGTGCTCGTGGCGGACGGGCTCGTCGTGGACGGGGCGCTCAAGGGCCTGCTCGTGTCGGAGATGGACGGGGACGTCAGCTCGTCCTACCTCAGGAACTGCACGGCCGGTGCCGTCCACATCGCCTACTCGCTGTTCGACTTCTACGGCTGCGACATCGGCCCCATCACCACCGAGAACGTCAGGGTGATGACCAAGGGCGCCGCCCGCATCTGGTACGACGTCGGCGTGGACGTCAGGTGGGGCGGAGGGGCGCGGGTCGCGGGCGCGGTAGTGTCGTTGCAGGACAACACCCTCGCCACTCTCGGCGTGAGCGCCATGGGGGCCCTCGAGCCGGTGGCGTTCGGGTACGTCAACTCGTACACCGTGCTGCCGGACGACGTGTTCTCCAAGTGCCCATTCCTTGTGCAGGCCACCTACCTCGGGCTCACCACCCAGAGGCAGCTCGACATCATCGCCAACACCATCATCGAACTCACGCTCGTCGACGACGTGCTGCCGCGCCTCACCGTGACGACGCCCTCCGACGGGCAGGAGCAGACCTCCAGGGAGCTCTCCATCAAGGGCTTCGCCTGGGACCTGCACTCCGGGATGGCGATGGTCGAGGTCAGCATCGACGGGGACGAGTGGTTCACGGCCGAGGGCACGTCCCAGTTCTCCTACGCCTACTCGAGCGTGCCCGAGGGGAGCCTCGTGGTGAGCGTCCGCGCGCTGGACGCCGCCGGCAACGTCGTTGTCGAGCAGCGCTCGCTGCTGGTCGACGCGACCGCGCCCCTCATCCACATCATCGAGCCCACGGTGGACGTCCTCACGACGAACGTCCCGGCCCTCAGGGTGACGGGGGTCACCGAGGTCGGGGCGACCGTCACGGTGGCGAACCGGCCGGTCACGATGGAGCTTTCGATGTTCACCATCACCGTCAATCTGCGGGAGGGCCCGAACGAGGTCCGCGTGGTCGCCTCGGACCATCTGGGCAACACCGCGACGCACGTCATAAGCGTGCTGCTGGACACCATCCCGCCGCCGCTCATCGTCACCGCGCCCAAGGCGAACGCGATGCTCAGCAGCTCCCGCGTCACCGTCGTGGGCCAGACCGAGGAGGGCGCGCTCGTGCGCATCAACGGCGCGCCCGTGGCGAACATCCAAGGCGCGTTCACGGGCACCACGAATCTCCTCGAGGGCACCAACGTCTTATCAGTCGAGGCGCAGGACGCCATCGGCAACACGGCGACGGTGCGCATCCCAATCGTGGTGGACACGACACCGCCCTGGCTCAGCCTCGTCGAGCCCGTCCAGGGCCGCGTCTACGGCGCCTCCGGCATCCTCATCGACGGGTGGGTCGAGCCTGGCACCAGGGTCTTCGTCAACGACCAGGAGCTCCCGGTCGTCAACGGCCGGTTCCTCGGCACGATCATGGGCACGGAGGGGGCCTACACCGTCTCCGTCGTCGCGGTCGACGTCGCGGGCAACGACGCCCCCACGGCCGTGACGGTCATCGTGGACACCATCGCGCCCCGTATAGTGCTCACCGCGCCCGAGGACGGGGCTCTGACCAGCGCCGACCACATCATCGTCGAGGGCCGGCTGGTCTGGGACAGGGAGACGTTCCGCGACGTGACGCTCACCCTCAACGGCGGCTTCCTGCCCTTCTCGGCCGACGGGTCGTTCCGCGAGCGCGTCCCGGTGGTCGAGGGCTCGAACCCGATGTCCTTCGTGGTGATGGACGACGTCGGCAACGAGGGGACGGCCTTCATCACCGTCCACCGCGACAGCACCTCGCCGTTCCTGCTCGTCGAGGCCACCCCCACCTTCATGCACCCGGTCTGGAACAAGCCCGCGACCTACAACGGGATGGTCTACGTCGATGGCTTCGCGGAGCCGGGGTCGATGGTCACCGTCGGCGGCGCGGAGATATCCGTGGGCGCGGACGGCCACTTCAACGTCTCGTTCACGCTCGCCGAGCTGGACGCGAGCACCGAGCTCTCGAGGACCACCATATCGGTCATGGCCACCGACGCGGCCGGCAACTCGAACGTCAGGGAGCTCGAGGTCTACAGGCTCAAGGAGGAGGCCGAGAAGAAGGGGTTCGAGAGGTACGAGAGCGCCCAGTGGTGGGCCCTCCTCCTCAGCATCGTCGTCCTCGTCCTCGCGCTCCTGGTCGTCTGGGTCTACGTCAGGTGGTCGGAGCGCCGCCGTGTCGAGGAGGCCATGCAGGCAGGGCCGCAGTAGGCGCCAGGAAGGGGCCGGGCCGGGGGCCGTCCCCCGGTCCCGGCCAGGGCCCGACGCCGACCCACCACGGGGGGGGGGCCGACGGCATCGGGCGATGGCTCCACGAGACCGTGCGCACCAGCGCGTATGCGGCCCGAACGGCCCGTCCCGTCCAGGGGCCCGTAATGCTTTTTTGGGCATATCGCATCCACAGGGCGATGGCACGCGATGGCGCGGCCGCACCGATGGCGGGGTCGCCCCGAGGAGGGGAGGAGGCGCCTGCCGCGGCCCATCGGGCCAGCGCCGCGCCGACCAGCCCGACCGATGGCCCCCGGAGCGCGCCCCGGAGGGCGACGCGCAGGGCCCTGCTCGCCACGATCGTCGCCGTGGTCGTCCTCTCGACGTCGTGGTCGGCCCTCTCGCCCACCGGCGGGTCCCATGCCCCCGTCGTCGCGGTGGTCGGCGGCTCGGTCGTCGACGTGTCGGATGAGTGCGTGCGCATCGTGGCGACCTCGCCCGACTGTCGCGTCCTGCTCTCGAGCGCCCCGGGAGGCTCGCGGCCGCATGACTTCCGGCTCGAGCTCGCCAACATAGGCGCGGCGTCCAGGGTCACGGGCCTAGCCAGGGGGGAGACTCTCGAGACGCATGGGAGGGACGCCAACGTGGTCATCAGGCCGGGCTCGGGATGGCCCCGGTGGGTGAACGCCTCCCTCCCCGCGCCCCCGGAGGCCGACTGGTCCTTCATGGCCATCGGGGACCCCCAGGGTCACGACTGGAACCTGGCGGCGGCGGGTGCGCTCGCCAGCGCCCTCGGGGCGCGGTTCGTCCTCCTCCTGGGGGACGCGACGGCCTCGGGGGAGGATCACCAGTTCGACCGCCTCTCGGACGCCCTCGATGCCGTCGACGTGCCCGTGTACGCGACGCCCGGCAACCACGACGTCAAGGCGGGCGGGACGGCGAGGTTCGAGCGCCTCTTCGGCGCGGCCGATGTCGCGTTCGACTACGGCGGGACCCGGTTCGTGCTCGTAGACACCTCCTCGCAGACCTTCGATGGCGCGGCGGCCGCGCGCCTCAGGTCGCAGGCAGGGGGCCGTCCGGCCGGCGCGCGCCTGGTCATCGCGACCCACACGTCCCCCATCGACCCGAGGCAGGGCATGGGCGCCACCTACCTGGAGGAGGGCGATGCCGCGAGGCTGATGGCCGAGGCCGAGCTCGCCGGCGCGGACATGGTCCTGGCCGGGCACGTCCATATGTTCTGCTCCACGGCGACGCCGGGGGGCGTGCCCCTGGTCATCACGGGGGGTGGTGGTGCCGTCATGGAGGCCCTCGACGTCCCGGGCGCCTTCCACCACGTGGTGCGGGTGCGGCTCGGCCGGGACGGCGTGACCGCCGAGCCGGTGCCCCTCTCGGACGTCCCCTGCGACACGTCTGGAGGGGGCCCCGTAGAGGTCCGGGGCCGGGCAGGGGAGCGACTGGCCCTCGACGTCCCCGCGCTGCTCGCGCTCGCCACCGACGAGGGCACGTGGTCCTTCGAGGACAGGTTCGAGAACGTGGAGGGCACAGGGCTCTACAGGTGCGCCCCCATGGGCATCATCGTCACGCTCGTGGGAGGCATGCGCGCGACCGACACGCTGCGCGTGACCGCGCGCGACGGCTACCTTCAGACCTTCTCCCGCGCGAACGTGTTCCCGGACACCGCCCAGCGCCAGGCGCAGGGCGATATGGCCCTCGCGGTGTCGTTCGACGGGCTCGCGGTCCCCTCGTGGGAGGCGGGCCCCAGGCTCGTGTTCACCCCCCAGGACGGGCTGCACAGCAACGCCGATGCGGAGGCGACCACGGACGAGGCCTTCCGCGCCGACCCCTTCTCGGCAGGCTCGAGGTGGGTCAGGGAGGTGGCGAGCGTCGAGGTGGTCCCGGGCTAGCGCGGCGAAGCGCATGGGACCCGCGCCCCCCCGCCGAGGCGTCGGCCATCGGCCAGGCGGTCCGAGCCCTCGCGCGCCGCCGCGTGCGCGGGGGGCGGACGCCGTCCCCCCGCCCTTCGGGGCGCGCGCGTCCGATGGGATTTAATACCTGGGAATACAACTACATGGCCCCACAGCGCGGGCCCGGGTGCCCTGCACAGTGGACAGGGGGAGCCTCATGGGAATGCACGTAGTCATCGGGAAGGACTGTCCGCCGAAGCAGGCCCTCGGCGTCAAGAGCCTGCTCGACCGCGTGAGCCAGGCCCGCAGGGTGGAGCGCCTCGCGGCCGACTGGCAGCGCAAGGACCCGTCGAGGACGTTCGAGCAGATCTTCATCACCCGCAAGGTCAAGGACCCCCACGGCGTGGAGGTGGAGGAGGACGTGTCGCTCTCCGCCCTCAAGTGGGAGTTCTCGGACATGCAGGAGCACCTCACCTCCTGCGCCACCTGCAAGGCCAACGTCGCGTCCGAGCGGTTCACCGGGGGCCTCTTCGGCGGCTTCGGCTGCTACGTGGAGCTGCCCACCCCGATACCCAAGGCCCTCGAGGAGGCGCTCATCGAGGGCGCGAAGAGCGCCGTGGCGAAGTCGAAGATCGACCCGGCCATCGAGTTCCTCAACATCATCGCCAAGACCAAGGTGACCGGCGCCGCGTACGCGAAGCACCGCGCCGAGTCCGCGAAGGCCTTCGAGTCCAAGGAGGCGCTGAGCTACACGTACGGGGGCTTCCTGGGGAAGCACACCGTCACCACGGACCAGCTGCTCGAGGCCCTGACACGGGAGAAGGTGGACGTGAAGGACACGCTGCTCATCCACCACTTCCTCGAGAACACGCACGAGGCCCTCGCCCTGGGCGGCAAGACGCCACACGACATCAGGGAGCAGGTGAAGCACCTGAGCTCCATCTACGCGATGGCGGCCGAGCTCAACCTGCCGGTCCTGTCGATGAGGTGAGGCCCCCGCGCCCGTCGCGCGCCGGTGCACTGGAGGGCAAGGTTTTTTATCCGGGACCGCCAGTGGGTGGACGGGGCATCAGGATGAGGATTCCAGCCTGCGCGTTCGTCATCGCCGCGGCATCGGTGGCCCTGCTAGCGATCGCTGTGCTCTCAGCGGGTGCCGAGGCGGGCCGCAGGGACATCATGGCCGACTGGACGCTGCCCGCGGGCACGACCGCCATCACCGGTGACACCATCGACGTGCGCGGCAGCGTCACCGTCCCGGCCGGGGCCACGCTGCGGCTGTACAACTGCACGCTCCGCATCAACTGGACCGCCGACGGCGGGAAGGGCCTGAGCGTCGCGGCGGGCGGCCGCCTGGAGGCCTACGACACCACCATCGAGGGCCTGAACGCCCGCGCGGCGGTCGTCCTCGGCGACGACACGGTCATCGAGCGGTGCACCATCAGGCACTTCCACGGCACCTACACGGGCACGAACGGCATCCAGCTGGCCGGGGGGGACATCACCGTCCGCGACACGATCATCAGCGACGGAGGCTACTACGGCCTGGTGGTGATGACGGACGCCGTCATCGACAACGTGACCGCCAGGGAGCTGGACTACGCCGCTGTCTACGTCGAGAACTGGCACGCCAGCTCGGCCTACACCTTCATGGTCACCGACTGCGGCTTCACGGGCAGGGGCGGTGGCGACTACAAGTACGGCATCTACTTCTCGACCTACACGGGCTACCCGAAGGCCACGGGCCTCGTCAGGGGGACCGTGGTGCAGAACTACCAGGTGGGCCTCAGGCTCTACTACAGCAGCTCCCTCAACCTCACCGTCGAGGGCTGCTCCTTCGTCAACAACGTCGTGGGCGCGCAGGTCGACCTCTACGGAGGCACGGTCATCCTCCGCGACAACGTGTTCGGCCACCGCTCGGGCTCGACGTCGGTCGGGCTGTCGCTCTCGGGCTCGTCGGGCCAGGGCGTCTCGATGGAGGGCAACGTGTTCGAGAACGTGGGCCGCGGAGTGGTGTTCAACGCCCCCTGGTCCGGGAGCAGGGACATCAGGTGGGGCGACCTCTACGTCGCGAACTGCACCGACGGCATCGTCTCCAAGACGTCCTACAGCTACGGCATCAACCTGGTCGTCCACAACTCCACCGTCAGGAACTGCACCTACGCCTTCTGCGCTGAGGGAGAGGGCGATGCGGTCGCCACGCTCACGGTCTGGGACACCGAACATGCCAAGGGGAGCGGCCGCATCGTCGGCGACAAGTGCTGGATTAAAGCCTACTGGCCCGTCACCATCTCGTCGGTCAGGTGGAAGGGCGGGGACCCCATCATGTCAGGCTTCCTCGTCCTGGAGAATGTCACGCGCTACGAGGTTGCGCGGTTCAACATCAGCGACCTCCGGTCGCAGTCGGTCGTGGGCTGGGAGATATCCAGCGCCGGCAGGGTCTACTCCAGGGACATCTGGCCAGCGATGTACCTGTCCGGTTACAGCTTCAGGGGCGACAAGCTGGACATATGGGGCGGCGCGCCCGCCCGCGTCGAGCTCGTGGACGACTTCCTACCCGAGGTCACGGCGGCGCTCCCGCTCGAGGACAGCTTCCACAACGTCACCACGCTCCTCGCGTCAGGAGAGTACAGGGAGCTGGGGTCGGGCATCGCGGGGATGCAGTGGTCGCTCGACGGCGCCGACTTCGCGGACCTCACGAGCTTCCACGACGGGGCCTGGACGCTCCCCCTCATCGGCCTGGCCGACGGGGCGCACGCCCTCCAGGTGAGGGCCAGGGACGCGGTGGGCAACGTCGGGAACGTGTCGGCGCGCTCCTTCACGGTCGACACGGTCAGGCCCTTCATAGAGCTGCAGATGGTGCCCGCGCTCGTGAACACCACGAACGTGACGGTGCAGGGTCGCGTCGAGCCAGGCGCCCTGCTCACCATCGACGGGCGCGGCTACGGGGTGGACGGCGACGGGCGCTTCGAGGCAGAGGTGGCGCTCAGGGAGGGCCCGAACGCGGTGCACTTCCTGGTCGTGGACCCGGCGCTCAACTACAACTCGACCGCCATCGCGGTCGTGCGCGACACCATCGCGCCCATGCTCAAGGTGACGGCCCCAGACGACGGCGTGTGGACCAAGGAGGACCACGTCTACGTGGAGGGTCTGACCGAGCCGGGCGTCGCGCTTCGCATCAACGGGGTCGAGGCCGCCGAGGTGGCGGGCAGCTTCCGCGAGCGGCTCGCCCTCGTGGAGGGCACGTTCGACATCCTGGTCGAGGCCGCCGACGCCGCCGGGAACCGCGTCGAGCGCTCGCTCCGGCTCCTCGTCGACCTGACCACCCCCGCCATCATCATCGTCCAGCCCGAGGCCCTCGACAGCATCACGAAGGAGAGGGAGCTCTTCATCACGGGGGACGTGGACGACCCGACGATCGACCACGTCACCATAAACGGCGTCGTCGTGACCCTCACGACGGGAAGGTTCGTGAAGTCGTACTCGCTCGCGGAGGGCCCCAACTCCTACAACGTCTCGGTCGTGGACCAGGCCGGCAACGCCGACTCGACAGTCATCAGGGTCGTGCGGGACCTCACCGCCCCGACGTACGAGGTGGAGCTCCTGTCGGTCGGTGGCAGCCTCGTGAAGGTGGGCAACCAGGTCTACAGCACAGCGACCGCGGTCGACGTGCACGTCCTGGTGGACGAGACCTCCGTGGTCAAGGTCGCCGGCAGGGACCCCGTGACGTTCTCGATGGACACGAAGCTCCGGTTCGTCCTCCAGGAGGGCGTGAACGACATCTCGTTCTCGCTCGTGGACCTCGCGGGCAACGAGGCTTTGTCCTACTCCGCGCGCGTCATCGTGGACACGACGCGCCCCCCCATCACGATGTTCGAGCCGACGGCGGGGCTGCGCACCAAGGAGCCCTCGGTCGTCCTGCACGGGCGCACGGACGCGAACTGCA
>Ga0316630_10000396_pt1 | contig 13428 bp, 10 predicted proteins | sample OWC_May_M1_C1_D6_FD_207658 | JGI IMG/M metagenome (GOLD analysis project Ga0316630, IMG submission 207658) | Wetland soil microbial communities from Old Woman Creek delta, Ohio, United States - OWC_May_M1_C1_D6_A | ecosystem: Environmental > Terrestrial > Soil > Wetlands | place: USA: Ohio...
TGTCACTCGAGGAAGCGTTGGCAGAGCGGCGTTCTGTGCGCGAGTTCAGCGATAAACTGCTTACCTTGGAAGAATTTAGCCAGCTGCTGTGGGCTGCTCAAGGCATCACCCACCCTGATGGTTATCGCACCGCTCCATCAGCAGGCGCGCTGTATCCTCTTGAAGTATACGTCGTAACACCGGAGGGCATCTATCACTATGATCCAGACGACCATCGCTTGCGCCTCCATAATCCAGGTGATGTCCGTCCTGCATTGCACGCCGTGGCGCTGCAGCAAGACCCTGTTTTGAATGCTCCAGCAGTATTTGTTATCAGCGCGGTGTATGAGCGTACAGCAAAGAAATATGGGAAGGAGCGCAGCCTGCGTTACGTCCACCTGGAAGCTGGCCACGCTGCCCAGAACCTATTGCTCCAGGCGGTAGCGCTGAAACTTGGTGCTGTGCCTATCGGCGCCTTCAACGATGGTGAAGTTAAAAAGGTGCTCACGTTGCCGGTTGACCAACAACCGTTATACCTGATCCCGGTGGGGCATCCTGAGTGAGGGGGTTAATGCGACGAATGTGGCCTGTGTTGTAGCTGGCGAAAAGAGACTGTCACATAACGCAGCAGCGAGCTAGCCCACGCGGCGGGCGGTGAGCAAGACGCCATTTTGGGATGGATCGCGCAACAGGATGCCGCCTTTATACTGCGTTGCCGCCAGACCAGACTGTTGCACGCGCTGCAGCACGGAGCTCAGCTCAGCCGTGTCGGGCAGGACAACGGTGAAGTAGCGCAGCCCAAGCGCCTCGGGAGGGGGCGGGGGGGCGCCTTCGCCGATCCAAGTGTTGAAGCCAATGTGGTGGTGATAGCCACCAGCAGAGACCATGCCCATGCCAAAGTCGCCTGCCAGGCCCATATCGTCGAAGGCAAGGATGTCGTGATAAAAGTGCCGCGTCTCCTGCAAATTGGCGACGTACAGGTGGATATGGCCAATGGTGGTGCCGGGCGGCAGCGGCTCGTCCAACCGGTCGTCGGGGGACAGCTCGCCGAGCAGCGCGGCGACATCCAGCGGTTCTCTCCCATCGCTGGGAGTGCCGTCGGCGTGCCGGGCGATAGCCATGCCGTTGACCACCTCAAAAGTGCCATCCTCGGGCGTGTCGGCATAAAGCTCGATATTCTGGCCTTCGGGGTCGTCCAGGTAGGTCGTCTTGGTCATCAGGTGATCGGTGGGGTAGTTGCGGTAGCGCAGCGCGTACAGGCGGCCAATGGCGCGCGCCAGCTCGCGGCGATTGGGAAGCAGAAGGGCGAAGTGGTACAGCCCGGTGGTACCGCGAACCCGGCGGGCGCCTCGCACGGCGGTCAGCCGCAGCAGGTCACCATCGCCAACGCCCAGGCCTGCTGCTGTGCCCTCCCGCCAGTGCAGGCGTAGACCGAGGACAGCCTGGTAAAACTCAAGCTGGCGCTCCATGTCCGCTACGGTGAGGTGAACGGTTCCTATGCGGGTGGCGGGGTGGATGGCGGCATGGGTTACAGTTTGGGGGGCAGGGCTCGAATTCATGGTTTACCTTTCGCTGAGTCTGAAAATTATATCGTAGTTTTTTGATCTAGAATAGCGAGTTTGAGATGGAGATTATCCCAGACGAGGGATTATTGAAATCGTACGCCTGTTGCATTTGGGGGAATAAGGATGTAAGATTCTGGTTAGATTCTATAGGGTATCACTCTGATTATGACGTAGACCAGGGAGGGCTTATGTCTCTTTACTCAAAGTGGGCTAAGAAAGAACACAGTTTCGGCACAAGGATCGCTGTCCTTCTGCCCGTAGGGGTCATCTTTGTGATCCTGCTCCCGTACGTTATCATCGTGGTTGGCCCGAACCTGGACCAGCGGCTTGGTATAGCGCCCATCGATATCGGAGCGATGAATTATATACTCGGAGGACTCCTGATGGTGGTGGGATTGTTCTTCGCCTGGTGGTCGATCTACGTGCAGCTGACGCGGGGCCGGGGCACGCCGCTCCCAGTGATGCCAACACAGGAGCTGCTGACAAAGGGTCCGTTTCGCTATTGTCGCAATCCAATGACGCTTGGAACCATCCTGGCCTACCTGGGCATCGGAATCGTAGTAGGGACAGTCGCAGGAATTGTCATCGTGCTGTGCTTTGGCGGGCTCCTGGTGCTCTATCTGAAGCGGATGGAGGAAAGAGAACTGGCTGAGCGGTTTGGCGATGCCTACTTGCTATACAAGCGAGAAGTACCCTTCATCATTCCAAGGCCTCCGAAGAGGCAGTAACCCAGACAGGGGCCAAGGCAATCGGCGGATGTAAATGTGCGAAGGAGGTTCATCTAATGGCTCTTTTTGCGATTCTCCGTGATGCAGGCGTGACTATCGTGCGAGCGCCTCTGCTGTGGTTCTTCTCCATTATTGTCCTCATCACCGATGTGCCTTCACAGAGGTTGAGCGATTACACGTGGCTGGGGTGCCTCTCGTTGCTGTTGTTACCCGTCGCAGTTTTAGCCCAGGCAGGACAGATCAGGTCTGTTCAGCTGTACCACGAAGGCACTCCCACATCAGTAGCGCAAATAATCGGGCATGGTGCACGCAAGATGGGTCCGCTTATAGCGCTACTGGTAGTCTCCATGTTGCTCTCTTTACTCCTTGGAGGTGTTCTCTGGTTTGTGATGAAGTTACTGTCTCCACAGGTTTTACGCCCGGATCTAATTTATCTCTTATTCATCATTATTAATGCTATTATCTACCCGTTCATAGCCTTTGCACAATGTGCGATTGTATTGTCGGACCTCCCATTGATTTCTAGTTTACCCATGGTCTTTCGAGCCGTGAAGAAAGATGCCCTCACCGTTATCGCGCTCGTGGCGGGGTTTGGACTGTTGAGCTACATCCTCGCTATCTCCTTCCCCGTAATGGCCACAAATCCTGTTCGCATCGCAGGGTATTTGGTGGCATCCTTGATAGTGTATGGCATTAAATCGGCGATCTTCACATTCGCCTATCTTTACTGCATTGGGGAAGTTCATGAGGAAACTACGACTGCCAATCTGACTGCTTAACACAGCGTCCCCGGCTGGTGGGATGCACCTGTCCAAAAGGAGTTGATCCTGCGCTCAAGCATTTTCTGTATAATGAGCTTTGTCCATACCTGCTCCCTCCTCGAGGTCCCTTATCTTGCAAAGGAGATTGTCTCACTATGACCACCTACGACCACACCGCGTTTCAGGTCAGCAACATCGCTGACTCAATCGAGTTCTATGTGAACAAGCTTGGGTTCACCCTTACCTCTCATGCGGTCAACGCACAAGAGCAGGAAGCCTATGCTTTTCTGGTGCTCGACGATCTGCGCCTTGAACTGATCCAGGACATGAAAGATGCCAGCTTCGCCAGGCCAACGGTCCGACCCCCGTACTGCCCCCATCTGGCGATCGAGACCGTGGACATGCCGCAGGCCGTGGCCCACCTGAAAGAGGCCGGGGTGGCGATCCTCCGCGGGCCGCTTGAGATTGAAGGCGAGGAGACCTGGATGTACTTCTGCGATCCGGACAACAACATACTGGAATACATTCAATGGTATCGGAAAAAGTAGAGCGAGGATGGAGATGGTGCGGAACTTGCTGCCCATCTTGGGGTTGATTTTATCAAAACCAACCTGTTCCGGAGGTGATGTCCAATGACAGCACAAGCTGAGTTCAAGGTCTATCGCTACCGGTGGATCGTCTTAGCAGTTTTCATGGCGGTGGTGCTGGTCAACCAGCTGGCCTGGATCACTTTTGCACCCATCACCGGGATGGCGGCTGTTTATTACGGTGTCTCCGATCTGAGCATAGGCTTACTCTCCCTGAGCTTTATGCTGGTATATATCATCGTGTCGATACCCGCTTCATGGACAATTGACACGTATGGGTTCCGCGTAGGAGTCGGAATCGGCGCGGTATTGACCGGTATTTTCGGCCTGCTACGTGGCCTGGCAGGGCAGAATTACACCCTGGTGCTCATCTCTCAAATCGGCATTGCCATTGGCCAGCCTTTTATCCTCAATGCCCTGACCAAGGTAGCCGCGCGATGGTTCCCGCTGGTCGAAAGAGCTACCGCAACCGGTCTCGGGACTTTGGCTATGTATGTTGGTATCGCGCTCGGGATGGTTTTGACACCCATCCTGGTATTGCGCTCAAACATTGCCAGTATGCTCATCGCCTACGGGATTGCCGCCATGCTCGCCGGGATTTTGTTTTTCGTCTTCTCCAGGGAGCGCCCTCCGACCCCCGCCAATCCGCCGGCTCAGGAAGAACGCTCCCTGGTTTTTGATGGGCTGAAGCATATGCTGCGCATGCGGGATTTCATTATCCTTATGCTCGTCTTCTTCTTCGGTCTTGGTGTATTTAACAGCGTCACAACCTGGATTGAAGATATCTTACGGCCGCGCGGCTTTTCCATCCTCCAGGCAGGCATGGTCGGAGGGCTGATGGTTTTCGGCGGCATCCTCGGGGCGGTAATCATGCCATTGCTGTCCGATCACTATCACCGCAGAGTGCCGTTCATCGTCCTTGCATTAATCGCCACCACCCTGGGGCTGGTGGGTATCACCCTGGCGGTTGATTACACCCTGCTCCTGCTCTCGGCTTTTGTGATGGGATTCTTCCTGTTAAGCGCCGGCCCGATCGGGTTTCAGTACGGCGCAGAGATCACCTATCCCGCCCCTGAAGGAACCTCCAACGGCATGCTTTTGCTCATGGGGCAGATCTCGGGCATTCTCTTCATCCTCGGCATGGACAGCCTCAAAGATCCAGCCAGCGGATCGATGACCACCTCCCTGCTCTTGCTGGTAGGGCTGCTGGTGGTCGCTGTGCTCATATCCACCAGGCTCAAAGAGTCGACCCTGCTCAACGGTTAATTGGATGTAATCGACCTGGACGATTTTGTCGAATAACGCCACTCGACTTGTATAACCCACTCCACGTGTGATATATTGCAGGGTATTGCCCACCCGGCAAGCATCTCATGAAAGATGAGATTCTTCGCCCCGCGGAGAACGCGGGACATGCTGGGGCCCAGAAAACGCACTCTCCTAACTGTTTCGCTAGACTTCGCTGCTAATAGGTAACCTAACAGATGAGCCAACCCCTTCCTCCCATCGATCTTCGCTCGGACACCGTCACCCGCCCGTCGGGGGAGATGCGCCGCGCCATCGCTGCCGCCCCGGTGGGCGACGACCAGTTCGGCGAGGACCCCACCACCAACCAGCTCCAGGAGCGGGTTGCAGCGCTGCTTAGCAAGGAAGCCGCCCTTTGGCTGCCCACCGGCACGATGGCCAACCAGGTCGCCCTGCGCACCCTGACCCGTCCCGGCGACGACGTGATCGCCAGCCGGGAGAGCCACGCTGTATGGCACGAGACCGGCGGCGGAGCGGCCAACTCGGGCGTGCAGTTCACTGAGATTGGGAATGGCGGCGTCTTCACCGCCGATGAGTTCCTGTCAGCGCACAAGCAGCCCGGTCACCTGCTCTACCCGCCCACCTCGCTGGTGCAGATCGAGAACACCCATAACCGGGCGGGTGGGGTGGTCTTCCCACAGGATGAGGCGGAGCGCATCTGCGCTGCCGCCCGCCAACTTGGCGTGGCGAGCTATTTAGACGGGGCGCGGTTGTGGAACTCCGCCGTGGCCAGCAGCAGGCCTCCGGGAGAGCTGGCGGCGCCCTTCGACCTGGTCTCGGTAGCCTTTTCCAAGGGGCTGGGCGCGCCGGGCGGCTCGATGCTGGCGGGATCGCGTGAGACCATCCAACGGGCGGTGCGCTACCGCCGCATGCTGGGCGGGGCAATGCGCCAGGTGGGTATCTTCGCTGCGGCGGCGCTGTACGCCCTCGACCACAACTATGAACGCCTGGTCGAAGACCACGCCAACTGCCGCCTGGTCGCCGAGCGCCTGGCTAAAAGTCCTCGGGTGGAGCTTGACCTGGGGCGGGTGCAGACCAACATCCTGGTCTTCGGCTTATTGCCAGATGCACTGGACGCCCCCACGGTGGTTTCCCAGGCGCGAGAGCGGGGTGTGTTGATCTTTGCTTTTGGCCCGCGCACCGTGCGCCTGGTGACCCACCTGGACGTCAGCCGGGCGCAGTGCGAGCAGGCAGCGGAGATACTGGCGACGATCATCGACGGTTAAACTGGCTTACTGCTTTGTGAGGGGGAGTGGACAACCAACGTGCTATAATCTGACATCTCTGTCCGAATTACTCAATTGCGCGTCCTCGCCAGCCCGAAGGAGGCAGGTTCCGTTGGACATGCGGCGAGCTCTGATCATTGAAGACGATCCAGATACAGCGGGGTTCTTCAGGACCGTGTTAAGCCTGGCTGGCTTCAGCTGCGAGAGCGTGCACACCGCCAAGGACGCCTTCGATCGCCTGGCGACCGGCGTGCCCGAGCTGATCCTGCTGGACATGCGCCTGGGGCTGGAGATCGGAGGCGCTGACATCCTCTTCCAGATCCGCACCAACCCGCGCTTCGACAAGACCCACGTCATCGTCATCACCGCCTACCACAACCTTGCCGAGCCGGTAGCCGGGCTGGCAGACCTGATCCTGATGAAACCGGTCAGCGTGGACCAGCTCAAAACGCTTGCCGAACGTGTGGGGACGTTTGAGGTCTTTCCCAAGTCTTCCCACTTCCGTGACCCGGTCACCGGGCTGCACAACCAGGAGTTCTTCTACACCCGGCTGGAGCTGGCCTTCGAGCGCAGCCGGCGGCGGGAGGACTTCCTGTACGGCGTGGCTGTCGCCCAGTTGCGACCCGCCGGGGTAAGCGAGGAGACAATCGAGCCGGAAGTCTTCGTCGGCCTGCTGCAGGAGATCGCCGCTCGCTTGAAGAGCTCACTGCGCAGTGTGGATTCGATCTCCCGCTTCTCCGGCTGGAAATTCGCCATGCTGTTGGAAGATATCAAAGAGCCCGAGGCGATCAAAGTCGTGCTCAACCGGCTTCGGGAGGGCCTGGGATCGCCTTACGTGGTTGGCGGTCAGGCATATACCCTAGCGATGAACTTCGGCGGGGCTGTGTGCGAGGCGCGCTACAAACAGGCGGAAGAGGTCTTGACGGCTGCCGAGCAGGCGCTGGAATGGGCGCTCGCCTCCAGCCAGGCGGGAGTCTACATCGCCGCAGCTAATCCAGAAATGCTCTCTTGAGCGTTTCCCCCACAGATTCCTCGTACCGGTGAGAATAGAGCGGGCGCCTTCACGGCGCCCGCCATTCGATTTGAAGTTACTCACCGGGTGTCTCACACCTCCGAATATCAGGTAGTGCCGCGGCGTGGTTGAAGTGTGCTGAGCAGCGAGTTCAATATGCGCGCCCGGTACTCGATGGCGGTGTTCACGTTCTGCTGGTGCAGCTCGAAGAGCGCTGCGTCGACTTCCAATACTCCGCTCTGGTTTTTGCGCATTGGCAAGATGGTTTCGCTATCACCATCCAGGCGGACGATGCTGCGGGCGACCGGGGTGGAGCTTTCAAAATCCGGAGCGCCGTCTGGGCCGATCTCTACATAGCGCGTCTCCACTTGCATGGTGGCAGCGTCATCCACGTATTTGGCTATACTGGTTGCAGCGTTTTTCATGGCAGTATCGAATTCGTTGGGCATATCAGGTCTCCTGTGCCTTTGAGATGCTGGATTTGTAGGCTTCAATCTCCGCGAGGACGCGGTTGACGAACTTCCACGCCGCAGGCAGGGCCAGCAAGTTGGCTCCGGGAGCGGCGATCAGGACAGAAATCTTGGCTGCGCCCTGGGTGACGGTCAATATCAGGCGCAGCAGGGCCAGGCGTGAGACGACTGCCAGCCCCAGCGAGCGGCGGTGCAGGCTGAGCTCGTCTGATGGGACCAGGGGGCTCCACACGGTGTCCGAATCCCCGCCCCAGTTTACTACGGTGCGCGCCAGGGTGCGCTCGCCGAGCCGCGTCTCTACCCAGGCCAGGTAGAGCACCTGCTGGAGCATGCCATCCAGCGCTTTCTGCACCTGTAATCCGGCGTCCAGCAGGTCTTTGCTGGGTAAAGCCGGCAGGCCAAAAGAGACCGCTTCGGGCTGGGTAGCCTCCAACCAGCTCAGAAGCTCGCTTTCGGCGGGGGGCAGTGTCGCGGCTGCCTCCGAGGGGAGAGAAAAAGAGAGCGGTCCTGCCTCCCGGGAACCCAGGCTGGCGATCAAGGTGTCCAGGCGAGCGGGAGCAGCGTCCAGGGCTTTCTGAGTGCTGCGCACCTGCGCCTCGGATTGGGCGAGCAGGTCATCTGCCGCCTGGTGGTCTGGGGGCAGTTCCATCTGCCAGCGGGCGATTTCCACCGTTTCCAACCCGAAGGAGACCTCTCCCTCAGCAGCCGGGGGGGCAATCCCCTGCCAGTTGTGGAAAACGCCTGGCAGACTGCCCGTAAGATCAGCTTCGGGGGTTTGCTGAACGACCATTCTTTACCGGCTACCCACCTGGCTTGATCAGGTCCACCAGGCCGGATGCTGCCGAGACGATGGTCTTAAGCAATTCGGCGCGGTTGGCCTGGGCCTGCTGCACCATATCCATATGGATCTTCCACAGGGCGGTATCGACCTCGCCGCCTTCCTCCGGGATGCAAATCAGCGTATCACCGTCGATCTCCATGCGGGTCAGGGCGCGCAGCCGGGCGCCGCTGAACTTACCACCTTCATAGCGCACTTCAGACATGTCTTCGCTGACGTAGGTCGAGACCTCCAGGCTGGTAGCTTCGTCTAATGCTTTGCCCAGGAAATCACCCAGCTTGGTGACGAACTGCTGCAACGCGGCGCCCATGCCAGCCTGTGCCTGTTTGAGGCTGTCCATCAAGCCGTAATCATCCATCCCGCCCGCCACGACGGCCTCTGCTGGAGGCGCGACGGGAAGGCTTACAGCGACGGGTGGTGCGCTGATAGCAGCCGCCTGGGGAGCGCTTGGCGGAGCTGGGACGGGGGTGGCGATCTCCGGGATGGCGGGGCGCACTGTTGGCGCGGCAGCCGTGGGGCCAAGCGGCAAGCGCACCGCCGGGTCGCCAATGATCACATAGTTACGGGCATCGTTGTTCGCCGTCCACATCTGGGCTAGCTTGGTGTCGTCTGGCCGCTTGTTGAAATCGCGGATCTCCCGTAGCTGGTCGCTCAAGTCGGAGGAGATCTCGGCGTAACGGTTGTTAAACACCTCCAAGGCGTAACCCACCGGGTAGTTGCCTTTCATCAGGCGCTCAAAGCAGTCCTCGAAAACCTGGAGCTGCGGGCCAGCGTTGCCCCAAAAGAAGGAAACGCCCCAGGCGCGCTCGATGTGGCCGACCACCGCCAGCGCCCCGCCGCGCGGCAGGCTGAGCATGCGCTTGGGAAGGCTGGCGACGAAATCGTGCGGGGCAATCGTTTTGCGCTCCGGCTGGTCGCGCCAGATCTGGTGGGCGAACTCGTCATCGCGCGGCGTGCCGGCGCCATAGCAGGCGAAAAAAAAGGCTACTGTGCCCAGCAAGTTGGCGCTGTCGCTCAGGTCTTCGGCAGACAGGTAGAAATCCTGCGGGATGGGCTGCCGCCAGAGCTGCGGCCCTGGCCAATCCTGGCAGATCAGCGCCCCCTGGTGGGGAAGCTGGCGCGGGTCGCCGTTGGGGAAGCCGATGCCATGACTGGCAGAGAAGAGCAGGGGGGAGGTCTGGGAGCTGTTCAAGAGCGAGCTCAAGTTAGCCTTGGTCGCCTGTTCTTTGAGCACCGTCTCCACCTGCCATTGAGGCAGGTTGGCAGCCGGGGCCGCGGCGATCCACTTGGCCTGTGCGGCGATGACGTTCTCTGCCAGCGGCTGCACCAGGTGCTGAGCGCTCATCGTCGTCGCCCGATCGTCCGGATTGGCTATCCCGATGAAGGTTGCCCGGGGTGGCAAGGCGAGGCCGCTTTCGGCCTGCACCACGCTTTGGGCGTAGCGAGCGTAATCTTCCAAGCTGTCAAAATGCAGGCGGCCCACAGCATACTGCACATCGAGCTGGTATTGGAAGCGATAAGGGATGCGAGTTGGATCGCCAACAATGAGCAGGTAATACGGCACCTTGTCCGGGTTAGCCGGGCCGGGTCCCATGCCGTGGCGGTCGAGAAAGTCGTTCTTGCTCTCATCTGGGCGGTAGCCATCGGCCTCACCGAAGATTCTGAAGCGTCCTCCAGCCTGCGACTGGCGCAGGTTGAACAGCGGCTGGAGAGCTTCCCGGAGGGCCGGGTCTGCATCGTGGGCGAAGATCACCCCCCAGCCGGTTTCAGCCAGGTCGCGGGCATCCGCTTCTACGCCGGCATGGAACATCGTCTGCAACTGTTTCTTTTTCTCTTTAAGCTCCTTGAGCGCTTCCGGATCGATAGATTGACCTTGAGCCAGGGCGGAGACCTGGGCTGCGCCCATCTCGGGCAGCAGGTAACCGCCGCTGGCGCCGTCGATGCCGTTGAATATCATGGTTTCTTCAAAAGGTGGGTTTGCGTCCGTCATATCTCATCTCTTCCATATTTTAAACTACGGCTTCACTACGGGGTGGGAGTAGGCGTCGCCCCGCTGGCTGGCTGGGGGGTTACGGGGGCCAAGGTGGGGGTTGGCGTTGGCAGCGGGATTCCCTCGCAGGTGAGGCGGTAATCCTCGCCGGGGAAGAACTGTTCCCACTCGTCCTGGGTTAAGTTGCGTTGGGCTAGATCGCAGCCAATTCCCTTCCACTCTGCCAGGTTCCAGAGCAGGATCGTGCCCGAGCTGCTCCCGGAGTATAGGTGGTTGGTATCGAGACTGAATGCCAGGCCGGTGACGCTTCCATCTGAGCCAGACAGCGGGTCGCCGATGAGCTGCGGGGGATTTATGTTCCATAAGGCTACCAGGTTGTTCTCGCTGCCGGCGGCCAGGATGTCTCCATCCTGGTGGAATGCCAGGCTGGTGACCGGGCCGCCCGTACCAGGTAAGGAAAGGCCTCTGGACCGCTCCTGCTCCAGATCCCAAAACTGGATCGAGGCGTTGCCATAGCCGGCAGCCAGAGAGCTGCCATCCTGGGGGTTGAACGCCAGGCTGAGAATGGGGCTGGTCTGATTGGTGGAAAGCTGCTTGATCAGGTTGCCGCTGGCGATCTCCCAGATCAGGATGTTGTTCTGCAGGCAGGTCTCGCTTGGCTGGTTGCTTTCCGCGTCGATAGTTCTTTTAAGTTCGCTGCACATCCCCCCCGCCAGGTTGTTGCCGTCCAGGCTAAAGGCCAGGCTGTCAATCTGGCCATCCTGCTCGCTAGAGGAGCTCTGGCCCTGCGCGTCGACGGTCTCAACCTTAGTCGCGGGAACCGGGATCGAGAAGATGTTTACTTGATCCACGTCTCGCACCTCGATGAGGTTGTCCTCGTTCACAAAGGCTATCTTGCTCCCGTCCTGGCTCAGATAGAATTGACCGCCTGGCGAGTTAATCGCCGGATCTGACTGAGTTTCCTCACCGGATGCTGTGTCGATATCCCATAAGGTCACAATGCCCTCCGAACCACCCGCGACCCGGAGCACTTCCTGCGGAGTCACGGCCAGCCTTGTCGGGTTACCTTTTCCATCGGTTAATGGTTCACTCAGCGCCTGCATCGCGATCAGGTTGTTCATCGCAATCTGCCGGTCTGGGCCTGTGGTGACCAGCAATAAGGCGTCTTCAAATTGGCTGAAATCCAGTCCAAGCACCGGGCGCGTGTGATTTTTGAGCGTTTCGACCACTTCCTGGCTGTTGAAATTCCACACCCTGGTCTCGCCATTCTCGTATCCGGAAACAAGGGTGTTCCCATCCGGACTAAAACCGAGGGAGATCAGGTTTTGATCTGGGCTGCTAAAGATGATGGGCGGCTGGTCTGCCCAGACAGAGGTATCCCACACCTGGAGGGTTTTATCCCTCACGCCGCCCTTGTTATCCTCACTGCCCGTCACCAGCCATTTCCCGTTCGGGGAGTAGGCAATGCTGCGCACTGGCCCTTCGAAGATCTCGGTTAGCGCGTTGTTTACGACGATATCCTTGAGCGTTTCGACTTCTTCGCCGGTTGCCGGATCCCAGATGTGCACTGCCATATCGCGACCCGCGCTCGCCAGCTGCTTGCCGTCCGGAGACCAGGCTAAGGTCAGGACCTCGGCGACCTCGCCTTCGCGGACGCGGAAGCTGCGTATGTTGTTATCCTGGAGATTCCAGGTATACAGGTTTGGATTTCTCCCCTGGGATTTTCCGCCGTAAGCCAGGGTGGAGCCATCGGGGCTGAGCGCCAGCACATTGATCTCCGTGAGGTCGGTTGGCAGCTTCCTGACACGCTGGTGGGTTGTGCTGTCCCAGAAGTAGAGTGTGCCATTGGTACCACCCGTAATCAGGCGGTTGCCATCCGGGGTGAAGGTCATGGCGTTGACCGTGGGTGCTTCAGGGACGTAATCATACCAGGCTTCCTCCTGCTTCTGGAGGTCCCACACCCGGATCAGCCCACCGGAACCCCCCCAGGCCAGCTTGGTACCGTCTGGGCTGGCGGCAAGGGAATAAACATCGATCTCCTGGCGGGGGATAAACTGGTCGTATTTCTCAGTCTTGCGGCTCAGATTGCGCTGCAGACCTTTGAGCAGCGAATCCAGCGCTTGACCGGTATTGGCGGTATTCAGAGCTTCGTTGCTCAGCAGCAGGGTGAGGACGCTGTTCTCTTTCAAGTAGGTGAGCGCCAGGGAGGCCAGCTCCCGCGAGCGGGCAAGGCTGGCCTGCGTGAAGGCGATTTGTTCCTGCTCTCGCGCCACCTGGGCGTTATATTCGGCGGTAATCTGCTGGGCGACGGCTGCGGTGCTGGCTGCCTGGGCGGTGGAGCGCTGGTTATCGGCGATCTGTCCTTGTTCTCGCGCTACCTGGGCGTTGTATTCGGCTGTATTCTGCTGGGCGACTGCTGCGGTGCTGGCTGCCTGGGCGGTGGAGCGCTGGATAATGGCATTGCGGGCGTTCACTTGGGATTGCTGCCAGGCTAAGAACGCCAGGGCAGCCATGACCACCGCCAGGACAAGGACAGCAGCGAGGAAATATGCCCGCCGGCGCAAACGGCCAGCTGCCCGGGCTTGCTCTTCCGCCCGGCGCCTTTCAGCATCAGCAAGCTGCTCGGCGGCTTCCAGCTTGAGCTGGCGCTCCCGTTCAGCGGCTGCCCGGGCTTCTTCCTCCCTTGTGCGAAGCTCCAGACAGGCGGCCAAAAATTCGCGGTCTGTCTGGCTGAGATCATCGGGATGTTCGGCTGCCCACATCTCAGCATCCTTCAATGCCTCTTCACGCAAGAAGAGGGTATCCGCCCGGTTTTCCTGCTCCCAAAGGGTGGCCTGGCGCTGGAGCAAGCTGAGGTTCTCCTGGAACCAGGCAGCGTTACTGGTGCGCACCGGCTGGATCAAGCGGTCGTGCGCCAGCTCGAACCAGGTGGCGCCCAGGCGCTTTTCAGCGCGTACCAGGTGGTCG
>Ga0316630_10000397_pt1 | contig 13427 bp, 10 predicted proteins | sample OWC_May_M1_C1_D6_FD_207658 | JGI IMG/M metagenome (GOLD analysis project Ga0316630, IMG submission 207658) | Wetland soil microbial communities from Old Woman Creek delta, Ohio, United States - OWC_May_M1_C1_D6_A | ecosystem: Environmental > Terrestrial > Soil > Wetlands | place: USA: Ohio...
CCGGACCCAGCTCGGCCAGCACCTCGGCGGCAACAGCCGGGACCGGGACGATCTCGTGGCGCGCAGTCGCCGAGTCCGGATCGAGACGGGCGAGCGTAAGCAGCTGCTCGACGAGATGGGTGGCGCGATCCACACCGCGCACGATCTGCAACAGCGCCTGGCGGCGCTCGGCGTCATCGGCGGCGTCCAGCGCTACTTGGGCCTGGGTCTTGAGACCGGCGAGCGGCGTGCGCAGCTCGTGGGACGCATTCGCCGTGAAGCGCTGTTCGCTGTCGAGCGCTTCGTGCAGCCGTGCCAGCAGTCCGTTCAGCGATTCGACCAGCGGCTGCACCTCGCCCGGCACGCCGGCAAGCGACAGCGGATCGAGCAGCTGCGGCGTGCGCTGCGCGATCTCGCGCGCGGTCCGCCGCAACGGCCGGAGTCCCTGGCCGACACCGGCCCAGATCAGCAGCGCGAGCAGCGGCAAGGTCAGCAGCAGCGGCCAGGACACGTTGCCGACGGTGTCGAGGATCAGTTCGTTGCGCAGGTCATAGCGTTCGCCCACTTCAATCCGCACGTCACGGTCCGGATCGCGTAGCGCAAACACACGCCACGCGTCGCCGTTGATGTTGCGATCCGAGTGTCCCTCGCCTGGCGCCAGAGACGTGTCCGGCGCGTTCGCCGAACGCAACAGCATGCGGTTGTGCCGCCACAGCTGGTATGCAAGCTTCTCCTCGTATTCGTGTCCCGGGACATCTCCCGGCAGCGCGCTGCCGAGCGCCGCGGCCTTGCGGTTCGTCCGATGCTCCTCCAGTTCGTGCGCGGTCAGCGTCAGCAGCACGCGCGCCGACTGGGCGAGCTGGGCGTCGAACAGCTCCTCGATCTCGTGGCGCGCACTCCGGTAGGAGAAGATCGCCAGCAGCGACCAGGCCAGCGCGAACAGTCCGAGCAGAATCGCCAGCAGCCGTCGCCGGATCGAGGTCATGTCACATCCTGCCTTTTTATCAGGTAACCCACGCCCCGCAGCGTGTGGATCAGCTCATTGCCAAGCTTGCGCCGCAGGTGATGCACGTGCACCTCGACCGCGTTGCTGCCGACCTCGCCCTCAGCGCCATACAGTGCCTCTTCCAGGCGGCTGCGCGACAGCACCCGCCCGGGGTTCTCGAGCAACAGCCGCAACACCACAAATTCGCGCGGCGACAGCTCCACCGGCTCGCCACGGTGCGTCACGGTATGCGCAGACGGATCGACCACCAGCTCGCCGTGCCGCAACAGATTGCTGGCCCGGCCGCTGCCGCGACGCAGCAGCGCGCGCACACGTGCCTGCAGCTCGTGAAGATTGAACGGCTTCACCAGGTAGTCATCGGCACCGGCGTCGAGTCCGGTGATGCGGTCGGATACCGTGTCGCGGGCGGTGAGGATGATGACCGGAATCGGATTGCCGGCGGTACGCAGGCCACGGAGGACATCGAGCCCCGCGCGGCCCGGCAGACCCAGATCGAGCAGCACCAGGTCGTAGTACGCGTTCCGGAGGCTCCGTTCTGCCGCCTGCCCGTCGCGCACCCAGTCAACCGAGTAATGTTCCTGGGTCAGCCCGACGCGGATCGCATCACCGAGAAGTTCGTCGTCTTCAACCAGCAGGAGATGCATGCGCGGCGCGTTGTACCGGCGACTGTCAGGTGCAGCCAAGGTTAGACCGAGCCGGCGCGGGCGGCAACCCGCTAAACCGGCCCGCGCCGCCCGGAATGGCCCGATTCAGCCCTGCACGACGAATTTCTGCATCTCGCGCCGCTGCCGGCCGAGCGCCCGGTCGACCAGCCGTGGCAGCAGGCCGTTGAGGCGTACGAAGAACGCCTCGGGGCCACCCAGGTACACGTCCTTGCGCTCGGCACGGATCGCCGCGACGACGGCCGCGCCGACCTGCTCGGGGCTGTCCATCGCGACCTTGAGCGCGGCATTCATGCGCTCCACCGCGCCCGGGTTGAACGCGGTGCGGGTGGCGCGAGGCGCCACGTAGGTCACGCCGACACCGCTGCCGTCGAGCTCACGGCGCAACGCCTCGGAGAAGCCGCGCATCGCGAACTTGCTGGCCGAGTACGACGCGAAGTACGGAAAGCCGATGGAACCAAAGGTCGAGCCGACGTTCACGATCCGGCCGTGCCTCTGCTGCAGCATGCCGGGCAGCAGTGCGCGGGTCAGGGCAATCGGCGCCACCACATTGACGGTCAACAGCCGCTCGAGCGCCTGCGGGTCTTCGGCTTCGAACGGGCTGAAGCTCAGCAGTCCGGCATTGTTGATGAGCACATCGATGCCGCCGAGCCGGCGCATCATCTGCTCGACCAGCGACTGCCGGTCGGCCGTGCGGGTGAGATCCGCCGGCAGCACCACGGCCTGGCCGCCTTCGGTCTGAACACGCTCGGCGAGCTGCTGCAGCCGCTCGGCATGACGATCGACCAGCACCAGGCTGGCGTGTGAACGCGCCAGTTCCAGCGCGATCTGGCTGCCGATGCCGCCAGAGGCACCGGTCAGCAGGACGCGGGCGTTTTCGAGATTCATGCAATCCTCCGTTCGGGTTGGGCGACCTGGCCATGCGGCAGGCTGCGGAACATGTCGCCGTACAGGCGGTAGACGACCTTGGCGCAATGCACCACGGCAGCGCGATCCTGCGGATCGTCGAACCGGTTGACCAGCTTCTCGAAGAAGTCGACGTGGCTGATATCGAGCGAGCCGTGCGACAACAGGTAGCTGAACGCCTGCTTCGGCAGCTTGAGTGCAGCCTGCAGCGCCTCGGCCGCACGCGTGGCGAGACTGACGCTCGTACCCTCGAGCACGAACACCATGCCGAACAGCCCGACCGGATTGATACGCTGCACGCTATCGTAGGCGTAGGCGACCATGAGTTCGGTGGCGAGCGCCGGGACACTGCGCCGCACCGCCTCGGCATCGGCGCCGCAGGCGGCGATGTCGTTCAGAATCCATTCCTGGTGACCGGCCTCCTCCTCGATGTACTCGGCAACTGCCATGCGCAACCATTCGAGCCGCTCGGGCAGGCGCGCCCCGCAGGCCATGAGCAGCGGCACGGTGTGCTTGACGTGGTGGTAGGCCTGGGTGAGAAACGCGATATAGCTCGCGCGCGTCAGCTGGCCGGCGACACCGTCGCGCAGAAACGGGATCGCCAGGAAGTCATTGCGCTCCGCCTCGGTCGCGGCGCGCAGCTCGTCGTAGAAACTCATATCACCTCCAGTTCGGTTGTCGTGAAATACATCCGGTTGATCCGCTCGCCATAGACGCGCCAGATCGCCTCGCGTCGCGGCCGCCCGGTGCCGGTGAGCTGGCCGTTGGCAACGCTGAACGGTTCGTCGGCCGCGATCCAGGCACGGATCTGTGCGTAGTCGGGTAACAGCCGGTTGGCGCTCGCGATCGCGGCGCCGATGTCATCACCGCGTGGCACGACCACGGCCACATTCCACGGCCGGCCCTCGCCGTACACGGCCACTTGGGCGATGGCCGGCTGCAGCGTCAGCTCCCGTTCCACCCACTCGGGCGCGACGTTGCGGCCATAGGCGGTGACGAACATGTTCTTCTTGCGACCGGTGAGATACAGGTAGCCATCGGCATCCTGACGGCCAAGGTCGCCGGTAGCGAACTCGGCGTCATGACCCGTATCGGTACCGGTACCGGTATCGTGCAGATAACCGCCAAACAGGCTGCCACGCACGTGCAACTCGCCATCGGCGGCAATGCGCACGTGTGCGTGCGACAGCGGCCGTCCGACGCTGCCGGGGCGATGCGCACCGGGCACGTTCAGCGTCACCACCGACGCACACTCGGACAGACCATAGCCCTCATACACAGGCAGACCCAGCTCACCGGCGCGTTGCAGCAGCTGGTGCGACACCGGCGCGCCGCCGACCGCCAGGAACCGGGCCTCGGGCAGGACCGCGGCGTGTTCGACCAGCGCCTGCAGCATCTGCGGGATCAGGATCGCGCTCGACGCCCGACTGTCCTTGAGTGCCGCAATCATGCGCATCGCATCGAGACCGGCGGCACCGCGCAACCCGACCGCCTCCCCCGGCAACAATGTGCAGGCGCCACCGGCCAGCAGCGGCAGGTACACGCCGCCGATGTTCTCGAGCAGGGTCGCGAGTGGCAGCAGGCTGAGGTGGCGCGCGGCCGCGTCCGGCCCGACACGCTCGAGAAGCCCGATCGCGACGGCCTCGATCGCCGCGCCTGACAGACACACACCCTTCGGGGTTCCGGTCGTGCCGGAGGTGTAGGTGATCTTGGCCTGCGGCCTGGCCGATGCCGTGTTCGCCTCGAACCCGAGTACCGCGAGCGACGTGTCTGCGATGGCCACGGTTCCACGCTGCACCACGCACGGCGCCGCGAGACTGTCGAAGCGTTGTGGCCGGTCGGTGATGACCGCCTGGACACCGGCATCGATCAGCGTGTGTTGCAGTTGCTGGTCACTGAAGAACGCCGGCAGGGGTACCACGGTTATGCCGGCGTGCGCGGCCGCCAGATCTGCCACCACCCAGGCCGGCGAGTTGTCGAGCAGCAACCCGATGACGTTCCAGCCACGACCACGGAATTCGCCGGCACCGGCCTCGACGGCACTCGCCAGCGCCGCGTAGCACAGGTTCTGCGCCGGCCCGGCCAGTGCCACGCGCTCGCCACAGCACGCGGCCTGCTCGAACAACGCGGCGAGAATCCGTTTCATGCGTAGCCGACCGCCAGGCCCGCGGCGTAGGCACGCCCCCACAGCGGTGCGAGCCGGTAACGATCGCGCGGCAGATCGAGATAGGCGGTTAGTGCATCGAATGCCTGCCCGACACTCACCGCGACCACGGTCGGGCCGGTCGCGTAGTAACTGCCCCATAGCGCCTGTTCGGCGAGCGGCAGGCGCGCGCTCTCGGCCTGCGCGAGACGAATCAGGTCGATACCCATGCGCGCGAATGAGTTGATGAGTGACGGCACCGCGGTGAACACGACCCACCGGTAGCGCGCGCCCTCCAGATAAGCGGTGAGCGCGGTGATCAGCCAGCGTGCGCCGCCGGCGCGCGACACGGCCAGGTTTCCGACTTCGACAATGCCGGCCCGCGGTATCCGATGCCCCGCATCGGCGAGCATGGCCTCGACCGGCGCATGGAGATAGTGCTCGAGAAACAGGTGATCCTCGGCGGCCGTGCGAAACCCGAGCGCCGCGAGCAGGGTCTCATCATCGCCGCGCAAGCCCATGAGGTGCGGCATGAAGTGGCGCACGTCAGCGCCATAGACCCGGGCGAAATCGGCGCGAATAAACGACTCAAGCTCCGCGCGTTCGGACGCATCCTCGCGCAACACGCCGACCCGCCGCGGCACGGTGCCGGAACCGTGGCTGGCGGAGTCCGGTAGCGGCCGCCGCGGCGGAATGCGGTGCGACGCGTGACGACGGGAGTTGTTCATGAGGACTGCCCTCGGTGGACTGAGGCAGACTGTAGCGGTCAAAACTTAAGGGGCGCTTAAGCCGGTCTGCCGGCCGTACCGGTCGTCGTGCGCGAAGCGCCGCTTGGTGGGATGACGGCGCCCGGGATCATGTCTGAATCCGCTCGCATGCCGCCAGCGAATGACCAGTCTCGCCATCGGCTCCGTCATGCCGAAATCCGCCGGCATGACGGAGCCGGGGGAAGACATCCTTCAGTCGAGGGACGGCCCCGGAATCGAGTCGTCGGGCTGATCCCGGCGCCGGAGAACTCTTCAGGGCATTGACATGCAGCCGCGCGCCCAGGGGTCCGCCGACCCGGCCGCCGTTACCGGCGCGGCCGGCGCCTCGTGTTGGCGGCAATTCCCGCTAGAATGTCCCGAGTGCCGGCCCTGACCCGCAGCGCGACGCCGGACAACGAGAAAGAAACAAACAACAATCCGGGTATGGGTGCCGACGATGGATGCCACTGCGCCGTTTTCCGACACTGACCATGTGACCCTCGCGCACGGCAATGGCGGGCGGTTCATGCGCGAGCTGATCGAGCAGCTGTTCGCGCGCCATCTCGCCAACCCGCTGCTAAACGTCAACGCCGACGCCGTGGCGCTGCCGATCGACGGCGGCGAGATCATGTACACGACCGACGGCTTCACCGTGCAGCCGCTCGAATTCCCCGGCGGCGACATCGGCTCGCTGGCCGTGCACGGCACCGTCAACGACCTGGCGGTGGCCGGGGCCACGCCGCGCTACCTGGCGCTCAATGCCTTCATCGAAGAGGGACTGCCGTTCGCGACCCTCGATCGCGTCATCGCCAGCCTGGCACGGGCCGCGCGCGAGGCCGGCGTGCAGGTGGTGGCCGGCGACACCAAGGTGGTGCCCCGCGGCCAGGGCGGCGGGCTGTATCTCGCCACCACCGGTGTCGGAACTCGCAGTCCCGGGCTGCAACTCGGCCTCGACCGCATCGGCGCCGGCGACGCCATCCTGGTGAGCGGGCCGGTCGGCGACCACGGCATCGCAGTAATGTTCGCGCGCGAGCAGTTCGGCCTGCGCGGCGACCTGCAGTCGGACTCGGCGAGCGTGCTGCCGCTCACCCGGGCATTGCTCGATCTCCCCGGGCTGCGCTTCATGCGCGACCCGACCCGCGGCGGGCTGGCGATGATCATGCACGAGATCGCGCACGCCACCGGCCTCGGCGTGCGCCTGCAGGCCGGCGCGATTCCGGTGCGCGATCCGGTACGCTCGGTATGCGAGATGCTCGGCTACGATCCGCTGTACCTTGCCTGTGAAGGACGGGTGGTCGCGGTCGTCGCCGCCGCCGAGGCCGAGGCCGCGCTGGCATGCTGGCACGCCCTGCCCGCCGGTCGCGATGCTGCCCTCATCGGCCACACCCGCGTCGATCGCCACGTGGTGCTGGAAACCGAACTCGGTGGCGAGCGCCTGCTCGATGAGCTCGAAGACGACCCGCTTCCCCGCATCTGCTGATGCCGCGCCCGCATAGCAGTCGGTTCTGCCGCGGGCGATATGCCTACCCGCCAGCAAAAATTCCGGCCTTCATTGGTATTACCACTCACTAAATAACCGGTTGTCGGCACGCCGTTGACATCCTCCGTGTGCGCTTTAGATTATGTCTAAGATTAATTCTAAAGCTGTCGGGAACCCGTGAATCCGAGCGGCCCCCTTGGGACCGCTCGCTCACCCGCAACAACAAGGAGGAGTCATGTTGCCACTGCGTTGTGCTTTTTCTGCAATACCCCTGTTACTGGTATCACAAATCACCTCCGCCACACCTCTTGGCCTGCCGCCGGTCCCGATTCCCGCCGACAACGTCCAAAGCGCCGCCAAAATTGCACTCGGCGACAAGCTGTTCCACGACCAGCGCTTCAGCGCCACCGGCACGGTCAGTTGCGCGACCTGCCACGACGCCAAGAAGGCGTTCACCGACAGCCCGCTCAAGACCTCCGAGGGCATCAACAAGCTCACCGGCACGCGCAACGCCCCGACCGTGATCAACTCGGCGTACTTCACCCGGCTGTTCTGGGACGGCCGCTCGCCGGACCTCGAAGACCAGTCGCAGCACCCGTTCGTGAACCCGGTGGAGATGGGCCTCAAGGATCACCAGCCGATCCTCAAGATCGTGCGCACCGACCCGCAGTACACCAAGGCCTTCAAAGCGGTGTTCGGCAAGAGCGGCGAGGCGATCACCATGAAGGAGGTGATGCAGGCGATCGCCAGCTTCGAGCGCACCGTGGTGGCAGGCGACTCGCCATTCGATCGCTACTGGTTCGGCGGCGACCAGAAGGCCATGACCCCGGCCCAGGTGCGCGGCTTCGCGGTGTTCCTCGGCCAGGGCCGGTGCGTGTCCTGCCACGTGATCGAGCAGGACCAGGCGCTGTTCACCGACAACCGCTTCCACAACATCGGTGTCGGCATCAACGGCATCCAGGCCGAGGTCCCGCGCCTGGCCGGCGAGTTCCTCAAGGCCAAGGCCAGCGGCATCGACGTCGACAAGGCGGTGCTCACCGATCCCAAGGCCTCCGAGCTCGGGCGGTTCGCAGTCACCGACACTCTCGACGAGATGGGCGCCTTCAAGACCTCGACGCTGCGCAACATTGCCGTGACCGCGCCGTACATGCACGACGGCAGCCTCAAGACCCTCAAGGACGTGGTGGTGCACTACAACAACGGCGGCGTAACGAAGAAGGACGACAAGGTCAACGACTTCCTGAGCGGCGGCATCCGCCCGCTCGATCTGAGCGACCAGCAGATCGACGACCTGGTGGCATTCATGGAGGCGCTGACCAGCCCGCAGTTCGCCACCGCCCAGACCAAGTCCCGCTAACGGAGGAGCGATCATGAACAAGCCCATCAACCGCAGAGATTTCCTCAAGGCCGGCAGCGCCCTGCTCGGCGCCAGCGCCCTGCCGATCAGCCTGGTCGAGCTGGCGTTCGCCGACACCGCCCAGAACTTCAGCTTCGCCTACATCTCAGATGCCCACATCCAGCAGATCAAGGGAAACAAGTTCGTGCGCAACTGGGACCGCGGCCTGATCCGCGCCGTGGCCGAGACCAACCTGCTGACGCCGAAACCGGACTTCGTGATCTTCGGCGGCGACCTCGCCCAGCTCGGCAACAAGCCCGAGCTCGATCACGGCGCCGAGATCATGTCGGCGCTGCGCTACAAGACCCATTACGTCATGGGCGAACACGACTACTACCTCGACCTCGGCGCCTACTGGGAGAAGCTGTTCGGCCCGCAGTACTACAGCTTCGACCACAAGGGCGTGCACTTCGTGGTGCTCAACAGCATTCTTACCTTCGACGACTGGACCTACCGCCGCTGGCCGACCGCCGAGCAGCGCATGCTCGAGATGGCCGGGCTCGACAACCCGAACGGCTCGCCGTTCATGGTCGGCGAGAAACAGCGCGCCTGGCTCAAGAAGGACCTGTCCAAAGTCGACCGCAACACCCCGCTCGTGGTGCTGTCGCACTCGCCGCTCCAGAAGATCTACAAGGGCTGGAACTTCTGGACCGAGGACGCCGATGAGGTGCAGGCGCTCTTGAAGCCGTTCCGCAAGGTCACGGTGCTGTACGGGCACGTGCACCAGATCCAGTACAACCAGATCGGCAACATCGCCTTCAGTTCGGTGATGGCGACCGCCTGGCCGTGGCCGTACCCCTCGACCTACTCCCAGGCCGAGCAGTACCTGCCGAAGCTCACCGTGCCGATGAACCGTGCCGATCCGTTCTTCGAGCGCGACGCCACCGGCTGGCAGTTCATCAACATGGCCACCGGCAACGTCGACCTGCACTACAACCTGTACAACAACACCGGCCGCACGGTGGCCTTCAATGGCAAGTCCGGCCGGCCGGAAGACAGCGCCTACCAGGATGCCGACAAGCGCATCCCGCCGCAGAGCCATTACTGATCAAGGAGCGATACCATGCAAAACAGGAAGATTCGGTTAGTAATGGCGGCCGCCGCCGTGGCCCTGCTGGCCGGTCCCGCCGGCACGTCGGCGGATGAGTTCACCAAACAGGAGCTGGCGCGCTGGGAGCAGCAGTTCCAGGGTGTGGTGAAGGAAGGCCGGGCGTTGTGGACCAGCGCCGAGCTCGGCACCAACGGCGTAGCCTGCGCCCAGTGCCACCCGAACGCCGCCAACACCCATCCCGAGACCTATCCCAAGTTCCAGAAGCAGCTCGGCAAGGTCGCATCGATGTGGGAGATGGTCAACTGGTGCATCCGCAACCCGCTCGAAGGCAAGGACCTGGCGGCCGACGATCCGCGCATGATCGCCATGCTCGCCTACGTCACCTACGAGCGCCGCGGGGTGAAGCTGGAACCGGGCAAGCACTAGCACGCCAACGCGTTCGCCGCGGAAGCGCAGAGGCGCGGAGAACAGCAGACAAGTCGCAGGGCGGGGCCATGCCCCGCCCTCTCTTTTTGGCATCAAGCGCCTTCGGCAGGAGCATTGTCCGTTGGCTCCGACGAGTTTCGTAGTCTCGTAGGGGGCAATGAGCGAATGCGAATTGCGCCGCGTGCAAAACCTGGTTTCGGGTTTCGGGTTTCGGGAGACCCGTAGCCGCGCGGCCAGCGGCACCTTGGCCGTTCAACCACCAAGCGACTGCGCCAGCGGACGCGACCGATCGCGGCCAAACGGCCGCTCCCACATGCTCGCGTGGTCCGGTGGCTGCGACGGGTTTCGTAGGGCGCAATGAGCGCAAGCGAATTGCGCCGCATGAGGCTCGATCCCCGGATTCCGCTGCGCTCCATCCGGGCTACGTAAATCTGGTTTCGGGTTGCGGGTTTCAGGATTTGGGACCGGTAGCCGCCGCTGGGCATCAGCCGCTCTCGCGCATCCTGCGCTCCGCCCCTACCCATAGTGAGTTCCCGAGTTGGAGACGAGTGCAGCGAACCCTAACGACGGTGCTTCCACGGTCCACCGTGGCACGGCAGGCGGGTCCTCTCGCTCGGCGTCAGAAAATCCCGACTTTGATCTGGAAGAACAGGATCGGCACCATCTTCGGGTCAACCTTCGGGATGTAAGTCATATTCAGCGCCACCCGCCTGGTGCCGAAACTCGCTACCGGCAGGGCGCCGAAGAACGGGTCGCCGTCGTGGAAATTCTCGCGGGTCATGAGGAAGGCGATTACGCCGAGGTCAAAGTGGGTGTTCCACCCGGCCGGGCCGACCTGGTAACGCCGCATGGCGCCGCCGCCAGCGTAGTACGATGGATTCTCGTTGGAGTCGAGAAAACCCGAGGCGCTCAGGAACGGAACCCAGCGGCCATCGTCGACCGGATCGAATTCGTACTGCAGACCCGCACCCCAGTTGCGTTCGTTGTACGTAACGCCGGGGGCCGAGTCGAGGTGAATGGCCTTGCCATTGATCAGCAGCGAGAAATCCCCGGCCGCGGCCGGTCCGGCGAGCATGCACACACCCCAGCACAGGGCGAGCACGCGGATGGCAAATCCGCGTACAACCCGCGGGTACATCGTCTGACTGACAGCCATTCCCTTACCCTCTCGTGGCGGGCAACGGCTATGCAGTTATTCAGACGGACGCCATCCTCCCTCCGGGTCGCACGGGTAAGCGTGCACACCCACGAAAGCCATTCTGGCGATCCCGCTGTCCTGGAGCCGAAGCCCGGTAGACCGGTGACTTTGCGCGCCCGACCTTTCAGTCGGGGTTGCCCTTTGCAGAACGTCAGTCCGCAATATGCAAGTGATGTGCCACGTCGCCGTCAATCGTGATGTCTCACCGTTGATCGGCACATCACACCGGGACGCGTCGACGGAAGGTTGGACCGGCGCCATCAACGGCCGGCGAGCGTAAATGGCGTCCACGCGACGCCGGAGGGAATCGCCTGCTTGCGCCTGGCGCTGCCGCGACGCGGCAGCAGCCGCGAGCCTGGCAGGGCTATTGGTGCCGCAGCACGTCAACCGGATTGGCTCCGGCCGCCTTGCACGCCGGGTACGTCGAGTGCGGGATGCAATCAGCGTCGTGAATTGCGGAAAATGTAAAAAATTGATACGAGCCGCCGGCTTCGAGTTCGGAGTTTTTTGAACGGGGATATTCAGCGGGCGCAGGACACAATAGGCGCAGCGAATTGCGCCGCATGTCCGGGAGCGGGTTCGAACGGTTGGTGCGCTAGCGCACACTGCGAATTAAAAGACATGGATTCCAGCCTTCGCCGGAATGAGGGCAAGAACGGCGTCGCGGCGAGGGCGCCGCTCCTGCAGGCGACGTTCACTTGCGAGAACTGCAACTCCCCAACCCTACTCATGCCGCAACGCATCGATCGGATTGAGCCCGGCCGCCTTGCGCGCCGGGTACAAGCCGAACAGCATGCCGATGCCGGCCGAGAACCCGAATGCCAGCAGCACCGCCGCCGGCGACACCGAGGTGGTCCAGCCGGCCAGACCGGACAGCAGCAACGTCGCACCCCAGCCGATGGCGATGCCGGCGGCGCCGCCGACCGCGCTCACCACCACGGTCTCGGTGAGGAACTGCGCCAGGATGTCACGCGGGCGCGCGCCGACCGCCTTGCGCAGGCCGATCTCGCGGGTGCGCTCGGTGACCGACACCAGCATGATGTTCATGATGCCGATGCCGCCCACCACCAGGGAGATGGTGGCGATGGCGGCCAGCAGCCACGACATGGTGCGACTGGTCTCGCTCATCGCCGACTGGATGTCGGCCAGGTTGCGCACATCGTAGGCATCCTCGCGCTGCGACGGCGGCACCCGGTGGCGGGCAATAATGAGGTCCAGCATCGCTTCGCGCGCGGCATCCATGCCCTCGCGGGTGGCAACCTCGATGTCGATATAATCGACATAATCCTTGCCGAGCAGCCGGTGCATGCCGGTGAGCACCGGCACCACGATCACGTCGTCCTCGTCGCGCCAGCTGGCACCCTTCTCCGGCAGCACGCCGATCACCTGGAACGGCACCTTGTTGATCTTGATCTGCTCGCCGATCGGGTTGGCGTTGCCGAACAGCTCGCGCACGATCGTCAACCCGACCACCGCGACCCGCGCCCGGTGCTGCACCTCGTCGTCGGTGAAGAAGCGCCCGGCCTGCGGTTCGGCGGCACGCATCTTTGCGTACGGGGTGCCGGTACCGAGCACCAGCGTGTTCCAGTTCCGGTTCAGGTAGGCGGCGCGCGCCCGCCCCTGCACCGTCGGCGATGCCAGCGTCACCCCCGGCACCCGCTCGCGGATGGCATCCGCGTCCTCGACCGTCAGGCGCGTAGTGGCACCGGCCTCCTGGGCCACGCCACCGACGCGGATCGCGCCGGTGCGCAGCACCAGCAGGTTCGAGCCGAGCGAGGCGAGCCGTGCCTCGATCGCCAGGGTCGCGCCGCGCCCGAGCCCGAGCATGGCGATCACCGCGGCCACGCCGATCAGGATGCCAAGCATCGACAGCAGCGTGCGCACCTTGTTGGCGAGCAGTGCGCGCAGGCCCTGGCGCAGGTGCTCGACGAAATCGGCCAGCCCGAACGGGCGCGGCGCCGCCAGGCTCACGCCGCCCGACGCGGCCGCCGCCGGCACCACCGGGGCGGTACGCTCGTCGGACTGCACCCGCCCGTCGAGGATGCGGATGCGCCGGCGCGCGTACCGTGCGACGTCCTCCTCATGGGTCACCATGATCACCGTCATGCCCTGGCGGTTGAGATCGGTGAGCAGCTCCAGGATCTCGTGCTGGCTGGCGCTGTCGAGATTGCCGGTCGGCTCGTCGGCGAGGATGATGCGCGGCTCGTTGATGAGGGCGCGGGCGATCGCCACCCGCTGCTGCTGGCCGCCGGACAGCTCGCCCGGCCGGTGCCCGATGCGCTCGCCCAGGCCCACGCGCCGCAGCATGTCGGCGGCGCGCGCGGTGTCCAGCTGGTGGTGCGAGTACAGACGCGGCAACGCCACGTTCTCGGCCGCAGTCATGCGCGGCAGCAGGTTGAACTGCTGGAACACGAACCCGATCGCCTCGCGCCGC
>Ga0316630_10000398_pt1 | contig 13422 bp, 27 predicted proteins | sample OWC_May_M1_C1_D6_FD_207658 | JGI IMG/M metagenome (GOLD analysis project Ga0316630, IMG submission 207658) | Wetland soil microbial communities from Old Woman Creek delta, Ohio, United States - OWC_May_M1_C1_D6_A | ecosystem: Environmental > Terrestrial > Soil > Wetlands | place: USA: Ohio...
GAGCGAGGGCGACGCGACTGTGTACATCTCCGAACGTGGCATGGAGATCGAGCAGCCGAAGGCCTTCTACCTCGATGCCGTAGGGCGCCCGGAAGGGTTGTTCAACTGCGAGCAGGTGATTCCGCGCGACGGCATCCCGATCGCGCTCGACCACATTAGCCTCAGTACCCTAAAACGCGAAGTCGCAAAGTGCGGCGACTGTACCGATCTGCTCGTCACCAACAACGGGCTCTTCATCGGGCGAGGCTCGCAAATCGCCATTACCCACTGTGACTCGCAAATCACCATCACCCACGGTGCCCTACCGTGCAGACCGATGCGCGTACGCATCTGCACCCGATACCTAATCGAGGCCTTGGAGCACTGTCACCTCAGTGCAACGCTCGAAATCAGCGATTGTGATTCCGACCTCAACCCAATCGCCATCCGCGATCCGAATACGCAACGCTGCGAAGTCATCATGCCCGTGAGGAAGTAGAGCCCCATGAAGATCACCGAAAAGCAACGTCAGTTGATCGTGCATTGTCTTCGCGTTGCTGCCGAACGCTTCCGCTACGATGCCAAGACCGCGCAGGACTCCGATCTCACCCACGCCGCCGCCAAGGGCTTCGTGGAGATCTTCGAGCAGCAGAGCATCGAGGCGGATACTCTCGCTGATACGCTGGAAGACGCCGAGGCGGACCTTCACGTGTGAGGAGTGCCCATGAAGAAGATCAAGATCAAGGACAAGATCGCCATGCGCATCCGCAAGCGCCTGCGGAAGTGGGACGCGGCCCAAAAAACCAGAACGCTGGTCGTTACCAGTGCACTGGTGCTGCTCGCCAGCTGCGCAGCCTACACGCCCAACATCGCACTTCCACCTCGCCTAATCCTGCAACCGGCAGCGCGCAACTGCCCCGACCCCGACCTCGAACCCTTGCCCTTCGTCAAGCACAGCTTGGCCGAACTCGACGCCGACGCCGCCGCCAACGCGATCCTCCGGGTGATGGAAATCGACCTGGATGCCTACCCCGAGCCCGACGAGGTTCAAGTGCGGAAGGTCGAACGCATCTTGATGTGGTGGCACTAACATGCTCACCAACCGCGCCCAAGCGGCCAAAGCCCGCGTATTGGCCGAGTACGCTGCAGGCACCGTCGGCTTTCATGCACGGATGATGCACGACCTCACCACCGCCGAGTTTCGGGCGCTCGGCAAGCAAGCCGATGCCGAGCTGCTGGCCCGCGATGCGATCATCCGTCAGAAGGACAACGAGATCTTCTCTAGGGATCTCAAGATCGCCGCGCAGGCCAACCGAATCACTGAACTCGAAACCAAGCTGGCACAACTCCAAGGAGGATGACTGTGATCACCACCGACGAACGCCTGCGACAACTCCGCGCTTTCATCATCGGGCAGCAATACACCCCGGTGCAGCTGCTCACCGATCTCGCCGTGCTCGTTTCCAACGAGATCCGAGCATTCGATGCCGTGCCCCACACCCTGGGCCCGGCACAAACCCTCTTCGTCCAGATCGATCGCTTGTACGAGCATCTCTACGACTTCCGCCGGGGACTCCGCGCCGCGATCAACTACCTCGACAGCAGTCGCAACAGCCCCCTAGGCAGCAATCGTGCTATCAGCATCCAAGTCGTCACTACCATGGAGTAGGCAACATGCCAATTACCCAAAAGGCTCAACAAGTCCAAGCACTCGCACAATCGTTCATCGACGCGGCCAACGAGTATCAAGACCACGACAACACCATTATCCTGATGGCAGCTATCGGTATGCTGCTTGACCAGCTGCTCAAAGTCAGCCCACAAAATCGCACGTTCGTCCTCGCCAACCTGCAGCGCATCAGCGCAGACATCGCTGCTCGGGGGAATTGATCATGCCGCGCGGGAATCAAAACAAACGGCACGGCCTCGATGCTCAAATCGTCTTGCGGGTCACGCCCCAGTTGAAACGTCAACTGGCCGCGACCGCGGAAGCCACGCAACGAGACGCCAAGCAGCGTGGATCGGATCTAGTCGTCACCCCGAGCGACATTGCGCGCTTCATCCTCACCTCGCACTTTACCGCGAACCCCGACGGCGGGATCGCCTACAAGGAATAGCACCATGAACACCGAAACCGCACCATCCGCCCCTCCCCCACTCTATCTCATCATGTTTCCCGGCTGGACCACCCACGCCTCAAACCCGAACAACTGGTGCGTGCTCAAGCGCAACCAGCACCGAGAGATGGAGAAGGTGACCGAAACGACCAGCTACGACAGCGCCCGAGCGGTGATCCCCGACGGCTTGGTGAAAACGGGCACGGTGTTCGAGATCGAGTTCTGGGAACAATCACACCCGCTCTAACTCCTCAGCCTCGATGCGCTCGCGCCAGCCGGCATCCCACAAATCCGCATCGCGAGCCATATTGCCGAGCTGCCGCGCCGACCGCTTGGAGTGCAGCTCGGCAATGACCGCGAGCTCTACGCGGTAGGGATTCACCGGCGGTACATCACACTTCCCCGCGGCCATAGCTCGCTCTCGCGCATCCCAACCTTCCGCGAAAGCGTCTGTTGTCTCGTGCGCGTGGTGTTCCTTGCGGTGATTGTTGGGCGCCATGCGCGCCAACGGCCTAGCCGCCGTCCTCCGGATTCATGAATTGCTGAGCTTGCGCTATGCCCGCCATTGTAGTTGCCAGCATCACCTGCGCCAACGTCGAGGTGAGATGCACATTAGCCGGATGGCCGTTGTCGGCTAGGTCATATTCAAGACGGCACATTGGAATGAACACGGCGCCGCTTCCAAAGAGCATCACCACGCCGCCGGGGACAGGTAAGTAGTAAAGCTCGGGCAGCGACGAACTGACGATCGGGAAATACTCTGTGCCGTCATGCCGAGCAACGAGCCCCGTACGAGCGCTCACGATGCATCCCCCTCGCCGTCGCCGTCGTCAGCGGTATTTGCAGCGATGCGCTCGGCATCCTCGGCCTCGGCTTCGAGCATCGTAAGCGCCTTGACGACCTCGGAGCGCAAGCCTTCTGCCGCCTCCGGCAAGAGCCGTTCGAGCAGGTAGACGATCTGCCCATGCGCCCAGATCTCCGCGGCGTGCGGTACGCCACGGCCGGCCTGCGCCTCGGCGGCCAGGTGTTCACGTGCCTGCATGAGCAGCTCCGCGATCTTCTTGGCGCTGAACTGCGCCGGTGAGGCCAACAGCGCCATGCGCAGCTGCTTGACGTGATCGTAAAAGCTGCCGAAGAAGGACTCGTCACGCTCGGGCCCGAAAATCTCCCGCAGCTCACCAACCGTCGCCTTCTCCAGGTCGGGCAGCGCAACGCGCACCTTCGTGGAGGGTGCAGCCGCAACCGGCACCTGCGGCGCCGAAGCGGGCGCGGGTGCGGCCGGAGCCGGCGTTGCCGGCGCAGCGGGCTTGCCGCCCTTGATCGCTACGAGGGCGCGATCTCGGGAAACGCTCGCTTGCGCGGTGGCAATCTGCGCCCGGGCCGCGGCTTCGGTGGCGCGGGCCTCCTGCGCCTTGGCCTGCTGGTACATCTCCACGGCCGAGCCCGCCTTGCCGACCGCTTCCTTGATGATACCCACCCAATCGGTGCCGCCCCCGCCGCCGCTGAACTCGCGCTCGATCTGCATCACGCGGCCGAAGCGCTCGACCAGGACATCGAGAATACCACCCACCTTCTCGAGCGGATTGTTGGCCGCCGCCTTCTCCGCCATGGCTGCCTGCCGATCGAGCACGGTCATGAGCGTTTGGCGCTCGGCGCCGGCCGTCTCGCGCACCATGCGGAGCGTCTCGGCCGAAGCCTGATGCCCTTGTTGCATCATCGAGGTGAGTACCGTGATGATGGGATCGAGTCCTCGATTGCTGTTGCCCTGCTCGCGGACCAGATCTCGAATGGCGTCGATCTGCGCCTTGGTGCTCGCTTGCATGGCCGCGATCATGTCCTGGGATTCGAGCCGGCGCTTGAGATCCGCCACCTCGGCACTTTCCGCCGGCCGCGCGGACAGCTGCGACGCGATGGCCTTGATCGAATCGCGCAGCTCGGTGATCTCCTTCTGGCGCGCGGTCTCGGTGCGCTCCTGCTCGCGCTGGCGCTGCGCCTCTTCGAGCGCACGTTGGGTTGCCGCCAAGGCTTGCTTGGTCATCTCGAGCTCGGGTGAGGGCGCGAAGAACGGCACGCCGGGCCCCGGCAACGCCGACACCGGCGTGGAACCTGCCGCGGACGTGGTCATCAGGCCCGGAAGGGGTTGCCCCTTCCGCCAAGCGTGAATCGAACCATCGGGCGCCGTGAGCAGCCCAAGGGCTTCATCGTAGTAGAAGCCGTTGCCGATGGGCCGTGCCGTCGCTGAAAGCGGCACCTGGATGGGCTGCACAGCCGCCGCCGTCGGAACCGAACCGAAGGGCAGCGCCGTGCCGTGCGCCATGGTCTGCAGTGCCGGCAGCCCAGGGGTAGCAGCAGCAGCGTTGTTCTCGACCGCCCCACCGAGCCGGGTCTGCCATGACGCCTTGGCCGCACTGTCGCCATCGGTCACCGAGAAGCGGTACACACCGGGCCCCGAGTTCGGCAGCTGCCCTGTCGGCAACTGGTCTTGCAGCTTCAAGATGTCCGACATGGAGAGGCCCGTCAAGCCATTGATGACGAGCTGGGTGTTCTCGCGGTTCTTTTCACCCCGGGTGATCTTGTGCACCATCACAATCGGCGCCTGCATCTGCGAGAGCGCGGCCAGGTCGGGTTCGGCGGGGAGCTGCGTCTCGACAACGGTCATGATCTGGTTTGCCATGCCCGAGCTTTCAGCACGACAGGTTACAGCTGTCAAGACCGGAATTGACAATCGCTGGCGGCTATGCTGAAAGCTCGGGCATGGCAAAACCGCTCGACGACACCGGCTGGAAGGCCCCCGAGATCATCACCACGCCCAACGGAGCCGCGGGCGTGGTGCAGATGCCAACCGACGCCGAGGCGACACCGTGCTTCACCTGCAAGCACTGGCACAAAGACAATCGCAAGCTCATGCAGTATCTACATGCACATGGACTGCAACCCGACTCCAACGGCGTTTACGAGCTGCGGGTTCCTGAGATGCCCGAACGCAAAAGTATCCAGGTCGACCCCAAGGATTGGGGCTTCTGCTTGACGCTGGCCATGCCAACACACATGAATGCCGGCGCTCAATGCGAGCATTGGCAACTGCGCCAGGTCCGCGAAGACATGCGGGGGATCACCAAATGAATCAAAACATGACAATCGACCTCCACCAACTTGCATTATTTACGCTGCTCGGAACTGCAATCCACTGGCTTGTTGCCCGGTCGCAGATCATGAAATGGTTTTGGGATTTGCGTTGGTGGCCAGTCAAGGGTACGAAGCGCTGGCCGCCTCTCACCTCAGAACCTATCCTCGAAGCCACCCCTTGCATACGCAACGCCCTCCGCGAGCTGTTCTCTGATCTACTCGCCTGCGCAGCGTGCTCGGGCTTCTGGCTCGGCCTCATCTTGGGCATCCGCATTCACCCTCTGCACCTCGGCCCGCGGTGGCTCGATTGGCTCGGCGCTGGGCTTGCTGGCGTCGTAGTCGTGCCGATCTTGGAGGGCGTGTTGCTTTGGGGCTTGCAGGCCTCGCACATCGACTAGGCCCCCGCCGCAGTGCCGGCAGACGAGCTTCTCGAGCTCGGCCGACCGGCACTGCTGGCAAAACTGCACGTGGCCCACGTCGCGGAGGATAGCACCCACAGCGACAGCCAACGGATCCGAGTTGTGGCGGGCTTTAGTCCCACGAATACCAGGCACGTCGATTCGTCCTTGCCAGGCGCTTTCGCAGATTGATCTCCCGGCGCACGGCCGACAACTTCGTGGCGAGGGTACCCGCCCGCCGCGATCGACGCTGCCGAAGAGCCTCGTCGCGAGCGGCGCGCAGGCGCCGCTCTTCCTGCTCGAGGGCGCCGTTACTCATGTCGACGGGGCGCACGCCACCTCCGCCGCCATTGTTTCACCGTCGGCTTCGCCGCCTCGGCGAGGTACCAACCCACGATGAAACCCACGGCACAGAGCAACGGGTCGAGTATCCGATCGATCAACATGGCACCTCTGAGAGCGCCAGCGACGCACGCAGATCGTCGTCGATGCCGAGCCCGGCCTGGGCGCAGCCGAGCGTCAACCCATAGAGCGCGGCATCGAGTGCCGGCGCCTCCGGGCACGTGGCCATGCCCTTCTGCGCGGCCTCGGCAACCGCGAGCCATAACGCCGCCCGCGCGCGCGTGTCCCGCTGACGCAGAGTCGCCCTCTTCAACCTTCGGGCCAGATTCCTCGCTTCGGTGTTCTTCATGGTACTTCTAGCTCCTTTCACTTCGGAAACCTCCGCTGGGAGGCTACCGCGTTCAAATACGGACGTGCAATCAACATCACCGCAGGCATCAAAACGCCTATCGGCGATCGGCAGTAACGTTCTTTATACCGCCAACGATAGTGTTGTCGGAAGTCAAAACGCATTACCCAATACCACCAAGGGATAGAGTCGCGCAGTTGATGCTCACCCATCGGGGTTGCACCCCCAGCGCTTTGCCAACCTTCGGCGCGCCAACTCGCGGGTTGGTACCTGTAATGCCCCCAGCTCGACCGCCTTCACGCGGCGCCAGGGCGTCAGGTCGTAATGGTCGCCCTGAAACCACTCCGGCTCGAGCCCGAGCTTGGCCGCGAAGGCTTGAAGCTCAGCTTCGGTGTCGGCGAAGAGATGGCACCACCAATGCCCATTGCGAGCCCCGACGCGCTCGGCTTGAACGCTCCGGGGCCCATGGTAGCTCCCCGGGCCGTGCTTCACGAGGGGATCGACGTAGACGCTCATTCGCCGCTGGCCTCCGCGATGCTCTCATCGAGCCGCGCGAGCGCCTCGGCCATCTGTTGCCGGAGCGCCACCAAGACCCGCAAGGGCGCCTCGTGATGCGTCCAGCTCCATCGACCGTCGCCGGGCCGGTTGTACTTGAGCGCGATCTTGGGTTGGTACTCCATGCGCTCGGGAGCCGGGTTACCCTGCGCGTCGATACTATACCGCTCGATCGGCCCGCTTTTACCGCAGACCGGGCAGAGCAAGACTTGCGCTTTTACGTCAGGCACAGGGTTGAACTCCTTTGTTGACACCACGAGTGGAATCGGTTAGCGTCTTAGGTGTCCTTCCTTCGCAGTTGGACTTCTAGCAGGCGCAAGGGCTCGGGTTTTCACCCGGGCCCTTGGTCTTTAGAGAGGCCTCGCCACAATCGCAAGAGATAGCCTGCCCGCCGCATTTTGGGCAGCGTTCCGCATCACATCCTGGATGGTGATACGTTCCCGGCGGGCAATTGCAGTCGTGGCAATTCAGCAGTGCATCTCCAGGATACGGCACGCGATTGTATTCGGGAAGATCACCGTAGCGAGTATCAAGGCATGAAACGCCATCGCGCATTTCACGCCCACATGATGTGCAGATCGACATTTTCAAACACCTTTAGCCGTTTCAGAGGCTAGCAACCAGAGGTCGAACCAGAACATTGCCTCATCGGAGCGCGCTTCTGGGTCGTGGCCGCTCCACCCCATCACCTGATCGAACTCGTTCCAACGTCGGTTAATCCAGCCGAGGAAACCCGTCATGCAGCCGCCCGGCCACTCCTCTTGATCCTTTGCCATGCGCACATCTGGCGGTAACGGGTAAGCGTAAAGCACATACCGCGGGTTCAAATCCTCGACGACGATCGACGAATACTCAATTGCCGTCATGTGCCCGCGCCCCGAGCTTCTCCACGAAGCCGTTCACAATCTGGTGCGCATTGCTGCAGTCGGGGCAGAACGCCAGATACACCGACTCGGGAAGCGGAATGTTGTTAGCCTCCGACCTGTCGACGCTGCCGCAGAAGAGGATCCAGGCGTGTGCATGTAAAGCGATTGCTAGATCTTGTTCGTCGGCAAAGGCCGCTATGGGCACGAGTATATTGCACTTGCACGCGATGGCAGTGTCGGCGCCTGCGCACGGTACAAAAAGGTGCGTTGGCTTCGGCATTCGATCCTCCTTTTCAATTCGCAGTTACTCTAGCAGCGCTTGGACGATCTGCCTCGTCCGCTTATTCACGGCTTCGGAGTCTACCAGAAACCGACGACCCCGGAGTGCCGATTTCGTCGCGGCCACCCGAGCGGCGTAGCCGTGCTCGACGGTGCCGCCGTTGTAGTGCCGCAACCAATGCCGCGGGTCTTGTTGCCGCTTGCGTTTGAGCAACTGCTCGCCGGCCTGGATGCTGACCACGGGATCGAGCAGCTCACCCAGGCGCCGCCCGCGGACCGGCCAGTTCGTGCACCGACCACGGGCGAGCCGACAACGAATGCCCATGAGCCCGGTATCGTAGACCCCGCGCCGGGCTTTGCGGAGGGCGAGCTCGCGCAGGTCCGATTCGTTGACCCCCACCGCCAAGACGAGATAGGGATCGAAGGTCGCATTGACGGCCTCAGCGACCCGAGCGCACATGTCGGCCGTCCAGGCAGGGTTGCGGTGTCGAATCGCGTGTTGTACCCGGCAGACGAGGTCGCCGCTAATGGGCTTGACCGACGGTGCTGAGGCGGCAAGCAGGAGTATTGCCAAGGCTGCTGTCATTTCGGCACAACCTTCTTCCCGTCGAGCATGACCACCACGATGCTGCCGTTGGGAAGCTCGAGGCCGGCTTCGACGACATCCCATTTCGCATTCTCGCGCTTTCGTGTTTCGTGGCTGTAGATGACCGCCAGCGCCCGGTGTGCCTCTGTTGAATTGCGGCAGATGATACGCGATTCGATTCCCGAATGCGTGACTGCCAACGAAACAGCTTTCGCCGCCTCGACGGCAACACGGTTGTCCCAACCCGGATCGCCGCACATTCGCGACACGGTTGTGATGATATCCAATGCCACCAAATCAAGCTTTGCATCATCCACGCTACTCATTTTGCACCTTTTGGGGTTAGGCGTCTGTGGGCACCAACGGTTGCCGGCCAGCATAGACAATCCGGCCGTCACGGTAAACCAGAGCCACCGACTCGTAGTCCTCGATCCCGGGGAACGAGCCCGAATCGGAGAGCACGAACACGTCGAGGAAGGTCGAGCCCACACCATCGTGCACGAGCAAGCGGGTCGTGGCACCGAAGAGATCGATCGCGACCTGGAAACCGCGGATGCTCAGGTCAGCCAAGACGAGCGCGAGCCCCACTCGAGCCCGCGTGCGTGGGTCGGTCGCCCTGCGGAGCAGGTCTTGCAACGTCGGAAGGCCTTCGCCGTCGCGAGCCGCTTTCCGGCAGGCTTCCGAGCAGAAGACATGGGGCCGCCCCACTTCGGGTAACGGGATTGCTACACCGCAAGTCTGGCAGGTCGAGCTTCGCGTCGGGGGAGCCCCAAACGGTAGAATAGGTGTAGCGGGTTTCTTGGCAGGTGTCAATTCAAGCTCTACACCAGCGGCGTAGAACCGCATCGCTGGACGCCCCAAGCCCCAACGCTTCGTATCTTGCACCTGCTTGATCTTCTGCTCGATGAGAAGTGGCGCCAGTAGCAGATCCAGAGCCTTCGTGCGGGTCTGGAACCGCTGCATGATTTGCGTCCGCGTGACACCTTCAGCGCCGGCCTTAACGATGAAGGCGAGAACGCGGGTCTTGAGGTCGGGAAAACTGGCTTGCATGTCGACTACCTCATTGAAAACGAAAATCGCACCGCGTAGCAACTGGCGAACTCGAGATCCACCTAACTTTGATGAACTATTGGGCTTTTCCTGTGAAAGACCCCACTGTCACCGCGTTCCTGGATAACAAGAATCATAAAGTCTAGTTCACTCTGTGTCAACTCTCTTCATGTAATATATATAATTATTAGTATATTACTCTCCTACACACAGCCGAACCACGCGTCAAGCCACCCACCCCAACGATTTCAGGCAGTTGCCTTAATGAATACAGCAAATCCGGGCAGCGCGTAGAAAGCTGTAAACCTGAGCAGTTTCGCCGGGTTGCATTTCCAGATGGTCCGGTGCGCCAACGGCGCTTTTCAGGGCGCTACTTCCGCAGGATCTTCGAGGGTCGCGGGGGGCTGGCGGTAGTAGTGCTTGACTGCCCCGCGGACTGCCGCCGTGTGGATTTCCCCTCGTAGGCGTAGGGTCTCCAAGGCTTCGGTGAGCTGGCGAGCCTGCAGGCGCGATCGGCGTAGCAGCTCGCGGTGGTCTACCCCACCGCGCCCGAACATGCGCACGACCTGAAGGACTCGCGTCACTGGGTTTTTCTCATCCGAGGACAGCAGCCCAAAAGCCTCCTGTGCGCTCTGCATGCAATACCAAACCAGGTTGATCGCTGCCCACATTGCTTCCTCGCTGACCACCATTTCGTGTGGATACGTCATCGAGGCCTGGTAAATCGTCGCTATTCGATAGAGGTGCTCAGAAACGCGCAAGGCGGATGGCTGCAAATGCTCCGGCAACCCGCGTCTGAACTCGCGCCATTGCTCTCCACGCTCCCAACCCACTTTGCACTCCCACGCCTCTTGCGAAAGCACAAAAGCGTTTGAGAGCGAAGAGGCCATGAGCATATCGTAGTTGACCTGCAGATCGACAACGAGCTTTGGATGCTCGATGGCTGCAATCATCTCACATTCTTCGGGTTTGCTTTGGTAGCCAATGAGATACCGAGCGAGCTTACCGGCTTCCCAATCGTGCAGGTTGGTCGCGCCGCGAACGAGCCCTGGCGTCGAGGCACCGAGGATCGATACACACGGCTTGGGGACTGCCATTTGATTGCCCATCTTGAGGCGTGTAAGCGGCATGCCGTCGTAAAGGAGGTTGAAGAACTCGCGTGCGTGCTGCGCGTAGTTCGCCTTATGCATGTTGTGCAGGTCGGTCCATTCCGACGCGACCATCAACCTACACGGATCGGCCAGCAAGCCATCGAAGATGCCCTCAACCGAGCTGGCTTCGGGGTACCACACGCGATGGTCGAGCTGCTGGCGCGCGAGGCATGGATGAATCACCTTCAAGCAGCGTTTGATCGCAGCCGATTTGCGATTGCCGGACTCGCCCACAATCATAATGAAGAGGTGCAACGGATGCTCTTCACCAAATACCACCAATACATGGTCGGGTGAGATGACAAGCGAGACGCCGCCAATCCCGGTGAGAATGTGATACAGCGGTGGGGCGTCCGTGCACTGGATGGCGTAGGCCAAGTAATCACGAATCCATCCACGACTGGGCACAAGCGGGGCATAGGTAGCGAAGTCCCAAACGGGACGTGGTGAGAGATCTTCCATCAAGTCAGAACTCCTAGCGTCTTCGACTCTGCGGCCTCGCTCCCGGGACTGTCAAGGTAATTTGCGTTTTCCTCGACGGTGAGTGTATGGTCTAGGACATGTCGAACACGTCCGATCACGAAGTAATTGAAGTCATTACGGACGAACCCAGTCGCGTACACCGCATTCCCATTCCAGCACCGCAACCGCAAGGTGAGCGTCTTTGGCGTTGGGCGGCCCTCGTGCTCAGTACAATAGGGGCAGCGGTGGCCCTAGCAGGTGGTCTGGGGCACCTACTCTACGTCACGCGCTCGGAGTACACCGAGGACGCGAAGCTCGAGGCGGTCACGCGCGAGAACATGCGCGGTACGCTCGAACGCCTCGATCGTACCCTTCACACGCAAGCCGGCGCGTTCGATCGCCTATCCTCGGAAGTCCAGACGATGAAAATCGATCTGGCCGTGGTCGCAAAAAAGCGTTGACAGAGGACAGGTAGAGATCGTACCGTTCTCTCGTACCCGTGAAGTTCCCGGCAGCCTCCCGCCGTAATGGCGCGGTCGGTTAGCTGGCAGGCTTGCGCGTGTACAGCTAGGAGTCAAAGTCATGCGTCGAAGTCGGAAGCCGCTCTCGCAGCGGCAGCAGCGGAAGGCGATGGCCCGCGTAGAGATGGCGCTCGCGCGCACGGAGGAAGAGCGCGAGAAAGCAGCTTTCCGGCCCATCCTGTTCAACACCCACCAGTACGGCCCGAGGTTCTACCGGCGCCAGCACGCGGCGATGAATCGGGGTAAGGGTGGCGCGGGGTGGCGCCGGAAGAAGCGCATCCGTGGTGAATACTACGGGCGCGGGCTCGAAGCGGTGATCCGCTCGGGTGCGAAGCGCTCCGTGGTCCTGGCCGAGCGCGCGGTGATGCGCGCGCTGCTGGCGTAGTGGTTTGAGAGCGCCGGGCGTGGTTGTTGCACTCCGCTGCAGTCTCCCTTGCTAGTTGAGTGCTCGCCCCCATCGCGCCCGGCGCTCGTTTACCGAGGTGTATTGAGCAGTGGCACTGAAATACAAATCCACCGCATCGCTCGTCCGTGAAGCAACACAGTTGCTGGTCAAGAACACGAAAGCCTTGCACAGGATACGACGCGACCTCAATCGATGCCTGAAGCAAGTTCTCTCGCCGCCTCCAAAGGTCAATTGAATGACAGCCGCTGTAGACTACCTGTTCAAGCTCGCATTGCAGAAGCCGGGTTACGCGGTGGCGATTGGGTTGATGGGGATTTGGGCGCTGACAGAAGTCATAGCCAGAGGCATTGTCCATTTACGAAAGAAACCACAATGAAGTATCTCTCCTCGCGACCCTTCTCCACGCCGGCAGTAACGAAAGCCTTCCGCGACAACTACCCGCTTCCCGAACCACCCAAGCCACCTAGCACCTTCTGGCGTGCTTGCGAGAACTGCGGTGCGCTGGTAGGAGGTCACGAACCGGCTTGCCCGGCTTGCAAGCAACCCAACGATACCGATTAAGGAGCCTGAAATGCCCACCTCGCCCGCACTTGATTCCAAGGTTCATGGTACGCTCATCAAGAACAAGGACGGCAAGGAGATCCCCGCCGACGAGTTCATCGTCTTCCGGCCGCACGACAACGCTGTCTTGCGGATGTTGGATGCCTATCGCGGCTTTTGCGAGGAAGAAGGCGCGACCTCGGAGCAGTTGGCCGCTGTCGATCGGCTCATTGGTCGTGTAGTGCACTGGCGTGCGCAGCATCCCGAGCGTTGCAAGGTCGCGGACGTGGAGCCCGGCGAGCTGCGCGAGTAGTCCATGAGCCTCGAAGCCTTCCGCCATACACGCTTCAAGCAGGCGGCGATAGATCGCATCGCGTTGATGGCCCTGATCGTCGCGGAGTACCAAGAGCGCGGGTTGCGCCTCACGGCCCGGCAGCTCTACTACCAGTTCGTCAGCCGAGATCTCATCTCCAATACCCCGCAGGAGTACAAGAAGCTGACGGCGCTGTTGACCGATGCTCGTTACGCCGGTCTCATTGACTGGGAGGCTATCGAGGACCGCGGGCGTGTTCCGCAGATGGCCAGCTCGTGGCCCAACATTCAAAGCCTCGTGGAGTCCGCGGTGCGGTCGTACCGGCTTCCGCGTTGGGAGGGCCAGAACAAGCGCGTTGAACTGTGGGTGGAAAAACAGGCCT
>Ga0316630_10000399_pt1 | contig 13402 bp, 10 predicted proteins | sample OWC_May_M1_C1_D6_FD_207658 | JGI IMG/M metagenome (GOLD analysis project Ga0316630, IMG submission 207658) | Wetland soil microbial communities from Old Woman Creek delta, Ohio, United States - OWC_May_M1_C1_D6_A | ecosystem: Environmental > Terrestrial > Soil > Wetlands | place: USA: Ohio...
GCCGGGCAGCTTCCTCCGGTTCTGCCAGCTGCTCGGCCGTCGCGGCGTCACGGAGTTCAATTACCGGTACGACGACGCCTCCGCCGCGCGCATCTTCGTAGGCGTCGCGCTGCACGGTGGCCGGCGGGAGCGGGATGCGCTGCTCGAGACGGTCGCCGGCGCCGGCTATCGCGTGCTCGACATGACCGACGACGAGATGGCGAAGCTGCACGTGCGCTACATGGTCGGTGGCCACGCGCACGGACTCGCGCACGAGCGGCTGTTCCGCTTCGAGTTTCCGGAGCGCCCGGGCGCGCTGCTCAGGTTTCTGCAGGCGATCGGCTCACGCTGGAACATCAGCCTGTTCCACTATCGCAACCACGGCTCGGACTACGGGCGTGTGCTGGCGGGCGTGCAGGTCGCCCCGGCCGACGGGGACGAGTTCGCGCAGCACCTGCGCGAGCTGAACTACGCGTATACGGAAGAGACAGGCAACCCCGCCTACCGGATGTTCCTCGGCCACTCCTGAACGGAAGGCGTCCTTCGACGAAGTGACTGGATCGACCTAGCGCGATGGCAGCACCAGGCCGCGCGCGCGCGGTCCGACCAGCCTGACGAACTCGGCGAAGACCCGGTCGCTGAGCGGCTGTGCCGACGGCAGGTGCCTGCGCGTCGCGGCGCGGATGTGCGCGATGCGGCGCAGGCTCCAGTGTCGATCGATCTCCGCCTTGCCGCCTTCGCTCGCGAGCCAGCGTCCGATCAGCGCCTCGTCCGCCTCCAGGTGGAACTGCAGTCCCCAGGCGCTCTCGCCCAGCCGGTAGGCCTGGTTGCGGCAGTTGCGCGTCCAGGCGAGCGGCACCGCGCCGGGCGGCGGCGCGAACGTGTACGCGTGCCACTGGAAGACGTAGTGAGGATTCCGTTCGAAATGCCGGAAAAGCCGGTCCTCGTGCGCCGATTGCAGCGTGTGCAGGCGATACCAGCCGATCTCCGGCACGTGGTTCGGGCGCACGTCCCCGCCCATGGCCGCGGCGAGCAACTGCGCGCCGAGGCAGATTCCCAGCATCGGCTTGCCCGCGCCGACCAGTTCCCTGATCGCCGCCATCTCCGCGAGCAGGTGCGGGTGCCGGTCGCACTGGTCCACGTTCATCGGCCCGCCCAGCACCACGAGACCGTCGTAGCGGCGCACGTCCGGCTCGGCGCGCGGCTCGCGGCCGAAATTCACGTAGCGGATGCGGAAGCCGGATTCGCGGAGCAGCGGGTCGAGGTGGCCGAGCGGTTCGGACGCGACGTGCTGGAAGACGAGGATCTTGCGCATGGTCTCGAGGGATCGTTGTGCGGTAACTATATCGGCTGCAGGCGCCCGCCTGTAGCGTTGCCGCAAGCTCCGGTATGCTCGCGTGCCTTCGGTTGGGTGCCAGTACATGTCGGAGACCTATCAGCCGCGACGAGTCCCGCTCCACGAGCAGGTCATGGTGCGTGGCCTGCGCCACCACGTCACCCGCTGGGCTGGCGAGGAGGCCGAGATCGTCGTGCTGCTGCACGGCTGGATGGACACGGGCGACACGTTCCAGTTCCTCGTCGACGCCATGGCCGGCCGGTACTCGTTCGTGGCGCCCGACTGGCGCGGATTCGGTCGCACCGAGTGGCCTGCGGACGGTTACTGGTTCCCGGACTATCTGGCGGACCTCGACGCGCTGCTCGACATCTGGTCGCCGGACGCGCCCGTCACGCTGATCGGCCACAGCATGGGGGGCAACATCTCGACGCTCTTTGCGGGCATCCGGCCGGAGCGCGTACGGCGCGTCGTGTGCATCGAGGGATTCGGGCTCACCAGGACCCAGCCGGAGCAGGCGCCCGGTCGTTACCGCGAGTGGCTTCGGCAGCTGCGTGAACCGCCGGAGTTCGCGAGCTTTCCGTCGCTCGACGCGTTCGCGCACCTGATCGCGCGCCGCAACCCACGCCTGCCGCCCGACCGCGCTCGATTCGTCGCGAAGACGTGGACCCGGCAGGAAGCGGACGGCACCGTGCGCGTGCTGGCTGACCCGGCACACAAGCGCGTGAACGCCGTGCTCTATCGTCGCGAGGAAGCGGAAGCGTGCTGGAGCGAGATCGTTGCGCCGGTGTTGTACGTGATCGCGGGCCAGTCCGAGTTTCTGCCGCGTCTCGGGGAAGATGGATTGCCCGAGAACATGGCCCGGATCGTGCGCCGGCTCGAGCCCTGCGTGATCTACGACGCGAGCCACATGGTGCACCACGAGCGCCCTGAAGAACTCGCGCGGGAGATAGAGGCATTCCTCGATCGCACGTGACGATCCGCAACGCGGCGGTTCGACGGCCCCTATAATCGGCGCAGGGGGAAGATCAAGGATGCCGGACGACGAAACCAAGGCCGGACGATGGCTCGCGGAACTGAAGCGCCGCAAGGTGTTTCGCGTCGCGGCCGTCTATCTCGTGGTCGCGTGGCTGCTGGTGCAGGTCGCGGGCACGACGTTCGAGCCCATGGGCCTGCCGCCGTGGACACTCAAGCTGGTGATCGCGCTCGCCGCCCTCGGGTTTCCGCTGGCCTGCGCGCTCGCGTGGGCGTTCGACGTGACGGCGAAGGGTATCGAGCGGACGCCGCGTGTGACCTCGGTCGATTCCGCTGCGCCTGGCGTGCTCGAGCCGAAGGTCCTTCCCGCCGTCGCGGTGCCTTCGGTCGCGACGGAAGCCCCGGATTCGGTCGCCATCCTGCCGTTCGTCGACATGAGTCCCGGGCACGACCAGGAGTACTTCTGCGACGGCATCGCCGAGGAGATCATCAACTCGCTCTGCTGCATCCGCGACCTGCGCATCGCGTCGCGCACCTCGTCGTTCCAGTTCAAGGGCCGCGCCGCCGACGTGCGCGAGATCGGCCGCGCGCTCGGCGTGGGCGCGGTGCTCGAAGGCAGCGTCCGCAAGGCGGGCGAGCGAGTGCGGATCACGGCGCAGCTGGTGAGCTCGGCTGACGGCTACCACCTCTGGTCGGAGAGCTACGATCGCGACCTCAGCGACGTCTTTGCTATCCAGACCGAGATTGCGCAGAAGCTCGTTGGTGCGCTGCGCGTCAGCCTGAGCCGGCAGGAGCGCGAGCTGATCCAGCGTCGCGGCACGAACAATGCCGAAGCCTACGACCTCTACCTGCGCGGCCAGGCGCACCTGCGCGACGGCACGGACACCGAGATGAACCCGGCCGTCGAGTTCTTCCGCGAGGCCATCCGGCGCGACGAGCGGTTCGCGCAGGCCCATGCCGGGATCGCGCACGCTCAGTCGCTCAAAGGCCTCTGGCGCGTCGGCATGACGCAGGCGGACTTCGACGAGGCGTTCGCCGCGAGCAGGCGCGCGCTCGAGCTCGAGCCGCGCATGCCAGAGGCTTACATCGCGCGCGCGATGCTGCTCTCGCTGCAGGGCCGGAAGGACGAGGCGTGCCAGGACTACGAGGAGGCCATTCGTCTCAACCCGGCGTCGTTCGACGCCCACTACCTGTACGCCAGGCACTGTTTCCAGTGTGGTGAGTTCGAGCGCGCGGTACCGCTCTACGAGGCCGCGGTAAAGCTGCGGCCCGACGACTACCAGGCGCTCTGCCTGCTGGAAGGCTCGCTGCTGAAGCTTGGCCGGGTCGAGCAGCATGCGGAGGTGGCGCGTCGCGCCATGCAGGCGATCGACAGGCAACTCGCCATCGACCCGCAGGACGGGCGGGCCCTGCAGCTCGGAACGACGAATGCGGCGCGGCTCGGTCTCCGTGAGAAGGCGCGTGAGCTTGCCGGGCGTGCGCTGAAGGCGCGACCGGACGCGTTTTCGAGCTACTACAACGTCGCCTGCGCTTACTCGATCCTGGGGGACATCGACGAGGCTCTCGAGATGCTCGACCATGCCGTCCAGCACGGTCGCGGCAATCTCGAGTGGATCGAGCACGACCCGGACTTCGACAACCTGCGGTCCGACCCCCGCTTCGACGCGATCCTCGACCGTATTCGAGCGAGCCGCGGAGTACCGCCCGCTTGAGCGGCGCCGATCGCATGCGACTGCCGATCTCGCTGCTCGCTGCAGTCGCGGTCGCGCTGGTCGTCTCCGGCATCCAGCCTTACGACCGCCTGACATGGTGGCTCGAGGTGCTGCCCGTGCTGGTCGCTGTGCCGCTGCTCGTCGCGACGCACCGTCGCTTTCCGCTGACGCCGCTCGCGTACTGGCTGATTGCCATCCACAGCCTGGTCCTGATCCTCGGCGGTCACTACACGTATGCGCGAGTACCGCTCGGGTTCTGGATGCAGGACTGGTTCGATTTCTCGCGCAACCACTACGACCGCATCGGCCACCTGATGCAGGGCTTCGGCCCGGCGATCGTGATCCGCGAGCTGCTGATCCGGACCTCGCCGCTCGCGCCGGGCAAGTGGCTGTTCACCATCATCGTCTTCACGGTGCTCGGCATCAGCGCCACCTACGAATTCACCGAATGGTGGGCGGCACTCGCGGGTGGCGACGCCGCCGGGGCCTTCCTCGGCACGCAGGGCGACGTCTGGGACACGCAGTGGGACATGTTCCTCGCCGGTTGTGGCGCCATCGCCGCGCAGCTCGTCCTTGCGAGGCTGCATGACCGTCAGCTCGTCGTCGTGGACCCGAGCGTACGAGGCAAGGTGGCCTGAATGGCCCGCTGGACCCGCCGGGGAATTCTCGCGGCCGGACTGAGCCTGGCCGGCTGCGCCGTGCCGGGGCGCCCCCCGCTGGGGCCGATCTATCGGCCCACCCGGGGCAGCATCGACCAGCCGCCGCTCGTCCTGATTCCCGGAGCCTTCGGCTCGAGCCTCCGCGATCGCCGTACCGGGCACGAGATCTGGCCGGGCACCAATCCGCAGCTGCTGATGAGCAACTATCGTGGCCTCGAGCTCGACATCGATCCGGCGACGCTCGAGCCGGTCGCAGGCGACGTCGAGGCGACCGACATCTTCCGCGAAGGCCTCGGGCGCGACTTCTATGGCAAGGTCATCGACATGCTGCGCGACGCCGGCGGCTATGCGCCCGGCAAAGTCGGCCAGCCGCATGTTCCCGGCCGGCGCAGCTATTTCGTGTACCTGTACGACTGGCGGCTCGACAACGTCGCTGCAGCGCGCGGGCTCCACCAGCTCATCGAGCAGATCCGCCTCGACCACGGGGACCCGCGACTGCGCGTGGACATCCTCGCCCACTCGAACGGCGGCCTGCTCGCGAGGTATTACGCCCGCTACGGCACGGCGGACCTGCCGATGGAAGGGCCGTTCGAGCCTACGGCGGCGGGGGCCTCGTCCATTCGCCGGCTGCTGCTCGTCGGGACGCCGAACCTCGGCACGATGCAGCCCGTGCTGGGAAACCTTCGGGGCGAGGAGATCGGGCTGCGGAATATTCCGCAGGAGGTCGTGGCCACCTGTTCGGGCGCGCCGCAGATGATGCCGCACCCTGCGATCCCGTGGATCATCGACACGCAGGGGCGCGAACTGCCGCTGCCGCTCTTCGAGATCGGCACATGGCGGGACAACCGCTGGTCGATATTTTCCCCGCGCGTCGTCGAGCGCACGATCGCACTGCATGGCGGCGGCGCCGCGGGACGCGCCTACCTCGAGCTGCTGCGCGAGTACATGGCGAAGCAGCTGTCGCGCGGCCGCCGTTTCATGGAGTCGCTGGCAGTGCCGGGTGGCCCCGGCGAGACGCGTCCATACGTGTTCGGTGGCGATTGCGCGGCGACGATCGCGCGTGTCGTGGCCGAGCAGGTGGACGGCCGCTGGGTCGCCCGTGAGCGCGTGGCCGACATCGCGCGCCCGCTGGCCGCCGTGGATTACCAGGCGCTGATGTTCGAGCCCGGGGATGCCGTCGTCACTCGTTCCTCGCTGCTCGGGCGCCGCACGCTGAACGTGGCCGCGCCACGCGAAGAGATCGAATCGCTCGACGTCGCGCACAGCGTGTTCCTGTGCGAGGAGCACCGCGCTCTCACGGGCAACGCGACCTTCCAGAACAACCTGCTGAACACTCTGCTCAGCGTCGACCCCGACTGACGTCGGACTGGCGGGGCGGTGCGGCACGCCGCGCGCTATGCTGCCGCGACCAATGAATCCGATCACCCGCGGTGCCGCCGCATGACCCACGATCCCGGACCGCGCCTCGCGGTCCTGCGCAACCGCGACTTCTCGCTCTTCGTCGCGGCGCGCTTCCTGGCGACGCTGGCCGTGCAGATGCAGACGGTCGCGGTCGGCTGGCAGGTCTACGAGGTCACGCGCGACCCGCTGGACCTCGGATTGGTGGGTCTTTCTCAGTTCCTGCCGTTCGTGCTGCTGATCCTGCCGGCGGGACACGTCGCGGACAACCACGACCGCCGCCGCATCCTGGCGTTCTGCTTCGCGCTCGAATGCGTCTGTGCGCTGATGTTGCTCGGGCTCGCGTCGCGTGGCTTCGACTCGGCTCGCCCGGTGTTCGCGGTGATGGTTCTGTTCGGCATTGCACGAGCGTTCGCGATGCCGACCGGCCAGGCGCTGCTGCCGAACCTGGTGTCCCGGGAGCAGTTCGGCACGGCGGTCGCTCTCAATTCGTCGAGCTGGCAGGTCGCAACGATCGCCGGGCCCGCGCTCGGCGGCGTCGTCTACCTGGCCGGTGCGCCGATCGTCTACGCGACGGTCGCGGCATTGCTGGCCGTCGCGGTCCTTCTGCTGCTGCTGGTGCGCCGCGGCGGCGAGCTCGCGCAGGCGACCGAGCCCCCCGGCTGGTACACGCTGCTGTCGGGGCTGCGTTTCGTGCGCTCGCGTCGCCCCGTGCTGGGCGCAATTTCGCTCGATCTGTTCGCCGTGCTGTTCGGCGGCGCGACAGCACTGCTGCCGGTCTACGCCGCGGACGTCCTGCACGTGGGGCCGACCGGACTCGGGTTGTTGCGAACGGCGCCCGGGATCGGCGCGGCGTTCTGCGGCCTGGTCATAGGCCTGGCGCCAATCTCGAGACAGGTGGGCAAGTGGATGTTCGGTGGCGTCATCGCCTTTGGCCTGGCGACGGTGACCTTCGGGCTGTCGCAGAGCTTCTGGCTTTCGCTCGCGGCGCTTGCTGTCATGGGGGCGGGCGACATGGTCAGCGTCTACATCCGCCACCTGCTCGTGCAGCTCGAGACTCCCGACGAGATACGGGGCCGCGTGAGCGCGGTCAATGCCGTCTTCATCGGCGCTTCCAACGAGCTCGGCGAGTTCGAGTCCGGCCTCACCGCGGCCTGGTTCGGCACGGTGCCCGCAGTGGTGGTTGGAGGGTGCGCGACGCTGGTGGTTGCCGGGGTCTGGACGAGGCTGTTTCCGGAAATCTGGCGCATGGATCGGTTCCCCGACAACGCACCGTGACAGCTGTATATGCATACAGTAATCTCGCCCCATGCGCAGGGCGAACCGGGAACAGGTTGAGAAAGGGCGCGGCGCGGTCACGAACCCCGCTGGCCGTTTCGAAGGCACGCAGCTCGTGGCGACTGACGACGGGTGGGGCAGCCTCGAAGAACCACCCCGACGCCCGGAGACGGTGCTGGTTGCCGACGTACCGCGCCACGCGATCACCCGTAACCAGTCTCCGGACGTTCCGTTCGACCAGTCCATAAACCCGTACCAGGGCTGCGAGCACGGCTGCATCTACTGCTTCGCTCGCCCCTCTCATTCCTACTGGAACCTGGGTCCCGGCCTCGATTTCGAGACGCGCATCTTTCACAAGCCGGGGCTCGCGCGGCTGCTGGACCGCGAGCTGAGCGCACCGGGGTATGTCTGCAAGCCGATCAATCTCGGCGCCAATACCGATCCGTACCAGCCCGCGGAGCGCGAGCACCGCACGACGCGCGAACTGCTCGAGGTGCTGCTCGCACATCGCAACCCGGTCACCATCGTGACCAAGGGAGCGCTGGTGCTGCGTGATCTCGACCTGCTCACGGACCTCGCGCGCATGCGGCTCGTCACGGTCTTCGTCAGCCTCACCACGCTCGACGATGAACTCAAGCGCGTGCTCGAGCCGCGCGCGGCTTCGCCGGCGGCGCGGCTTAGAGTCATCCGGGCGCTTGCGGACGCCGGCGTGCCGGCGGGCGTGCTGCTTGCGCCGATGATCCCCGCGCTGAACGACCACGAGATGGAGCGCCTGCTGGACGCTGCTGCCGGAGCCGGTGCCACGCGAGCCGCGTTCATGCTGCTGCGCCTGCCTCACGAGCTCGGACAACTCTTCGAGCAATGGCTGCGCGAGCACTATCCGGCGCGCGCGGATCGGGTGCTCAGCCTGTTGCGAGATTCGCGCGGCGGTCGCCTGAATGACCCCCGGTTCGGTCACCGCATGCGGGGCGAGGGCCCCTACGCCCGGATGCTGTCGGCACGTTTCCAGGTGGCCAGCCGGCGTCTGGGCCTCGATCGGCAGCGCAGCGTCGAGCTCGACACCAGCCAGTTCCTGCACGATCCCCAGGCGCCGCGGCAAGGTTCATTGTTCAGCTGAACATCACAATGGCGGTCGGCGTTGCTGCCGGACCCTTGTCGTATACTCGTCCGATACAACCAAGTGTCGTCCGGACTACCTCGACCGAGGATCGCCGTCATGATCGCCCGTCACAGCAGTTCGCCTGGTCCGCGCGCCCGCCTCTTGCGATGCCGCACGGTGGCGGGCGTCGTGGCCGTTGCCGCGCTAGGCGCCGGCTGCATGACGTCCAGGGTGGACGAGACTCGCCAGGTCGCATCGTCCATCCAGGCGAACGAGTCCATCGTCATCCTGAAGAAGCCGCAGCTGGAAGGCGTCGGAACCGAGGGGGAATTTCTGAGCTGCATCCAGGAAGGCATCGGTGGCGAGCTCGTTCATCCCCAGGACGGCCAGAAATCGAAGCCGTCGAAAGAGCCTGGCGCCGTGCAGTTCAAGATCTACGGCGAGCAGGAGTTCACCGACGCGTTGTTCCCGTGGTTCGAGCCCAGCACCGCACCTGCCAACGCGGCGGGCCTCAAGACTCTTCTCGCCCGGCCCGGCGTCACCGAGCGCCTCGCGCAGATCGGCGTGCGCTACGTCGTCTGGCTGGACGGGAACACGAAGAAAACCGGCGGCGGCGGAAGCGTGGCCTGCGCCGCAGGGCCCGGCGGCGCCGGTTGTTTTGGCGTGGGCTGGTGGGACAAGGAATCGGACTACGTGGCTTCGGTCTGGGACATGCATACCGCGAGCGAGATAGGCTCGGTGAGCGCAGACGTGACCGGAACCTCGGTGCTGATCGGAGCCGTCGTGCCGATCCCGATCATTACGCCCGTCCAGGGCAAGGCCTGCAGCCAGTTGTCGCAACAGCTGAGGTCGTTCCTGCTCGGGTCCGACCTCGAGGGCGTCGCGGCTGCGGGAACAGCCGTCGCCGGTGGCTAGCATTGAACCACTTGGCCCTGCCGCCGATCCAAGCGGTTGAGTAGAGTCCGCGCCGGCCCCTCCTGAGGCCGCTCGAACCCGAGGAGGCCCGAAGCATGCGGCTGGTGATCGTCAATGGACTCGTCCTGTCCGTCGCCTGCGCGCTGGGACTGGCGGGTTGCGCCGTGAGCTCTTCGACGCAGAGCCCGTCGATGCCGCCGCCTCCGTCGTTGCCGCAACCTTCGGGCTCGTCGTTGCCCAGTTCCTCGCCGTCCACCTCGGGGGGCAGCCCGAGCACCAGCGAGGGCTCGAGCCAGTCGAGTGGCGGCAGCGAGTCTCCGTTCCCACAGCAGCAGAAGAGTGGCGGCAGCGGCGGCACCGGCTCATCGAGCGGCAGCACTTCCAGCACCGGCTCATCGAGCGGCAGCGAGTCCGGCGGCGCCACCGCGAGCGGCGGAACTTCCGGCCGGCAGTCAACCGGCGGACAGCCGCCTGGCACCAACGGCACCGCGGGTAACCCAGGCGCTGCGGGTACAGCTGGTACGACAGGCGCCACTGGCACAGAAGGAGCAGGCGGGGCCGGCGCCACCACTGGCACCCGGGGCGGCCCCGGATCTGCGGGCGCGGCAGGCAGGGCTGGCGGGGGGAGCACCCAGGCTGGCGGAGGTGTCCGGGCTGGCGGCGGCAGCGGCGGCGGTCAGGGCGGTAGCAGCACTCAGGGCGGTGGTAAACAGGGCGGTCCTGGAGGCGGCCCGGCCACCACTGAGGATCGACGCGCACAGATCGACCGGCGCTTCGACGAGACCTTCGCGGTGTTCGACGAGCGCATGCGCAAGGAGCAGGAAACGGCATCGCAGGAGCGGGCATCGCGCGGGACTTCATCCGGCGCGGGTGGAGGGGGCGAGTCGGGTGAAGAGGGCGAGGCCGGCAGCCCAGGCGGCGGACCTGGCGGTCAATCAGACGACGGGTCCGGCGCTGGCAGCGGCGAAAACGGCCAGGGCGGCTCGGGCGAAGAAGGTGCAGGTGGCGCGCCGGGCGGTCGAGGCGAGTCCTCGTCCGGACAGACGGGGTCCTCGTCGGGCGGCGGAGGCTACGGTGGCGGCGTCAAGGGCGGTTCCGGGCCGACCTCGGTTCCGTCTGACATTCCCGACGGGCGCGACGACGACATCGTCGCGCGGCAGCTGCGCGAGGCCGCGATGAAGGAGACGGACCCGGAACTGCGGGAGCGGCTGTGGGAAGAGTATCGACAGTACAAGAAGAGCACGCAGTGAACCGACGATTGAACATTCGACGTCCCCTGTTCGCGGTTGCGGCGTTCGTCGCGGCCACTGCGCTGCTCGGCGGCTGCATGGTGCAGCAGCAGCGTCCCATCGAGCGCGTGGCTGCGCAGAAGGCTACGCGCGAGGTGCCGCAGGACGAGTTGCTCGACGTGGGCGTGCGACTTTTCGAGGCGAACGTGCCGGCCGATGCGAAGGAACAGGAGAAGGAAGGCATCTTCCCCGAGGTCCGGGCCGCCGAGTCGCGCTACATGCCGGTCATCCTCCGCGATACGCTCGAAAGCACGGGCGAATGGGGCCAGGTGCGAGTGCTGCCTTCCGACGGCACCGGCATGGACGTCTACGTGAACGCGCGAATCGAGCATTCGGACGGCCGCGAGCTCGAGCTCGACGTCACCGTCAGCGACGCCACCGGGCGCGTGTGGTTCCGCAAGCAGTACCAGGCCGAGGCCGACACGCGGGCCTACAAGGACGTCGTGTCGCGGCCGCGTGACCCTTTCCTGAACCTGTACAACACGCTTGCGAACGACATGCTCGCGGCGCGCGGCAAGCTCTCGCGCGAGCAACTCGTCCAGCTGCGCGAGATCTCGGGACTGCGCTTTGCCGCCGACCTCGCCCCGTATGCCTTCGGGCAGTACATCGCCATGGATCGCAAGGGCAACTACACGGTCACGCGCCTGCCGGCCCAGGACGATCCGGTCGTGCAACGCATGCAGCGTATCCGCGAGCGGGACTACTCGCTGGTCGACACGCTCAACGAGTATTACTCGAATTTCGGCCAGACAATGGCGGAGCCCTACACGAACTGGCGCAAATACAACTACGAGGAACTCGAGGCGCAGTCGGAGGCGAAGCGGCAGGCGATCACCCGTCAGGTGCTCGGTGCGGTCGCGATCGTCGGCGGCATCGTCGCGGGCAGCAACAGCAGCAGCAGTGCCGCCTCGGCCGCGTCGACCGCGGCCGTGATCGGTGGCATCTACGCGTTCAAGGCGGGCCTCGACCAGCGTGCCGAAATCCAGACCCACACCGAGTCGTTGAAGCAGCTCGGCGATTCCTTCCAGTCCGAGGTTCAGCCTCTGGTCGTGGAGGTGGAGGGTCGCACACTGCAGCTCAAGGGCTCGGCCGAGCAGCAGTACATGGAATGGCGTCACCTGCTCAAGGAACTCTACGAGAACGAGACCGGCCTGCCGGCGGCGGCGGGCAGCAGTGCGTCCAACGGGATGTCTGCCGGGGCCGCGAAGCCCTGAGTCCCCGCCCATGTCTGGCATGACTCTGGCAAGCGGGCAGGTTCTCGCCGCTCGGTACGCGCTGCTGCGCAGGCTGGGCGATGGCCGCACCGCGGAGGTCTGGCTCGCCCGCGACCGCGAAGACCGCATAGACCGTGTCCTCAAGATCCTTCGGCCGGAGCTGCTCGCGGCGGACGCCGAGCGCACACGCTTCCTGCATGGTGCGGAGCTGCAGCGCGGGATCGACCACCCCAACGTCCTGCGCTGCACCGAGTTGCACGTCGGCGAGGTCGTGTTTGCCGTGTTCGCGAACGATGCGATAGCCGACCTGTCGCGCCAGCGCGGAGCGGCGGCGCAGCGGCTCATACCGCTGCTGGATCGTGTTGCCGCCGGCCTCGCGGCCGTTCACGCGCACGGCCTGGTGCACCGCGACCTGAAGAGCGCCAACGTGCTGCTCACCGACGACGGGCGGCCGATGCTCACGGACTTCGGGCTCGCCGCGCGGGTCGGCGACGAATCGGCCGCCGGTGGCGGCTCGCCATTCACGTCGAGCCCTCAGCAGCTGGCAGGCTCCGCGCCACGGGTCACCGACGACATCTACTCGTTCGGCGCGATGACCTACGAACTGTTGAGCGGCTATCCGCCTTTCTACCCGGACGCCGACGGTGCGCTCGTGGCGACCGGGCCACCGGCGCTGCCGGTCATCAGGGGAGCAATGCCGCCGCCGCTCGAGGGCCTGGTGCGACGTTGTCTCGCGCGGCAGCCCGAGCAGCGTCCGCAGAGCGCGACCGAGTTGCGCGACCTGCTGCAGTCGATGACTGCTTCGGCACCCGAGCCAGTCGCGGTGCGCGACGACGTGGCACGAGCTGCATTGCGGGCACCCGATCCGCCCCCGACTGCGATCGAGCCGCAATGGCGCAGGCCGGCGGCAAGCGAACCGAGTCCAGGTGAGTTGCGATCGCAGGGCTTTCGCCGTGGCCTGCTTGCGGCGGCACTCGCACTGCTGCTGGTGGCAGCGGGCCTGGTCTTTTTCGCGCTGCCGCAATGGGTCGAGCGCAACGAAGCTGTTGCCCGCGCTCCGGTCCCATCGGTGGCCGTCAAGCCCGCGCCTGCAGCGCCGGCACGTGACCTGCAACAACTGGCGGAACTGAAGCGACAGGTCGACGAGCTTCGGCCCGTCGTCGCGGGCCGCCTCGCCAGCCTGGAGAAGCGTTCTGCCGGATCCTGGGGCGGGGCGCAATTTGCGCGGGGCAAGCAGCGCCTCGCGGCGGCGGACGTCGCTTCAGGCAGTCGCGAATATTCGGTCGCGCTGGCGCGCCTGCGCGAGGCCGACGCTGACCTACAGGCCGTGGAGCAGCGCGTCGACGCGACGCTGCGCGCCGCACTCGCGGCCGGATTCGCCGCAGTCGAGTCGGGCGATGCCGTGGCGGCACGCAGGCAATTCGACACCGCCCTTGCGATCGACGCGTCGAACGCGGCGGCGAAGCGCGGCCTGCGTCGCCTCGACACGCTTAACGAAGTGCGCAGGTTGCTGGCCGAGGCGGCCGAGCAGGAACGCAACGGGCAGACGGA
>Ga0316630_10000400_pt1 | contig 13400 bp, 11 predicted proteins | sample OWC_May_M1_C1_D6_FD_207658 | JGI IMG/M metagenome (GOLD analysis project Ga0316630, IMG submission 207658) | Wetland soil microbial communities from Old Woman Creek delta, Ohio, United States - OWC_May_M1_C1_D6_A | ecosystem: Environmental > Terrestrial > Soil > Wetlands | place: USA: Ohio...
TTGGCCGCTGGCAGGGCCGCCGAGGCGGAAGCCGTTTACTGGCAGGACCTCAGCCACAACCGCGAAAACGGCTGGGCCTTGTTCGGTTTGATGCAAAGCCTCCGCGTCCAGGGCAAGGAAGATCAAGCGGCCGTGATCGAGCGCCGATTTAATGCTGCTTGGGGCCGGGCGGACGTCAAATTGACCGCATCCCGGTTTATGGGTGAGGTGAAAATCGCGATAGCGGCGCAAGCAGAAAAAACCAGATAAGGTGATCGAAAAAATAAGCGGGATGGGTATCTTTAGGAAATACGGCAGCTTGGTCGGAATCCATCTCCGTCCTCATGACATGCGGCGACCTTTGCCTCCAGATCCGGCACTCCGATTGAGATCGTCAGCAAGGTGATCACGTGGCATGCTCATCTTTCAACCACTCAGCGGTATCTTGGCAAGGTCACCGATGTCGATGCAATGCGGTGGATTGAAAACCTGTATGGGTGAAACGAAGCTGGGGCAGTGAGCTTATGCCCTGCCCCAGCTCACCTGTTTTTGGTGGATTCGTTCAGGAAAGGTGAAAAATTTCAGAACCGGATTAGTTCAGGTTCATCGCCGGATGGCATCCTTTACGCTTTTCTCACCTTTCGTCAGGTAATAAAAACCTGCAGGTTATTATATTAGCACACCAAAATTTCAAACGGCGCTTCGTCAAACACTCGGGGTCGTTGCCCCAGGACTACATTTTTCCAACTGTTCAGGGATTTATTCAAAGCACTATGCAACTGATATGTTGCAAGAAAATTTAAAATCAACTATTTTGCGAATCTCCATAGCATTGGAGACCTACCTCATGGCGTATCGTAGAAACGGGATAAAAAGCATCATGACGCTCATCTTCAGGTTCATCTCTGCCGGCCTGATGGTGTCGCTCCTGCTTTTGCAGCCCCTGTGGGCCGGACAGCCAAAAGGGACGAAACAAGTTCTGGTCCTGTACAGCGAAGACAAAGCGCACCCCGCTGACGAGATGACCGACCAGGGGATCCGCTCGGCCTTCCGTTCGAACACGTTGTTCGACGTCCAGCTGTACAACGAGTACCTGGATGGGTCTCGATTCAGCGATCGCGCCAATGCCCAGGCATTTGCCGATTACCTGCGCCGCAAATACTCCGGGATAAAGATCGATACCATCATTACAGTATACCCGGCAGCCGTGGACTTTCTTCTGAGCGAGGCGTTCGATGTTTTCCCCGACACGCCCATTGTGGCCAATGAGGTGAGCAGAGCTTACGCCGGGAAGCTGAAGGACTCCGCACCGCGCCGTCCTATCACCGGCACCATTCTGGGGGACAACGCCACCGGCATGCTGGATTGCGCCTTTCTAATGAGGCCCGGTACCAAGCGCGTTGCCATAGTGGCCGGAACGACTCCCAACAATATTTACAGCGAGCAGATTTTCCGCAAAAGTCTCGAGTCCTATCTGGAAAAAATAGAGTTGATCGACCTGGCCAAATTATCGATGGAGGAGACCTTGGCCCGGGTGGGCTCGCTTCTCCCGGACACCATCGTCCTCTACGCGGGTATCCATAGTGATGGCAAAGGACAGAGTTTCGTTCCCCGAGAAGCACTGTCAAACATTTCCCGGGCTGCCAATGCGCCGGTGTTCGGCTTGTTTGATTCGTTCATGGGCTACGGAATCGTCGGTGGGCGACTGGTGAGCTGGGAGCAGCAAGGGAGAGAAGCCGCCGCAATAGCGCTGCGCATCATGAGCGGGGAGTCGCCGGCATCCATCCCCTTCGGCGGTGAGCAGGCCTACGTCGATCTCTACGACTGGCGGGAGCTCAAGCGCTGGAACATCCCCGAATCCGCTGTTCCCACCGGAAGCGAAATCCGCTTCCGGGTGCCTTCCATGTGGGAGGAACACAGGCAAGCCATTATCGGCGCGATCGCCTTGATGGCAATCGAGACCTTCCTCATCCTCGGACTGGTGATAAATCTTCGCAGGCGCTGGCTGGCCGAACAATCGCTGAGCGAAAGCGAAGCGCGCCTGAGCCTGGCAGCGGCATCCGCAAATGCCGGCCTGTGGAGCATGTCGGTTGATACCGGGCAGGTCTGGGGCACCGATAAAATCCGCGAGTTGTTCGACTTTCCCCCGCACGAAGAACTGAATTTCAAGAGTTTTCTCGGGCGGATCCATGCTGAGGATCGCGAACGGGTTCAGCAGACCGTGCAGCAGGCGATGCAATCAGGAGAGGATTTTGCCATCGAGTACCGTGTCCTGCGCGCCGATGGAAGTGTGCGCTGGATCGCCTCGCGCGGCCGCCTGCAGCCAGCCAAGGCTGGAAAACCAAGCGGCATGATGGGCGTGTCCGTAGACGTCAGCGAGCGCAAGGAGACGGAGGATGCCCTGCGGCGCAACGAGCAGGATCTCAGCAAACTCACCGGGAGAATTATCCACGCCCAGGAAGAAGAGCTCAGGCGGCTTTCCCGGGAGCTCCATGACGATCTGACGCAAAGGCTTGCGGCCCTGGCCCTGGATGCGGCGCTGATCGAAAAAGAGCTGAACCCCTCGCAACCGCAGGCTGTTCAGGGCCTCAAGGAACTGAGAGCCAACCTGAGCGAGGTGGCCGAGGAAGTCCATGACCTCTCACGCCAGCTGCATCCATCCATCCTCGATGATCTGGGCCTGGTTCAGGCGGTGCAGGCGGAATGCGTCGCCTTCACCAAGAAGACCGGAGTCGACTTGTCCTTTGCGCCCCATGACCTCCCGGACTCGGTTCCCCAACACTCGGCGCTTTGTCTCTATCGGATCATCCGGGAAGCTCTTCAGAACATTGCCAAGCACTCGCGGGCGGCAGCAGCCTCCGTCACCCTCCAAGGTCTATCCGACGGCATCCGCCTTTTGATAGAGGACCAGGGAATCGGGTTCGATACCCAGGAGGTGAAAACGAAGGCAGGCATCGGCCTGTCCAGCATGCGCGAACGGGTACGGCTCGTCAACGGTACAATATCCTTTAAATCAAAACCGGGACAAGGCACCGCAATTGAAGTCTTTATTCCGCTAGGGGGAGAGCATGACCAAGCCACGGCTGCTGATAGCTGACGACCATCAGATTTTCGTTGAAGGGCTGAAGAGGCTGCTCAGCGCAGACTTTGACATCGCCGGAGCCGTTCAAGATGGTCGTGAACTTGTAGCCGCTGCTGGGAAACTCCGCCCGGATGTCATCGTCGCCGACATTTCCATGCCGATGTTGAACGGCATAGAAGCCGTAATGCAAATCAAAAAAGTGCACCCGGAGATCAAGGTGGTATTTCTCACGATGCACCCCGATGCGGCCTATGCGGTGAGCGCCTTCAAGGCGGGCGCCTCGGGCTATGTCCTAAAGCACTCCGCCCCTGATGAGCTTGCCACTGCCATCCGGGAGGGGCTGAAGGGAAGAACCTATGTGACGCCCTTGATTGCCGGAAAACTCCTGCATTCCTATGAATCCGGATCTCACGCGGGGGCCGATTCGGTCCCCAGCCTCACTTCACGGCAGCGTGAGGTGCTGCAGCTGCTGGCAGAGGGTCGTTCGGTAAAAGAGATTGCCGCTATTTTGAATATCTCCACGAAAACAGTGGAATACCACAAATACCGGATGATGGAAGACCTCGACATCAAAACAGCGGCGGAACTGGTCCGGTACGCTGTGAAGCAAGGCATTGCAGAACCCTGATTCTACGCCCTAGGAAAAATACTCTGTAAAACTGGGACTTCTCCTAGTTGACCTTTCACCGCGTTGCTTTACTCTCCCAACATCCCCTGGCAATCGCGACTTCCCATAACAGGTCCGCCGTTACCTAAACAGCAGAGGTGATCCCTGCCTCCCAAGCGAATACTTCTTGCCGAGACCCACCCGACCTTTGTGGGAGTTGTTCGTCTTATTCTCAAGGAAACAATGGGCGTATTGATCATGGTGGCAGACGAGCCCTCTCTTACTGAAGTCTTTGCCGGTGCCAAGTTTGATGTCGCCCTTGCAGACCTGTCATTTCCTGTAACTTCGGACAAGAACGTTGCCAGGCTGCTTCATAGAATGAATCCCGAACTCAAAACCATCATCCTGAGCGTCCATTCCGAACAGACAGCGGTGGATGAATGCCTTGCGGCAGGAGTGAAGGGATTCGTGCTCAAGCGCTCGGCATCCACCGACCTCCTCGAGGCTGTGGAGGCAGTCCTGAAAGGCGGAACTTACATCTCGCCCGCTATTGGACTCAGCCAGAAAAAAGCAAACCGGAACGCAATAAAACCCAATTAAAATGAAAGGAGAAAGAACATGAAATCTGCCCTGAAAACACTGTCCGTATTGTTTGCCGTGGTCGCTGTGCTGGCAATGGCCGCAGGGCCGGCCGGGGCGCAGCAGAAGCCCAACATCGTCGTCATCATGGGAGACGACATCGGCTGGTTCAACATCGGCGCCTACCACCAGGGCATGATGGCCGGCAGGACGCCGAACCTCGACAAGCTGGCCGCCGAGGGGATGCGCTTCACCGATTACTATGCCGAGGCGAGCTGCACGGCGGGCCGGGCGAATTTTATCACCGGCGAGCTGCCTATCCGCACCGGCATGACGACCGTGGGTCAGGCGGGCGCATCCGTCGGGCTGCCCGCAGAGGCGGTGACCATCGCCACGACGCTCAAGGCGATGGGCTATGCCACGGGTCAGTTCGGCAAGAACCATCTCGGCGACAAGAACGAGTTCCTGCCGACCGTCCACGGTTTCGACGAGTTTTTCGGCTACCTCTACCACCTCGATGCCATGGAAGACCCCTGTCACCCCAACTACCCGCAGTCTCTTCTGAATGTAGTCGGGCCTCGAAACATGGTCCACAGTTGGGCCACGGATAAAGATGACCCGGCCGAAATGCCGCGCTGGGGCAAAATTGGCAAACAGAAAATTGAAGATGCCGGTCAACTCTGCCCCAAGCGGATGGAGACCGTGGACGACGAAATTCTGAAGTATACCCTGGACTTCATGGACAAGGCCAAGAAAGACAACAAGCCTTTCTTTGTCTGGCTCAACCCGACGCGCATGCACATCGTTACCCATCTTTCGGACAAGTATCAAAAAATGCGCAACTCCGAGAACAACTGGACCATACATGAAGCCGGCATGGCCCAGTTAGACGACATCGTCGGAGATGTAATGAAAAAGCTAAAAGCCATGGGGGTGGACGAGAACACCATCGTCATGTTCACCACCGACAACGGCACCGAAGTCTTCACCTGGCCCGACGGCGGACAGACGCCATTCGCGCAATCCAAAGGGACTATCATGGAAGGCGGTTTCCGTGCGCCGGCCATAATTCGCTGGCCCGGTAAGGTTCCCGCCGGCAAGGTGGAGAACGGCATCATCTCCGGCCTTGACTGGTTCCCAACGTTTGTCGCCGCGGCGGGCAATCCCAATATTGCCGCGGAGCTACTGAAGGGAAAACAACTCGGGGACAAGACCTACAAAGTCCACCTTGACGGCTACAACCAGATGGATTTGATCACCGGCAAAGGACCGTCGAATCGTCACGAAATCTTCTATTTTGGCGAAAGCACGCTCGGCGCGGTGCGCATCGACGATTTCAAGTATCGTTTCATCGACCAGCCCGGCGGCTGGCTGGGTGATAAGACCCACGCTGACGTTCCATACCTGACCAACCTTCGCCTCGATCCTTTCGAGCGCACGGGCTGGCCGGAAAATGGGACTAAAAGTGGGTCGCAGGAATACTTCCAGTGGTTCAAGTACGAATTCTGGCGTTTCGTGTTTGTCCAGCAGCAGGTGGAGAAGCTCATTATGACTGCCATCGAGTTCCCGCCGATGCAGAAGGGCGCGAGCTTCAACCTCGATGCCGTGAAAGCGAAGATCGAGGCAGCCAGAACGGCAATGGCCAAGTAAGCAGGCGAAGTGATTTGATGATTTTCAAGGCGGGCGGCCCGGAAGGGTCGCCCGCTATAACCATTTAAGCAGGAACTCCGCCCATGAAACCTACTCCCTTCTTATTCAGCGTTGCCCGTATCTTTGCGATAGGCGCCCTGCTTGCCTTGGGCGTGCACGCCCATGCCCAGACCGATCCCTTGCCCTCGTGGAACGACGGCCCAGCCAAGCAGGCGATTGTCGAGTTCGTGCAGGCGACCACCACGCAAGGCAGCCCCAAGTTTGTGCCCCCCGCTGTGCGCATAGCTACCTTCGACCAGGACGGCACGCTGTGGGTCGAGCACCCGATGTACTCACAGGTGATGTACTGCCTGGAGCGGATTCCGGCGGTGGTCAAGGCGAAGCCCGAGCTCAAGAACGTAGAGCCTTTCAAAACGGTGCTGTCCGGCAACCGCGATGCGATGGCGAAGCTCTCGATGAAGGACCTGGAGAAGATCCTCGCGGCCACCCTCACCGGCATGTCTGTGGACGCATTCAACGCCGAAGTGAAGAAGTGGCTCGAAACGGCCAGGGACCCGCGCTGGAAAAGACCCTACACCGAGCTCACCTATTTACCGATGCAGGAAGTGCTGAAATACTTGCGCGCCAGCGGCTACAAGACCTACATTGTCACCGGGGGCGGCCAGGACTTCGTGCGCGTGTACTCCGAGCAGGTGTACGGCATCCCGCCCGAGCAGGTGGTCGGCACCGCCGCCGGCACGAAGTACGGCTACGACAAGAACGGCAAACCCTTCCTGACCAAGGAGCCCAAGCTGCTGTTGAACGACAACAACGCCGGCAAGCCCGAGGGCATCCACCTGATGATCGGCCGCCGGCCGTACGCCGCATTCGGCAACTCGCCCGGCGACCGGCAGATGCTCGAATACACCAAGGCCGGCGACGGGGCGCGGCTGGCGATGCTAGTGCTGCACGACGATGCCAAGCGTGAGTACGCCTACGGACCGGCCCAGGGGCTGCCCGACACCAAGGTCGGCGCCTTCCCCCCGGCGCTGTACGACCAGGCGCAGAAGCAAGGCTGGACGATTATCAGCATGAAGAACGACTGGAAGCGTATTTTCGCGTTCGAACCGTGAACCCTTCGCTTTGTCAGTGAACCGCGCGGGCCGTGTCGTCGGGCGGGTGCGGTCGATTCGGCGCTGGAATGGAAAGCAAACACAATTGGGGGAGGCCATGCAGAGATGAAAGCGACCCGTTTCCGTAATAGGGCTGTTGCGGTGCTGCTCACGGCGGCGGTTGTGCTCGCGTCCGCGACCGTGGCGCAGTCGCAATCCGATGCTCTCGTTCAAAACGCCATCGGCATCCTGACCGACAAATCCAGGAGCCCTCAGGAGCGCATCGGCGCGGCCCGGGATCTGGGAGTTCTGGGGCAGGATTCCGATTCGGCCGCCCAGGCGTTGATCGGGGTGCTGTCGAGCGATGGCAACCCGGCCGTGCGCAGCGCGGCCGCCGTCGCGTTAGGCTCCGCCGCCTTCCCGTCTGCCTCTCCCATACAGGCATTGATCCAGGCGCTGAACTCCGACAGCAGCCCGGAGGTCCGCCTGGCGGCGGTGAAGGGATTGGAGGTCATCGGCGTTGACTCCGATTCGGCACTTCAGGCTCTTAAGAACGCCGCAGGCAATGACCCGGACCCCGGAGTTCGTCAGCTCGCTCAGGCTGTCTACAAACGCTTCTCTTCAAACTGATTGCGAGTGAAGCAGCAGAGGACCGCTGCCACTTGCAATGACGGACTGAAAAGGTGGAAACCATGCTATCGTCTCGTTCGAGAATCTTCACAATCGTGATGCTTTCTTTGACCGTTTTGATCGCCACCGGACTCCATGCTTTTTCCCCGGCGGCCTACGAATACCCCGGGCTTTCTGGAGTGGCGGTTGACAGGGTTTACCTGGCTGCCGGCAATACGGACAAGGACGAGGAAGCGAGCATCGGCGATCCCGGCGAACAGGCCACCATCGGTGACCCCGGCGAACAGGCGACCGTCGAGGACCCGGGCGAGCAAGCCACGATCGGGGACCCCGGGGAGAAGGCGGGGATCGGGGATCCCGGCGAAGCCGCCACCATTGGCGACCCGGGAGAGAAATCAAGTTTTTGAAAGGGGTACGATTTCACCATGGGAAAATCCATCTTTATTAAAGTCGTAAATGGAAAAAAGCTGGATTCCTGAGCGAAACCTGAAATATTTCCCGGCCCATATTTTGATTTACTGCGTGCCTGACTCGAATCCTCGGAGGCGTGCTGGGAATGGGGAGTTTACCTGATCAAAGGTATCGTTTCAGGGAATTGCAGATATGTTTCGGCTTCAGTGGATTCGGAGGACTATAGTCTCCTGAGATTGACTGAAACTATCTCAGAAATGGTCGTTCTGTGATACGTCGGATTGAATTGCAACGCCCTAACAGCTCAAATTCATACCAGATCTATTCTGGATATTCGATTTTGCCTCAGTCGATCAGTTCTTGTCAAATCAAAACGGGGCCTCCTTTGACCCTCGTGGCCGGAGATACTGCCAGTCAACCTCACGATTTCAGAAAACTGATATGGTGATCCTTGCTGTCAGCAACGCAAGTTTTTCTATGGTCGAGTTTTCTGTGATATTTCAGAAAGCAATAGCCAGATTAACGCAAAAATCAGCCGCGAGTGTAACGAGTAGGGTGGATCACCTTGTTATGTGCTTCTTTCTACGCTTGTCTTTTTACCCATATTTTCTCCTATTCAACACACCTTTCTCAGTTGTTTGAAGAAAAGAGATTCTCTCTTGCTATTCTGTTTCTCAGCGGGCAATAGAACAGCATCATCCAGGTGATGGACAAGCCTAAACAACCACCAACAAACACATCAATAGGATAATGAACGCCCAGGTAGATTCGACTGAAAGCAACCAGAGCAGCCATGCCGTACAGATAGCATCGTTTTCGTCGAAGCCGCTCTGCAAAAAGTGCTGCAATCATAAAGGCGTTAGCGGCGTGGCCTGAGGGAAATGAACTCTCATTGCCCAGAACTGAAGCGGTTGTCGGAGATACCCGTAGTATAACGGTCTCCTGAATAAATGGTCTGGAACGGTGGAATAAGTGCTTGAGGCCGATGTATGCCCCAGCGTTAACTCCATATATCAACGCCATGTAAAGACAGAACAAGACAACGGCTTTCATGATCTTACGATGTTGTCCTCTGCCCTGGACAGTTACTATCGAGTGAGCAAGCTGCCAGCCCATTAGTAAGCCTATAAAAACAATCCAAAGCCCAACGGTAGCTGGATCGCCAATATGAGTGATCCATGGCATTATCGCGTTAAAGATGGGATTGGACCAGTCAGTATTGACCAAGGAAAAAGCAGTTCTATCAAATTGCGAAAAGTCACTCATATTGTATTAAATTCTTCTACGTTATTCTCACTCCCAATGGTAATCTATGCTCTATCCGTTTAGTTAGGCGGTTCGAGGTTATAATCGCGAAATCGATAGCCAGATTTCAATGACCACAACTCTTCATTTCGTTGGAAGGATGTCATCTCCATCTGATGGTTGTCGTTGAGGCTTCGCCGGAGACTCAATCGGCGGAGTTTCTGTGCGGTCTAAACTCGTATCCTCCCATGAAACGGGGTCATTTAGTGGCTCTAAATGAGTAAGCACTGTAACACTCGGTATTGCATGGCGAATGTCAGCTTCTATATTTTCCAATAGCCGATGACCGCGCTCTACTGTCCATGTACCGGGAACTAACATATGAAATGACACAAACTGTCGCGCACCTGATTGACGAGTACGAAGCGCATGACACTTTACTCCGCTTTGGATGTGCGGTTCTAACACTCTTCGTATCGTGTTTTGCTCCTCAACCGGTAGGGCTGTATCCATTAGGCCTAACACGGACTTGCGCACTATACGGACTCCCGACCAGATGATGTTACAAGCGACAAGGAATGCCACAATTGGGTCTAATCTTTCCCAGCCGGTGAGTGCTACCGCGCCGACCCCAACTATCACGCCCGCCGATGTCCACACATCCGTCATCAAGTGCTGCGCATTGGCTTCAAGCGTAATTGAGTTATGCTGCTTACTGGCCCGCAGCAGGACAAGCGCGACAAACAGGTTTACGAGTGAGGCCACAATTGAAACCCCCAAGCCGAGCCCAATCTGCTCAAGCGGTTTTGGGGTAATAAACCGTTGAATAGCCGCATAGCCGATACTTACGGCGGCAATCAAAATCAATGTCCCTTCGACGCCGCTCGAAAAGTATTCTGCCTTACTATGTCCGTAGGCATGGTCCTCATCGGCTGGGCGAGCGGCTATTGTCAACATCGCCAACGCCATAAGCGCGCCAACAAGGTTGACGAAGGATTCCAGCGCGTCTGAAAGTAGACCGACCGAGCCCGTCAGCCAATACGCAATGGCCTTGAGTACAATGGTGAGAATAGCTGCGGCAATTGAAAGCCAAGCAAAGCGTGTAAGAGATGAGCGATTTGTAGTATCTGGTATCATGGCTTAGATTAGCATAATAGCAGAAGTGGCCAAGCAGTGATTATATTGATCCACATAAAATGCATGATTTCGTTTTCCTGTCCGTATAACATACCGTTTCGGCGGCGATGATAGAAACTACATAGATCACAGAATTTGCTCGTTGCGTCTCTTGTGATTTTTTATCGTGGTGTCTTATGCGGATCGGCATAAACACCCAACTGTCCAGTCTCATAGCCCGGCGACGGGGCTGCTTATAGATCACTATCACATAGCCGCTGCTTCGGTGATATGTCGGATGAAATTTAAGACATCTAAAAATTTAAATTTATTGCAGATTAGCTCCGTGTATCCTGTCTTTACTCCCGTAGGCCACCCGTGTCAAACGCAAACCGAAGGCGGCACTTTTGGGGGACAAATGGCTTTTAAAAGACATATGCCATCATTCAACAAGAGTTTTTCCATTTAGAATCGACTGCAAGTAATCTCGCCTATTAGCCAGATTCAGAAAGTGTAAATAGGCCCGTACACCGAAACGCATGCAATCGAACATGTAAATGGTCGTACTCATCTCCCAGTCGCCTTCGAAGGCTTCACAGGGGTATTGCGTTAGAACGCGCTCGCGCTGCAAAGGCTCCTTGATCGAAAACTGGGTGATGTAGGCTATGTATTCCTTTGCCTGGATGGAGGGCTTGGGGATCTTGAAATTTAAGTCGGCCACCAAATGGGCCACTTCGTGAGATACCAGGCTGCGGTATAGGGCACGGTCGATGGGGACATCGAACCAATTTTTAAACTTTATAAATTCAGAATACACAAGGATCAGCGCTCGGCGTTCCAATTCAATGTAACAGCCCGCAGCGGAACTGCATTCGACAGGAGGCAGCTTCTTCAAAAGCTCGATTGCAATATCACCGCTTACATCCATACCCTGAGACGATAGAAACTTTATTGCTTCTCTGGCGGCATCGCAGGCGATTAACGCGTCCGATTGCTCTGACGAGCGAACCACGACATTCGGAGTGCTACACCGGATTTCGTAGCTCACCCGCCCCGTTCTGAAAGACTCCTCACGAAAAGAGAACTGCCATATCCCGACCCCTACAGCTACGATCAATCCTGTAAACATGCCTGCAATGATCCTTCTTTTCAAGCTTAAAGATCTTGACTCGGGCGTCTTCTTTTGGGTGCCGAGGCTGGTCGTCGGTTTATGCCCAAATTTGTCTGATGCCATATGCACCTCCTGTAGACAGAAGGTTTGGCACATCCAAAATGAGGGAGGTAACCTAAGAAGATAAATTGGGCTGCTGAAGTGAGGTCCGAACCGCTTAAGGAAACCAGCGCCCCTGTCAGGTCCGGTCGATTAGGAACAAAAACTCTTACACCTCGCCAGGCAAATAAAAACTAGTCCAAATCCAATTTCAATTTACATTGATTACATTTTACAACGCCTCGGAAAACTTTATTGCCGCATTCAGGGCAACTATAACGTGCTTCTTCATCTTGAACCCATTTTTCAGTACCAACCTCTCGCCAATACCTAATAGCCCTTAAAATAACCTTTTTCCCAACAGTCATGGGAAAATTTTCAATATACTGACAGGGAAATTGATCGCATTGATGACATCCACTGTAACCTTTCTCTATTGTGCAGTCCCTGATCTCACACTGTCGGCAATGCATAAACCTTTCGTCAGATAGGCAGCCACGGCATTTATTAAACCGGCAAATAAATATGTACACTATGCCGCATAGGCGATCTTGGGATGTTTGAAGTATTTCGCCACCCGAGCCGGTCGCTTTTGGAGCATACGCAAATGACCAATGGCCTTCCGGGCCAACTCCGATTTACTCGTCGCGGGAAGCCCAGAATGAACCCCGACTTTCAGATCACAGTTCAAGTACTCATCCGGATTGAGTTCCGGAGAGTAGGAGGGCAAGTAGAACACCTCGATTTGCTTACGGTGCTCTTCCAGCCACTCGTGCACCAGTTTGCTGTGATGCACCCTCAGGTTGTCGAAAATCACGAACACCTTGCGCCCCACATCCTTGATCAGCCGACGCATAAATCGAATCAGGGTCTGAGCCTTCATCGTGTCCCGGTAGACCATGAACCGGACCTTGCCTTGATTGGTGACCGTGGAGATCAGGTTGATCCGCTGGGGCTTTGCCGGCAAGACGATCGCAGGAGTCTGGCCACGGGGAGCGTAGCTTCGACCGTAGTAGCTGCCATTGCACAACCCGGTCTCATCCGCCCAATGAATCTCGGCATCCTCCTGTTTGGCACGTTTGACAATCCCCGGGTATTGTTCCTCCAACCATTGCTTGACCTTTTTGGGGTTCTGCTCATACGCACGCCGGAAGGGCTTCTGGGGCGTAAACCCCCAGCGCTTCAAGTATTCTCCAACCGTACGGATGGGCATCCGCATCGCCCACAACTGCTTGATCAGCTGCTGGACCGCAATGCGCGACCACAAAGCAAAGGCCAGCTTCAATTGATCGGGCTGCTTGTCGCGGATCAACCGTTGAATCTGCTTTTCCTGCTCAGCGGTCAGCTTCCGGCAGGCTCCCGTCGGCCGACCGCGCTTGCGAATACGGATACTCTTGGCCCCGCCGCGTTGGTACAACTGGCACCAGCGGTAAACCGTGCGAGGGTTCACATCGAGAATCGCTGCAATCTGTTGAATGCGGTGGCCTTTTTGCCGCAGTTGAATGGCCTGCTTTCGCAGCTGCTCCTGGACTTCGGGCTTGAGTGTGCGTGCATCAATTTTTTCCATGCACACCCTATATCAAATTACTGCCAACTTGTATATATTTATTTGCCGGGTTAATAAAAGGGCTTTCATACTTGTTAATAATTTTGGTTCTTCTCCGGATTAGTTGTAGAAAGCCTGGTAAATTTTAAGTGTAAAGTAGCGCAGGTCATGAAAACCGTAGGCCTTGCGCTTGATGACTTTGATCTTGTTGTTCACCCCTTCTAGTTTACCGGTGTGGATGGGGTAATCACAGT
>Ga0316630_10000401_pt1 | contig 13379 bp, 10 predicted proteins | sample OWC_May_M1_C1_D6_FD_207658 | JGI IMG/M metagenome (GOLD analysis project Ga0316630, IMG submission 207658) | Wetland soil microbial communities from Old Woman Creek delta, Ohio, United States - OWC_May_M1_C1_D6_A | ecosystem: Environmental > Terrestrial > Soil > Wetlands | place: USA: Ohio...
CCTGTACGACGCGGAGTCCGCCACCCTTTTCCTGAGCGGCCACGGTTCGACCTTCGGCGCGTCGACGCAGCTGCCGAAGGTGCTCGAGGCCGAGCTCGCGAAGACCGGCGCCGAGATGCAGGAGCGGCTGCGGCGACTCGACGCCGCCACGGTCGAGGCGGCGATCGGCGAACTCGTGGGGACGCGCGCGGTGAAGCCACTGCTGCAGCGGCGCGACCGGATCCTCGGCCTCGCTGCCGCGGGCGGCCAGTCCGGCGGTTGAGGATCAGTCGCCGCGCGCCACGACTGAGCGCAGCCGGAAGCTGCTCGTCGCCTCGAGGCCGTCCACGTCGCTCGCGACGACCTTTACCGTGAGTTCCTCCACCATGCCCGCGGGCGGCAGTCCGGTGAAGCGCCGGCTCCTCGCCTCGAACCGCAGCCACGCCGGCAGAGGCCGCCCGTCCGCGAGCAGCGCGGCGAGGTTCAGCACGTCGCCCGGGTCGGCGTCGCGGAAGGCGTCGGCTGGGACGACGTGGTCGAGCGGTCGCCCCGGTTCGTAGCGCAGGTCCGGGATCGGCGCGCCGACCTCGGGTGCCACGTTGATGACGTTCTCGCGCGCCTTGGCGGCGAACTCGCGACCGATGGCGAATGCGAGCCCGATCCACACCAGCGCCAGCAGCAGGTTGAGCACCGCGAACTGCGGCACGCCCCAGCCCAGCCAGTTCAGCCCGACGTACACGACGCCCGCCTGGATCAGGTCGCCGAAGCGCCAGAAGAACGAATCGATCGCGGTCTTGCCTTCGTACTTCGCGTCGCGATCCACGGGCAGGAACAGCGCGTGCCGGGTTGTGTTCATGAGCGAGTAGTCGACGCCGTTCTCGGCGATCTTCACCAGTCGGATGAGCGTGAAGATCGGCACGAAGCCGACGAGCATCGGCGCCAGTGCAATGAGCCCGTAGCCGATCGCCACGATCACCGGATGGACCAGCAGCGCCCCGCGGACGCCGACGTGGCGGTAGATGCGCGCGACCAGCAGCAGCTGGATCGCGAGCCCGGCCACCGTCACCCAGAACTGGAAGCTGCCGTAGAAGGCGGTGATCAACGCGCCGGCGTCGAGCGCGCCACCGCTGGCCGCGACGCGTGCGGCGGCATCGCGCTGCACGAAGTCCGCGAGGATGAATTCGCCCGTGGTGTTGATCCAGTTGAGCAGCACCACCAGCAGCGCGATCAGCAGCAGGTAGCGGTCACGCAGCACCAGCCCGATGCCGCCGAGCAGGCTTGGCGCAGCGGGCCCATGCTCCACGACCAGCGGGCGGGAGCCGTCGGGCACCGCCAGCCGCTCGGGACGCGCCAGGGCGAGCGTCGCGAGCAGCGTGATGGTCGACGTCACCATGAGGCCGACCGGCGTGAGCAGGTCGACGGCGAGCTGCGCCGACTTGGCGCCGGCCAGCGCGCCGAGGTTCGCACCGAGCATGATCACCGGGAACAGCCGCTGCCCGCTCTTGAGGTTGAAGGAATCCGCCGCGAAGGCCCACAGCTGGGCGATCACCACCACGCCGAAGATGCTGACCCAGATGAAGAAGCTGAATGCGATCGGCGCGCCGGCCGCGGCCGCTGCGGCGAACGCGAGCAGGTTGAGCGCGAAGAACGCGGTCACGGCCTGCAGCAGCCGCTCCCCGTCGAGCCGACGCCGGACTCGGCCGTAGACGGGCACCAGCACCATCAGCACGAGCGCGATCACGGCCACGGCATACGAACGCACCTCCGCCGTGAACTTGACCAGCATGAAGGCCTCGCGCAGCGCCTTCACGACCTGGTAGGAGAACAGCAGCAGGAAGCCGTGCGCGAAGAACAGGAACGCGCTGCGGCCCTCGCCCGGCCGCACGCGCGTGAACAGCGTGAGCACGCGCTCGAAGGTGCTGAGGCCCGCGTGATCGGTCAGCATCGGCCCGTGAACCGTAGCGTGTTCATGGGATCGCAATGCCCTTCAGCCCCGGATCGGGCTCGGCGAGCGTTCGCGCGAATCCGTTGTCGATCGCTTGCTTGATGAGCCGCTGCGCCTCGGGCCGGTCGCCCCGGTCGGCCGCGGCCATCGCCGCGCAGTAGGCGACGAACGGCTGGTCGGGACCGAGTTCGAGGGCGCGCGCAAGATGGCGTCGCGACCGGTCCTGGTCGTCGAGACGGCCGTAGAAGTAACCGAGCAGCGCCCAGGCTTCCGCGTCGGACGCGTCCACCGCGAGCGCCTTCTCCGCAAGAAGCACCGCGCGCCGGTAGTCCTCGCGCGCCGCCGGGCGCCCCTTCGGCAGGTACCACCTGGAATCGCCGCGCCCACCCCAGAGCCGGTGGTCCTCAGGTGCGAGCTCGATGGCCTTGGTGTAGGCCGCGACACCGTCCTCGAAGCGGCCGAGATAGTAGTAGAGCGTCCCGAGGTTCGAGTAGGCCCCTCGCGACGGCTCGATCTGGATCGAACGCTCGAAGGCCATGGCCGACTGCTGCAGGTCGCCAGCGGCGAGCAACGCGGCACCGAGGTTGTTGTAGGCCGTGGGGTTGCCGGGCGCGAGCTCGGTGGCACGCCGGAAGGCGTCGGCAGCCTCGCGATTCCGGGAGACCTGGAACAGGAACGTGCCAAGGCTGTTGTAGGCCTGCCAGTATCCGGGCTCGACGGCGATGGCCTCGCGGAAGCTCCGCTCCGCTTCGTCGAGACGGTTCGATTTCGCCAGCGCCCGGCCGAGGCCGATGTGAACCAGGGCGTCGCGCGGTGAGCGCCGCAGCAGCGAGCGGAAGACGGCCTCCGCCTGCTCCGGCCGCCCGCTCGCGAGGTAGAGCCTGCCCAGCGCGAGCTCGGTCTCCTTGAGCGACGGATCGGTCTCCAGCGCCTGGCGGCAGGCGGACTCCGCTGCGTATACCTGGTCGGTCGCGTTGGTCGCTTCGAACCGAGTGATCGCAATCTCGCACATTCCGGCCTGCGCGCGGGCGAAGCCCGGGTCCTCCTCGAGCGCGCGCCGGAACAGGTCCTCGGCCGCGTCGATGTTCGAGATCGCACCGCCCTTGCGGAGCTGGGAGACGCCGGCGAGATAGAAGTCGTAGGCACGGGGATTCGAGGTCGTGGAGGCACGGATCTGCTGCGCCACCTCGGGTGTCAGCACCGTCTGCAGCTCGCGTGCGATGGCGCCGGAGATGTCCTGCTGGATCGCGATCAGGTCCTGCCACGGACGGTCGTAGCTCTCGGTCCACGCATGGAAGCCGGTCAGGGCGTCGATGAGCTGCGCGGTCACGCGTACGCGCTCGCCCTCGCGTCGCACGCTGCCCTCGAGCACGTAGCGCACCCCCAGTTCCCGGCCGATCCTCCGTACGTCGATGTCCTTCCCCTTGTACGCGAACGCCGAGGTGCGCGCGGCGACGCGCAAACCCGGCAGCTTGGCCAGGTCACTGGAGAGTTCCTCGCTGAGACCGTCACCGAGGTAACCGGACTTGCCCGAGGGACTCATGTCGGCGAACGGCAGCACGCCGATCGATTGCGGGCTCGGATCGAAGTCCGCCTCCCCGGGCTCCCCGGTGCGGTCGATGTTTTGCCACCACGCGTAGCCCGTCACCATCGCCATCAGCACGACGCCCGTCACGACAGCGGGCGCAACGGCCGCACGCTTGCGCGGCAGGCGCAGGCCGCGGCTACCGCCGTCCTCCCTGACGACCCCGTCGGGCGTGATCTCGTACGCCCAGGCCAGCACCGCGACGATCGGCAGGCCGATGATCACGAGGATGGTCAGCGCCGTCAGCCACCAGTCGGGAAGGTGCAGCGGCTCGAAGATGGTCTCCGCGACCTGCAGCACCAGCCACATTCCGACCAGATAGGCTCCGACCACGCGGAACACGTGGCGCCGCCGCAGCTCCGCGAGCAGCTTCTGCAGGGGCGAGGTCCTGGGCGCGACGGGCGCCGACCCGGACTCCGCGGTCGCCATCGGCACCGCGACCGGCGGCGCGAGCGGAGCGACGCGTGCCACCAGCATGAGGTCCGTGCGGGCAATGTTCGCGATGTATCGCTGGTCCTGGGGCGAGCCACCAAGCAGCTCGCGCAGCGAGCGTACCGTCTCGCGCAGCCGGGCGTCGGTGCCCGCTTCGGCGGGCCAGACCCGTTCCCTGAGTTCGCGGCGACTCACGGCCTCGCCCTGTCGCAAGGCCAGCGCGGTCAGCAGGGCAAGCTGATCACGTGCGAGCGGATGCCGGCCGGCGGGACCCGTGAGCCGCGCTTCCCGCGGTTCGACGAGCCACTCTCCGAGCCGGAATCCGTCCTGCAGGTCGGTAGCCTCCATTGCCCTCTTGACTGTCCCACCCGTGGAACCGCGGGCAGGATAGCAGAGCGAATCGACGCCAACCGTGCCCCGGCGCGGCGCCCACGCCACTCGATCAGCTCCCGGATCGCTCCAGCGCCTGGCGAAGATCCGCGAGCAGGTCGTCGGCATCCTCGATGCCGATCGACAGGCGCACCGTGCCGGGGCCGATGTCCGACCACGCCTGCTGCTCGGGGGTGAGCCCCCGCGGCTGCTGCATGGCCGGCGCGACCACCAGCGACTCGGTGGAGCCGAGGCTCGCCGTGAGGCTGAAGAGCTCGAGCGCCTCGGCGAAGCGCGTGCCGGCCGCGAGGCCGCCGGCGAGGTCGAAGGTGACGATGCCGCCGAAGCTGTCCATCTGGCGAGCGGCCAGCGCGTGGCCCGGGTCGCCGGGAAGCCCGGGGTAGCGGACCCGGCTCACCTCGGGGCGTGCCGCGAGGAACTCTGCGACGCGCTGCGCGTTGGCGCAGTGTGCGTCCCAGCGAAGGAAGTAGGTCTTGAGGCCGCGCAGCACGAGCCAGGCGGCGTGCGGATCGAGCGTGGGCCCGAGGTTCGAGCAGTCCTGGCGCAGCTGCTCGACCAGCTCGCCGCGGCCGATCACGGCCCCGGCCATGACGTCGCCATGACCCGAGGCGAATTTCGTCAGGCTGTGCACGTACAGGTCCACGTCGTACTCGCCGTGGTTGTGCAGTCCCGCGAGCGTGTTGTCGAGCAGGGTCAGCGCGCCGTGGGCCCGCGCGAGCGCGGTGATCCGCCCGAGGTCGGCGACCCTGAGGACCGGGTTGGACGGCGACTCCAGCGCCACCAGCCGCGTGGGCGTCGCGGCGAGGACGCGCGCGAGCGAGTCGGTGTCGCCGAGGGAAAGCATCGTGCTCGCCACGCCATAGCGGCCCAGCAGCTTGCGCACCAGCGCGCGCGTGGGCCCGTAGAGCTCGGCGAAATAGACCACGTGGTCGCCCGCCTTCAGCAGCGCGAGCAGGGTGAGCGCGATGGCCGCCACTCCGGAGCCGGTGAGCAGGCAGGCGTCGCGACCCTGCAGCTCGGCGAGCACGAGCTCGAGCTGCCGCAGCGTCGGGTTCGACACCCGCGAATAGTAGAAGCCCTCGCGCTGCGCGCCGAAGAAACGCAGCGTCTCGCCGACGTCGTCGAAGCTGAACTTCACCGACTGGTGGATCGGCGCGACGAGCGGCCGGTTGTCCGGCGGCAGCCGCACCAGGGGCAGGTGCGTGACGCGCGTGCGCTTCTTCATTCGCCGCGGCTCACGGCAGCAGCTCGAAACGATCCGCATCGAGCTGCGCGGGGAAGCTCTGGCGGTAAGCCTGCAGCGACTCGAGGTCGAGCACGGCCGTCTCGACGCGGTCGCCGCCGCCCTCACTCGAGAGAGGCTGGCCGAGGAAGTCGAGCGCCACGCTGTCGCCCCCGTAAGTTGCGCCGTTGCCGTCCTTGCCGACCCGGTTCACCCCGATGACGTAGCACAGGTTCTCGATGGCGCGCGCCTTGAGCAGAGTGGTCCACGCGTGCGCGCGACGTTGCGGCCAGTTCGCCACGTACAGCAGCACGTCGTAGTCGTCACGGCTGCGGCTCCACACCGGGAACCGCAGGTCGTAGCAGACCATCGGGCAGACACGCCAGCCCTTGACCTCGACCAGCAGCCGGCGCTCGCCGGCCGCGTAGTGTCGCTGCTCCCCGGCCATGCGGAACAGGTGGCGCTTGTCGTAGTGCTCGAGGCTGCCGTCCGGCCGCGCCCACACGAGCCGGTTGAAGCAGCGTCCGGCGTCGCGGACGATCAGGCTGCCGGTGACGACGCAACCGAGCGCCGCCGCTTCCTCGCGCAACCAGCCGACCGTGGAGCCGTCCATCTCCTCGGCGAGCGTCTCGGCGTCCATGCTGAAGCCGGTCGAGAACATCTCGGGCAGCACCACGAGGTCGGTGTGACCGGCGAGGCCGCGGAAGTGCGCCGCGAGGTTGCGGCGGTTCACTGCAGGATCCTGCCAGGCGAGTTCCGTCTGGACGAGCGTGACGCGAAGGTGTGGGTTCATGAGGGTCCTCCGGAGACGGCGAGCCGTGACAGGCGCTCGCCGGCGGCGTCGAGCGTGGCGTCGTTCTTGGCGAAGCAGAAGCGCACGAGGCGCTCGTGGCCCGAAGCGGTGGAGAACACCGACACCGGGATGGTGGCCACGCCGAGCTCGCGCGTCATCCAGCGGGCGAACTCGACGTCGGGCAGGTCGCTCGCGTCCGAGTAGTCCGCGAGCTGGAAGTAGGTGCCGGCCGAGGGCACGGCCCGCAGCGGCGTTCCGTCCAGCAGGCGGCAGAAGCGGTCGCGCTTGCGCTGGTAGAAGGCACCGAGGTCGCGCGCGTGCGTCGGACCCTCGAGCAGGAATGCGGCGAGCGCGGCCTGCATGGGTGCGGCGACAGCGAACTGCACGAACTGGTGCACCTTGCGAAACTCGGCGGTGAGTGCCGGCGGAGCCACGCAGTAGCCGACTTTCCAGCCGGTGCAGTGGAAGGTCTTGCCGAAGGAGGACACGACGAAGCTGCGCGCGGCGAGCTCGGGCCGCGTGAGCAGGCTCGCGTGCGTCCGGCCGTCGAACAGGATGTGCTCGTACACCTCGTCCGACAGCACGAGGGCGGCACAGCCGGCGAGCACGTCGGCCAGCGCATCGAGGTCCGATGCCGTGAACACCGCACCGGTGGGATTGTGGGGCGAGTTGACGACGACGAGCCGCGTGCGCGGCGACACCACATCCCGCACGCGGTCCCAGTCCACGCGGAAATCCGGCCGCAGCAGCGGCACCCGGACGACCTGTCCGCCAGCGAGTTCGACGGCAGGCGCATAGGAGTCGTACGCCGGCTCGAGCAGGATCACCTCGTCGCCCGGCCGCACGACGGCGTGCACGGCGCAGAACAGAGCCTCCGTCGCGCCGGAGGTCACGGTCACCTCGGCCAACGGGTCGAGCGTGCGACCGTAGAGGCGCTGCACCTTCGCCGCGATGGCCTCGAGCAGTGGCGGCCACCCCGGCATGGGGGCGTACTGGTTCACTCCGGCGCGCATCTTCTCCGTGACGAGTTCGACGAGCCTCGCCGGCGGATCGAAGTCGGGGAATCCCTGCGACAGGTTGATCGCGCCGCACTCCGCTGCGAGCCGCGACATCACCGTGAAGATCGTCGTGCCGACGTGCGGCAGCTTCGATTCGATCGGCGTCAGCACGACGCGCGGCCTGCCTCATCAGCACCTGCGGTGGAGAGGGGGTTCGGGAGACACGCCGTTAACCCATCCCTGGGGGCTCGCGCGCCGCGTCCATGCGGCGCGACGGTCTCCCGAACCCCCTCTCCACCGCAGGCGCAGGCTGAACTCATGGTCGCGTCGCGTTCTCCCGCATCGAAGCCGCCGCCATCGCCGCCCCGATGATGCCCGCGTCGTTGCCAAAGTGCGCCGGCACGATCTCCGCGCGGCTCACGAGCAGCCGGCCGAAATGCTCCCAGTTCTCGGTCACGCCGCCGCCGATAATGAAGAGGTCCGGCCACAGCAGCGCGTGGTAGGCCGCCAGCACCTCGTTCACGGCGTCGGCCCACTCCTGCCAACCGAGGCCGCGATCCATGCGCACCTTCGCCGAGGCGCGGTGTTCGGCCTCCTCACCACGCACCTCCAGGTGCCCGAGCTCGGTGTTGGGCAGCAACCGCCCGTCCACGAAGATCGCCGTGCCGATGCCCGTGCCGAGCGTGAGTACCATCACCGTCCCGCCGCGGGTGCGGCCGGCGCCGAGCGTCATCTCCGCAACGCCCGCCGCGTCGGCATCGTTCAGGAACGCGACCGGCCGCCCGATCCGCGCCTCGAGCAGCGCCTGCGCGTTGGTGCCGATCCAGCGCTTGTCCACGTTGGCGGCCGTCCAGGCGACACCCTGCTTGGCGACCGTCGGAAAGGCGAGCCCCACCGGGCCGCTGGAGGGTAGCTCGCGCGCCATCGCCGCCAGCAGGTCGAGCACGGCCTCGGGCGCTGCATCGGCCGGGGTTGCGCGGCGCAGCACCTCGCCGGCGACCCTGCCAGCCGTCGCGTCCACCAGCCCGGCCTTCACGAACGAGCCGCCGACGTCGAACGCGAGGAACGGTGAACCCTGCATGCGTCAGCCCTTCTTGAGACTCTCGATCATCTGCTGGTTCGCAGCGAGCGCCATCTGTGCGTCGCGGTCGCGCAGCTTCTGCTGGCGCGCCATGACGATGCCGGCGACTGCCACGCCGATCGCCACGACGGTGATCAGTATGGTCGCGAGCGCGTTGATGTCGGGGCTCACGCCCAGCCTGACCTTCGAGAATACGACCATCGGCAGCGTGCTCGAGCCGGGGCCGGACACGAAGCTCGCGATCACGAGGTCGTCGAGCGACAGCGTGAAAGCAAGCAGCCAGCCGGACAGCAGCGCCGGGAAGATGATGGGCAGCGTCACGAGGAAGAACACCTTGGCAGGACGCGCGCCGAGATCCTGCGCGGCCTCCTCCAGCGACTCGTCGAACTGCGCTAGTCGCGACTGCACGATCACCGTCACGAACGCCATCGCGAAGGTGATGTGGGCGATGATGATGGTGGTCATGCCGCGCCCGGACGGCCACCCGATCAGCTGCTCGAGCGTCACGAACAGCAGCAGCAGCGACAGGCCGGTAATGACTTCCGGCATGACGAGCGGCGCGGTCGCCATGCCGGAGAGCAGGGTGCGTCCGCGGAACGGCCCGAAGCGGGCGAGCGCCATGCCGGTCAGGGTGCCGAGCGCCACCGCCACCGTCGCCGCAATGGCGGCGATCTTGAGGCTCAGCAGCGCCGCGTCGATGATCTGCTGGTTCCGCAGCAGCGCCCCGTACCACTTGGTCGAGAACCCGCCCCACACGGTCACGAGCCGGGACTCGTTGAAGGAGAACACCACCAGCGAGATGATCGGCACGTAGAGGAACGCGAACCCGAGCACCAGGGACAGCATGCGGAACCACGGGCGCCCGCCGCTCATCGCCGGCCCCCGGCGGAGGACTCGGCATCCTGGGCGCGCTGGAAGAACATGATCGGGATCACGAGGAACAGCAGCAGCGCGATCGCCACGGCGCTCGCCACCGGCCAGTCGCGATTGTTGAAGAACTCGGTCCAGAGCACCTTGCCGATCATCAGCATGCCCGGGTCGCCGAGCAGCGCCGGGATCACGAACTCGCCGACGGCCGGGATGAACACCAGCAGGCAGCCCGCGACGATGCCCGGGAGCGACAGCGGCAGCGTGACCTTGAGGAACGCCTCCCAGGGCCGCGAGCCGAGGTCCGCCGCCGCCTCGAGGAGCGTGAGGTCCAGCTTCTCGAGGTTGGCGTAAAGCGGCAGGATCATGAACGGCAGGTACGAGTAGACGATGCCGACGTACACGGCGAAGTCCGTCTGCAGCATCTGGATGGGCTGGTCGATCACGCCGAGCGCGATGAGCGCGTTGTTGATCAGGCCGTTGTTCTTCAGGAGCCCGATCCACGCGTATACGCGCAGCAGGAAGGAGGTCCAGAACGGCAGGATCACCAGCAGCAGCAGGATGTTGCGGGTCGAGGGGCTGGTCCGGGCGATGGCGTAGGCCATCGGGTAGCCGATCAGCAGGCAGATCAGCGTCGCGACGGCGGCGACGAAGATCGAGTTGAGGTAGGCCTTCCAGTACAGGTTGTCCTCGACCAGGAAGGCGAAGTTCGCGAAGTTGAGCTTGATGTGCAGGGCCTTCTCGCCGACCCACTCGATGAGCGGCTGGTACGGCGGCATCGCGATCTGTGCGTCCGAGAAGGCGATCTTGAGCACGATCACGAACGGGATCAGGAAGAAGAGCGCCAGCCAGAACTGCGGCACGGCCGCGACGAGCGCGCGGCCGCTCAGCCCGAGCCGCTTCAGGCCGGGCAGCTTCACTTGGTCACCACCACCGGGCTCGAGGGCGCCCAGTGCAGGTACACCTGCTCGTCCCAGGTGATGCGCTCGTCGGCGTGGCGGTAGACGTTCGGCTGGGTGACGCGCACGACCTTGCCCGACGGCAACAGCAGCAGGTAGATCGACATGTCCCCCATGTAGGCGATGTCGCGCACCTTGGCGGCCGTCCAGTTGTCTGCGCCCTCGGGCCGCACGCGCGAGATGAGCATCTTCTCGGGGCGGATCGCCGCCCAGACCGTCGCACCCGGCGCGGAACTCACGCCGTGGTCCACGAAGATCGGCATTTCGAGGTCGTCGGACTCGATGCGCACGAAGGACGGCTCGTCCTCCACCAGGCGGCCCTCGAACATGTTCACCGAGCCGATGAACTCCGACACGAAGCGGGAGTTCGGGTACTCGTAGATCTCGGTCGGCGTGCCCACCTGCACGATCTCGCCGTGGTTCATGAGGCCGATGCGGCTCGAGAGCGTCATCGCCTCCTCCTGGTCGTGCGTGACCACGATGAAGGTCACGCCGAGCGTCTCCTGGATGTTGATGAGCTCGAACTGCGTGTGCTCGCGCAGCTTCTTGTCGAGCGCAGCGAGCGGCTCGTCGAGCAGCAGCAGCTTGGGCTTCTTGACGAGCGCCCGGGCGAGCGCGACGCGCTGGCGCTGGCCGCCGGAGAGCTGGTGCGGCTTGCGCTTGGCGAACTGGCCGAGTTTGACCATCTCGAGCATGTCGGCGACTCGCTTGGCGATCTCGGCCTTCGCGATGCGGTCCTGCTTGAGACCGAAGGCGACGTTCTGCTCCACGGTCATGTGCGGGAACAGCGCGTAGGACTGGAACATCATGTTGACCGGCCGCTCGTACGGCGGGATCTCGGTCATGTCAACGCCGTCGATGAAGATGCGACCGGCGGTCGGACGCTCGAAGCCCGCCAGCATCCTGAGGAGCGTCGTCTTGCCGCAGCCGGACGCCCCGAGCAGGCAGAAGATCTCCTTCTTGTAGATCCCGAGGGAGACGTCGTCCACCGCGATGAAGTCGCCGAACTTCTTGGTGACGCGGTCGATGCGCACGTAGGGCTGGGCGTCGGCGTCTTTCCAGGGCTCGAAGGTGAGCTGCGGATCGCGGGCTGAGGTGGCCATGGGGCTCCGGGCGTTACGGCGGATCTAGGGGGGTTCGGGCAGCAAGCGGCAAGGTGCGCGTCAGCGGCCGGTGACGAACTTCGTCCACGAGCGGTTCAACAGGCGCGTGAACTCGGCGGACTTCGCGAGGTTCGGCTGCAGGCGCTCCTTCACCTCGGGCGTGGGGTAGATCCCCGCATCGTTGCGCAGGTCCTCGTTGACCTGGCCGAGGGCGGCCGTGTTGGCGGTCGCGTAGTTGACGAAATTGGAGTTCGCCGCCGCGACCTCGGGTCGCAGCAGGAAGTCGATGAAGGCGTGCGCGTTGCCGGGGTGCGCGGCGTCAGCCGGGATGGCCAGCGTGTCGAACCACATGAGCGCGCCCTCGCGCGGGATCACGTAGCGGATATCGATCTCCTTGCCCGCCTCGGCGGCCCGGTCGCGTGCCTGCAGCACGTCGCCGCTGTAGCCCACGGCGATGCACACCTCGCCGTTGGCGAGATCCTCGATGTACTGCGAGCTGTGGATGGTGCGGATGTAGGGTCGGACCTTGAGCAGGGCCTCCTCGGCGAGCTTCAGGTCGTCCTCGGACTGGCTGTTGGGGTCCTTGCCCAGCCAGAGCAGCACGGTACCCACCATGTCGGTCGGATCCTCGAGGAACGAGACGCCGCAGTCCTTGAATTTCGAGACCACGGCCGGGTCGAACACGAGGTTCCAGGAATCGGTGGGCGCGTCGGGCATGATCGCGGCGACCTTGGCCGCATCGAAGCCGATGCCGGTCGTGCCCCACATGTAGATGACGCCGTGCTCGTTGCCCGGGTCGTGGGCCGCGATGCTCGCCTGCAGCCCCGGATCGAGGTTGGCGAGGTTCGGCAACAGCGAGCGGTCGAGCTCGCGGAATACGCCGGCCTGGATCTGGCGCTCGAGGAAGTAGGCGCTCGGCACCACGACGTCGTAGCCGGAATTTCCCGTAAGCAGCTTGGTCTCGAGCACCTCGTTCGAGTCGAACACGTCGTAGCTCACCGTGATGCCGGTTTCCTTCTGGAAAGCCTCGATCACGGCCGGGTCGATGTAGTCGGACCAGTTGTAGACGTTGAGGACCTTGTCCTCGGCTCCTGCCCCGCCGCCCGTGGCCGAGTCCGCGGCCGGCTCGGCGGGCTTGCGCCCGCAGCCGGACAGGGCGAGGGACGCCAGCAGCATGGCCATGGCCGCCTGCATGACCGCCTGGATGGGTGCTCGCATCGGGACTCCCTGCGCCGGTCGGATTGGGGCCACCGCTGGGCGGCCGACGCTGGCGAGGTTATCGCAGCGTCCCTGCAATGTGTAGATCGGGAGGCTGCCCAATAAGAACGGGGCGGCCGGACTCGCGCCCGGCCGCCCCGAAGTCTGTCAGGCGATCCGCCTTACTGGCCCGTGGTGAACCGCGTCCAGGAGCGATTCACGAGGCGCGTGAAGTCGTCCGACGCGGCGAGGTCGGGGAACAGCTTGGCCTTGACCTCGGCCGGCGGATAGACGCCCGGGTCGTTGCGGACCGACTCGTCCACCATCGGCAGCGAGGCCGCGTTGCCGGTCGCGTAATTGACGAAATTCGAGTTCGCCGCGGCGACCTCGGGCTTCATCATGAAGTTGATGAAGGCGTGTGCGTTGTTCGGATGCGGAGCGTCGGCCGGGATCGCATACATGTCGAACCAGATGATCGTGCCTTCCTTCGGCACCGAGAAGGCGATCTCGACGCCCTGCCCGACTTCGGCGGCACGGTCGCGCGACTGCAGCACGTCGCCGCTCCAGCCCACCGCCAGGCAGATCTCGCCGTTGGCGAGCGCGTCGATGTAGTTCGAGCTGTGGATCATGCGCACGAAGGGACGGATCGCCATCAACACGTCCTCGGCGAGCTGCAGGTCGGCGGGATCCTGGCTGTTGGGATCCTTGCCCTTCCACGCCAGCACGACCTTGAGCATCTCGGTCGGCGCATCCAGCACCGACACGCCGCAGTCCTTGTACTTCGCGACCTGCGTCGGGTCGAGGATGATGTTCCAGCTGTCCACCGGC
>Ga0316630_10000403_pt1 | contig 13366 bp, 15 predicted proteins | sample OWC_May_M1_C1_D6_FD_207658 | JGI IMG/M metagenome (GOLD analysis project Ga0316630, IMG submission 207658) | Wetland soil microbial communities from Old Woman Creek delta, Ohio, United States - OWC_May_M1_C1_D6_A | ecosystem: Environmental > Terrestrial > Soil > Wetlands | place: USA: Ohio...
CAGCCACACCGAGTCGTCGACGTGGCAGCCCAGGTCGAAGATCAGGTCTTCGCGGACCAGGCCCATCAGGTCGTTGCGGACCATGCGGACGTAGTCGTCTGGGCTGTTTTCACCGATGTAGGTGTTGATGGCCGACAGGCCCTGCGCCACGGCGCCGGAGCGCTCGAGAGCGGCCTTGTCCACCATCAGGACGGTCTGGTTCGGCTGGAGCCATTTCTTGACTTCGAAGCCTGCGCCGCAGGCGGCCATGCCGCCGCCGACGATGAGAATGTCCACTTCCTTTTCGACCACTTCGGGGTCCTTGACGGCCTTGAGTTCACCCTTGGGTTTGTTCGGCAATGCCATATCGTTTCCTCCTTAAAGAATATAATCGTAAGAGATCGGTGAATATTCGTGAGAACCGTACACCCTACTTCACGAGTTCCTTGGGCTTCGGCAGCTGCCGGCCTTCGGCCTCTTCCGTGGACAGGAGCTGGTTTTCCAGGTCCTTGCCCTTCAGGCTCTCGTAGGCATTGGCCGCCCCCTCGGGAGTGGTCCGGATGGGGAACTTGAACCGTTTGATGACGCCGTTGCGGAACTTGCAGGTCCACATGACATCCTCGGTGCCCAGCATCGGCATGACGCTGCTCCCCAACGGCACGAAGTCGGCATAGCCGCGCACCTCGATCGCCTGGGTGGGGCAGATCTTCACGCAGGAGAAGCACTCCCAGCACTGATCGGGCTCCTGGTTGTAGGCCTTCATCGCCGTGGGGTCCAGGACCATCAGGTCGTTGGGGCAAATGTACATGCATGCGGTCTTCTCGCCGCCCTTGCAGCCGTCGCACTTTTCTTGAATGACAAAACTTGGCATTGAGGTACCTCCTAAGTGGTTTCAGGGTGATTGAAAAGGTTGAATCGAGATACTACGGCGGAATGACTTGATTGAGTGATTCTGCACCTCCCTTCCTTCGTTGACGTTAAACCAGCAGGGCTGACAGCCAAGACGTTTCGGGTATGACAACACGCCGGCAGACTCCAGGACCGAACGCACGACGTATCATAAATACTAAATTTATCATTGATATCAGAGAGATAAATCATCAACAGGCGATGGACCATACCATCCCCCATATGCCTTGTCAAGGGTTTTTGAGCGCACAAAACGCACAAAAACCCCGAAATTTCCGGGGTTGAAAAGGTGGGCCACAGGTTGATGGCAAAACCCCGCTCGAACACAAAATGTGGACCAAGACCCCCGCCAGGGATCATGCGTCAGAAAAGGCGCAGCTGCGATCAATGATAAAATTCGGTCTTGAAATGGATAAAAAAAATTAAAATGACAAATTCGCAAAATTGCAGTAGCAGGAAAAATAAGTTTCACATTTTCCTCTCACGGTAGGAGACCATGCAAGGCAGCCTTGTTTCGATCGATCCGGGCACACCCTTTCGGTTCGATTGCAACCCCGGGGTCGCATGTTTTAACGAATGCTGCCGTGACCTGAACCAGTTTCTGACGCCCTACGACGTGCTGCGCCTGAAGCGGGGCCTGGGGATGTCGTCGCGGCAGTTTCTGGAACAATACACCCGGCGCCACACGGGACCCGGCTCGGGGCTGCCGGTCGTCACGCTGAAACCCGGGGACCCCGAGCGGCTGACCTGCCCCCTGGTCACCCCCGACGGCTGCCGGGTCTACCGCGACCGCCCCTCTTCCTGCCGCACCTATCCCCTGGTACGTGTCCTGCGCCGCTCACGGGAGACCGGCGATATGCTGGAAGAATACCGGCTGCTCCACGAGCCTCACTGCCGGGGGTTCGATGCCGTGCGACGGCAAACGGTTCATGCGTGGATGGAGGACCAGGAACTCCGGCACTACAATGCCGAAAACGACCGACTGCTGGAGCTGATCAGCCTCAAGGCGCGCCTCGGCTCGAAAGCGCTGCCGCCGTCGCTGGCCGAGCGGGTTTTCACGGCGCTGTACGATTTGGACCGTCTCCGCCTGCAGATACAGGACGGGGGCCTGGCGGGGATGTGCGTAGAGCTTATGGAAGACGCCCGACGGGATGAGGTTGCGTTGCTGCGCCTGGGCGTGGAGTGGGTCAAACGGTTGCTCGAGATAACGTTTGCCCGTTAGCGCGTGCTCAAATAATGCGGTGGAGGCGATTCATGGATCTTAATGGAAAAACGGCGCTCGTCCTCGGCGGCATCAAGGGCATCGGCAAAGCCGTCGCGCTGGCGCTCTGCCAGACCGGCGCCCGGCTCGCCCTGAATTACTTCGACTGGGAAGAGGAGTTGGAGAGCCTCCGAGGCGACCTGGCCGCAGCCGGCGGGGATTATCTCATCCTTAAAACGGACCTGCGGCAGGTTGGCGATGTCGATCCGATGCTGCGGGCCGTTATCAAGCGCTTCGGCCGGTTGGACATCCTTGTAAACAACATCGAGCGCGGCGGATGGCCGGTGGTTCACGGCGCCTACACCCGCGAGCAGTGGGACCTCGAAATGGAAACCACCCTGCGCGCCAAGCGCTGGGTGTTTGCCGCCGCCCTGCCGCACCTGAAAGCCGCAGGCGACGGGGCCGTGATCAACTTCTCCTCGATCGCCGGCCTGGTCGGCCGCGCGGGGCCCGCCGCGCCGGTGTTCAACGACGGCTACGCCGCCGCCAGCCGCGCGGTTTCGCTGCTGACCGAATCCTGGGCCCGGGAGGCCGCGCCCGAGGTTCGCGTGAACGAGATCATGCTCGGCTTCGTCGACACCCGCCACGGCCCCGAAACCCGCGGCTGGGGGCTTCTCAGCGAGGCCGAAAAAAAAGCCATATGCGACCACACCCTGCTCGGCCGCATCGGCCGCATCGAGGACGTGGTCCAGGCCGCGATGTTCCTCCTGCGCGACGCCCCCTTCATGACCGGCAGCGTGCTGCGGCTGGACGGCGGCTACGTGCTGGGCGGAGAGAAGATGCCGCCGATGCCGAGGGGGGTGCTGTAATACAGGAACCGTCGATCGCCGGTCTGCCCGTCATCGAGCCAGGACGTTTTGACTGCTCGCAGACGGGCGACGGGCCGGCCGGACAGACCTTTCAACGGGGCTTAAGCCTCTGGCTCTTGATGCCCCAGAGGAACAGCTTGATCCAATCAAACCCGAGCAGCATCAGCTGCGCGTCGTCTTTTTTGATTTGGCTCAGCATCTCTGGTTTGATCTTGAAGCGCTTGAGGAAGCTGCTGCCGAAGACGAACTCGCGAAAGCGGTCGACGTTGTAGGCGGCCATGAAGGTCATCCTGGCGCGCGACCCCGTCGGGCCCTCTGCCCCCCAGGGGTCGTTCCGGAACAGCCGCCGCAGCTTCGCCCATTCGATGGTCATGCGGTGGTAGGTCTCGGCCTCCTGGTCCTCCACCCACTCCGGGACCGTCCACTGTTTTTTCTCGTGCCGCCCCAGGCAGAAATCGGGCGGCCGAAAAAGGAAGACCGGCTCGTCCGTGTCGGTTTCGGCATCGTGCCGCAGCCCATGCTCCAGGGGAAAGGTGCGGCAGGTGTCGGGACGGTCGGGGTAGACGCTGCAGCCCTCGGGCGTGAGAAACGCGCAGGTCTTTTCGTCGTTTTCCGCCATGCGCAGCAGGACCTCCGGGAAATGGCTCCCGGGGCGCAGCACCGCGTCCACGTGGCGGTCCAGGAATTCATCCGACGTGAGACCCAGCCGGGCCCTGAGACGGAGCACGTCATACGGGTAGAGGTACAGGTTCAGGTTGCGGCAGCAGCGGTTGAAGCAGCCGATGCCCGGGTGGCAGCGTAACCGGAAGGTCTCGCCCTCCCGGATGCGGATGCCCGGCAGCCGGTCGAGGTCTGCGGCATCCAGCTGTTTCACGAAAGCCCCCCGTCGTCCAGCAGCATTTCGGCGATGGTCATCCGTATTTTCCGCCGCAGCCTCAGGACCCGGCGGCACTCCGCCTCGAGCCGCGCCAGTTCGGTGTAAAGCGGCGTGCGGTCGAGGAGGGGCCCGTCCGGCCGGCCGCAGCGCCGGTGGAACTCTTCGCACCCCGGGCTCTGCTGCGCCGGGCGGCCCGGGGGGCGCAGCGTGTGCGGGATCCCGTGCAGACGGCAGATCATCGGGCGGTGGGCGTAGAGCACGCAGCGCCCCTCGGCGTTGAGGGGGCACATGGGCCGGAGGTCCGCGGCCACCAGAGCCGTGGGTTCGCTCCGGGCGGCCATAGCGGCGGCATTGGCCTGGATGCCCTCCCTCCCGTCGGCCGGCAGCCCGCTAAAGCCGTCGCGCAGGTACAGATACTCCAGCAAGGTGTGGTGGTGAAAGCGCGTCCGGCAGCAGCTGGTCGAACAGCCCGAGCAGACGAAGCCGTGGGCGGCGGCCGCCCGCTCGTACGCGGCGTCCATATCGTGCAGAACGCACTGCAGGCGTTCCAGCAGCGGTGCCGGCAGCCGGGGGTCCATCAGTTGACCTTCTGGGTGAAGGGCGAGGGGAAAAACAGGTTGGCGTAGAGATTCATGGCGTAGCGGTCGGTCATGCTGGCAATGAAGTCGCACACCAACCGCTCCCGCGGCGCCCCTTCGTGGTTGCCGCCGCCCATCTGCAGGTCGGCCAGCCCCTGGCGGAGCATCTCCTCGTTTTCCAGAAAGTAGGCGAAGAGTTCGGAGAGAATTTTCTTCGACTTTTCGAAATCCTGCTGGACGCGGGGCGACCGGTAGACGTATTCGTACATGAAGTGCCGCAGTTCGAGCATAGCGGCGCGGACATCCTCGCTGGGCCTGAGCCGGAACACGCCGTCTTCAGCCTTGGAGGAAGAGATGAGGTCCTTGATCATGGTGGTGGCCCGCTCCGAGTGGGTCTTCCCCAGCAAGCGCCGGCAGGACGCCGGTACCTGCTCGTCCCGTATGACCCCGCTGCGCACGGCATCGTCCAGATCGTGGTTCAGGTAGGCCATGAAATCGGCGATCCGGACCACGCGGCCTTCGCACGTGCCGGCCAGCTCCTCCGGGTCGTCGGGCAGCACCTTTCCGTAGCCCTTGGAGTGCTTGAGGATGCCGTCGAGTACCTCGGACGTCAGGTTCAGGCCCAGACCCTCGTTCTCCAGAACTTCGACCACGCGGATGCTCTGCTCGCTGTGGGTGAAATCCGGGGAGTAGATCTCTTTCAGCACCGTCTCGCCGCTGTGGCCGAAGGGGGTGTGGCCGAGATCGTGCCCCAGGGCGATGGCCTCGGTGAGGTCTTCGTTCAGGTAGAGCGCCCGGGAAATCGCGCGCGCCATCTGCGACACCTCCAACGTGTGGGTCAGGCGCGTGCGGTAGTCGTCGATCATGGGCGCCAGAAACACCTGGGTCTTGTGTTTGAGGCGCCGGAAGGCGTTGCAATAGACGATCCGGTCCCGGTCGAGCTGAAAAGCGGTTCGCACCGCGCACGGTTTTTCCGCGACCCTCCGCCCCTTGGACCGGGAGCTGGGGCAGGCAAACGGCGACATGAACGACCGTTCGCGCTGTTCGAATTCCTCACGGATGGACATGGGCATCTTCGGTCCGCGCTCTCTGGGTGCTCTCCATAAACCGGGCTTTCTGAAGCGGCTTAAAATTGTAGGCGCACGGATTCAATTTGTAAAGCGCAATTTGCAGCGGGCCCTTCGAGCGGCCCCACACCGCAACAGCGCTCGTTTGCAGCCGTCTCGGCCGGGTCCGGCAAGAAGGGCATCACGACGGAACGCCGCCTCCCGGCGATCTCCATGCGCCCGGTGTTAAGCCCCGGTTGCCGGACCCGCGCAGATGCTGTAGAATGGGATCGATTATGACCGGCCATCACTTGATACTCGGCAAGCTCTCGGATGTCATCACGGGGGAAACCCTCGACGACACCCTGGACGAACGCTACCGCCAGAAAATCGCCCGGCTGCTGGTGGAGCGCGGGGGCTATCTACCGGGAGAGATCGAACCCCGGCGGGAGCTGCTCCTTCAGGCGGACGACCGCCGCGCCGTCATCAAGGTGGACTTTGTGGTGCGGATTGCGGGCAAGGCCGCGATGGTGATCCGATTCGGCCCCGGCTCCATCGTTTCCCGCGAGCGGCCGACATTGGCCGTGGCACGGCTGATCGAGGCCTACCAGGTGCCGGTCGCCGTGGTCACCAACGGCGAGGATGCCGAAATCCTGGACGGCGGCTCGGGGAAAATCGTCGCCCGCGGCCTGGGAGCCATACCGCCCAGGACGGAGCTGGTGGAAAAGGTTCGAGGCTATCCGTTCCCGGCGGTCCCCCGCGCCAGAGCGCTGATGGAATCGCGGGTCGCCTACTGTTACGAGGTCGACGGCGCCTGCCCGTGCGACGACACGATATGCCGGCTATGAACCGGCAAAGAGACCGCATGAATGACGACCGCTGCATGAACGCGGCGCTGAAGGAGGCCCGCAAGGCTTTTGCGCGAGGGGATTTCCCCGTGGGATGCGTCATGGTGCACGAGGGCCGGATTGTCGCGCGGGGCTCGCGCAAGGGAACCTGCGGCGACGGGCGCAACGAGCTGGACCATGCCGAGATGGTGGCGCTGCGGCGGCTGGCCGCGCACGCGCAGCCGTTGGACCCCTCGGCCGTCACCGCTTTCAGCACCATGGAGCCCTGCCTCATGTGCTTCAGCGCCATGATGCTGCACGGCATCGGCGAGATCGTTTACGGCTATGAGGACGCCATGGGCGGAGGCACCGCCAGCGACCGTTCGCGGATGAGCCCGCTCTACCGCGACAGTCGCATCCGCGTGCGCGGCGGCGTTCGCCGCGGGGAGAGCCTCGCGCTGTTCAAGGCTTTTTTTTCCGACCCCCGCCACTCCTATTGGCGCGGCAGCCGCCTCGCGGAATACACCCTGAATCAGTAGCCGGGAGCGCCGCCGCGGGTGCGGAAAAAACCGGTGGATGCATTTTTTTCTTGCATTCCTTGATGTTGTAGATTATTCATAGCGGTCAAAATTTATCGGTCCCATGCAATGGGCTTTGCAAGCCAAGCAAATACATGGGGTTATGGAAATCAGAGGACCGCTCGGCCCTTTGGGTGACCTTTTAAGAGGGGAGGTGTCGGCATAGCACTCACGACGCGACCGATGCGGCCAACCCGCTCGGCAGACCGAACGAACATCAACCAGGACATCCGGGCCCGACAGGTCCGGGCCATCGACCCTGAAGGCAATCAGCTGGGAGTTATCCCCACGGAGCAGGCCTTGGCCGCTGCCGCAGAATTCGGTCTTGATCTGGTGGAGGTTTCGCCGAACGCGGACCCGCCAGTATGCAAGATCATGGACTACGGCCGGTACCGATACGAGCAGACCAAGAAGAAGCATGAGGCCAAAAAGAAACAGGCGTCTTTCAAGCTCAAGGAAATAAAGGTCCGACCCAAGACCGGCCAGCATGACCTGGGAGTGAAGATCGGCCGCATCCGGGAGTTCATCACCAAAAAAGACAAGGTCAAAGTGACCGTGATGTTCCGCGGCCGGGAAATCGCCCTCTCCCACATGGGAATGGAGCTGCTTCAAAAAATAGCAGCCGAAGTGCAGGACATCACGGTGGTCGAACAGACGCCCAAATTCGACAACCGCACACTTTTCCTGGTGTTGGCCCCGAAATGACGGCAAGCACCTCTGCCGAACGCCGGGATGGGGGGACGATGTAAGCCGTTCGCCTGCCGCACAATGGAAGGTTTCATCCGGGTGGCGTGGGCCGGTGGTGGTAGTGCTCACGCCATCTGTTTTGGATTTTATGGATAAGCTCAAGTAAGATACACTCGCAAGGAGAAGCGGACATGCCCAAGATCAAAACCAACCGTTCGGCTGCCAAACGGTTCAAAAAGACCGGCACCGGCAAGATCGTCTATCACAAGGCCTTCGGCAGTCACATTTTGACCACGAAGTCGCGCAAGCGCAAACGCTCGCTGCGCAAGAGCCCGATCGTGCACCAGAGCAACATGCGGACCCTTAAGCTGCTGCTGCCCAACGGGTGAAGATTTCGTCGCTTTCGTCTATGAATTTCCCGAAATTTTTATAGAGGTGAAACGCCATGCGTGTCAAACGTGGATTCAAAGCCAGACATCGACGCCAAAAAGTACTCAAGCTCGCCAGGGGGTTCCGCGGCGGCCGCAGCAAACTCTTCCGAACGGCCGCCGGAACACTTGACCGCGCCCTTCGCTATGCCTACCGGGACCGCAAGGCCCGCAAACGCGATCTGCGCGCGCTCTGGATCACCCGCATTAACGCCGCCGTGCGCATGAACGACCTGTCGTACAACAAGTTCATCCACGGGCTAAAACAGGCCAACGTGGAACTGGACCGCAAGGTCCTGGCCGAGTTGGCGGTTTCGGATCCAACGGGGTTCGCCCACATCGTCAAACTGGCCTCTCGGCCGGCCTAAGCCCGGGGACCTGCCGCCGCAGCCTTCGATCCGGTCTGGGAAGACGACGGGGAGGCGGCCTCCTTACGGTGGGGGATTGTGGAACTGAATCTGGATCAGATTGAGGCGGCTGCGCGCGCCGAGCTGAAGGCGGCCGGATCGGACCCTGAGGCTGTCCAGGCGCTGAGCGTCAAGTACCTCGGCCGCAAGGGGATTCTCACCCAGTTTCTGCGGTCCATTGCCGGCCTGCCGCCCGAGCAGCGCCCGGCCGCCGGCCAAAGAGCCAACGAGATCAAACAGGGTCTCTCCGCGGCGATTGCCGTCGCCCTGCAGGCCATCGAGCAGGTTTCATCGTCCCCAGGCGACCGCATCGACGTCTCCCTGCCGGGGCGGATGGAGGCCTGGGGGTCCCTGCACCCCATCACCCGGGTCAGCGGGGAGATCTGCGACATCTTGGCCAAGATGGGCTTCGACATCGTGGAGGGGCCCGAGGTCGAAAAGGACTACTACAACTTCGAAGCCCTGAACATCCCCAAAAACCACCCGGCGCGAGACATGCAGGACACGTTTTTCGTGTCGGCGGACGTCGTGCTGCGCACGCACACCTCACCGCTCCAGATCCGGACGATGGAACGCCAGCCGCCGCCCGTACGGGTGATTGCGCCGGGCAAGGTCTTCCGCTGCGATTCGGACCAGACGCACACTCCCATGTTCCACCAGGTCGAGGGCCTGCTGGTGGACGAAGACGTCTCCTTCGGCGACCTGAAGGGTACCCTCACCGCCTTCGTGCACCAGATGTTCGACGAACAGACCCGCCTGCGCTTCCGGCCCAGCTTCTTTCCGTTCACCGAACCGAGCGCCGAGGTGGACATCCTGTGCGTCATCTGCCGGGGCAAGGGCTGCCGGGTCTGCAAGCAGACCGGTTGGCTGGAAATCCTCGGCTCGGGCATGGTCCACCCGGCCGTCTTCGAAAATGTGGGCTACGACCCCCGGCGGTACACCGGCTTTGCCTTCGGCATGGGTGTCGAGCGGGTTGCCATGTTGAAATACGGAATCGACGATCTGCGGAAGTTTTTCGAAAACGACTTGCGCTTCCTGAGCCAATTCTGATGAAATCGGGTGTTTGGGTATTCAGGTATTTTATGGTTCAGCAAAAGAGAACCCCCTGAAGACCCGGGAGCGCGTCGGCTTCCCCCAAACGCCTAAACGGCCGAAAACCGAACACCCGAATACCTGAACTATTAGAAACCCGATTCGCCATGAAAGTAAGTTTAAGCTGGTTGGCCGAGTACACCCCGATCAAACTGAGCGCCCCTGACCTGGCCGAGGCCCTCACCCTGGTGGGGCTCGCGGTCGATGCGGCGGATGACCGTTTTCGTTTCCTCGACACGGTGCGGGTCGGGCGCATCCTCAGCGTGGATCCGCACCCCGCCGCCGAGAAGCTCACGGTCTGCCGGGTCGACACCGGCGAGCGCATCCTTTCAATTGTCTGCGGCGCGCCCAACGTCAAGGCGGGCGCGCTGGCGGCGGTGGCCCTGCCGGGCACGGTGATGCCGGACGGGGCCGTCTTGGAGGCGGGCGTCATCCGCGGCCGGCCATCCGAAGCGATGCTGTGCAGCGCCTCGGAGCTCGCCCTCGGCACGCAAGCCGACGGCATCCTGATCCTGGAAGGCCCCCTGACGGTCGGCGCCCCGCTCAACCGGGCGCTCGGCCTCTCGGACCCCGTGCTGGACATCGATCTGACCCCGAACCGGGCCGACTGCCTGAGCATCCTCGGGGTGGCGCGGGAAGTGGCGGCTATACAGCGCACGCGCCTGAAATACCCCCGGGTCAACGTTGCGGACGCCGACGACCGCGTCACCCGCCTGGCATCGGTGCGCATCGAGGCTCCCGATCACTGCCGGCGCTACGCCGCCCGGGTGCTGGAGGCGGTCGTCGTGAAACCCTCGCCCTTCTGGCTGCAGGACCGCCTGCTTTCGGTGGGCCTGCGGCCCATCAACAACATCGTGGACGTCACCAATTTCGTGATGATGGAGTGCGGCCAGCCGCTGCATGCCTTCGACCTCGACCGCCTGGCCGAAAACCGCATCGTCGTGCGCACGGCCGGGCCGGGAGAGAAGTTCGTCACCCTGGATCAGAAAGAGCGCGTGCTCGACTCCGAAATGCTCATGATCTGCGACGGTGTTAAGCCCGTAGCGGTCGCCGGTGTCATGGGCGGCCTCAACTCGGAAATCGGCCGCCAGACCACACGTGTTCTGATCGAAAGCGCCTGCTTCGACCCGGTGAGCGTCCGCAAAACTTCCAAGAAGCTCGGCCTGGGCACGGACGCCTCGCGACGATTCGAAAGAGGGGTCGACCCGGCGGGGACCGTCCACGCCGCCACCCGCGCCGCCCAGCTGATGGCGCAAGTGAGCGGCGGTAAAATCGCCGGGGGCGTGATCGACGCCCATCCGCGTCCCTGGGCACCCAATCCGATCCGGCTCAGCGTCAGCCGGACCGCCCGGCTGTTGGGGGTCAAGGTCGATAAGAAAACAATCTCCCGGCTGCTGTCGGCCATCGATTTCAAGGTCGACGGCACCCCCGCCCGCGACGAACTCGAAATAACGCCCCCCTCCTTCCGCGTGGACGTCGCCCGGCCCGAGGACCTGATGGAGGAGGTGGCGCGGCGGTCCGGTTTCGACACCATCCCGGTCACCTTTCCCGCCATGCCGGCCGGTCAGCGGCCGCCGGCTCGCCGGCTCGAGCTGCGCCGGCGGGCCAAGGCCATTTTAAACGGCCTCGGATTTTCGGAGGTGATCACCTACAGCTTCATTCACCCGATGTCCTGCGACCGGCTGCAGCTGGCTGCGGACGACCCACGGCGGGCGACGGTGGCCGTGCTGAACCCGCTGGCCGAAGACCAGGCCGTGATGCGCTCCTCGCTCATCCCGGGGCTGCTCGAAACCATGCGCTTCAACCTGGCTCAGCAGACCAAACGTCTCAAGATCTTCGAAATCGGCAAGGTCTTTCTGCAGACCCCCGGGGCCGAGCTGCCGGAGGAGCCGGAAATCATCGCCGGGCTGTGGACCGGTTCCCGGCAGGCGCTCTCCTGGCACGGCCGGGAGACCCCGTGCGACTTTTACGATCTCAAAGGGGCGGTTGAAAGCCTGCTCGACGCCCTCGCCTTGGAGGGTGTCCGCTTCGTGCGCATGCCGGATGCCGACAGCCGCTACACCCGGCCGGGCCATTCGGCCCGTCTGCTGGCGGCCGGCCGCGAGGTGGGCCGCATCGGCGAGATTCACGCGCGCGTGCGCGCCGCCTACGACCTCAAGCAGACCGGCTTTGTGTTCGAACTGGACACGGGGGCGCTCGAGGCGCTGCTGTCGGAAACCCGCTACCGCATGCGCATTCCGAAATTCCCGGCCGTCACCCGGGACATCACCCTCATCCTGGATCAGGCCGTCGAGGCCCAGCAAGTGCTCGATGCTGTCGGAGCCATGCGCCTCGCGTTGATGGAGAACGTCCAGCTGTTCGACGTGTTTGCGGGTGCGCCGATCCCGGCCGGCAAGCGCAGCCTGTCGTTCCGGTTCACCTATCGCTCGCCGGAAAAAACCCTGGAGGACGCCGAGGTCAACCGCCTGCACCAGCACCTCATAGACCGGCTGTTGACCGAATTTCAGGCGGCGCTGCCCCGCTGAACATCGCAGCGGCGGGCCGCCGTGGAAAAGGATTGGGGTGACGGCAGATGAAAACACCTATCCCCGCAACTGCACCGGCCATCCCCGACAAGCTGTACTTTAAAATCGGGGAGGTCAGCCGCATCGCGGAGCTGCCGACCCACGTGCTGCGCTTCTGGGAGTCGGAGTTCCCGAAGATCGCACCCAAGCGGACCGCCTCGGGTCAGCGCCTTTACACGCGCAAGGAGGTCGAACGGGTACTGGCGATCAAGGATCTCCTCTACCGGCGCCGGTTCACGATTGAGGGCGCTCGCCAGCACCTGAAGGCCGGCGACAAAGACGAGACGGCCGACCCCCGCAAGTTGATGGAGGAGGTGCGCTCCGAGCTGGCGCAGCTGCGCCGCCTCCTGGACTGACCCGCTGCGGGCATGGCCGGCGGCAGCAATGGCGAGAAATCACCGAGATTGCTGGTGAAATGTATTGACAAGGCGTTGCCGTTGTCGTAGATAGTGAATCCGGGATGAGCGGGCATAGCTCAGCTGGTAGAGTACAAGCTTCCCAAGCTTGGTGTCGCGAGTTCGAATCTCGTTGCCCGCTCCATCCATGTTTTTCCGTTTTGCTCGGTAGGTTTGGGTAGGGCGTTATGTGACGTGGAATGCACGCAACCATGATGATCCAATGAGCGGATAACCCCTTCGGATCCACCGCGGAAGTTCTACCTGGACGTGAGGAAACGGGCCTAAAGCCCGTTTTTTATTTGTCAGCAAGGGCGGGAGGCTCGTCCGTGGGCAAGGCCAAGCGACCCGATAAGGGCCGGCGCGATCATGCGACGCCGCTGCCGGCCGCACCGGTTACCGAAACGTGGGTTGTGAACCAGGCGCGGCCGCTGGCCGAGTCGCTGTGCGACGCGCAGGGGCTGGAGCTCGTGCACATCGAGTACCTGCGCGAGCGCGGCGGGCGCGTCATGCGCCTGACCATCGACAAGCCGGGCGGCGTGACGCTGGAGGACTGCGCGGCCGTCAGCCGCGAACTGGGGGACATCCTCGACGTGCACCTGCCCGACATCGGGCGGTATCACCTGGAGGTCTCCTCCCCGGGGCCGCGGCGGCGGATTTCACGGGAGGCGGATTTCGAGCGCTTCCGCGGGCACCGGGCGAAAATCAGGACCCTGAACCCGATCAACGGACAGAAGAACTTCAGCGGCGTCCTGGAAGGTCTGTCCGCAGGCACCGTAACGCTGAACACGGGCCAGGCGACGGTCGCCATCGCGATCGACGCCATTTCGAAAGCGTATCTGACAGACGCGTGACCTCCCGCCCCCGGCGGGGGGAGGCGGGCCTGTCGCACTCTGCAACCAGATGGAGAAAACCCATGTTGATTTCGG
>Ga0316630_10000404_pt1 | contig 13361 bp, 8 predicted proteins | sample OWC_May_M1_C1_D6_FD_207658 | JGI IMG/M metagenome (GOLD analysis project Ga0316630, IMG submission 207658) | Wetland soil microbial communities from Old Woman Creek delta, Ohio, United States - OWC_May_M1_C1_D6_A | ecosystem: Environmental > Terrestrial > Soil > Wetlands | place: USA: Ohio...
CGACGTGGGCTTTGCTGTCCCACGTGGCGCCGGTCTTGCTGGGCAGGGAGCTGCCGAAGGCGATGTGGATGCCCGGGAATTTCTCGTCCTGGAGCAGGTTGTAAATGAGTCTGGTCAGGCCGGTGTTGGTCCCGATGGCGAACTCGCCGACCCGGCTGCTGTTCTCATCCGTCTCAAAGACGTACTCTTCATATTCCTGATGGAGCCGCTCATCCTTGCATTGTAGGGTCTCTCGTATGGCCCGACCGTTCTTGACCTCTACACGGATGGGCGTGTCTTGAAGTGAACCGTACCGTTCTGTAAAGAAATCGCCGAGACAGCCGTCGATCACGACCGTGCCGTTGAGATCGGCGGGGCAGGTGAAGACCTCGCCGTCGGGCAGGTTCGTCCAGTGCTTTGGCCTGATGTCGCCGTCGCTGACCGTCCATCGCAGCTCCGGGCTGAACCGGCCTGTGAAGTCGCACCCCTTGTCCGTCGCTACCCTGATCTGGCTCGCATTGCGGACCTTCTCATAGACCAGCTTGCTGATTCGCTGGATCTCCTTGTAGTCGCTGCACATGCCGTCCTTCATGATCTCCGGCGTAATCCCGATCATGTGAGCGTGCCGGAGCTTCGGGTTGGCGTCGACAGTCTCGAGCATCGGCTTGCGGAAGGTTTGCAGCTCGCCCTTGGCGCCCTGGCCGGCGTAGATGCTCACGTCGGCATTCTTCAGGGCGTCGGCAATCACCTGCGGGAAGGGGATCGGTCGCTGGCCGAAATCCTCCATGACGAAGAACCGGGCCGGCTTGCCCGCGATCTGCTCCGCCGCCGTCCTCAGAGCCGAGCCGATTTCCTGCGTCTCCTGGTCTGTGATGACAACGATGGTCTCTCCCTTCTGGACTCTCAGGCAGTTCTCGATGGCCTGCTTGACGCCTTCCTTGATCGTTCCCATGTCATTTCCTCCTTCTTGTCACTGCGATGTCTTCTCTGACGACGCCACCCATTTTATGCGTACATCGTGCACGCCGCAATCGGTAACGCAGAGTAGAGAACCGTCTGAATTGCGCGGAACGATGCTGGAGATACGAGGGCTCATCGAGTACACTGCATCCTCGTGGTCAACCTCGTTCCGGGCCTACGGGAGAATCTATGAAACGTGTGCAAGTGCATATCATGAGAACAGTTCTGTTGCCGGCGATGATCATCGTGAGCTTTTGGACTTCCACCTTGTCTAGCGCGACGCTGTACGTCTCGAACCTGGGTGACGATTCTGACGGCCGCAGTTGGGGGAGGGCGTTTCGCACGATTCAGAAAGCGCTGGACGCCGTGCCCGACGACAAGGGCGGCCACAGGATTATTGTCCGGCCGGACACCTATGTGGAGGCGAATCTGGCGCCCGCCCACAAGGGTGTGTCTGGGGCATACAACTTCTTGATCGGTGACTTCGACGGGGCCCTCGGCTCCGGCGCCACAGGCTGGGTCATGATCGATTCCGGAGACCCTGAGAAAGGACTCAAGAGCTGGGACTGGTGGGGACCCATTCGTGCCTCGGACAAGCACTGGCCGCATGGAAATAACCAGGAAACCTTCTCCAGCATCATCTGGGATCGGTGGACCCTGCGCCATCTCTATACGGCCGGCGGAGACGGCGGCTTCTTCTGGGACCTCACCAACAAGAGCGGCGAACAGTTCACCGTCGTCGTCGAAGACTGCGTCGGCACGGGCCGGGCTTTCGGTGGCGGCGTGGCCTACCCGACGGTACGAGAGAATGAGCCGAGTGTGTTTCGCCGCTGCTACTTTCTCGCCCTCGATTGGGTGGGTGACACTGCGGCTGTCCTGGTGGGGGGGTGGGAGAAGGTGATGCCCGAGCATCCTCACGTCGTGTTCGAAGACTGTACCCTCGTGCACACTGACAACGCCGTGGCCATTTCCTACGCCAGCCATTGCGCGCGGGCCCGATTCGTCAACTGTCGCATGATTGTGCTGAACTTCACACAGCCGGAGATGGGCGGCAAGTCTACAGGCATCATCTGTACGCAAGGCCATGCGCCCACCGGGCGGCTCCACGTCGATCTGGAGGACTGCACTCTGGCCGGGTACAGCGTTTTCACAACGGGCGAGGACCGGAAAGCCGTCACATATACGGCCAAGGGGGGAACGAAGGCTTACGTGCAATTCAAGCAGGACGTGCCCGAGGGTTTTCAGCGGCTGGGACTCTGGCCCGCAGACTTGTTCTCGCAGATTGCTCCGCCCCGATTGCCATCAGGTGCACAGCGGCCCAGGCTGACAAAGTTGCCACTTGCCTTGCCCAAGGCCATGGAGAACACGCCGGTTGTGTTCAATGGCCGGCCTCTGCACGTGCTCAACTATCGTGACGACACGAAGAATCAGACCGACGACTACGCCAAAAGCATGTACCTGTATGTCGTCGACCTGGCCACAGGCAACGAGATATGCCGGTTCGGCGAAGGCCACTCCTTTGCCAATGCATTTGCAGACGGATCGCGACTCCACGTCTTTGCCAGCGAAGGGACCAACCGCGACTGGTTCCAGAGCCTCTACCACTTCTCCAGCCGTGACCTCAAGACCTGGACGCGCGAGCCAGCGATTGCGAAGGAGGGCGACGAGCACCTTTTCAATGCGTCCGTCTGCCGCGACGAGAAGGGCTTTTTGATGGCGTACGAATCCAACAAGCCCGTGCAGTTCTGTTTTAAGTTCGCTCGCTCCACGGACCTGTCGAAGTGGGAGAAGGTGCCGGGTTTGACCTTCACCGGCGTCAACCACGAATACAGCGCGTGCCCGGTAATCCGGTATTTCTCGCCATATTACTACGTCATCTACCTGCACTCGCCCATCCCCGGCCACAATGGATACGTGTCCTTCCTGGCCCGCTCGAAGGACCTGACCGCCTGGGAACTCAGCCCATTCAGCCCGATCCTCGAAGCCGGTCCCGGCGAAGGGATCAACAATTCAGACGTGGATTTGTTCGAATGGGAAGACAAGACCTACATCACGTACGCGACGGGCGACCAGGCCACGTGGGGCGCGGTTCGCGTGGCCCTCTATGACGGCCCCATGCAGGAGTTCTTCACGAGCCACTTCCCAGCCGGCATGCCGACGGTGAAAGCCAGTGCGCGAAGCGAATGAACGCGTGGGCAACGTTTCGAGTAGTTGAGTTCTGGGTGGCATCGTCAAGCGCAGCTCGGCGATGGTCCGCCCATTCGCCATCGCCAAGGCCTTCGGCCTTGACGCTGCCACCCGGGACTCAGCGCCTCGGGATGCTGCCGACACGTATGACAACAGACGCTATATTCTCTCGCCCTTTTCGCGGGCCTCGTTGATTTGTTTGCGGCTGCGGTGCTGATAGTCTCGCAGCGGCTCGATGCCGTGCTCTTTCAGGATGTCACGAGCGAGGACGCCGGGGGCGATGGATCGGAACAGCCACCAGGGAGCGAGGTCATCTGGGCGAAAGTTGCGCTCCACTTCAATCTGGTCGTTGTGCTCCTCCAACATTCGCTTGACCTTGTCCGTGTGGAAATCGTGGTGCACGAACGTGCGGTCGAGATCCAGCGTGGCGATAAATTGCTGCGTCCGGGGCTTCTCCACCCGCTCCATCGTCTTGCCGGTCATGTCGATGATGTTGCCGGCCCCTACGGGCACGATGTAGAAGTGGTGGAGGATGGCATAGGCGTTCAGGGGGGAACCGCCACCGTAGGCGCTGGGCCACAAGACGATGTCGGCGTTCAGCTCGTCGCACCGCAGCCAGAGCTCGGGGAAGTTCAGGTCGAAACAGGTCAGGATGCCGATCCTGCCGAAGTCGGTGTCGAACACCTTCACACCCTCGGTGCTGCAGTTTACGCCCTCGCCCCAGAAGACGAACACCTTACGATAGTACCCCGCGACTTTTCCCTTGCGGTCGATCAGGACCGCCGTGTTGTACTGGTTGTCACCGGCCTGCTCGCGGATGGGACAGACCGCGTACATGTTGTACTGCTTCGCCAACTGTGCTACCGCCTCCGTGGTGGGCCCCGGGATCGGTTCCGCCTGCGTGCCGCTGAATTCCTCGGGCAGGCACGCGATATCCACGCCGTTCTTGCCCGCCGTGTGAAGGTGGTCGAGGGCCAGCTTGAGCTTCTCATCATGCTTGCCATCAAAGCCGATACAGATGGCGGCCACCTTGACCTTTCTGCCTGGAAGCTTCGCCCGGTCGAGCTGCGGGACATCCGCTCCAGGGGACGTTGATGTGATTATCAGAGAAATAGCCAGAGCGTGAAGCACCGACTTTGCCGGCATTGTCGTACTCCTCATCGCAGATCCAATCGACGTAGTCTCATTTGACAACCGGCAGTCTACCGCGTACTATTGCCGGGCATGCCCATGTGACAAATTGTAAATCGTCAATCGTAAATGGTAAATCACAAATGGCAGAAGCCAAGAGGAGAGAACCGCAATGAGCGAAACCACGCACACCAACACGTCACGTCGCGAGTTCTTGATGAACACCGGCCGGGTGGCCGCCGCCTCGGCCCTCGCGGCGGGGTTTACCCCTCGCATGTACGCGGGGGAGAACAATACGATCCAGTTGGCCCTGGTCGGCTGCGGCGGTCGAGGGTCCGGCGCCGCCGGCGACGCCATGTCCGTCAAGGCGGGCCCGGTAAAGCTCGTGGCCATGGCCGATGTGTTCCAGGGTCGGCTCGCCAACAGCTACAAGGACCTCAAGGAGGGATTCGGCAACAAGGTGGACGTGCCGGATGACCGCAAGTTCATCGGCTTCGACGCCTACAGGAAGGCGATGGATTGCCTCAAGCCGGGCGACATCGCCATCTTCGCCACGCCGCCGGCCTTCCGCTGGGTCCACTTCACCTACGCCATCGAGAAGAACCTCAACGTCTTCATGGAAAAGCCAATCACCGTAGACGGCCCGACGAGCAAACGCATGTTCAAGCTGGCCGACGATGCCGACAAGAAGAACCTCAAGGTCGGCGTGGGGCTGATGTCCCGCCATCATCGGCCGCTCCAGGAACTGGCCAAGCACATTCAGGACGGCGAGATCGGCGACATCATCCTGCAGCGCGGCTATCGGATGCACGGCCCGCTCGGATCCTTCCGCTCGACGCCCGTACCGAAGGGTGAAAACGAGCTGCTCTACCAGATCAAGAACTTCCACAGCTTCATCTGGGCCAGCGGCGGCAACTACAGTGACTTCTACATCCACATCATCGATCATCTCGGCTGGATGAAGGGTTCCTGGCCGGTCAAGGTCCAAGCACTGGGCGGCCGTCACTATCGCCAGAGTCCCGAAGGCATCACCTACGTGGACCAGAACTTCGACACGTACGCGGTGGAATACACCTACGCCGACGGGAGCAAATTCAATTTCGACGGCCGTTGCATGGACGGCTGCGAGGGCTTCTACGCCAGCTACATCCACGGCAGCAAGGGCATAGCGGTGGCCTCGGGCGAGGGCGATTACGGCAGCAGCAGAAGGCCCACCGGAACGTACAGGAGCCAGAACCCCAGCCGAGAGACCAGGATCTGGGAGGCGAAGCTTCCTCCGGACCAGCAGAGCCCATATCAGAACGAGTGGAATGATCTGGTCGACGCGATTCGCGCCAACAAGCCCTACAACGAGGTGAAACGCGGGGTCGAGGCCAGCCTTGTGACGAGCATGGGTCGCATGGCCGCCCACACCGGGCAGGAAATCACCTTCGAGCAGATGCTCAACTGTGAGCACGAGATGGCCCCGGGCCTGGACAAATTGACGATGGACTCGCCGGCGCCGCTGGTGGCCGACGCCATAGGCAGGTATCCTGTTCCTCAGCCGGGCATTGTGAAGAATCGCGAATACTGACGATTGCGGATTTCGGATTGCGGATTGCGGATTGGCTGTCGAGACACGGATTCGCAATCCGCAATTCAAATTGCCACTGCTGTTACTCTGCATCGGGAATGTGCCTTATATCGTTGACAGGTTCGATATAGGGACGTTGCGATGCACACGGTGCTCATTATCCTGGAAATCGCTCTTCTGCTGGCCGTCGTGCTCGCCTATGGCAAGGACTGAACGGATTGACATGAGCTTCATCGTCAGGCGTGACGTCGCTTGCCTGAGGTGTGCAGGGAGTCTCAAACTACCGGCTCCGCACCTTTGAGCACTTCTGCCACATTGACAATCCCCACGCCGGGACCTTTGGGGACGGTGATCTTGCCGTCTTTGATCGCCAGGGGCGGGTCGAACCAACCGGCGTACTTCTCGGTGCCTTCCTTGTACTCCTCATACCGGCCGATGTCGGGGATGTAAGACGCGAAGTGCAGCATGTAGACGAATCCGAAACCCCCGGAGATGTGTACGGTCGTCGGCATGCCTGCCAGGGCGGCCATCCTCGCCACGCGGGTCGAACGAATGAGCCCGCCGTAGTATTGCAGGTCCGGCTGGACGATATCGACGCCGCGATTGGCGATCATCCAACGGAAGCCCCGCTGGCTGAATTCCTGCTCACCGCCACTGACGGGGATTGTCAGAGCGTCGGCAACGCGTTTCGTGTCCTCCAGATGATCGAAGGGACACGGCTCCTCGAAGTACACAGCGTGGATGTCTTCGAGCATTCGCCCGACCTTGATCGCCTGAGGCGGGTCGTAGGAGCTATTGGCGTCGGCATGAATGTCGATTCCGTCACCCAGCGTCTTGCGGGCCAGGGGAATGAGTTGTTCCGATCGTCCGGGCATGGCGTCGGCGTTCCTGCTCATTCGGCCGCCCACCCTGAACTTGACCGCTTTGGCGCCGGTCCTGGCCACGAGTTCCTGGAGGTACTGGACCTCCTGCTGGGCCGTCGTGTCGCGCCGACCGCTGGCGGCATAGAACGGGATCTCTGCGCGAACTGGCTCGCCGAGCAGTTGTCCGATGGATTTATCGCTCGCTCTGCCCAACATGTCCAGGATCGCGGCCTCCGCCCAGGCCACGGGACACCACAAGGCCAGACCCTGAAGCTTGTAATTACTTTGGTATCGGTACACCTCCCACAGGTGCGGTTCGAGCTCGCGAGCGTCTTTCCCGATGAAGTAGGGGGCGACCAGCTTGTTGAAGATCGGGTACAGGTACCCGGCTCTGGAATCTTGTACGGCAACACCCTCGGCACCATCTTTCGACCGGACGCGCGCGAAGTACTCGTTCCTTTTTCGCAGCAACTCGATCGACTGGATCACTATCGGCTGGTTCAGACCATCGAGTCGCAGGACCGGCTTCTCCGCCGCGGCATCCAGCTCCTCTACGGTCGCCCGCGGTCGTTCTGAGACAGTCGTCGGCTCTCTGCGACCCGCCTGGCAGCCTTGCAGGAGCGACAGCGAGGCCGTGCCGGCGGTCCACTGTAGCATGTTGCGGCGATTCATAGGCATCTCTATGTTCCTTACTCAAGATCGTTCTTATGCCGTTGAGGAACCGATTGTATTCGATACAATGTGATCCGGACAGTCTTGAACGGACCGATATCGACGAACCCGGTGGAATCCGGCAGACAGAGGTGGACATGGACCGAAGGGACTTCCTCAAAACGTCGGTGGTGGCAGGCGCCTATGCGATTCTCGCGGAGCCGGGCAGCGTTTTTGCTCAGGACCGGCAAGGGTGGTTTGACCGCCCGATGCGCTGGGCGCAGCTTGTCCTCGTCGAGAACGACCCGGGGCGGTTTGACCCGGACTTTTGGCTGGACTACTTCAAGCGGGTCCACGCCGATGGCGCGTGCCTCAGCGCCGGCGGTATCGTGGCCTACTACCCCACGCAGGTCCCGCTGCACCACCGAAGTGCGTGGCTCGGCGATTCCGATCCCTTCGGCTACCTCGTGAATGGTTGTCGCCGGATGGACATGGCGGTGATTGCCCGCACCGATCCTCATGCGGCATGGGACGACGCCCAGCAGGCCCATCCGGACTGGATTGCCGTCGATGTGGAAGGCAAACCGCGGCGGCACTGGGCGAATCCGGACCTGTGGGTGACGTGCGCCCTCGGGCCGTACAACTTCGAATTCATGACCCAGGTGCACGAAGAGATCATGAAGCTGTACGACGTCGATGGAATCTTCTCCAACCGTTGGGCCGGGCACGGGACGTGCTACTGCGAGCATTGCGTGAAGGGCTTCAAAGAGTTCAGCGGCCTGGACCTGCCCCGGACGGAGAATCGGCTCGACCCGACCTATCGTAAGTATGGGCAGTGGCGAACCGAGCGGCTGAGAGAGTTGTGGTTCCTGTGGGACCGGACGATCCGCCAGGGCAATCCGGCCTCGCGTTACATTCCGAACGGCTTCCCGGATAACGTCGTCACGGGTCAGCTTTCGGACATTTTCTTCACGGACCACCAGGGCCGAAGCGGCATGATCCCGCCCTGGTCGAACGGCAAACGGGCGAAGGAACTGCGCGCGACGATGGGTATGAAACCATTGGGCGGCATCTTCAGCGTCGGCCTGGAGGAGGCCTATCGTTGGAAGGATTCCGTGCAGAGCGAGGCAGAGACGCGAATCTGGGTGGCGGAAGGGATCGCGAACAACATGCGGCCGTGGTTCGCCAAGTTCTCGGGCGTTCTTTACGACCGTCGCTGGCTCAAGGTGGTGGAGGACATCTATCGCTGGCATCATCGGGCTGAGCCGTACTTGCGCAACACCGCATCGCTCGCCCGGGTGGGGATGGTGTACTCGGAGCAGACGCGACGTTGCTACGGCGGGCAGCGGTGGCAGGAGCGGAGCGGCGGTCACGAGTTGGGCATGTACCATGCCTTGATTGAGGCCCGCGTGCCGTTCGACATGGTCAACGACCGCCTGCTCGACGCGGAACACCTCAAGCCCTTCAAGCTGCTGGTCCTGCCTAATGTCGCTGCACTGTCGGATGCTCAGTGCGATCAACTGAGGCAGTTCGTGCAGCGGGGCGGCAGCCTTGTCGCCACCTTCGAGACCTCGCTCTACGACGAGCAGGGGGGCCGACGACAGGATTTCAGCCTGGCGGACCTGTTTGGCATCTCCCGCAAGGATGCCGTCGAAGGTCCGATGAGGAACTCGTACCTGACGCTCAAGGGCGATAGTCCAGTGCTCGCCGGGCTGGAGAACGCAGGCCGGATCATCAATGGCATCTGGCGACTGGAGGTCACGCCCAAGGCGGACTTCCCCTCACCCGTGACGTTGATCCCCAGCTACCCCGACCTGCCGATGGAGCACGTCTACCCTCGCGTGCCGGAAACCGACACTCGCGAGCTGTACCTGCGGGAGATCGGCGCCGGCCGAATTGCCTACTTCCCATGGGACATCGACCGCACATTCTGGGAGATCATGAACGCCGATCATGGCAGGCTCCTGGGCAACGTGATTCGCTGGGCGATGAACGAGGACCCGCCGGTGCAGGTGACCGGTCCGGGGATTCTCGATGTCACTATCTGGCGCCAGAAGCAGTCCATGACCGTCCATCTGGTCAACCTGACCAATCCCATGATGATGAAGGGCCCGTTCCGCGAACTCGTGCCCGTCGGGGGACAGAGACTTCGCATTCGAGTTCCCCAGGGCGCGAAGGTGAAGAAGGTCCGTTTGCTCGTGAGCGATAGGGCTCCACGCTACAAGGGCAGCAGGGGAGTTGTGTCACTCAGTGTTCCTTCGATTCTCGATCATGAAGTCGTGGCCATCAATCTGACCTGACTGGTCAGCGTCGGCGCAGGCGGGCGGTCGTCGCTTCCACGGCCTGTTTCAACTGGTCGGGTGTGAGCGGCTCGATTTGTCCGCCGAGACAGAGCACGTTGCATCGGCCGTTGTGGACCGGCTCGGACTCATACACCAGCACGTTGGAGGCGGACATGCCTCCATCCTGGCCCGGGATGTACACGTACTGCGAGCCGTTCGGGTCGGGACATTTAAGGACACGCGAATAGCCGCCGGACTCGATCAGTTCCTCCTGGGACTCCGGGAAGCGGTCGTTGCTGATCGCGTAGATCTGCAGGTTCTTGAAAATGGCCTGCAGGTTGCCCTGGCACGCGAGGTCAGTCGCCTTGTTGGTCGTGTTGACCATGACGTCGGCGTATTGTTGGCCCGCCTGGCCCATGGTCTTGATGACCCACCAGATGGCCATTCCGAGCAAGCCGAGGACAATCGCGATGGCCATGACATCGATAATCCTGCCGCCGTACTTATGCCGCCTGTTGCTCATGGCTTCGTCTCCCTCACGCCTGCGAAACAGCCCGTGGCGTCTGCGAGTCCGGTCTTGTCGAGCCTGGCTTTACCCACACTGACAAAGCCCTGCTTTCCTGAGTCATCAGTGATCACGGGGCGTCCTCCTTCATTCGTGACAGCGATCTCCTTCATCTCCAGTTCGATCCCCGTGGCAGAGACGGTTCCGACAAGGTAGTTCAGCCTGGGATCCTGCCCAAGGGCGGCGCCGTGGGCGACCTGAAGGATGTCATCCGCCCGCATGCTTTGAATCGTGTGAACTCCGCCGCACAGGTACAGGTCGGCTCCGTGCTTCTTGAGCGTTTGCCACAACGCAGATTCTGTTCCGCCCGCCAGCGTGTGGCCCGTCACGATCACGTGCTCGACGCCGGGGTTGTCGGTGAGCGTCTGTTCGAGCCACTGGAGTTGCTCGCCCGTGACCTGCGGAACGACACCCCCTTGGGCGCCGGTGCCTTTCTCGAAGACGTCCAGGGCCACGAACAGCACATTCTCATGGATGAACCAATACGCCGTGCCCTTCATGCGAAGCGGCCCGCTGAGTGGCATCGCCAGGTGCTTTTGGAACTGCCGCTTGAACAGACGCACGAGGTCCGCCTTCTCCGCCGGCCACGGGCTGCCCCCGATCTCATGGTCGCCGACCGCGGCGTAGAACGCCAGGCCGTGATCCTGCATCCGCTTGACCCAGGCTGGGTAGTAGACGGCCGCTTGTTTCTCGATGCTCTCCTTGTCCGGCCACTGGCCCGCGACGAGATCCCCCGGCACCAACACGAATTCCGGATTCTCGGCTTTGACGGCCTTGAGCACGTAATCCAGCGTCTCTTCCCAGCCGCTCTGCGGGTAGCTCAGGTCGGCGCCCGTGAAGCCAGGAATGCTGACGAATCGCCACGGCTGCACGGAAGCTACGCCGCCCTCGGGCACCTCGGCCTTGGCCACCCAGAGGATGGCATTGAGGACCATCTTGCGGAACGGCTCCATGTGCCAGTTCCTGTCGGTGTGCCCGCCGCAAAAGCCGAATCCCCGGCCGCCGTCGCTGCGCGTGTAGGCCCAGGCCAGGACCTTGTCCTGTGGGTCACGCGGCGGCAATCTTCCCGTCATGATCGGGACCACATTCGGATCGTTCGGCCGAAAGCCGATATCGAAATACCACTCGTCCTCGGCAACGTAGCCGCCGCAGCCCCGGCTGATCGGGTGGCCGTTCTGGACCGGCGTCACCTTCACCGTGTTGACGGGGTTCTGGGACAGGCCCACCTGGTAGCAGCCGCCCATCCACCGGCGCATGTCCTCCTGTAAGCCCTCGGGCGGGTCGATGGAGTAGTGGAGAAACGCGAGCCCTTTGCCCTTTTGGGCCAGCTCACGGGTCTTGGCGGCCCGGCCGGGCTCCTTGAGCGGGTGAAGGTCGCGACCATCGGCGAAGAATACAATCGCGTCGGCATCGTCCAGGGCGGCTGCATTTTTGGGCCAGCCGTCTGTGTGGACATCGATCTGGACGGGCCCGATATTCGTCGCGTGCAGCAGGCATTGCTTGACGAACTCCGCATCTCTCTCCCAGCCGTGAATATCCTCACCGTGGCTGGGTTTGCCCGCAAGGAACGCGATCTTCTTCGGTTTCGCGCCGCTCGCTGCCTCGGGCACGGCCGGCAAGTTCGCGCACCATGCTGTGGCCCGGCGGAAGAGCTCCGCAACCGGCGGATTGGCGATGGCCTGGGCGTCGTGGCCGAGCACGCTATGGAACACCCGGCCTTTGCCGTAATTCAGGACGAAGCCCATCGGGTAGTCTTTGCCGTCTACCTTGGACCTTGACTGAGCGATGATCTCGATGGGGGTGTTACCCGCCAGGCAGGTGTACAATTCATCGGTGGTCTTGAAAGGTTGCATCCCCTGAGTGATCGGATGATCCACGCCGGTTCTGACGACCTCGAAAGAGCCGTAGGGATCGTGCGGTCGCAGCTTCGGATCGTACACCCGGCCGGCCAGCTTTTCGAACTCCGGCCAGCCCTGAAATGCCCCGCACGCGAAATGGACGAGGACCATACCGCCACCGTTGCTGACGAACTTTGCGAGGTTCTGCCTCGCCTGCTCGCCGGGATCGGGGCTCTCCCAATTCATGAAATGCAGCACGATAGCGTCGTACTCGCCGAGCTTCGCGGTGGCCAGAAACGCGGGCGTCTCAACGACATCGACCTTGAGCCTCGCGTCTTTTCGAATCGCCTCGGCCAACACGGGCGCCGTCTCTCGCCACACGTGTCCCGGGTAGTCGATCCCGGTGACAATCACCACCCTGCGGGTCTCGGCCTGACCTGCTGCGGCGCCTGCCTCAGGTGCCACGCTTACGCTCGCGTAAGCATGTCCCGCGGTCAAGGTCAAGCATGTCCACGCAAGCGTGGACATGGCACCCAGAAGACACCTCAGGTACATGCGCGATTTCAATCCCATGCCTTCCCCCTTCGATTTCGGGCTATGCCCTCAATGCCGTGTCCAGGTCGCGGATCAGGTCGTCCGTGTCCTCAAGGCCCACCGCCAGCCGGAAGAGCGTATCGGTAATTCCCAGCGCATAGCGTGCCTTGCGGGTGTAGTCGTAGTAGCTTACCAGCGCCGGGTGCGTGATCAGTGTTTCGACGCCGCCCAGGCTCGGGCCGATGTAGCACAACTCCAGGGCGTCGAGGAACCGCTTGGCCGTGGCGATCGTGCCCTTGATGTCGAAGGAGACCACGCCGCCGCCACCGGCCATCTGCGCCCTGGCGATGTCATAGTGCGGGTGGCTCTCGAGGAATGGATAGTAGACTCTCTTGACGCGAGGATGAGCTTCAAGGAACTCAGCGACCCTCAAGGCGGACTCGTTCTGCTTGTGCACTCTTAACGGGAAAGTCTTGAGGCCGCGCAGGAGCAGGTAGCAACAGTGGGGGTCGATCGTGCCGCCCATCGACTTGTGCAGATTGCGGATCTTGTCGATCAATCCCGCCTCACCGAGCACGGCCCCGGCAAGGATGTCATTGTGTCCCGCCAAGTATTTCGTCGCGCTTTGCAGGACCAGGTCCATGCCAAACTCAATGGGCCGCTGGTTGACGGGCGTGCTGAATGTACTGTCGATCAGTGTGAGGACGCCGCGCTTCTTGGCGATCTTCTTGATCTTCACCAGGTCGAAGACATTCAGATATGGATTGGTCGGCGACTCGGAGAAGATGAATCGTGTGT
>Ga0316630_10000405_pt1 | contig 13356 bp, 15 predicted proteins | sample OWC_May_M1_C1_D6_FD_207658 | JGI IMG/M metagenome (GOLD analysis project Ga0316630, IMG submission 207658) | Wetland soil microbial communities from Old Woman Creek delta, Ohio, United States - OWC_May_M1_C1_D6_A | ecosystem: Environmental > Terrestrial > Soil > Wetlands | place: USA: Ohio...
CTGGGAAGGGGCTGGAAGGATTGAAGGAGTTATGTGATGAACAACAGCCCGCATGGGGTGCGGCACCGATTCCTTCGCGATCACGGCGTGAGCAACGGACAACAGGTGCAGCAGCCTTGAAGACCGCGATGCGCCGACAGTCGGGGCTGGCCGGCGCCTTTGAAGACCTCAACGCGCAGGTCGAGCGCCTCGACGCCCGCGGCCTGCCGCTGCCGGGCCAGTACGCGTTCGCCCTCTCGCTGGTTGCGCTGGCGCTGTTCGCACGCGGCCTGCTCGATCCGATCCTGCAGGATCGCCTGCCGTTTTTGTCGGTCTTTGCCGTACTGCTGATACTGATCGTCGCGGTGCGGCCAGGGCCGTTCTTCGTGGCTGCGATTGCCGGGGGTCTCGGTACGTCGTTCATGTTCGTCCCGGTTCGCGGCAGCGCCGAACTCGATGCAGTGGGTTGGGCATCGCTCGGCGTCTACCTCTTCACGATCCTGTGCGCGACCGTGGCAGCAATCCTCGTGACGCGTGTTCGGAAGCAGGAGCTTGTGGCCCATTCGGCCGCGGCGCAGCAGCGCGAGGCATTGCGCGTGACACTGGCCAGCATCGGCGACGCCGTGATCACCACCGACGAGGAAGGCAATGTCGAGTACCTCAATGACGTGGCCGTCGACCTGACTGGCTGGACGCGCGAAGAGGCCAATGGACGACCGCTGACCGAGGTGTTCCGGATCATCAGTGAAGAAACGCGGCAGCCGGTTGAAAACCCGGTGACCAGGGTGATCAAGTTTGGCCAGGCGACCGGCCTGGCGAATCACACGCTCCTCATACATCGTGACGGCAGCGAGCGAGCAATCGATGACAGCGCGGCACCGATTCGCGATAGCGCCAGGAGAATCGTCGGCGTGGTGCTGGTGTTCCGCGATGTTGCCGTTCGGCGCGAGACCGAGCGCCAGCTCGTGCGCAGTGAGCACGAACTGGCTGACTTCTTTGAGAATGCCACCCTGCCGATGCACTGGATCGGGCCGGACGGAACCATCCTGCGCGTCAACCGCGCTGAACTGAAGATGCTGGGTTACTCCGCCGAGGAGTACGTCGGGCACAATATTTCCGAGTTCCACCTTGATGCGTCGGAACTCGGTTCGATTTTCCACTGCCTGAACAACGCCGACAGCCTGCACGACTTTCCCGCGCGGATGCGCTGCCGGGACGGCTCGGTGCGCGACGTGCTGATCAGCTCCAGCGTGTATCGCGAGAACGGCCGTTTCAGCCACACGCGCTGCTTGACTCTCGACATTACCGATCGCAAGCGGGCCGAAGAGCACCTGCGCGAAAGCGAGGAGCGCTTTCGCCTGATGGCGGACGCCGCGCCGGTGCTGATCTGGCTGAGCGGGCCGGACAAGAAGCGCACCTGGTTCAACCGCACCTGGCTGGAGTTCGTCGGGCGCACGATGGAGCAGGAACTGGGTTACGGCTGGGTCGAGAGCGTGCATCAGGACGATCGCGACGAGTGCCTCCGGCAATATGACGAGGCCCTCGATTCGAGGCGTCCGCTGGCGATGGAATACCGCCTGCGCAACGCGAAGGGCGGATATCGTTGGATCCTGGTGAGCGGAGTGCCTCGTTTCACCTCAGAGGGTGCCGAATTCGCCGGTTACATTGGCTCCTGTGTCGACATCGACGATCGCAAGAAGATCGAGGTCGCGCTCGGGCTTAGTGAGTCGCGCTTCCGACGGCTTGCCGATGCCAACCTGATCGGCGTGGGGTTCGGCGACGGACAGGGCAACGTCACCTACGTCAACGACGAAATGCTCCGCATGATGGGCCGGAGTCGCGAGGATTTCGAGGCCGGCCTTTTCAACTGGCGGCAGGCGATCGCGCCCGAATACATGGAGACGTATCGGCGTACGACCGAGAAGCTGCTGAAGGAAGGAAGTGTCGTTGGCTACGAAAAGGCGTTCATGCACCCCGACGGCGAGCGCACCTATTTCCTCGGTGCGGCCGCTCTCCTCGAGCCGGGCAGCAATGCCCACGTGCGGATCGCGCTCGACCTGACGAAGCTGAAGCGTTCGGAGCACGAGCGCGAGGTGCTGGTCGCCCAGCTGCGGCAGGCCGATCAGCGCAAGGACGAGTTCCTCGCCGTGCTCGCCCATGAACTGCGCAACCCGCTGGCACCGATCCGCAATTCGCTGGAAGTCGTCAAACGCTCGCCGGCGGACGGCGATCTTCTCCGCACGACGATCGAGACGATGGAGCGTCAGGTCAACCACATGGTGCGGCTGATCGACGACCTCTTCGACGTCAGCCGGATCACTCATAACCGGCTGGAACTTCGGCGTGCCACCTGTGACCTGAAATCGATCATCGCGCAGGCATTGCAGACGATCCGGCCCCTGGCCGACGCGCGGCACCATACGATCGAGGTCCAGAGTCCGGATGAAGACATCGTCCTGGACGCCGATGCGGTGCGGCTGACGCAGGTGTTCATCAACCTGCTGGATAACGCCTGCAAGTACACCGATCCCGGTGGTCGGGTGCGGCTGGCCGTCGAGCGTGATGGCCAGCAGGTGGTCGTGACGGTCGAGGACAACGGGCTCGGTGTTTCCGCCGAAATGCTGCCTTCGATCTTCGACATGTTCACGCGCGCGGATCACTCGCTGGAGCGAGAGCAGGGCGGACTGGGGCTCGGACTGACGCTGGTGAAGCGCATGGTCGAACTGCACGGAGGCACGGTGAGCGCGTATAGCGCGGGCAAGGGCAAGGGCAGTCGCTTTACGGTGCGGCTGCCAGCGCTTTCGGCCGACTGCGCCGTTATCGTGCACGACCCGGCGTCCGTCACTGCTCCTTCGGGGCCTTATCGCATCCTCGTCGTCGATGACAATCGTGATGCGAGCGAGACGTTGGCGACGCTGCTGCGGCTCATCGGCCACGAGACGATGACCGCGTTCGATGGCAAGGAGGCGATTGCGGCCGCGGCCCAGTTTCGGCCGGACGTGGTGCTGCTCGACATCGGATTGCCGCGGACCAATGGCTATGACGTCGCGCGTCATCTGCGAACGCAGTCCTGGGGTCGCAGCGCGAAGCTGATCGCGCTGACCGGCTGGGGTCAGGATGAGGACCGCAGGAAGTCACAGGAGGCAGGCTTCGATGCGCATATTGTGAAGCCCGTCGACCATGCCTACCTGATCCAGTTGCTTGCGAGCCTGGCGAGCATGCGCCAGCCAGTTCAGGCGAGTGGCGAAGCGTCGTCGAAAAGCGCCCACTAGCCTGCGTCCGATTCCGCTGCGAGTCGCTTAGCGCCTGCGTGTCCACCGGCACCGCGGCACGCGGGTTGCTGACATCAATCCCCGTGCGACTGCGCAGAACAACATCCTCTGGGTGGCAGCAGTCGGCCGGGGGCAATGACATCGGCCCTCGAACCCAGCAACAACCGAACTTCAAGGAGTGCTCATGGCCAAGACTATCGTCGGCTCGTTCGACAGTTTCGAGGAGGCCCGCAGAGTGGTAGGGGAGCTGCGGCAGCAAGGCTTCAAGCAGGAAGACATCAGCATCGTGGCCAACAATGCCGCCGGTCGTTACAGCACCGAAGAGGCTAGCGATGCACCGGCCACGATGTCGGATACGGGTGCCGGCGCAGCCAGTGGCGCGGCGGCCGGTGGACTTATCGGTGGCGCCGCCGGTCTGATCGTCAGCCTGATGGGCCTCGCTATCCCCGGCATCGGCCCGATCGTCGCGGCCGGTCCGCTGGCCGCGACGCTGGCCGGTGCGGGCGTCGGTGCGGTGGCCGGTGGACTGATCGGCGGCCTCACGGGCGCTGGTGTGCCGGAAGATGAAGCGCATGTATATGCCGAGGCAGTGCGTCGGGGCGGTGCGCTGGTGACGGTGCGTGCCGACGATGCGCGAGCAGAACAGGCGGCATCCATCATGCGTAACTTCGGCGCCGTCGACATCGAGCGTCGTGCCGAACTCTGGCGCGGGCAGGGCTGGCAACGCTACGACCCAAACTCGGAGCCACTCAGCCCCGAACAACTCGAGCGTGAGCGCGCCGCCTATGCCGGCTCGCTTGGCGTGACGGGCGGCGCGGGTGTTGCCGCGAGCAGCAAGTCCGCGTCGCGATCGACCTCGGCCGATGACTGGCGCGAGCACAGTGACCAGTTGCGCATGCGCCATAGCGAGGACTACGGCGCGTTCCGCTTCGAGGAGTTCGAACCGCACTACCGGTACGGTTGGGGTGTGGGCAGCGACCAGCGCTACCGCGGTCGCGACTGGTTCGAGATCGAACCGTCGATCCGCCGTGATTGGGAGACACGCTATCCGGGCAGCAGCTGGGATCGCATGAAGACCGCGGTCCGCCGCGGCTGGGAACGCACGACCGAGGCGGTCGAGCGCGCGATCCCGGGCGACTCCGATGGCGACGGTCGCTAGCAGAAGAATGCGGCGGGGCGCCATGTCGGCGCTCCGCCAGCTCCGACTTCCGCGGCCAATCTCATGACGAACCAAGAAACCGATTCGCGCAAACCACCCAAGGTCGCAGTCTTCGAGCGGCCGGCGAGCGCGGATAGACCACGCCGCAACTGGCTCCCGTGGGCACTGGCCGTCGCCGTGAGCGCGGCGTGGGGCGTGTACATCTTCTGGCTGCGCTGACGGCGAACGTGCGTTCTTCAGCCGCATGGCATGCGGTTTGCTGATGTTAGCGGTTCCATCCAGGAGGAAACGATGAAGACAGCAGTGCGCGAGAACAATGCGGCGTCTGCCGTAAAGATTCCCCCGGTCGGCAGCCCGCGCCACGAGGACGCACTGCTCGACCAGGCCCTGCTCGAAACCTTCCCCGCCAGCGATCCGATCTCGCCGGCTGTTGAAGCCCGACTGCAGGCTGCAGAAGCGCATGAATCGTCTGATCAGGTCACTACGCGGTCTCTGAGCCGTCGGCTGCTGCGTGTTGTGCCGACGTTGATTGCCTTCGGTGCCCTCGCCATCGCTCTGTCCGCTGTCCGAAGCGCGAAATCGGGCCGGCTTCATCTGCGGTAACGGGCGCTCGGCCCGCTGGGCGACGCATGGAAGCCGCCTGGCCGCAGGTAAAGGTCCTGATTGAAGTCGCCGCGGCGATGGTGCTCGGCGGCCTCATCGGCTACGAGCGCGAGATTGCTGATCGGCCCGCTGGGCTGCGGACTCACATGCTGTTGGCGGGCGCCTGCGCGTTGATCGTCGGGCTCGGTGGCGCAATGCTCGAGGCGTTTGGCGGAGCGCATCCGTCACTTGTTTCTGCCGATCCGTTCCGACTCGTCGGTGGTGTGATCGCCGCGCTCGGCTTCATCGGAGCCGGCACGATTTTCCAGCGCGGCGGGAAGAAGATCGAGGGCCTGACCACCGCGACCGCAATGCTGTTCTCCGGCGGCGTGGGCGTGAGCACAGCGCTCGAACAATGGTGGATCGCTCTCGGCGCCACGGTGTTGGCGCTGCTGGTGCTGCGCGGTGCGTGGCTGCTGGACCGCCGCGCCTTCCTTACTGCCGATAAGAAGCGAGAGGGCATCCTGGAGGAGCAGCGCGCAGGTCAGTGAAGGTATGTCGCTTGCCGTCTCTACGTTCTCACTCTCATTCCCGGAGACGTCATGAACAAGCACCAGGTCAAGGGACGGCTGGATCAGGCCAGTGGCCGCATCAAGGAAGAACTGGGCAAGGCTGCCGGCGACGTCAGTACCGAAGCTCGCGGCAAGGCGCAGAAGGCGCGCGGCAAGGTGCAGGCTGCTGCAGGTGACACCGCAGCAAGGTTGAAGAAGGCTGCACGGTAGGACCCCGCGTGCCCCGCGCATCCGCTGGGTGCGCAGGGCCGGGGGTCACTTCAGCGGCGCCGCCTCGTCGATCTGTTCCACGACCGCGGCGCGCTCTTCGCCCGCATGCACCAGCGCGGCCTGGCAGGCCAGCATTTCGTGGCCAAGCGCGTCGAGCTCGTCTTCCGTGCAAATCTTCTTCACCTTGGGGAATAGGTGTTCTTCCTCTTCCTCGTGGTGATGTCGCGTCTGTTCATCCAGGACCTTAAGCTTTGGCTGCCACGTTTCCGCCGTCGGCTCCAGCTCGAGCAGGTCCGCAAGGAGCCGCTTCAGCGAGAGGTGTTCCTCGAGCGACTCCAGCAGAATGTCCTCGGTCCGTCGTGCCCGCACCGCAGGGTAGAACACCCGCTCCTCGGACGCGATGTGCTTGCCGAGATCGTCGGCGATGCGTTCCAGTGCCTCAGCGCGACCTTCGGCGCGGTCGACCTTCAGCGCCTGCCCCAGGGCCCGCTCAAGTTGCCGATGCTGTTGAGTCAGGAGTTTGATGGCATCCATCGGTGCGTTCTCTTTCCTGTGTTGGCGACTGGGGCATCCTGGCAATTGGCCTGCCTGACGAAGAGTCGCTGAGTCAGGCGGCGGGTTGCAGGTCGGCGGACCGAGGCCACTCGGCCCTGGATTTCGCGGCAGCCAGGGGCCGCTGCGCAACGAAATCGCTGCCATCGCGGCCGACACGCATGCCCAGGGACGTGGCGATCCGGCGCATTGCTTCATTGGAGACTGCGAAGTGGAAGCGAAACGCGCGTCCACCGGCGCGGGCCGCCGCCTGCAGTGCATGTCGTGACAGTGCGTGCCCCAGTCCTTGACGACGCGCCGCGGGCAGAATCGACAGGCCGAGTTCCGCGACGTTGCGGCGCATCGGCACATGCGCCAGGCCGACGATTCGCCCCTGCGCGTCATGGGCCGCGAACAGGTGATCGCGGTGGAAATCCATTCCGGACACATAGTGCGTGATGACATCGCCGGCGGCATGGCCGAAGCGCATTCGCTGATCCTCCTGCGGCAGGGCCAGAAGGTGGGCGAGCACCTCGCCGCGGTCGGCTTCCCTCAGCCTCCTGATGATCGTCGACGCTTTAGAAGTTGTTGGTTTGCGGGTCATGGCGGCATTCGGCAACCGGCATGCCAGGCCGCCGAGTGCACCCTCTAGACGGGTTTTGCGACCATCAGATAGAAGACGATGACCAGGGCGGTGAACGCCGGGACGCCCAGGGCGATCCACACCCGCTCGTAACGCCAGTACCGCGCCGGCAGCATCGGTGCTCCGGTCATCGCGGTTTCGCGCGCCATGTTGCGCATCTGGATCTGGATCCACACGACCGGCAGCCAGCACGCGCCTGCGACGAAGTACAACGCGAACGACGCCCAGATCCACGCCGTCAGCAACGGGATGCCAGCGAGCTTCATCATCATCCAGCCCGAGATTGGCTGGAACAGAACGCTCGGCAGCGTGAACAGCCAGTCTGCGAGCACGACGTTGCGCGTGACCACCGAAATCCCCCGCACGTCGCCATTACGGTTCGCAAGCAGCAGGGCAAAGGCGGTACCAATGCCGGTTCCGAAAAGCAGCGTCGAGGACAGGATGTGGAGCCACTTCCACACGACGTAGTCCATCAGCGCTCCTCGAAACGCAGAAGCATGTAGAGAAGCGCAACAATGGGGATGTTTTTCAGCACGGGACCATACGGATGTGACCAGTACTCGGGCAGGCGCCAGCTGATCAGAGCCGTGTAGAAGACGACCACCGCGATCTGGATCACCCACAGCGAGCGGCGACGTGCCACCAGCGTTGCCACTCCCAGGACCAGATTCAGGCCTGCCGCACTGCCGAGTACCAGCGGTGCCAGCTTGCCCGAGATTCCGACGCGTGCCAGTAGCGCATAACTGTCTGCCAACGGATACGCAGCGAGCGAGACGATGCCGGTGGCAATCCACATCACGGCGACCGACAGCCACAGTAGCGGCAGCAGCCAGTTGAGTTGCGCGCGCGCGGCGATGGCGGCGCGCTCGCCGCGGTGGATGAACTGCCACGGAGCGAGCGGCTCGCGACCCAGGATCGTCCGCATCGCCAGCGGGCTGGCGGTGCTGCCGCGTTCCAGCATCGCCAGTGTCTCGCGGTCGAACGGCGCGTCGGGCAGTCTGTCGCCCACACGGGCGCCGATGTCGAGCAGCGATGGCGGGACCGGCAGGACACGCGCGGGCGGCAAGCCCATCGCCCGCTGCAGGGTCGACAGGTACTCACGCACCGTTGTCGGCGCCGGTCCGACAATGGCGAGCCGGCCGACACGCCAGCGCTCGACGTCGAGCAGCGCGACTATTACTGCGGCCAGGTCGTCGACATGCACCGGCTGTATGCGTTGCCGACCGCCGCCGGGCAGCGGGATCAGCGGCAGGCTGGCGAGCGTGTCAAAGAGCCTGGCACTGGCGCCGCCGCGGCCGTACACCAGCGACGGCTGCACGATGACCGAAGACAGCGGCAGCGAGGACAGGAATTCGTCCGCGCGCCGCTTGCTCGTGTGATAGCCGCTCGCGGCGTCTTCGTCGGCACCGAGCGCGGAAATCTGCACGATGCGGCCCACACCCATTTCAAGAGCCGCCGCAAACAGCGCGCGTGGTGCGCGCAGGTGCAGCGCATCAAAGGTGGCAGCGCCGCGCTCGCGCAGGATGCCGACCGCATTGATGATTGCATCGACCCCTTCGAGTCGCGGCCGCCATGTCGCCGGATCAAAGTCCTGCGTGAAGTCCACTGGTACGGCATCACCCTCCGCGTCGCGACGATGCACACCGGCAATCACTCGATGCCCGGCCGAGCGCAGCGCAGGGGCCAGATGCTGTCCGATGAAGCCGCTCGCTCCCGTAAGAAATACAACCACTCGCGTCCCGGCCTCGTCCGATACGAGGCGTTCCTGCGCCCCGGTCGCCGTCAGCGGGCACTTTTTATGCCTTGGTTGTTCCTCCACCCCTCCCGTCGCTGATCATGCCCATTCACTGGAACTCCTGGCGTCGCGCCTTTTCGCGCTCAATCTTCTCCGGCTCGGTCGCTGCGGCGCTCTCGGCGATCGCGCTGCTGATCCTCGGTCGCCGGGAGACCGGCTCTGCCGTGGCCCCGGTCAACGCGGTGAGCCACTGGTACTTCGGTGACAAGGCGGCACGGCGCGATCGGCCAAGCCTGAAGTACACGCTGAGTGGGTACCTGACGCACCATGCCGCGTCCGTGTTCTGGGCCACGATCTTCGAGCGCCTGTTCGAGCGTCGCACCTGGCCGACCCGTAAACCGCCATTGAGTCCGGCCGCGGCAATCGCGCTAACGGCGGCGGTCGTCGACTACACGATCACGCCCAAACGTCTGACGCCCGGCTTTGAGAAGCGACTTCCCGCCACGTCACTGGTCTGGGTCTACGGCGCATTCGCGATCGGCCTTGCCCTGGGACACAGCGGCCGATCGCTGCTGCGCTGACCCTACAGGCATCGGTCTTGCTGACTGGAGGAAGTTGCAGGGTGTTCCTGCGTGGACCTGGAGGACGTACATGCGCAAGGCTGTTGCCGGCACAGCGATCGCGGTGCTCGCACTCGTGGGGTGCCAATCAATGGACGAGTCGCAGAAGGAGACTGCGAAGACCACGGGTATCGGTGCGGCAGCCGGTGCCGCGGTCGGCGCGATTGCGGGCGGCAGCGACAACCGCGGTCGGGGTGCCGCCATCGGCGCTGCAGTTGGCGCACTGGGTGGCTATGCCTGGAGCCAGCGCATGGAAAACCAGCGTCGCCAAGCGGAAGCCGCCACGCAAGGTACCGGCGCGCAAGTCGAAAAGACGGCGGACAACCGCATCCGTGTCGTCGTCCCGGACAACATCTCGTTCGACAGCGGCCGCGCCGATATCAAGCCCGGGTTCCGTTCGATGCTCGACCAGTTCGCGCAGTCGCTGACACAGAACCCGCAGACCACGGTGCAGATCATCGGACACACGGATTCGACCGGTGACGACGCGTTCAACCAGAATCTCTCGCGCGAGCGTGCGCTCGCCGCGCGGGACTATCTTGCGACACGCGGCGTATCGATGAACCGCATCGCGGTGGACGGCCGCGGCGAGCGTGAACCAGTGGCCGCCAACGATTCAGAGGCCGGCCGCGCACGTAACCGTCGCGTCGAGATCTTCCTGCAGGAGAGCGCCGCCTAGCACACCTAGGTCGAGGCACGCGCCTTGCCACTTCCGGGCTTCCCCGATGCCAAGGGCGGCAAGAGCTTATGCAAGCGCTCCGTTGGCACGGCACGCACGATTGGGGAGTTACCCATGACCAAGGAACTCACACAACAGCGGGGCCGCGAAAGCCGCATGGCGAAGGCGGCGGAGGTGCGCAGTTCTGCGGACGAGCCGATGACAGATGCACAGCGCTCGTACCTGCAATCGCTATCGGAAGACGCCAAGGTTCCCTTCGACGAAACGCTGACAAGAGAACAGGCCTCGAAGCGCATCGACGAACTGCAGGGCATCACTGGGCGCGGTCTGGCGCAGGAGGACCCGGAGCGCCAGAGGGTCGAAGCGGAAGAAGCCGAGGCGCACGCGGCAGACGAGAATCGCTGAGCCGGGCGCCTGCATCGGCCCTGAGTACATTCAACACGAAGGAGGCACCATGAGCCAGGCAAGGCCCTTGAATCTGTGCGGGCATGGGGCCGGCACGGGAAAGCGTGAGCGGATCGAAAACGAGAAGTGACACGGCCGACACGGCATGGACTCATGACGTGGCACATGGCAAAGGAGATGCAGATGAAGAAGATCTCGGAAGTGATGACATCGGAAGTGCAGGTTGTGCAACCCGATGACACCGTGCAGGACGCCGCGGCCATGATGGCCGAGCAGGACGTCGGCGCGTTGCCGGTCTGCGACGGCTCACGGCTGCAGGGCATGATCACCGATCGTGACATTGCGGTGCGCGCTGTCGCCAATGGGCGCGATTCCGATACCCCGGTGCGAGAGGTGATGTCCGAGGACGTGATCTGGTGCTCCGAGGACGATGACACTCAGGATGTACTCGGGCGCATGGGCGACAGGCAGATCCGCCGCATACCGGTGGTGGATGCCAATCGCAACCTCGTCGGCATCGTCTCGCTGGGTGATCTGGCGATCGAGGACGAGGAGAACGTCGACGAGGCACTGCGCAGCATTTCGATGCCTGCCTGAGCCGGCTTGCGATAGAAGTCGAAGACGTGCCGGCGCCACCCGGCGACCGGCACGCGAGCACCGTAGCGCCCAAACGGCACGTGCTCGAAGCGCGCAAGCACGCCAACATCCTCGGGCCGTACCCGATTGCGCGGGTAGCGATCGTTCCAACCGAGGAGCAGGTAGCCGCCCGGTCGCATTCGCGCATGGCAGCCGGCGAATGCACGTTCGGCCTGGAGGCGCGTGTTAAGCCCCCAGCCGAGGACACCATTGCAGACGATCAGGTCGAACGCGCCGCCGGTGTCGTGCCGTGACAGGTTTTCGAGTCGGTCGATGATGTGGCGCTGCGCGCCATAGCCCTGCCGTTGGGGATCCGGGTCCATCGTCCAGTATTCGACCCCGGGGAAGAGCGAGCCGTAGTGCTGCGTGTAGGCAGCGCAGCCGACGAACAGCCCACGACGCAGCCCTGGAAGTCGAGCCAGCGATGGAAGGAGTTCCAGCTCGAGCAGCGCGCGATCCGGCGCGCGTTCCGTTTGAGGGATGTTCCGGAGGAACTGCAGCGCTGCCAGCGCTGGGGCAACGGCCCGCAGGAAACCGCGGGCAGGGCGGCTTATGCGCACAAAGTGCTAGAGCAATCGCACCGGCGCGGCGCGCACAATGATCGCCTGCTGGCCGAAGATGCCTTCGAGCCGATGCCGATACCTTTCCCACCACACCGGGTCGATCTCGTCGCACTGCACCTCGAGCACCGCGATGTCATCGGTCTCCCGACTGGCGCGGCCGAGCCATCGGCCTTCCGCGGGGGAACGTGTGTACGCCGCCATTCCGCCGAAGCGCGTTGTCAGTTCGTTCTTCACGTTGTCAAAGGCGCGCGGATCGATCGGCTGCCCGCCGCGCGTGAATAGCGGCAGCAGGATCTGCACCAGGTGAACGCCACCTGCGGCGGGGCGCTGAGCCTCGGCTCGCAGCGTCGGCTCCTGCATCGGCACAAGGTTCCGCGCGACGGGCTCAGGCGTGCGCGGGTACATCGCGCGCTGGCGCAGCAGCGCACCCAGCATCAGCGGAAGGATACCGGCGACAACGAGGAATCCCAGGTTCCACTCGGTCGGATCAGCCACCTCCCGCACGTTGTGCAGTTCCAGCAGATGGTGGTTGACGAAGCCTTCAGTGAGGTTGAAGAGGCCGAGACCGCCGAGCAGGGCGCCAAAGGCACCGGGCGTCGTCGTGTTGGACCGGCCGCTTCGCACCGAGCGCCACAGCAGCAGCAGCCCGAGTGCGGTAACGAGCCACGCCCCGGCGTGGAACAGGCCGTCGGCCAGCACATTGAAACGCAGCCGGTCGGCATCTGTGGGTGGCACCGCATGGGACAGCATGTTGTGCCACTGCAGGATCTCGTGGAACACGATGCCGTCGATGAGGCCGCCGAGGCCGATGCCGATCAACAGCCAGGGCGTGAGCGGCGCATAACGCGCGGCCGGCCGATCCTCCGTGCGGAAGTAGGCCGGGCGAGTGCTGGAAATTTCGGTCATCCTGGTCTGCAACGTGTCTCGAACCGCTTTTTCGCAGCAATGGTCGTGCCGTACAGGTGGCGATGAAACGCCCGTATCCTCCGAGGCGCCGGGGGAAACACGCCAACGCCTTTACCTGCCAGGAGGGAAGCGCGGGCATACACGTTGATTGACGCCGGCATACGGCCACTGCTAGCTTGCGCGGCCTGCGACGGGACGAAGGAACCATGCGATGCCGCTTGCCGACTTCACCATGAGCTCACTGCGGGTTGGCCCGCTGGAGCGTGGCGATGCACGCGTTTGACTTCCACGGTAAACGCGTCGTCGTCACCGGGGGCAGCCGCGGCATCGGGCGCGCCATTGCACTCGCCTTTGCGGCTGCGGGGGCGGATGTGTCGATCTGCGCGCGGGGAAGCGCCGCGCTTGAAATCACACGCGCCGAGATCGCCGGCCTCGGCCGCAACGCGCACGCCGCCGTCTGCGACCTAACTGACGGCGCTGCCGTCACGCATTACGTGGGTGAGGCCGGTGCGGCGCTGGGCGGAGTGGACGTCCTTGTCAACAACGCTTCGGGCTTCGGCATGGGCGATGACGATCAGGGCTGGGCGGCGGGGCTGGCTGTCGACGTGATGGCCATGGTGCGCGCCTCACGTGCCGCCAGTCCGATGTTGGAGGCGGCGCCCGGCAGTTCGATCATCAACATCGCGTCGATTTCCGGCTATCGCCCGTCCGTGCGCGCGCCCGCCTACGCGGCCGTCAAGGCGGCAATGATCCATTACACGACAAGCCAAGCGGCGGCGTTGGCGCGCAAGGCAGTCCGCGTGAACTGCATCGCCCCGGGCTCGATCGAATTTCCCGGCGGACACTGGGAGGAGCGTCGGCTCG
>Ga0316630_10000409_pt1 | contig 13323 bp, 7 predicted proteins | sample OWC_May_M1_C1_D6_FD_207658 | JGI IMG/M metagenome (GOLD analysis project Ga0316630, IMG submission 207658) | Wetland soil microbial communities from Old Woman Creek delta, Ohio, United States - OWC_May_M1_C1_D6_A | ecosystem: Environmental > Terrestrial > Soil > Wetlands | place: USA: Ohio...
GACCAACACCGGCGGCATCTACGCCAACGGCGGCGTGGATCGCTCGACGGCGGCGACGCTGACCCTCGCAGGCACCACCGCGAATCAGGTGGACATCGCCCCGGCCTCCAACTCGGCCTGCACGACCGTCAACCTCGGCAACGGCTCGGCGATGACCACCGCCCATCTGTTCACCGGTGCGGCGATGACGACGATCAACCTCGGCACCTCGATGGGGGCCGGGGACGCGATCAACATCGGCGGCGCGGGCTGCGACGTGAACATCAACGGCAACCTGGACGTGATCGGCACGTCCGAGTTCGACCAGAACGTGGTCATCGGCGACGGCGTGGGCGGTCCCGACACGCTGGCCTTCCACAGCGCGGCCGACCCCAACGGCGGCTACCTGGGCTCGATAGCGATGCCCAACGTGCGGTGGCTGTACGAGACGAATCACCAGTTCTACGTCGCCAACTCGTCCACGGCGACGGCGGCGGGTGGCGATCTCGCCATCGCGGCCGGCAAGGGCGCGACCACTGGCACCGGCGGTCTGATGTCGGTCAAGGGTGGCGCGGGCGATACCATCGCCACTGGCGGTGGGCTCGACCTGTACTCCGGCGCGGGCGGCGGCACCAGCGGCGCGTCGGGCGCGGTCAATCTGAAGTCGGGCACCACTACCTCGGGAGCCACGGGCATCGTGACGGTGGCGTCGGGCGCGGCGACGGCGGGCAACACCGGCCTCGTAACGCTCATCTCGGGCAACGCGACCTCGGGCAACTCCGGCAACGTGGCCATCGACGTGGGCACGGCTTCGGGCACGCTCGGGACCGTCATCCTCGGTGGCACCAATGCCACGGCCATCACGCTCGGTCACTCGGGCACCACGACCACGGTGCCGTCGGGAGCTACCCTGGATCTCGTGGTGGGTTCGACCCTGACGCTGGCAGGGTTCGTCAACGAGGCCGTCAACGCCATCAACACTGGTACTGTCACCAGCACCAACCTCAACACCCTGACCAACGGCAGCAACGCCGACGCGCTGCACACGCACGCCAGCGGTTCGGCGACGTTCGTCTCCTTCACCGCTACTTCGGGTGCAGCGGTGACGCAGTACTCGCTGGTGGCGATGAACAACAGCGCCGGTAACCCCCGTGCCTACATGGCTGACGCCAACGGGGCGACGCCGCTCAACAACCCGGTCGGGATCACGCGGACGGCCGCAAGCGGTGCGGGCACGTCGCTCACGGTGCAGGTCGCGGGCGAGCTGGCGATCCCGGACGCGCTGTGGGATGGGGTGCCGGCAGTGGGTGACGTGGGCAAGCTGGTCTTCATGAGCACCACGGCCGGCAACTTCACCATCACGGCGCCGTCGACCTCGGGTGACACGGTGCAGAAGGTCGGCATCGTGTCCATGGGCGGTGCCGGCGCGGTCAAGATCGTCGTGCAGATCGGCGATGGCGTGACGCTGTAGCTAGTAGTCAGCCACGGATTTCTACCGGCTTACTCGCCCCGGGGTGGCTTGATCGCTACCCCGGGGCTCTACGCAACATCCTCACTAGAGGTAGCCGATGGCGCAGATCCATGTGCTCGGGCTGAACGCCGGCAAGTTCGAGAATCTCGGTGGGAGTAACGACAGTGGCGGGTTGATCGCGCAGCCTGTCGCAGCAGTGGATCCCGGGCTGAGAATCACCCACGCGGGCGGAGACCTCTACGCCCAGGAGATCGAGACCACCGGCAATCTTGGTCGGGGCCTCCTAATCGTGTGTACGGGGACGGAGGGGAAGGGCATCGAGATCGACCTGACCGGCTCGACGAACAGCAACCAGGGTATCGAGATCGCGATGGGCACCTCCGGGGCGTCCGGGCTGTCCATCACCCACGCCAACTCGGCGGCTTCGGGTGCGGGCATCATCATCAACATGACCGGGGCGACCGGCACCATGCCGGCGGTGGATCTCAACCACGCGGGCGCGGGCATCGGCCTCGATGTGGACATGACCCTGACGACCAACGCGACGGCGGGCATCGACGTGGCCCACGCCGGTTCCGGCAACGGTATCACCGTCAGCAAGAGCCCGGCTACGGCCAAGGCGGGCTACGGCCTCGGCGTGGTGATGGGGGCCAACGCGACTAGTGCTGGGGTGCAGATCAGCAACAGCGGTGTGGGCGAATCGATCTACATCGAGCACGGTACCAGTACCGCAGAGGGCATCCTTCTCAACACTGGTGGTGCCAGCACGGGTCTGCGTATCAGCACGGGTGACGCAGCGGCTTACGGCATCTCGGTGGAGGACAACGAGGGTTCCGCTAACCCGATGATTAGCGTGACCCACACTGGTACAGGCAGCGGCGTCACCGTTTCCCAGACGGATTCCGGCAACGGCATCACCGTCACCAAGAATCCGGGTTCGTCCAAGGCGGGTTACGGCATCGGCGTAACGATGGGCGCGAATACCACCGGAGATGGTGTCCACGTAGCCCAATCAGGATCAGGATACGCGGGATACTTCGGCGGGAATCTGATCGTCACCGGCAACACCCAGCTTGGAGACGCGGGTACGGATACGCTGGATGTGCACCCGTACTGGGCCAAGTTCCACAACTACACGGCCGAGGCCCTGCTCGGGGGGCTGATCACCATCGACGAGGCGGGCATCACGACCGACGACGCGGTGAGCGCCAACACGGTCTGCGCGACCGTCCGGGGCAAGGACGCCTCGGCCAGTGACGCAGGCGGCGCGCTGCTGTTGGGCGGCAACGCCACCGCGGGCAGCAACAAGGGCGGCTGGGTGATGGCGTTCGGCGGCACCGGCTTCGGCGGCGGCACCGGCGGAAACTGCCTCGGATTCGCGGGTGCGGGTGGGGCCACGGGTACAGGGGGCGATGCGTTCCTCTGGTCGGGTGCGGGTGGTGCGACCTCGGGAAACTCCGGGGAGCTGTCGCTCACTTCGGGGGCGGTGACCAACGGTACGTCAGGAATTGCGGGTCTGAAGACTGGCGATGCCACGACCGGAGCGTCGGGGAACATCACGATCAAGACCGGCGCGGCCACGACCACTTCGGGAAACATCGACCTCGACATAGGCGCCGGGGCCGCGACGACGGGCATGATCAACATCGGCACCAGCACCGCCGCCGAGATTGTCTTGGGCAAGTCCAGCAACGCGGCCAGTGTGATCTACCCGGAAGGCTACATCGGTTCCTTCCTCGCCTTCGAGACCACCAACACCGCCGACAGTCGGGGGTGGATGATCTACCCGGAGCTGGTCACTCCCGGTGGCAGCACCTACGACGGAGCCCACATTCATCTCATCGCGGGCAATGTCGGGACCAAGGCCATCAAGGTGCTGCCCCCGGTGGCGCACGTCGCTCCCTGGAATGGTGGCGACGTGTACGTCGGCGGTGGGTGGGCCAGCAACGACTCGGGTGGGTCGGGGGGTGGTGACGGTGGCAACATCGAAATCTACGGCGGTGAAGGCGGCAGCGGCGGTGTGGGGTCGGCGGCGGGGGAGGGAGGCTCGCTCACTATCTACGGTGGTGATGCCGGTGCTCCGGGGGCATCGGGCAACGACGGCGGGACTGTGGACATCTACGGGGGGTCGGCCTCGGGTGCGGGGACGGAGGGCTGGGTGGCAGTGGCCGTGACCGGGGCCGGGAAACTGTACCTCGGGAACACCACGGGCGGGATCGACATCAACTCCTACTGGGGAACATTCCAGAACTACACGGCGCATAGCTACTACCTCCCCGCGGCGATGGGCGGCACGCTGTCGCTGCCGTCGGCGGGGTTCCAAGCCTCCGCTGGACTCAGTGGTGGCAACTCAACAGTCATGACCCTGGTGGGTGGCGACACGGCCACGGCCGGTGGCAAAGCAGGAGCAGCCGGGATAGCTGGTGGCAACCAGACGGGCACGCAGGGTGATGGTGGCCCGGTGCTCATGGTGGGTGGGTACGGTGGCACCGCCGATACCAGCAACGGTGGTCCGGGCGGCTCGGCACTCGTCGTCGGTGGTCCTGGTGGGAACGCCGCCAACGTGGGGGCGGGTGGCCAGGGCGGGCAGGTGCTGATTCTCGGTGGCACGGGTGGAACCGGTACCGCAGGCTTGGCCGCGGGGCGTGGAGGTGATATAACTCTACGAGCAGGGGAGGCGGGGACGGCGCCAGGGACCGGAGATCGCGGCGGCGACATCAACCTGCGGCCCGGCAACAAGTCGGGGGCGGGACGCAACGGCGAACTCCTGTGCATGTCGGCCGACGGCACCAGCCGGTTGATCTTGCTGGACACGAACCTCACGATCCAGGCCGGCACGCTGCTGACGACCACGGGGACGGGAAACATCAATCTCCCCAACAACGGCAGCGCGCGGTTTCAGATCGAGACGGTGGCCGTCAGTGCCGACGTGACAGCGGCCAATCTCGGCACGTTGACGGCGGGACCGGCCAGCGACGCCTCGGCGTTGCACACACACGCCGGGCTCGGGGTGGCGGCCTACACCGCAGGCGAGGCGTTGTCCCAGTACGATCTGGTCTACGCCAAGTGGGATGGGGCGAACCAGCGGGTCTACAAGGCCATTGCTACCGCGGAGGCTACCTCCCGAGTAGTCGGGATGACCACGGCGGCGGCGGGAGCAGGGGCGGCGGTGTCGGTGACTCCGGTGGGGCAGTCCAAGGCCAACTTCGGTGCGGCCCCCGCCACCACGACCTTCGGGCAGCCGGTCTACCTCTCCGATGCGACGGCGGGACAGGCCACGCTCACTGCCCCGTCGGCTTCGGGAAGTGTGTCGGTTCGCATCGGCTACTTGGTCGAGTGCAACGGGGCACTGACGAGCTGCAAGGTTCAGATCTTCCTGGGCGATACCTTTGTGATCACGTAGGAGACCGCGATGGCGCAACTCAACGTAGTCACCCTCAAGAGCGGCATCCCGACCGGGCTGGGCGGGGTGGATGGTGGGCTGATCACCATGACCGGCGGATCAGCTAACCCCGCTCTGGCCATCTCCAACGCTGGTGGGGCGGGTGGTCATGCGATCGCCGTCACTCAGAGCGGGTCTGGTATCGCGCTCACCATCACCAAGTCCAACAACAGTGGAAACACGGTCTTCGTCGAGACCACTGGCACGACCAACGCCGCCGCGGCGGTCTACGCGCGGCACTATGGAGACGCTCCGGCGCTGTACGCCTACCAGAGCAAGATCGGCGGCAGCGCTAACGCCCTCGACATTATGGTGTCAGGTAACGGGCAGGGCATTGGCATCACCGCCGGAGCCGGCGACGCCATTGGCATCAGCAAGAGCGACGCGGGATCGGGTCACGGGGTGAGCATCACTTTCAGCAACTCCAGCTCGACCGGCACCGGATTCGCGCTCCAGCAGAGCGGTGGTGGTCGTGGTGTCGATGTACGGCTCTACAAAGCCGCGTCTACGGCCCCTGCTTATTACGCGCTGCTCGATGGCGTGGGTCGGGGGCTCGATCTAGATTTGACAAACGCCTCTAACACAGCGGCTGGTATCTACGTGGCGCACGTTGGCTCGGGCGCGGGTTTCTCCTACACCGACAGTGGCACCGGTTCCGGCAATGGTATTTCGTTGTCGTGTACGTATGCTGCGGCTGGCAACGCGGGCATCTATGTCAACTACGCGCGTGCTGGTTTCGGCATCCAGGTTGCACAGGGAGATGACTCGGCGGCGGGGATATACGTCGCTCGTGGTGGGAGTGCCGCCGACATTTCCGTTAGCCATACGGGTACAGGAGATGGGATCTACGTTAGCAAGAATCCCGGCTCTTCGTCTGCAGGCTACGGCATTTCGGTGGCGATGAGTGCCAACACCACTGCTGCTGGTATCTATGTAGCTCCCGCGTCGATCGGTTCCTCAGCGCACGGGCTGGCGGTCAACATGTCGCCGGGATCAGCGGGTGGCGGGCATGGGGTGTGGGTCAGCCAGGGGGCCAACCACTCGGGCTACGGCATCAAGGTGGTGTCGGCGTCGGGTGGTACGGGAGGTGGCGTATTCATCGACCGCAACGGTAGCGGCGGCACCAATCCCGCGCTGACCATCAACAGCGTCGCGGGGCAGCACGGGATCCAGGTCACCCAGTATGGTTCTGCCAGTGACTTTGGGATGCTTGTCTCGATGATGGCGGGCGGCGGCGTCTACATCTACGATGAGAACAGCACGCAGGCGGGGCCATCGCTGAAAATCTACAACAACTCCGAGAACGCTTCAGTTCGTGGCATCGATCTGCAGATGGACACCTCTTCAACTGGTCAAGGGATCTACGTCAACTCGGCGGCGACGGGCCTCGGCAGCCAGGGGATCTACGTCAACAAGACGGCTGGGGCGGCGGGCATCCAGGTGCAGATGGGAGCCTCGACTACCGGGATCGGGTTGATTGTGGATACTGACGGTACTGGAAGAGCCGCTCAGTTCACCAAGAACAACGCCACCGGCATAGGAGTGTCAATCGAACAGGAGAATACCAGTAACGCCAGCGCCGCGCTGTACGTGGCGCATGCGGGAACGTCAGCCTCCGCCGTTGCGATCCAGGCTAGTATCGCCTCCAGCAAGGCGGGAATCGGCATTGCTATCATCCAGGCGGGCAGCGGTGACGGACTCTACATCGACGCCACAGGCGGGGGTTCCGGCAACCACGGCATCAACGTCGCCAAGGATGGCACCGGTAACTCCGTCAACATCCTGAAGTCAGGTTCCAGCGGCTACGCGCTATCCGCCTCGTCGTCGGTATCGGGTGGCGACACCGCTTACCTCACCAACTCGAATGGTGGGCGCTGTTTGTACGTGAACCAAACTCAGGCCAACAACGCAGTCTACATCGCCTGTAGCACCTCGGGCAGCGCGCTCTCCATCGGTGCCTCCGGCACCGGCTACGGGATCTATGTCAGCAGCAGCGCCACTGCCGATGCGATCTCGGTGGCGCGAGGCAACTCCTCAAATGCCGGGGTCTACGTCAGCGCTTCGGGGGGTGGCCCGGCCTTCTACGCCTCGGTCAGTGGCTCCGGCCCATGCGCGCGGTTGGCCCACTCGGGCACCGGACACGGGATAATCATCCCGCATTCGGGCACCGGGTACGGCATCCTGATCACGCAGTCGAACGCTGGCGGTCCCAGCGCGCTGGTGGTAAACGACGGGTCGAATGATCGACTCACGCTCACGCGGACGGGCGAGATCGTGATGACTACGGCCCCCGGTGTCTACGTCACCGTCGGTCCCAGCTCGATGCGCTCGTCGTGGACCAGCACCACCGGCTTCCAGTGGGAGGATGCCAACTGTTCGTCGGTCTTGACCGACGCCCAGACCTACTGGGCCGGTGAGTCCCTTGCCGCGAAGACGGTTCCTGCATTTCTGTGGATTCCGCTGGAGGTGCCCGATCAGTCGGTGTTGACCGAGGTAGACTTTCGCATCTACCAGCCGGTCGGGACTACCATGCGCTTCATGCTGATGCGCAGCGACCGGACGGTGAATGGTGGTTCGAAGTCGCTGTGGAAAAACACCGGCGGAGCCGGGTCGTGGGTCACAGACGGCACGCACACCAAGTGGCAGTCGGGAACCTACGGGGCCGCTGCGTTGTTGACCGGCTCGCTGCCGGGCACCACGCTGGATCGGGTCAACTACGACTACTGGATCTTGTGCTACATCTCGGCGGGCTCGTCGTCGCCCTACGGGTACGTCTACAACTCGTACTTCTACTTCAACTGGTCCAAGGTGCGCCCGCGCTAGGAGGCCCACATGCCATTCGATCCGGTTTCGCCCAACAATGCGTGGGGCTACCTGACAGCACACGTCAGCGAGCTGCTAGCTCTCACGCCTACGCAGCAGCAGCAAGCGTGCGCTGATCTGGTGGCAGCCTACGTGGACACCCCAGTCGAGGCGGCGCTCACCACTAGCTTCCGCCTGCGCTACGACGGCACGTTCTTCCGCATGTGCGCCGCCGACAGCGAGGAGATCTACGGGGAGGTGACCGATCCCTGGAAACTACTGACCGAGTATGTGTGGTAGCCGTGATCTGTCTGCGTTGTGGGCGCTGTTGTACTCTGCCACGCATTGCGCCGTTGCCCGACGGCACCGTCAAGCTGGAGAACGTGGCGTGCAAGTACCTAGCGTCCGACGGCGCGCAGTATCGCTGCACTATTCACGGACAGCAACTGCTGCAGCCGTGGAAGCAGACGGCGTGTGGTCGCTTTGGAGAGCGAGAACATCGAGGTAACACCCGCTGCCGTGTCGCGCTATCTTTCCAAGCGCAAGTTGATGTGTCAACTTGTAAAGACAGCTAGCGGTTTAACGTAGTACTACCGAAGGAGATTTCTCATGGGTGGTGACGTCAAGAACAAGGGCAAGGACAAGGATTCGGTGGACACGAAGATCGAGACGCCCGTGGTCAGCGACGCTCCGGCCGAGGCGCCCAAGCCACCGACGTTGGACGAGGCCGACGCGCTCAAGCTGGAGAAGTTCGCGTTGCAGTTGGAGAACCTGCAGCTGCAGGCCAATCAGGTGGTGGCCCAGCGTGACGCGTTCAACGGCTTCCTGATCCAGAAGTACAGTATCGATCCGGCCCACGACCAGATCGACCTGCCCACGCGCGCGATCCAGCGCGGCGTCAAGTAGCCTTACACCGCCGTCACTCTCACCTATCTTTGGGTAGTGTACTGCCGCGTGCGTCGCGGCAGGTGAGGCGTACTATGCTCAGCTACCCGCGTCGCCTAGTGATCGATGGCGAAGTGTACTACGTGCAGGCGGCCCCGGCTACCAAGCCCAAGCCGCGTGGTCCGGTATCCTCACCCGTGGCTGCTCCACTACGAGCCAAACCCAAGCCCAGTCCCACTCGACGTCCTAGTCATCGACGCAAGCCGGCCCCGAAGCAGGCGCCACCGCCGCGCAAGCCCCCCGGTGGACAGTTCGATCTGGCTAAGCTACGCATCCCCCGCCATCCGGAAGTGCAGCAGGCGTGGCAGCAGTTTCAGGAGCAGGGCAAGTTTCGCGCGCGGGGTAAGAACAAGGAGATCAGCTGGGAGACGCTGCGCAACGTCGATCCGCAGACAGCGTTCGAACTGAAGCGCAAGTTCGTGGACTCGTGGACCAAGCGCTTGAAGCAGCAGGGCCAGCTGCCGGAGCCGAAGGCCGAGGAGCCGAAGGCCGAGGAGCCGAAGGCCGAGGAGCCGAAGGCCGAGGAGCCGAAGGCCGAGGAGCCGAAGGCCGAGGAGCCGAAGGCCGAGGAGCCGAAGGCCGAGGAGCCGAAGGAAGAAGCAGCACCGCTGGAGACTCGGCACAAGCCCGTATCCACGCGGGCTCCAGCAGGCGAGGACAAGGACGAGGACATCCCCGAGGTAGCTCCCGAGGATGTGGAGGAGCTGCCCGACGAAGAGGAGCCAGAGGCCAAGCCCGACGAGGCCAAGCCCGAGGCCAAGAAGGATGAAGCCAAGCCAGAAGCGGCTAAGGGACCGGACAAGGAGTTGACGGCGTTGTTGAAGCCGCCGCAGTCCATCAGTAAGGACGACAAGGAAGTCGCTGAGAAACGCAGCACGTTGGAGGGCCTGATTCAGGGGCTGGGATTGGCGGGCAAGTTGAGCGACAAGGTATCGGTCGGCCCCACCGTCACCTCGTTCACGGTAGAGGTGCCCAAGGGTCAGGACTTCGACGGCGAGAAGCTAGCCGACCGCTTGGAGAAGGACGAGGATATCAAGGTCATCGTCGGCAAGCAGCACGGTGGCAAGGTCGAAGTGCAGGTGCCCAACGCGAAGCGGTCGACAGTGGTGCTGCGCCAGGTGACGGACTCGCCGGAGTTCAAAGCCGCGCCGTCATCCGCCATCGCGCTGGGCGTCGATCCAGTTGGCAAGCCGCTGCTGTTGGATCTCGCCAAGGCGGAGAGCCCGCACATGTTGGTGACCGGCACCACCGGTTCGGGGAAGTCAGTGGCGATTCAGAGCATGCTAGCGTCGGTGATGCTACGTAGCCCGAAGGACACCAAGCTGGTAGTCATCGACCCGAAGAATGAGTTTCAGAGCCTCGACGGCGTGCCGCACTTGGCGATGCCGCGCATCTCCGACGACAAGGGGACGATTGCGCAGGACGCCACCGCGGCGCTGCACAAGCTGACCCAGGAGATGGACGAGCGCGTGCGGCGCATCGGCGCGCACAAGGATCTGAAGACCTACAACGAGGCCAACCCTGACAAGAAGATGCCACGGATCGTGGTGGTCGTCGACGAGTTCAAGGATCTGATGGGCGAGTCGGGCGGCGACTTCCAGAAGCACGTGGGGCGGCTGTTGCAGAAGGCCCGCTCGACCGGGATTCACCTGATCATGGGCACCCAAGAGCTGACGACGGGCATGCTCAAGGAGAAGACCATCAGCAGTAACCTGCCGGTACGCCTCGCATTCCGCGCCGCCAAGAAGCAGAACAGTCTCAACACGTTGGGTGAGGGTGGCGCAGAGCAGCTCATGGGTGGCGGCGACGGGTTGGTGAAGATCGGTGGCGGCGAGATGCAGCGCCTCCAGGCCCCGTACATCACCGACAAGGGCAAGGACAACGAGTGGAGCAAGCTAACTGACGCGCTACGCCAGCGGGGCACAGACTACGATCCCGCACTGCACACCGAAGCCAAGCCCGAGGCGAAGCCTGACGAGGCCAAGCCGGAAGCCAAGCCCGAGAAGCCTGACGAGGCCAAGCCGGAAGCCAAGCCCGAAGCCAAGCCCGAAGCCAAGCCCGAGGCTAAGAAGGACGAGGAAGAGGACTTCACCAAGCACTCAGATACTGAGCTAGCGGACGTCATCAAGGATCGTACCAAGCAGATCAAGGCGCTAGAGAAGGAGCGCAAGGCGCTGCAGGAGCCGCCGGACTGGCAGAGTGACGTCATCAAGAATCTGCAGAACTGTGCCAGCGATCCCAAGTCGCCCATGTGCCAGTCCGCTAAGGAAGGACTAGACAAACTCAAGAAGGCCAAGGAAGAAGGCCTCAAGCGAGTCGATAGCGAGCTGGCTAAGCACCGCGGTGTGCTACAGCGGGTGGATACGGAGCAGAAGCGCCGCAAGGGGAAGCCTGAGGAGAAGCCTGAGAAACCGGAGGCGAAGCCGGAAGCGGGTGAGGAGGATACTCTTCCCGTCGACGAGGGTGCTGACGAGGATGAAGGTGCGGCCCGACCGCGACCGCGCTACGATGAGGACGAAGCGCGGACGGCACCGGCGGTACCGGTGATGATCACCCGCAAGGAGACGCGGCAGGAACGCAAGGATCGCAAGCAGCAGGAGAAGGACGAGCGGCGCAAGGCCAAGGAGGAGCAGCGCAAGGCCAAGGAGCCGCCTAAGTCGACTACCACTCCGGCTACGCCTACGCCGGCGGATCGGGCCGAGGGGCCGATGCCATCACCATCGGCTCCGGCCCCCGACGCCCAGGCCACGCATGAGCACCTGCGCGATCAGGGCGTCAGCAACGCGGTAGCCAAGCACGTGTCCGAGATGCTGAGTGAGGAGCATGATCCGCAGAAGATGCACCAGGCCATGTCCAAGGCCATTGACAAGGCGGTGGGATCACTAGCCGATCCCAATGCGCGAGCGGATGTGCTCGCCACCAAGGGTAGTGTCGCGCACGTGCTGGCGAAGAAGTTTGGCGCGGGTACCAAGCGAGCCAGTGAAGTACTACGCGGCCTGCGCAAGTCGGCCGGAGGCCTGTGGGGCAAGATCTGGGGTGGCATCAAGAAGCTGTTTGGCGCCATCGGCAAGGGCATCAAGTGGTTGTTCAGTCGCATCGGCAAGGCCGCCCGTCGCTTCGGCAGCACCGTCACGGGGATTGAAGCGCGTCACCAGGCGCGTCTGAACCAAGCCACTCGGCACCTGCATCTGCGGGTGCCGCCGCACACTGCACCCGTAGCCGCCGCGGTGTACTACCACGGCGTGCCGTACTTACCACAAGCGTAAGGCGTTCGTTACCGGAGGTTTACCATGGACCTACTGAATCAGTTGGAGCAGGAGTTTGGCGTCGTCACCGCAGCCACCGAAGCGATCACGCTGTTCGGTCACAAGTGGACGCTGCGCAAGCTGGACTACAGCGACATCGACAAGGCCAACCAGTTCACCTTCAAGTCGCAGGACGACGGCGCCGGTGGCATCGACGGCATCGAGCCGCTGGTGCTGGGGTTCCGCTCGTCGCTGGGGTTCGTGGCAGTGTCGCTGGCGGCGATTGACGACCAGCCGGTGTGGCAGGTCTTCAAGACTGCCAAGGCCGAGGAGGTCGTGCCATTCGATCCCATGTTCCCGCCCGCCAAGATTCGCCACCGCACTGCTGATCGCGTGCTGGCGTTCATGCTGGCGATGAAGAGCAACATGGATCTGGTCATGCAGCTGTACGATCTGTACACGTCGAAGCTGGATGATCGGCGCCGCGAACCGGAGGAGACGGCCGAAGCCAAGGCTGCTACGGGTGCCGCGGAGGGCACCGCGACCAGCCCTTTGACCGAGTCTGGCAGCGCTCCGCCCGCCTCCGCCGGCTAGTCTACATCTGTTGGACGACGGGGCGGCTGCCCACCGAAGCGTGTGTGCAGCAGTTGTCGGAAGGCCAGCTACTGTTCCTAGAGTATGGCTTCCAGCGGCTGGAGCAGGAGCAGTGGCGCCGGCTAGAACGGACGTTAGGTACATTGTGGGAGTGGACCGACGTCTACAACTCCGCGACCGGACGACCACTGGAAGACGACGAGGCGCCGGCCGCCAGCATGGAGGAGATGGCGGCCGAGGATCGTACTGAGCTACGTATGCCGCTGGCATCCATCCTCAAGCCGGAACTGTTGCAGCTAATTCGCAAGCAGCTCCGCCCGCCCGCGCAGCTGCGGCGTGAGGGAGCGCACATCGAGGGCGAAGACCTGTCGAAGGAGGAGTTCCTAAATCTGTTCGGCCAAGCCATCCGCGCCGTACCCGCGGCGGCCGAGGCTATCCAGGACAGCATGCGACCCTTCTTCTCGCAGCAGCCCGCGCCCAAGCGCAGTCCCCACGTGGCCCGGCCGACGGCGCCACCTCGTAAGCCTACACCCGCAGCTACCATCGTTCCTACGCCGGCTCCAGCCCCACCCCGCAAACCGAGGTAAAGTACCGTGCCAGATCCTACCAAGAGGGACAAGGGCTTCATCGGCAGCATGGTGCAGCAGCGGGCGCGTCAGATGGTGGTCAAAGACGCGCAGAAGCAGCTGGACGCCCTCAACATCAGTGTCTACACCTTTAAGGAAGATCTGGAGAAGATCGAGAAGGTCAGCGTTCGCGCGGCCGACAAGCTGAAGCGTCAAGCCACGGCGCTCGGCTGGGTCGATGACGAGCTGAACTTCATCCGCAAGTCCTACGATCAGGAC
>Ga0316630_10000410_pt1 | contig 13321 bp, 8 predicted proteins | sample OWC_May_M1_C1_D6_FD_207658 | JGI IMG/M metagenome (GOLD analysis project Ga0316630, IMG submission 207658) | Wetland soil microbial communities from Old Woman Creek delta, Ohio, United States - OWC_May_M1_C1_D6_A | ecosystem: Environmental > Terrestrial > Soil > Wetlands | place: USA: Ohio...
TTCTGGGTCGCGGCGGCCGGGATGGTCTTCGCCCTGATCATCTTCCGGGCGGGCGAGCCGCACCTCCGGCCCATGGATACCAAACTGGGAACAGGCGGCGTGATCGGCGCTTCGAAAAGCCCGGCCGGGGCCGCCTCTTCTTCCGCTCCCCCTGCCGCCTCCGGTGCGGCCATGGACAAGCGGGAGGAGCGCCAGCGCATCGCCACCCTCGTCATCCTCTTTCTCATCGTCATCCTTTTCTGGGTCGCCTTCTACCAGAACTTCTTCGGCCTGACCCTCTTCGCCGAGCGGTCGACCGTCGTCCTGAAGTGGCTCCGGCCCGAGACCTACCAGTTCTTCGAGCCCTTCTTCATCCTCGCCCTGACCCCTCTCCTCCTCGCCCTCTTTAGCCGCCTCAACCGCGCCGGCAAGGAGCCCTCGACGCCGGTCAAGATCCTCCTGGGCATGCTCATCATGAGCCTGGCCATGATCGTCATGGTCTTCGCCGCGCTCGCCGGCGGCAACCGGGACCAGAACATCATGTCGCCGGCCTGGCTCATCGGGACCTACTTCTTCGTGACGCTGGCCGAGATCCTCATCTCGCCCATGGGCCAGTCGTTCGTCTCCAAGGTCGCCCCGCCCAGGATCGCCGGGCTGATGATGGGCGGCTGGTTCGCGGCGACGGCCGCCGGCAGCTACGGCAGCGGCCTGCTCGGCAAATCCTACAGCGGCCTGGCCCACCACCAGTATTTCCTCTTCCTCGCGGCGCTCATGGTCCTGGCCGCCGTGCTGGTCGCGTTCTTCCTGAAAAAGCTCAAGCGCTTCGCCGCGTGATCATCGGAGGCAAGACATGACCCTCATCCAGGAAAAGGTCAAACAGGCCGCCGGGCTGCTCGGGGAGTTCGGCGTCGACTGCTGGATCACCTTCACCCGCGAGAGCGAGGTCTGCGGCGACCCGACGCTCGTCTTCCTCGCCCCGGGGCACATCACCTGGCACTCGGCCTTCATCGTCTGCGCCGACGGCCGGACCCGGGCCATCGTCGGCCTCTACGACCAGAAGGGCGTCGAGGAGACGGGCGCCTACGACAAGGTCGTCGGCTTCGTCACCGGCATCAGGGAGCCGCTCCTCGAGTTCCTGAAGGAGGCGAACCCCCGGACGATCGCCGTCAACTACTCCGAGGGAAGCGAGATCGCGGACGGCCTGACCCACGGCATGTACCTGACCCTCCGGCGCATCCTCGCCGAAGTGGGGATGGCCGAGCGTCTCGTCTCGGCCGAGAAGATCGTCTCGGCTCTGCGCGAGCGCAAGTCCGCGGCCGAGATCGGCTGGATGAAGCAGGCTGTCCGGGCGACCGAGGAGATCTACGACCTCGTCGGCAAGTTCGTCGCTCCCGGCCGGACCGAGAGCGAGATCGCCGCGTTCATTCTGGCCGAGGCCGCGCGACGCAAGCTCCCCACCGCCTGGGGCCAGGCGACCTGCCCGGCCGTCTTCACCGGACCGGACACGGCCCAGGCCCACTACGGGCCGACAGGCCGCGCCGTCGAGCCGGGCCACGTCCTCAACATGGACTTCGGGGTCAGGGTCGAAGGCTACTGCTCGGACATGCAACGGACGTTCTATGTCCTCGCGCCCGGAGAAACGGCCGCGCCCGAGGACGTCATGAAGGGCTTCCGGACGATCGTCCGGGCCGTCGAGGAGTCGAAGAAGGCCATGAGGCCGGGCGTCCAGGGCCACGAGATCGACGCCGTGGCCCGCGGCATCATCGTCGGCGCCGGCTACGCCGAGTTCCCCCACGCCCTCGGCCACCAGGTCGGCCGCTTCGCCCACGACGGGACGGCGCTCCTCGGGCCGAAATGGGAGAAATACGCCCAGAAGCCTCTCCAGAAGCTCGAGGAGGGTATGGTCTTCACCATCGAGCCGCGCTTGACGGTCGCCGGCCGCGGCGTCGTCACCATCGAGGAGATGGTCCTGGTCACCAAGGCGGGCGCCGAGTGGATGGGCCGGCCGCAGAAGGCGATCGTCCTCGTTCGATGAGGCGGACATGAAAGAGCGTGCCCCCGGATCGCGGCGGCTGGCGCGGGTCCTCCTCCCCGCCGCGGCCCTCGCTTTCGTCGTCTCCCTCTTCATGCGCGATCGGCTTCCCGGTAAAAACCTCATCCTCGAGCCGCTCCTCCAGGACCCGGTCCAATCGGACACGGGCGTCCCCGAGCCTTTCGAGGTGACGCGCAAGAACGTCGACTACACCGTGACCCCCCTCTACGGCTACGAGCTCTGGGGGATGATCGTCTCCTTGCACGACGCCTCCTCGTTCATCGATATCTCCCACAAGCAGTGGAACGATTTCCTCAACACCAAGGACATCTGCGTCATCTGGGGCCGGAACGTCGAGACCGGCGTGTACGAGCGGATGAGGTTCCGCAACCGCGACTTCACCTGTTACTACCGCTATCCGGACGAGGCGGCGGCCGAGCTCTTCAGCGAGAACTGCCTCGCGAACAATCACCTCCTCCCCGACGGCCTTCTCGTCGCCGAGATCATCCGCAAGGCCCGCAAGGGCGACCAGGTCCGCCTCAAAGGCTGGCTGGCCTCTTACGGCATCAAGGGCGCGCCCTACCAGCGCGGGTCGAGCACCGTGCGCAACGACCGCGGCAACGGCGCCTGCGAGGTCGTCTACGTCACCGAGTTCGAGATCCTGCGCGAGGCTAACGCCGCCTGGCGCGCGCTTCACAAGCTTTCGCTCGCCGTCGCGGCGCTCGCGCTCGCGGCGCTCATCTTCCTGTAACGGGAGAGGCCCATGAAAAAGAACGTCATCCCGTGGATAGTCGCCGTTGTCGTCCTGACGCTCGGGATCGGAACGGGCGGCGGGCAGGTATCCCCGGAGCTCAAGGGCCCCTATTTGGGGCAGAAGCCCCCCGGGATGACCCCGCGGCTCTTCGCGCCCGGGATCATCACGACCGACGAAGAGGAAGGGAGCTCCGGCTTCGCCAGGAACGGTACGGTGTTCCTCTTCCAGAAATTCCTCAAGGGGCGCTGCCACACCTACATCATGCGGATGAAGGACGGCGTCTGGACGGCGCCCGAGCTCATCCCCTTCTGGGAGACCATGGCCGACAACGGGGACTTCGTTTTCTCCAGCGACGACAAGACGATGCTCTATCAGGTGAGGTCGAGATCGGCGGACGGCCCGATCTCCCATATCTGGCGGGCGGAAGTCACGGAGGCCGGCTGGGGCGGGCAAGCCCCTCTGCCGTCGCCTGTGAACACCCGGTATTTCGAGAGCTTCGCCTCCGATACAAGCGAAGGGACCCTCTACTTTTTCAGCCGCCGGCCGGGAGGGAAAGGGCAATTCGACCTTTACAGGTGCGCTTTCAAAGCCGGCGCCTACGCCGATCCGGTCAACCTGGAGGCGCTGAATACGGAATTCGACGAGTGGGACCCGTTCGTCGCGCCGGATGAGAGCTATGTCATCTTCTGCTCGATGAAGCCAGGGGGGCTCGGGAGGGACGACCTCTACATCTCCTTCCGGGGGAAGGACCGGCAATGGGGCCCCCCGGTGAACCTGGGGGAAGAGATCAATTCTCCGGGTTCCGAGAACCGCCCCGCCGTTACCCGAGACGGGAAATATTTCTTCTTCACTTCGACGCGGAGAGGGAGCCGCGATACCTTCTGGGTCGAGGCCGCCTACCTCGACCGGTTCAGGAAATAGCCGCTCGGCCGGATTGACGCCGGGACCCGAATCGTCTAGAGTCCCGGGTGATGTCCGCCCGGCGACCGATCCTTCCCACAGTCCTTCTCACCGCCTTGCTCGTCGCGGGCGCCGCCTGCGCCACCGCCACACGCGGGCCGCGCCCCATCCAGCTCAGCCCGTGCGGCCGGGCCTTCGTTCTCGTCGACCGCGGCCGTCCCGCGGCCACGATCGTCATCCCCGAGACCGCGGGCGAGCCGGAGCGCCGGGCCGCCGAGATCCTGCGGACGTCGATCCTGAAGATGAGCGGCGTCGACCTTCCGGTCCGCGAGGCGCCCGAGCCCGGCGGTCCGGCCGTCGCCGCCATCGGTTTCCCGCCCGAAGCGCTCCCCCCGACAGTCGCCCCGTCCCTCCGCTCGATGCGCGGCGACGGCTTCGTGGCCACGACGTCGGCCGGAAACCTCTACGTCTGCGGCGGAGGCGGGCGGGGCGTCGTCTACGGCGTCGTCCATCTCCTCGAGAAGTACTTCGGCTGCCGCCGGTACAGCCCCACGGCCGAGGTCTTCCCCAAACGGGACGACATCTACTTGGGCTGCCTCCTCGAGGTCGACAATCCCGCGAACGAGGTCCGTATCGTCAATGGCGAATTCGCCCTCGACCCCGACTACCGCGACTGGATGCGGCTCCACGACCATCGCGGGCTCTACGGAGAAGGCTATTACGTCCACACCTTCCAGCGGCTCGTTCCCTGGCAGGCCTACTTCGCCGGGCACCCCGAGTATTTCGCCCTGATGAACGGGAAGAGGATCATCGACCAGCCCTGCCTCTCGCGTCCCGAGGTCTTCGAGATCGCCGTCGCCAAGCTCCGCGAGGAGATGGCCGCGCAGCCCGGCCGGACGATCTGGTCGGTCAGTCAGAACGACAATTCCTCCTACTGCCAGTGCCCCGAGTGCCTGAAGGTCATCGAGGAGGAGGGCTCCCCGGCCGGCCCGGTCCTCCGGTTCGTCAACCGCGTCGCCGCGCTCTTTCCCGACAAGACCATCTCGACCCTGGCCTACCAGTACTCGCGCACGGCCCCTCGCCTCGCCCGGCCGCTCCCGAACGTCGAGGTGATGCTCTGCACGATCGAGCTCAACCGCAGCCGGCCTATCGCTGAGGACCCGTCGAGCGCCTCGTTCGTCCGCGACATCGAGGATTGGAGCCGGATCTGCGGCAACATCTACCTCTGGGATTACACGGTCAACTTCTCCCACCACGTCTCCCCCTTCCCGAACCTGCACGTGCTCGGGCCGAACATCCGCTTCTTCGTCGACCACGGCGTCCGCAAGCACTTCCAGCAGACGAACACGAGCCCGGGGCACGAATGGAGCGAGCTCAAGTCGTACCTCCTGGCCCGGCTCCTCTGGAACCCGCGGGCGGACGTCGACGAGGTGACGGACGATTTCCTCGACGGTTACTACGGCCCGGCCGCGCCGTTCCTCCGGCGATACATCGACGCCTTGCGCGGGGCGCTCGAGCGCTCCGGGGCGAATCTCGATATCTACGAGCCGCCGGCGGTCCACGCCGCAGACCATCTCTCGGCCGACGACGCCGCCCTTTACGACAAGCTCTTCGACCGGGCCGAGGCGGCCGCCGCCGGCGACCCCGAGATCTTGACGCGCGTCCGGACCGCCCGCCTGCCCCTGATGTATGCGAAGCTCGAGATCGGCAAGGACGACATGTTCGGGCCACGGGGTTTCTACGAGGACAAGGGCGGCCGCTTCGAACCCCGGCCGGCGATGACCCGCCTGCTTGAAGAATTCGCCAGGCGTTGCCGCGCCGGCGGCGTCCGGACGCTCAACGAGTCTGGGCTCACCCCCGTCGCCTACTACGACTCCGTCAAACGGTTCATCGAGGTCCAGGTCGAGGGTAACCGGGCTTTCCGGAAACCGGTCACGGCCGACCCGCCGCCGGCGGCGAAATACGCGAGGGGCGATCCGGCGGTCCTGACCAACGGCGTCCGCGGCGCGGCCGACTTCAAGGTCCACTGGCTCGGCTGGGAGGGCGTCGATCTCGTCCTGACCTTAGATCTCGGGAAGCCGGTCGCGGCCCGCGAGATCACGCTCAGCACGTTGTCCGATTTCCGGAGCTGGATCCTCCACCCGGACAAGGTCGCGTGCGCGGTCTCGGCGGACGGCCTGACGTTCCGCGAGATCGGGGCCAAGGTCCTCGCCGGAGACCATCGGGACGAGGACGTCGTCCGGACCTTCTCCTGGACAGACGATATGGCCGCTCCCGGCGCCCTCGCCGACATCCGTTACGTCCGCTTCCATGTCGAGGGGACGAAGCGGCTCCCCGCCTGGCACGCCTCGGCCGGCGGGCTCTCCTGGGTCTTCGTCGACGAGATCGTCGTCCGCTGACAGGGCCGATATGACCTTCTGCGGCGCCTTGGTCAAGCCGCCGGGAAGAACTTGACCTAATCTTGACAACTTCCGCCCTGGGACCTCCGAACTTATAACCGTGATCGGATGAGGGAGGCCCCCATGAGACGACAACAGATGAAAGCCCTGACAGCGGTCGCGGTCCTGGCCGGCTTCGCGGTATCCGCGACCCCGCTCCTCGCGGGTGAAGATGAAGCGGACCGGACCTGCATCCAGGCTTCGACATCGTCGGCCGAGTTCTATCTCGCCCGAGTGTCGACCAGCTCGAAAAAGGCCAGGACCGTGGCCGGGGGGATCGGAGCGGCCCTGGGGACCGTTTGCCTGGCGGCAGGGGCCGCGGAGCTGAACGATGGCGACGAGGGGGGCTGGCTCTGCTTGGAGGATGCCTTCGCGGCGATGGCGGTTGCGATGGGGGGTACCGTCCTCGCCGTTAGTGTCCTCTACGTCACCATCCCGAGCTCCACCGAAAGGGCCTACAAGAGGATCAGGCGCATCACCGATCCCGCCGAGAGGGAAGCGGCCTGCGCGAACGCCCTGGCCAGGCTGGCCAGGAGGGGGCGGACGAAGAGGATGATCGGAGGCGCCTTGTTCGGGGCGGCCGGGATCGCCTATGCGCTCTCTTCGGGCTCGTTCGATGACGCGAGCGCGTATCTGGCCTCGGCGGGCTTGACCGCGGCGACCTCGGCCTATTTCTTCCTGGTGAAAAGCCGCGCGGAGAGAGCCAACCGGGCCTACCTCCGGCAGACCCGCGTCTATCCAATCCCTGACCTGATCCTGGGCTTCGGACCCCGGGGGAGCTTCCGGGCCGGGCTATCGCTCGATTTCTGAGGTCCCGACAGCTAACCCGGACCTGTATTCTGCGGCTAAGAGCGGGACCGCCGGACAGAACGATCGGCCGGAAAATCGGGCGTCCGGCCTATTGCCTCGGCCGACTAAAATGTATGATGAAAGACGAGCTTGGCGGCCGGTCCGCGTTCCCCGCAGGGGGGCGGCGGCGTTTCCTCGCCCTGGGGGCCGCCGGATTGGCGCTGCCGTTCCTCTCCCGGCTTTCCGCCCTCGTCTCGGCCGGCCCTCTTACGGCGCCCCTTCCTCCCGACCGCCGTCTCTCGCTCTATAACATCCATACCGGCGAAGCTCTGGCCGTCGAGTACTGCCGGTCGGGCCGCCTTGTCCCGGACGCGCTCGAGAAGATCGATCATATCCTCCGGGACCACCGGAACGGCGAGACCGTGTCCATCAATGTCCGGCTGCTTGACCTCCTCCATACCTTGGCCAGGGCGGTCGGCGCGGCAGAGCCCTACCACGTCATTTCGGGCTACCGGTCGCCCAAGACCAACGACTATCTGCGGACCCGGGGCGAGGGAGTCGCCGTCAACAGCCTCCATCTCGTCGGGAAGGCCATCGACGTCCGCGTCCCCGGGATCGCGCTTCGTGACCTCTATCGCACGGCTGTCAAGCTCGCGTGGGGCGGCGTCGGCATCTACCCGGCCTCCGATTTCGTCCACCTCGATATCGGCCGCGTCCGGACCTGGTGACCCGGCTTAACCCGGCCGGCCCCAATAGCCGGAGCGCGTACCCGCCTCGGATCGGAGATTTCCGGGAGGATCCCTGGCTCCGGCCTGACGGCCTCAGGCGATGTAGGGGATCGTCTGCGGGCCTTCGGGCATGACGCAGATGGAAGCCCCGCGGCCGTATCGGACGAGGAGCTCCTCGATCGTCTCTTCGACGCGGCGGCAAGGCCGGAGGAGCGCGGCCCGGATCTGGTCGTCGGAGAGGCCGTCCGACCGAACATAGATCGCCGCTTTCCGCTGGATGAGCGCCTGGATGTGGGCCTGCCATTGGTCCTGCTCGAGAAAGCCCGGGGCGCAGATCTTGGCCAGCAACTCCTCGGGGCTGGCCGACTCGCGCAGGATCTGGCCGTAGAGGCCGTGCTCGGGAATACCGTCGGAGCAGCGCGTGGCGATGATGATCGCCCCGCCGGGCCGGACGATCTGGTCGGCCGCCCGCATGCCCTTGACCGATTGATAGAGGTTGATGTCGAGGGGATAGCCGGAGTTCGTCGTGACGACGATGTCGAACGGGCGAGGGACGGCGACCATGGCCGAGCGCTTGACGAAGGCGCAACCGGCCGCGTGGGCCCGGTCGAGGTCCCCGGCGAAGACGCCGGTCACGGCCTTGTCGCGGTTGAGCGTCACGTTGAGGAGGAAGAGGCGGCCGGCTTGCCCGGCGACCTCTCGGACCTCCTCGAAGATGGGGTTGCCGCGGGTCTCGCCCCAGATGGCCTTCGGGTGGCCGACCATTCCCGCGTCATGGTTGCCGAGGACCGTGCGCTGGCCGGCCAGGCCGGGCATGATGGCCTTGCCGCCGCCCGAGAAGCCGGCGAAGAGATGGGGTTCGATGAATCCGGTCAGGACCTTGAGGTCGCAGCGCATAAACTCGCCGTTGAGCCAGGTCTCATGGCCCTTCGAGGTCACGCCGACGCGGACCTGGGTCGAAGGATCGAAGGTGTCGTTCTGGACGATGCGGCGGCGCTCGAAGATCGCGTCGCCGACCATGGCCCGGAGCTCGGCTTCGGTGTTGGAGCGGTGCGTGCCCAGGGCGTTGAAGAGGACGATCTCGACCCCGGGAACGGCGTCGAGGACCTCGAGGACGGCCGAGAGGAGGAGAGGGTTGGGCGCGGGCCGGGTGATGTCGCTGAAGACGACGCCGACGCGTGTCCCGGGACGGACGAGATCACGAAGAGGAGGCGAGCCGATCGGCTCGCGGAGGGCCGCCCGCACGGCCGCCTCGGGGTCAGGGAGAGCGGGGACGAAGGTCGGCTCGACGACGGTGACATTGAGCGAGTCGTCGAGCTCGACCGGTAGTCCGGTCTTCCCATAAGCAAGCTTGACGCGCATAGAGCCATTTTACCCAAGGGAAAGAAGGGGTCAAACATTAATTACTTGGGTCTCGGAGGACCCCCGGGACATGTACCGCATCGGTACGTGTACCCTCTTATTTAGCTAGCTCCAGGCGGTAGAGGCCGGCGCCGTGGAAGGGGACGAGCGGGGTGAACTCGCCGCTGAAGATGCCTACCCGCTGGCCGGTCCAAACGTCGATCGCGACGACATCCCCCTCGAATCCGAGCTCGGCCAGCCGGACCGGGACGGCGATCCCCGCCTCGAGCCCGTGCACTCCCCTGTCGCTCGTATTGAAGACGGCGACGTATTTCGCATCAGTCCCGTCCCCCGCATCGGCCGCCCAGGCGGCGAGCCCGTTGGCGTGGAAGAGCTGCCGGTTGTTGCGGCTTCGCTGGTTCACGGTCAGGACCTCCGCGTTGGTGATGAGCGAGAGCGTCCAGGCGTCGCTCGCAGGGAGGTGCCCGCCGAACATGAGCGGGCATCGGGCGATCGACCAGAGCGTCATGACCGTCCGCTGCTCGTCCCGGGTCAGGAAGTTGGCCACGTCCTCGCGGCCGCCGTGCGAGACCATCTCGAAATAGCCCGGGTTCATGGTCACGTTCTTCGACCAGCCTTCGGGAAGGGCGCGCAAGCGGCCGAGCGGCAGCATATCAGGGTCCAGCCAATGCCCCGGGCCGGCGAACGGCATCCAGTCGTGGAGGCGCCCGAAGGCCGGCAGGACCTGGTCCCAATAGTCCCAAAGGTCGCCGAGCAGCCGCCACATGTTGGCGTTCGCGACGAGCGCGCCGGCTCGGTCGAGCGGCATCGGGCCGTAGGACAAGCTCAGCACGATGGGCCGGCCCGTCCGGGCGATGGCCCGCCGGATCATGGCGATCTCTTCGCCCCGGTAGCAGAGGTCGTCGGCCTTGACGAAGTCGACGCCCCACCCGGCGAGCTGGCGGAAGAGCGAGTCGTGCCATTCCTGCGCCCCCGGCTTCTTGACGTCGACGCCCCACTGGTCCTCGTTCCAGTCGCAGTAGTCGGCTTTGTCGGCGATGTCGGCAGCCCTATAGGGCGTGCCTTCAATGGGCGTATTTCGCTCGACGGCGAGGCGCGGGATGCCGCGGACGATGTGAACGCCGAACTTGAGCCCTTTGCTGTGGACGTAATCGGCCAGCGGCCCGAAGCCGCGCCCGCCGGCTGCGCTCGGGAAGCGCTCGGCGGCCGGGACGAACCGCCCGTAGGCGTCGATCTCCGACTTCGACCGTACCGGGTAGTCCGGCCCGAGCCGCTGCGGCTCCGACCACTCGATGTCGACGACGACGTAGCGCCAACCGTATTTGGCCAGGCGCACGGCCATGAAATCGGCGTTGGCCTTGACCTCGGCCTCGGTCACGGCCTGGCCGAACGAGTCCCAGCTGTTCCAGCCCATCGGCGGGGTCAGGGCCCAGGCGTGAAAGGGCTCGCGGACGGCGGCGGGTTTGCCGCTTTCCGCGGGGCGGCTCTTCCCGGCGAGGCCGCGGATGAGCTCCGCCTCGGCCGCGAGATAGGGTGCGCCGTCCGGCCGCAGGACGTCGTGGAACCAGACGGCCGGCTCGGGCCCTCCCTCCTTGGACCCCCAGGGGAAGATCGTCTGGGTCTTGCCGCTGACGAAACCCCAGTTCATGGCCCCGATCTCGTTTGCCTTGAAGAGTGGCAGGATGTCCTCGAAGCGGCTGCCGGCCGTGCGGGCCATATACTCGGTGCAAATGAGCGGGCGCCCATAGGCCTTGAGCGCCGCGATCCGCTTTTCCGCGTCGGCCTTGGTCTGGTAGGAGTGGAAGGAAAGGATGTCCGACCGCGCGGCCTGGAGCTTGTTGAGCTCGGCCAGCTCCGCCGACTCGTCCCAAATGCCGACGGTCAGAGGCTGGCGCGGGGAGGCGGCCCGGGCCCAGGCAAAGACGTTCGTGAGCAACGGCAGAGACCTCGAACCGTAGTTTGAGTTCCCCGGCTCGTTGTAGAGGTCCCAGGCCAGGACGCGACGGTCCTCGCGGAAGAAGCCGACGACGCCCCGCGTGTAGGTCTCGAGGATAGCCCATCGCTCCGGGCTCTCCAGGAGCTGCGGGCCGGGGCACTGGACCCAGCCCGAATTGTGGACGCCCGGCCGCGGCGCCGGCTGCGGGCCGAGCGCGAACTTGGCGTTCCAGCAATCGTCGAAAAGGACGAACATCGTCCCGATGTGGTGCCTGTCGGCGATCTCCAGGAACCGCTCGAGGCGCTTCAGAAAGCCTCCCGCGTCCTGCTGCCAGAGCAGGTAATGGAGGAAGACCCGGACGGAATTGAAGCCGAGGTCCTCGGCCCAGCCGAGCTCCTGGTCGATGATCGCGGGATCGAAGGTCGCCGCTTGCCACATCTCCAACGTGTTGATGGCCGTCCGCGGGATGTAATTACAGCCGAGCGTCCAGGGCTGCGCGCCGGCCCAGGCCCGGGCCTTCCCAGCCGTCCAACGGCCGGTTGGCGTCGTCGCGGACACGTCGTTCGCGCCGGGGACGGAAGGAGCAGCCGCCTCAGCGGCCAGGGGGAGAAGCAGGACGGCCGCGGCGGCGAGAAAAAATGGAACGGCGAAGAACAAATACTTGTATCTCATGGCCGGTGCTCCCCTCTCTTTTCTCTTTACGAATTCGTTCGTTCTTCCATTATTCGCTTTTAGCGCGATACCGGCACGGAGATCGTAATCTTCTTGCCAGCGGAGATCTCGATATCGACCCAGGAGACGGGGCGGCCGGCCTCGTCGAGGTTATAGGAATTAGCCTTCGTCCTGACGCCATCAACGTCGAGCGCTTCCCAGCGACCGTCGAAGACGGCCCGCCAGATAAAATCCCCGCCCGAGCGGGCATTGAGCATCGTCCTCCGCCTCCCCTCGTGGCGCACGTCGACGACGCCGTCGAAGACAGGCACGTTCCGCAGCTCCGCCCAGGGCGTCGAGGCCGCGAGCCCGGACCGCGTCTCGAGCACGGCGCTGGTGAGGGGCTTGGTGCCCATGAGACCGGTGGCGATCGCTCCGACGACGGCGAATGGGACCTCCGGATATTCGCGGCGCTCCTTGGCCGGATCGGCGAGGGCCAGGATCCGGCTGTAGGCCGCCTCGTCCTGCCCGTAGCGATAAAAGATCTCCGGGAGGTAGGATTCGATCTCGATACCTTCGGGCTTGGCCTCGATGATGCGGCGGAGCGTCGCGTCGCGCCGCGGTCCGCCCGGGATGAAGTGGAAGTAAAGGGGGAAGACGCCGTTCCAGATGACGTCCTGGAAGACGAGCGCGCCGCCCTGGACCCGGCCGTCGGCGTATTTTCCTTTCTCGTCGCTCCACCAGTCCTTGTCGTACATAGCCCTCAGGACCGCCGCCCGATAGAAGAGGTCTTCGGCCTCGGGCTGCTCTGCCGGTACCCCCCGGACCCGGAGGATCCCGGAATAGGACTCGAAGGCCCTGGCCATCGCTGCAATGAGGTCGGAGCCGTAAAGGCCCAGGTCTGAGAACGGCCCCTCGTCGTAGCCGCCGAGGCCGCGGTAGCCGTATTCGGTCTTATGCTCAGGGATGCCGTCGCCGTCCTTATCCCAAGCCTTGATGTAGTCCTTGACCGTCAAGCGGTAAAACTCGAGGAAGGCCGGGTCCTCGACATAAGTCCGATCGCCCGTCCAGCGGTATTGCCGCCAGCAGGCGTCGAGGACGTCGAAGTTGGCCGTCAGGTTGTACCAGAAGTCCCTGTCACTCTTGTAGTCGACAGGGGCCGGCCGGGCCCACTTGTCGATCTCCCAATAGGAGCAGAAATCGCGCGACGGGCTGACGGCCCGGGCGAATTTCCCAAGCATGTTGCGGTTGAAAGAGGCCAGGCCGAGGACGTGGGCTCCCGTGGCCTGGTGGGAGACATCGCGCATGCAGAAGGCGAAGCGCGACGGCAGGGCGGCTTCGTACCAATCGCCGATGGGGTCGCCATGCACGGCGGCTGGGAAGACGTAGTCGAGCGCCTGGCCCTTGGCCCAAGCGAACGCGGCGGCCAGCTTCGCGTCCGGCGTCTCTAGCTGGAGCGGGCTCTCCGGCTGTTTCGCGGGCTTGAAGCCGCTTGGCGGGCCAAGATCGAGTGGGAACGCCGCGTCGCGGTCGCAGACGAGCGTCCCGCTCTTGATCTCGAGGCGGGCGACCTGGAGCGACGAGCGATGCTTGCCCGGCTCCGTGTGCACTTTGGGCCCGAAAGGGTGGGTGAAGTAGAAGATGTAGGCATCAGGCCCCTGGACCACGACCTCGCCGTGGCGGCCGATGTCGCCGTCGTCGGGGCGCCGCCCCGGGACGCCGAGGATGGTCCCCGACTGCTCGGTCCATGTC
>Ga0316630_10000411_pt1 | contig 13315 bp, 9 predicted proteins | sample OWC_May_M1_C1_D6_FD_207658 | JGI IMG/M metagenome (GOLD analysis project Ga0316630, IMG submission 207658) | Wetland soil microbial communities from Old Woman Creek delta, Ohio, United States - OWC_May_M1_C1_D6_A | ecosystem: Environmental > Terrestrial > Soil > Wetlands | place: USA: Ohio...
CACGACGTCGACACCGTAGGGTTTTCCGCCGGCGTTCTTGTCAACCCGCTCGAGCTCGCGCTCGAGTTCTTCCGGGGTGAAGGCCACCGCACCGAGCACACCCATGCCCCCGGCACGGCTCACGGCGGCCACCACATCGCCGCAATGGCTGAAGGCGAAGATCGGATACTCGATTCCGAGGAGTTCACAAACGGGGGTGCGCATCTCTCTCCTCTCTCAGGTGCGGGAAGCGGCCACCGGCTCCACCTCGATCCGCGTCCCCCGATCGTTGTGCCCCGGCTCGCCGGTGAGCATGTACGGCTGCAGGTGGAAGTAGCCCCCCGCCAACTGGATGGGGTTCAACGGCGCCGGGAGGATGCCCTGGTACGAGCGGTTTCCCTTGAACTGATACGGCTCCCAGGCGTGGTAGACGATCACCTGCCCCGGCCGGACGCTGGTAGAAACTTTGACGCGGATCTCGAACGAGCCGATGTCGTTCCGCGCCCGGGCGAGATCGCCGTCCTGGAGTCCACGCGCGGCGAGGTCGGCGGGGTTCACAACCATGGTCGGCTCACCGCGCTCGAGCCGCATCATGTTCGGATGGTCCCGCCAGCTGGTGTGGATCGACCAGCGGGTGTGGCCGCCGGTCATCTGCAGCGGGTAGTTGCCGCCGATCGAAGGGTTGTCCTTGTGGACCGGCAGCTCCTCGCCGAGCTCGAGGTAAAACTCGTGGTCGATGTAGAACTGCAGGCGCCGGGTGAGCGTCGGCCAGGGCATCTTATCCTTCGTGTGCCAGGTGTTCGCCGTGATGGTCTCATCGGGCTTCATGTCGGTCGCGTTGCCGATGCTGGCGATTCCCATCCCGATGTCCGTGTACCGCTCGAAGCCCTTCTCCTTGAGGGTGTCCCAGGTAGCCCCGTTGAGGTTCGTGTTCAGGGAAAGGATCTCGCCCAGGAACTCCTCGGTGTTCTCTTCGGTGTAGCGACGCCCGAAGCTGAACTCATCGTAGACGGCATCGAGCCGCCGCTCCTTCTTGGCTCGATCTTGGAAGGTGGGTTGTCTGCGTTCCTTGGCGCGGGCCTGAATGGTCTTGAGCAGCAGGGCGTGGAACTCCCAGTCGGACTTCGATTCTCCGAGAGGCTCGACGGCGCGGGTAGTTACGGAGGCGAACGGAGCGATCGTTGTGGCCCAGGCAATGTCGTCCTTCTCGTACCAGCCGGCGGCCGGGAGCACGTAGTCGCTGTGAAGCGCCGTGTTGCTTATGCGCCAGTCCACCGTTACCAGCATGTCCAGCTTGGGCAGGAGGGTCTTGATGAGCTGGTCGTAACCGCGGACCCGCCGGAACATGTTCCCGCCCACCTCGAACATGATTCTGGGGGCCATGGCGGGAACGATCTGCCAGCCCTTCGCGATCGCTTCCTCGACGTACTGTTCGAGATCGCGCTTTATGTGGGGATCCCACTCGCGCGATCGGCCCGAGTTCACGTCGAGGCCGCCAACCCGATGCAGGTAGAGCGCGCTCGCAAGGTAGCCTCCCTTCTTGTACGCCTCGCGGGCGGCGTTGTAGATGAACATCTCGGTGGTGTCGCCGTTGTACTTGGCCTTGAGCATCGCCGGAGCCATCTGCGTTCCCAGAGCGATCATCCCCATCTTCGGAGACAGGCTGCCGGACGTCGCGTTGAGCGCGTCGAAGTTTCCCAGCGAGATGAACGGAAAACCGGTGAAGCCACTGCCCTTCTTCCCGACCTGGCCGGCCAGCGTCATCACCAGGATCTGCGCCCGCTCCATCTCGAGACCATGGTAGTACTTGGAGAAGTTCGACTGGGTCAGTGAGGTGGCGGCCTTGGCCCGCGCGATCCGCCGAGCGAGATCCCGGATCAGGTCCGGAGTCGTCCCGGTGATCTTGCTCACCGCCTCGGGCGTGTAGGAGGCGACATGGCGGCGGAAGACCGCGAACACGGGCTCCACCGCGACCTTGCCGGCTTTCGTCTCGGCCTTGTATTCGCCGTCAAGCGCCGGATCGAGACTGCCGAGACTCAGTGTCGATTTGGGGGCCTGGCTGACCTCCTTCGAAGCCCGATCGAAAACGTAGAACACGTCATCCGCTCCGCCCACCTTGAGATCGGACTCGCGCAGGAATTTTCGCGTGTCCTTGCGAACGAGCAACGGAAAATCGGTCTGCTCGCGGATGAAGCGCTCGTCGTGCAGGTTTTCCGCGATCATGACCTGGGCCATCGCCAGCCCCAGGGCGGCGTCGGTGCCGGGTGCCACCGGGACCCACAAGTCCGTGTGTATCGAGGAGGCATTGAAATCGGGGGCGATGGAGACGATGGTCGCCCCCCTGTACCGCGCCTCGGTGATGAAGTGGGCCATGGGGATCTGCGTATAGATCGGATTCCCTCCCCACAGGAGGATAAGATCGGAGTAGAACATGTCGTCGGCGGAGCTGGCGAAGGTCATCTTGCCGGTCGTGACGACGGCGCCCGGGTGGTGGTCGCCGATCTCGGCATTCATGTCGAGGATCGGCGTGTCGAGGACCAGACCCGTGCGATGCAGCCCGAGCCCGTTGCAGCCGTTGGAGTTGGCGGTGCCGAAATCCCAGACGATGCCCGCGGGGCCGCTGGAGCGCAGCTCGTCAATGGTCCGGTCGGCGATCTCCCGCAGCGCGTCGTCCCAGGAGATCCGCGTCCACTTGCCCTCGCCGCGCTTGCCGGCGCGCTTGAGCGGATAGCGCAGCCGTCCGGCATCGTACATGCGCTGGCTGTAGCAGGCGCCCTTCTGACAGCCGCGCGGGTTGAAGTCCGGAACCTCCGCGTTCGTCCGCGGATACGTCGCGACCTGCTCCTCGCGGAAGGCCACGCCGTCCTTGACGTACACGTTCCAGTTGCAGTGTCCCTGGTACCAGCAGTTCACGTAGTGGGTGCCTTTGGCCACACGATCCCAGGTCCACTGCGTTCGGTAGATATCTTCCCAACCACGATAGTCAGCCACTGCATATCGGGGAGGTTCAGGGACGCTCGTCGTGGCCGGTTCCTGCTTCCTAGCCGTTTCCTGCGGTTCGCCTCCACAACCCAGGTTGCAGAGAAGCAGGCTGAGGGCGGTGCTTCCCGCACCTTTCAAGAGGTCACGCCGGCTAAGAGGACTCATCGCTGGCATCCCTTCTTCCCATTTCCTTGCGTGCTGCCATGAAGCGTCACGCTGTCCGAAAGACGTTGCTTCCTCACGACTCGGGCGGCAGGCGTCTCTTCAGCATGTCGAGATCGTCCCAACCGTCGTCTCGTCGTGCCATCAAAGCTGCCCTTTCCTGGGCTCGCCGTCGGGGAGCCCCACGGCAGCGAGTCCGAGCATAAAGGTGCATAGGGGAGAAATCTTGTCCAGTCCGGTCGCGGGTTTGGTGGATTTCGGCCAGCGGAGAAGGCGGAGACCGGTCCCGCGAAATGACTCTATGCAAGTGTCTCAGGAATCTGCACATAAGAGTCGCGGAACTCGCAGCTACGTCCCGTCCTTGCCACGAACTCTTCATGGCCGTGCTATGCACGGCCAGAGAGGAGTCCGTTATGGGTCATCGCAAACGCAGTCGTCGTCTCAGATAAAGGACGTTCCGTCAACAACTCCTGCTTGTTCGGGCTATCCAGCTCCAGCTATCCAGCACGCATGGAAGTCGAAGCCCCCGTCATTGTATCGCAGCGATCGCCCTGGGTACGCGGTCCCGGTTGGGACGGCTTCTGGATGCTCAGCGCGCTCTGGCTCGCGCCGGCGGTCTTGTGGCTCTCACACGGATACGCCGACCCGGAGGAGAGCCCGCTCGATCTGCTGTACTTCGGACTGACGGCGCTGTTTTGGATCGGCCACCGATTGTGCAGCACGTACCTCGCGTACTGCACGGAAGCGTATCGGCCTCTCCTGCGGACCGAGCCGATGCGATTCGTCGTCATACCGCTGCTGGTGACCGCCGGATGCTTCGTGGTCTTTCTCGCCCCGGACGCGGCGTTGCCGTGGAGCCGCGAGGAGCGCCTCGTGGCGTTCGCGATCACCGACTACGTGTGCGTGACGTACCACTTCGCGGCACAGCACTTCGGCGCGCTGTCGCTCTATCGCACGCGGGTCGGGCGCGCGGCGTGCGTGCGCACGCGGAAGATGGACCGGTTGTTCGCGCTCGGGGTCGGCGGCGCGCTCGTCGTGCTGGCGGACATCCTCGCCGGAGCGGTCGCGTACCAAGACCGGTGGATCGATCGGTGGCTCCTTCCCGGGTGGATCCTGTCGGCGGAACACGGGATCCGAGGAGGCGCCACGCTCGTGCTCCTCGCGGCGACGGCCGCGATGCTCGTCGCGGAGCTGCGCGCGCCGCGATGGTCGGCGCCGCGCGTACTCTACATTCTGGGGGTCGCGGTCATGGTCGCGCTCGCCCTACGCTCGCGAAGTCCGTTCCTCTTCCTCGTGATCTGGACGTCGCAGCACTGGGTTCTCGCGACGGGCCTTGCCTCTCGGACGCCGGGCGCGGAGCCGGCTCCGCTGCGCGGTGCGGTGCGCCACGCGCTTCACGGGGTGAACGTGCGGCCCTGGGCCCTCGTGCTTCTGCTCGTGCTCTCGTCGACTGTTCTTCTGCCGCTCTTCGAGATCGAGGCGAATCGGCAGGGAGGTACGTACTACGCCGACCGGATATTCGGGGCCTTTGCGATCGCCTTGCGGACGTCCTCCTGGGTTCCGGCTCTGGTCGCGCTCGGCTTTGCCACCGGGTTCATTCACTATCTGCTCGACCGGAGCGTGTACCGGCTGTCCGATCCTGGAGTGCGCGAGGCTGCACGTGGTCTATTGAGTTAGGAGTCTGCGGCCGCGGACTCGTCGCCCTGCGGAGATTCCACCGGGTGCCACGTTGGGTCGGGATTGAACAGCTCCATTTTGTGGAATTCTTCGAGCGTATTCGGTCCGAGATCCTTTTCGTAGACCACGCCATCATTGCTCACGATGAACGTCTTGACGCCGGTAACCCGGTACTCGGCGGGCGCTGCGGCCAAGGCAAAACCGCCGATCATCACGCCCTTCACGACATAATCCATCCGGCCCAGCGGTGCCGCAGGGCCCTGGCCCTTCAACACTTTGAAGAAATAGCCGTGATACGGATCCCCCTTGGCATAGCCTTGTTCGATGAGCTGCGCGATCCGCTCGCCGATCGGACCGCCCCCGGTGCCGTCGGGATTCCGCCAGGCGAGGCCGTCCTGCTTTCCCGGCGTGCTGATGATGCGCTGCGCGTATTGCGCCACGCCTTTGTCGCCGCGCTTCATGACCGCATATTCATTCTGTGCCTCAACGTAGCCGCGACAGATCTGGATGGCGTCCAGCTCATTGCCGCCGATGCGGCGGTAGAGGATCTCCTGTAAGCCTGCTTTCGAATCGAAGAACCACTCATTCTTGCCGTTCTTCACAATCGGCACGGGAAGGGGCCAATCTTCCGCGCCGATCACCAGCACGGCGCGGTCCGGTGTCTTCGGGTCCGTGGCGATCTCCTTCTTCTCACGGGCCTTTGCCGCGAAGTTCGCCGCGTTCTCCTTGTCGCGCGCCGGCTCGCCCGTGTGAATGATGTCGTCGCCTTCAGGGCCGAAGATGGCTTCCAGGGCGCTGACGTCGTACTTGTCCGCCGCATCCAGCAGTGCATCCACCGCTGCTTGCGGGGAGTCGAACGTTCTTGCCGTGGTCGTGCCGCTCGCCGTTGTTTTCGGCGCGGACTGCCCCGCGACCCAGACGGGGAACGCCAACATGCACGCGCATAGGGCTGCCATCGGCAACGTGAGGCTCTTGACGAAACTCGACTCTGGAAGCGGACTCATATTCGTTCTCCGTCTTGATCCATTGCTCTCGGCTCCACCTATCGACGCCGGCCGCCGCCACCGCCGCCACCGCGGCCGCCGCCACCACCGCGGCCGCCGCCACCACCGCGGCCGCCACCACCGCCACCGCCGTAGCTCGATGCTCCGCGGCTGCTGCTCGCACGAGCGCTGCTGCCGCTGTAGCCGCTCGATCCGCCGCCGAAGCCGCCGCCCCGGTCTCCACCTCCGCCGTAGCCTTTCGACATGTCCCGACTGCCGACCCGGTCGGGTGCGCTCGCACCGCGACCACCGCCGACGTCCCGTGACGGAGCGGCCGCGCGGTTGCCGGCGCCTGCCCCTCCGGCGCCGCCGGGTCGATTCCCCCCTTGGCCACCTGGAGCCTGACCCTGCCGGCCCGCCTGCTGACCCTGCCGGCCCGCCTGCTGACCTTGCCGACCCGCCTGCTGACCTTGCCGACCCGCCTGCTGACCTTGCCGACCCGCCTGCTGACCTTGCCGACCCGCCTGCTGCTGACGGGCGCTGGCCTGCCGGCTCGACAACGAGTCGCCGCGCGCATTCCCGCCATACTTGCTGGCCGTCGCGCGGTCGCCATAGGGCGCCCCGCCGCGATGCTGCGGGTTGTGCTGCCATTTTCCGCTGTTGCCCCTATTGATGTTGCCGCTATTGATGTTGTTCCGATTGAAGGTGTTGTTGTTGTTGATTGTGACGTCGTTGTGACCGCTCCCTCCCCATCCGCAGCCGTATCCCCATCCTCCACCCCAGGCGGCGCCCATCGCGACCCCGACGCCGAACGAAATCGCCAATCCCGCCGCATAGTACCCCGCTGGCGGGTAATAGATCGGCGGATAGGGATAGGCGGGAGGGCCATACACTACGACTGGATCGTATGAAGGGACGTACACCACCTGTGGACTCGCCTGCTCGATCACGATCACCTGCTGGCTCTCCACGACTCTGGTTTCCACCTTCTGCTGCGAAGTCGTCTTGAGGTTGCCCTTCGCCTCTGCCTTCCTCCGCATCCGCTGCACCGCCTCCATCACATCGCTCTGCTGCGCCAAGAACGCGTTGCCCAGATCGGTGGTCCATTGAATGTCGTCGGCGAGCCGCTTGACGACGTCCGGAAGCGCCGCCATCCCCTGGATGCTGGGATCCCATGGTTGTTGCGAAACGGCGTCCACCAACGCTTTGTCTTTGAGGTTCTTGTGCTTCTCCAGCCACTGTTGAAGCTGAATGATCTCCAGCGGATACGTGGACGCCACGAGCACCTGACTGAGGAGCGGATCGGGATAGAGCGCGATGGGCGCCACGAGTGAATCCAATTGATCGTCGGGGATCTTCGCCGCCACTTCGTCCGAGGAAGCGCCCTGCGCGTTCTGGGCATAGGACAACGATCCTGCGGGCACGAGCAATGCTGCGCAGAGTACCGCGACGGAGCTCCGCAGAAGCCTCGTGAACTGTTTTCGTTTCATGGAGATCACACTCCTCTCCCTCGCAAACGGATTGACGGTGAAGACGGCTTACGGCACTCCTAGCCGCTCTTCTGCATTCGTTTGGTATCATTGGGCACCATAACGTGCAACGTTGGACATGTGCCCCTGGACTGACGTTCGTCACACGAGATTGCATTTCGACCCCGAGACGGTCGCTTCGACGCGACCGATGCCGCCATTCGCAAGGATCCCGAGTACATCGCGAACGTTCCGATCTCTGGGCGTCGGGAAAAGCCCGTTCGGCGGCTCATCAACGAGTTCCTGAAGGCCCTCGGCTCTGCGACTGCCATCAACTGCGCGTTTCACCATCGCCCCGTGTTTGCAGTGCGTGGATCAGTTCGTTTCTCAGATCGCGAGGGTCAATCACCCGGTCGTAACCCAGGTTGTCGGCCGCCGCCCATGCGCCGGACTGCCGATCGCTCATGCGGTCGCGCTCCTCGTCCGAGGCGTTGGTAGCGGCGGCGCCTCCGAGGGCGGGCAGGCCGCCGAGGGAGATGCCGGTGAACGCGAGCGTGACGGTTTGCCGGTCGAACGGGTTCATCCCCATGAGAGAGCTGCCGAACCCGAACGCCTTGCGCAGGGTGACGTGCAGCTTGGGCGCGCGGATCGCCCGCTGGGCGAGGTACATCTCCGCCACCGCCCTGAGCGTTCCCACTCGCTCCGCCTCGGGGCCGGGCATCACTCCCGGGGTGTCCGCGAGAAAGACGACGGGAAGTCCGAACGATCCCGCCACCCGCAGGAAGTGGGTCGCTTTCTGAGCGGCGTCGATCGTGATCGTACCGGCCTTGACCGCGGGCTGATTCGCAACGATCAAGAGCGACTGCCCTCCGATCCGTGCAAACGCCGTGATCATCGTTTGCCCGTAGAGAGGCTGGACCTCCAGGAGGGATCCCGCATCGACGAGCTGCTCGAGCACCGCGCGCATGTCGTAGGGCCGTTGATGATTCGTCGGAATGGTGTCGAGGATGCGGTCCAGACGCCGCTCGCCGGTGTCGCGTCCGGCCGGTGCCGGCGGGAGTGCGGCGCCGGCATGTTGGGGCAGGTACGAAAGAAAGCGGCGCGCCAGACTGATGGCTTCGTCCTCGTTGGCAGCGAGGTTGTGGGCCACACCGCTTTCGGCCGTGTGGAGACGCCCGGAGCCGAGTTCCTCCGCCGTCACCTGGACGCCGAGAGCGGCGCGGACCACCGGCGGACCGGCGGCGAAGAGCGAAGCGCTTTCGGTCATGATGATCAGGTCTGCAAAAACCCCGGTGAGCGCGCCGTGGCCCGCGGAAACGCCGAGCACCACCGTGATGACGGGCACCTGGCCTTGCAGATCGGCGACGATCTGCAGGTCGTTCGGTGCGAAGGGGTAGCGTTCGAAGATGTTCGAGGCGCGCTCGCCGGCGCCGTCCAGCAGCAGGAGCAGCGGGATCCGTTCCTGCTGAGCCAGCATCGCGAGCCGCAAGCGCTTGGCGGCGTTCACGTGACCGATCGATCCGCCCTGAACGGTGAAGTCCTCGGCGAGGACGACGACGGGACGGCCGTCCACGCGAGCCACCCCGCTCACCAAGGCGTCGCCGGGCACCGGCGCTCCTCCGCCCGGATGCGATCCAGCGCCCAGGGCGCCGATCTCCTTGAACGTTCCCTCGTCGCACAGGCGCGCCACCCGTTCGCGCGCGTTCAGCCGCCCCTTCGCGGCCTGACGCGCAAGCCGCTCGGGCCCGCCCATGGCGGTGGCGGCATCCGTTCGGCGCTTCAGATCATCCAGCAGGTCGTCCCAGCCGTGGTCTCCTCGTGCCATGAAGGCTCCCCTTTCCTCGGGTCATACCATGCGCGGATTGAACCACCGCGACGGTAGGGCCTGTGCATGCGCGTCATCTTGAAACCATACTACTCGGGTAGTATCAATGGACCATGCCTCGCGGGTCCCCCGCAGTGAAGCTTGCAATCACCGTCGATCCGGAGGTTCACGCGCGGGTCGTTCGTGCGGCTCACGAGGACGAGGTAAGTGTCTCTGCCTGGATGACCGAGGCCGCACGCCGATCCCTGCGGATTCGAGACGGCTTGGCTGCCGTGGCCGAGTGGGAGGCGGAGCACGGCGCGTTCACCGACGAAGAGATCGAGGAGGCGCGCCGGCGGGTTCGTGCGACGCACGCGCGCCGACCGCCCCGGCGTCGTCCCCGCGCGCGATGAGGCCGGTTGTTTATGACGCCGGTCCGCTGATCGCCGCAGAGCGGAACGATCGCCGCTTCTGGGCCGAACACCGGGCTCGACTCGAGCTCGGCATCGTGCCTTGCGTCCCGTCACCGATCCTTGCACAGGTGAGCCGTTCTCCGAAGCAAGCCCAGCTCCGCCGCTTGCTTCGTGGGTGTGAGGTGGTTGCCCTGGATGAAGCAGGAGCGCATCAGACCGGCGCGCTGCTCGGCAAATCGGGAACCACTGACATCGCGGATGCTACGTTGGTAAGCGTGGCCGTTGCACGCAAGGCGGACATCGTGACCAGCGACCGCACTGACGTCGAGCCACTGGTCGCGAAGGCTCGCGCTGGGGTTCGTGTCATTTACGCCTGAGGCACAAGAAAACCGCTTCTCTACCCGAACGTGGGGCTCGGCTCCGAACTCACGATCCCAACCTGCGAAATGCTGCCGCCGCTGGACGTCGATCCCTTCGCCGAGGAGCTGGAGTGCCCGCACGTGGTCGCCGGCCTCGGGCGATACTATCTCGTCTTCTCGACCCTCGGCGACCTGCTGCGGTCGGCCATCTCGCGAGCGGCGACCGCGCCGGGCGGCAACATGTACGCCATGGTCGGGCCCGGAGATCCGCCAATAGAGACAAGCGGGAGCCGCGCTGCACGACGCGCTTGCGTTTTCCCCGGCATGCGAACACGGTTTTCGCCAGATGAGTCATACGATTACTATTCGTCTCCCGCGAGACCTCGCTGCCTGGCGCGAAGAACAGGCGACCAGGACCGGCGTGCCGCAGGGCAAGATCGTGCGTGATCAGTTGGAAAAGGCCAAGGCGAACAGCGCGCGCCAGGCCTTTATGCGCTTGGCCGGCTCGGTGCGCGGCGCGAAGGATCTTTCGTCGCGAAAGGGTTTCTCGCGCGCATGAAAGGCATCGCGGACACGGGTTTCCTCGTGGCGTTCGCGAACCGTAGCGACGACGGAACAAGCGCGAGGTCATCCCGCTGATCTGCCCGCCCGACGCGTGAATTTCTCCGCCGCCAGTAGCAGCCGCTTCTCTACCTGTACGTCGGGCTGGGCTCCGAGCTGACGATCCACATGGCGAAGTAGTTCGAGGCTCCGCCGTACGCCTGGCCGAGCGCGACGCGGGCGCCTTCGACCTGATAGTCGCCCGCGGTGCCGCGCACCTGGTTCGCCGCCTCGAGGCAGCGAAGCATCCCGGAGGCGCCGATGGGGTTGGAAGAGAGCACGCCGCCGGACATGTTCACTGGGAAGTCGCCGCCGATCTCGGTGGCGCCCGAATCGACCATCTTCCAGCCCTCGCCCTCGTCGCAGATCAGGTGGCATTCGAGCCACATGGGCTCGAACCAGCTGAAGGGGACGTAGAGTTCGGCGCAGTCGATCTGCTTGCGCGGGTTGGTGATGCCAGCCTTCTGGTACAGGGCCCTGGCGCACTCGACGCCCGCCGCCGGCCGCACCGGGTCGCGGCCGGGGAAGGTGGCAAACTCGATGCGCTTGGCGTGGGCGATGACCCAGGCCGGTGGACGCGGCGTGTGCTTCGCGCCATCGGCGTTGGTCAGCACCATGGCGGCCGCGCCGTCCGAGGAGGGACACACTTCGAGGAAATGGATGGGATCCCAGAGCACCGGGCTCTGCTTCACCATCTCGACGGTGATGTCGGGCATGACCAGGTGGGAGTATGGGTTCTTACATGCGTTCAGCCGGTCCTTGGTCGCGACCTTCCAGCCGATGTGCTCCGGCGCACCGCTCTTCGTGATGTAGCTGCGGATCCACGGGGCGAAGGAGCCACCGGCCCCCAGGGCCCCGCTCTTCCCACCGCTCAAGGCCCACATGAAGTCGCCTTCGCTCTGTTTCTCGTACGACACGGTAAGGACCCTTTCGTACATCCCGCTCTCGATGAGCGTCGCCGCGCTGATGGCCGTCGAGGCGCCCACCGAGCCGGCGGTGTGCACGCGGTGGATGGGCTTGCCGACGGCGCCGAGCGCGTCGCAGAGGGAGAGTTCGGGCATCATCACGCCCTCGAGCGCGTCGGGGGCCTTGCCGAGCACGACGGCGTCCATGTCCGTGAATGTGAGCTCCGCGTCTTCGAGCGCGCGCAGCGCGGCCTCGCGGACGAGGCCGTCCAGCGAGAGCGGCCGGCAGCGCGCATACTTGGTCTGTCCGAGCCCGATGACGGCGCAACGCTCGGCCATCACACGTCTCCTTCCAGGAGGCAGAGCAGGTTCTGCTGCAGGGCGGCACCGCTGCTGGCGTGCGCGAGGCCGCGGCGCGCTTGGCCGGCGCGGATGCGGCGCGCCGCTTCGGTCACGCGCAGGAGACCGCTCACCATTTCCGGATTGCCGCACAGCGGACCGCCGGAGGGGTTGATCCGGACGCCGCCGCCAAGCCCGAGCGCCCGGCGCAGCACGATCTCCTCCGGACTGTAACGGACGCAGAGTTCCGCCACGTCGAGCGAAGCGGGGTCGAGACCCAGGTTGCGGGCGGCGATCCGCGTCGAGGGTGAGTCGGTCAGGTCGCGCAGGCCCGGGTGGTGCGACTCGATGCGGTGGTCGATGCCGCGGATCCACACCGGATTCTTGCACAGCTCCCGCGCGCGCCGGCCGCGGGCAATCAGCATCGCCGCCGCGCCGTCGGAGATCGGCGGCAGGTCGTGCTTGCGAAGCGGCGCGGCGTAGTATGGTTCCTGCAGCAGGGCGTCGACGGCAACGTCCTTGGCGACCTGTGCGTTCGGATTCGAGCGCCCGTCGTGCCGACTGCGCGCCACCACCTCGGCGAAGTCGCGCTCCGTGGCCTTGCCGGCGTCGAGCAGCGCGCGGGCCTGCAGCCCCGCGAGGGAGACCGGGTCGAGGCCGAGCGGCGCGTGCACGTACGGATCGGTCTGCAGCGGAAAGATCTCGCGCGGCTCGCCCGGCGACGATTTCCCGGAGGCGACGATCAGCGCGAGGTCGATGTCGCCGAGCTGGAGGCGGACCCAGGCCTCGAACAGCGCCCACGCGCCGTCCATCTCGACGTGCGACTCGTACACCGGCGGCCAGGCGCCGTACCCGTCCACGTTGGCGATGAAGCAGAAGGGGAGGCCGGTCAGGTAGTCACAGCTGGCGGCGTTGGTGAAATCGATCTGGTGCCGGTCGAGACCAGTCTCCTGAATGACCTCATTCACCACCGCCATGATCAGTGAGGGCTCGGAGTCCTCGTACCGCCGGTACGAAGGCGTCTGCGCGAAGGCGACGATCGCGATGTCTTCGGCTGCCATCACATGCACTCCCGAAGCTGGTCGAAGGGAACGTCCGGCTCCCCGGTGGGCTCCCAGCGCGCAATCACGTCGCCGGTGCCGCAGTACATCCAGTTGTTGTCGATCTCGGCGACGTTGCGCTCGCCGGGCGGCTTGAAGATCGCCCGCAGGCGCATGCCGACGTGGAAGGTGTCCGCCGGGAGGTTACGGATCTGCTGCAGGGGAAGGGGCTGGTCCGCGCCGTCGAGGAGAATCGTGGCGCTGATGAAGGACTGCGTTTCGCCCTGGCCCTGGTACTCGATCGGCGAGGCGATCGTGTAGGAGACGACGGTGCCCGTCGGCGGCAGTTCGACCTCGTCGGCCTCCGTCATGCGCACGCGGGCGATCGGGTCGTAGCCCTTGCCGGGGATGTACACCTTGCCGCTGGCGGGGCTGCGCTGGCCGATGAACTTGCCGTCGAGCAGCCCCTGGGCGTAACGGGCGCGGTGCGGCAAGAGATTCTCGCGGTAGGTGAGCGAGATCAGATGCGTGTGGCTCTTCACCGGCTTCTCCCCCGGTTCGATGTGCACGTCACGGGCATCGGCTTCCGGGACGAAGTAGACG
>Ga0316630_10000413_pt1 | contig 13268 bp, 7 predicted proteins | sample OWC_May_M1_C1_D6_FD_207658 | JGI IMG/M metagenome (GOLD analysis project Ga0316630, IMG submission 207658) | Wetland soil microbial communities from Old Woman Creek delta, Ohio, United States - OWC_May_M1_C1_D6_A | ecosystem: Environmental > Terrestrial > Soil > Wetlands | place: USA: Ohio...
CGATCTCGCGGCGAACCGGATTGAAGCCGGACAGGATGACCGCCTCCGGCGTGTCGTCGATGATGACGTCGATCCCCGTGGCCGCCTCGAAAGCCCGGATGTTGCGCCCCTCGCGGCCGATGATCCGGCCCTTCATCTCCTCCGAGGGGAGGGGCACGGCGGTCACCACGTGTTCGGTGACATAGTCCGCCGCGTACCGCTGCACGGCAAGCGAGATCATCTTCCGCGCCTTCTGGGTCGCCTCCTCCCGGAACTCCTCGTCCATGACGCGGATCTTCTTCCCTGCCTCCAGCTTCGCATCCTCCGCCACCCGCTCGACGATCTCCGCCTTGGCCTGCTCCGCAGTCAGCCCCGCGATCCGCTCGAGGTCCGATTTCCCCCGGGCGAGATGCGCCTCGACCTGCTCCCGCGTCGCTTCCAGCTTCCTGGCCTGCTCGGAGAGTTCCGCCTCCCGGCGCCCGAACTCCGCCGCCCGCGCCTCCAGCTGCTCGTTCTTCCGGTCTACCTGATCCTCTTTCTGGAGCAGCCGTTTCTCCAGCTGGCCGATCTCGTTCTTCCGTTCCCGCGTCTCCCGCTCGAAGTCGAGCTTGACCTGGAGCATGTGGTCCTTGGCCTGGAGGGCGGCCTCCTTGAGGACGGTCTCCGCCTCCTTCCGTGCGACCTGGAGAACCTCCTCGGCCTTCCCCGCATCCTCGCGCGCCTTGCCTTCCACGATCCGTTTCCTGGACAGCAGGGACAGCACCAGCAGCCCGAGCCCGACGACCAGGGCTGCCAGCGCCGCGATGATCATCATCGACGTATTCAAGGTGTGCCTCCTCGGTGGAGCATCTATTTTGTCGGTGCGCCCGAAGCGTGCGACGCCCGGATCACCCCTTCTTCCGTGACCAGTGCGTGGACCGGAACGTCCCACGCGTCGACCGGGACTTCGGGGATCACCTGTCGCGTGAAAGCGAGCCCCACCCGGGTCACGCCCTCGGGGAGCGTGGCCAGGAACCGGTCGTAGTACCCGAACCCGTGCCCCAGGCGCCGGCCCTCCCGGTCGAAGGCGACGCCCGGCACCACCACGAGGTCGAACCCCCCCGCACGCGGGCGGGACCCCCGCCGCCGGAGCGGCTCCGGGATGCCGTAGGGGCCATCCTCCCACCCCTCCCCCTCCCGGTGGGGAAAGAAGGCGATGGTCCCCTTCCCCGTCACGCGGGGATAGTACAACCGGACCCCCGCGGCGAGGCACGCCTCCCGGATGCGCCCCGTCGGCACCTCCCCCGGAACCGCGGCGTACAGGGCGAGCGCCATCCCGCGTCGCGGCGGGAACGCCCGGAGAAAATGCGCCTGGGCCCGCTCGCCCGCCCGGGGGGAGCCCGGGACGGCAGAACGGGAACGCGTCCTGTCGCGACTTTCGCGACGCAGGAGTTCCTTGCGCTCCTCTACGGGCATGGAGACCCTTCCGCCGGGAGGTATGGGGGCTGGTACCGCGGAGTGCGGATGCGCTTTCGCTGCGGGGCGTTACGCCGGACTATACTTCGGGAACCCGTTTACACGATCGGAACTGCCGCCGCACCGGTTCGCACAGGAAACGTCGCCGCAACAACGATATCGCCACCCGGATCTATATCAACGGGGCTGCTTCGCCCCACGCACGCCGTTCGAAGACCCCTGCATGTGCCGTGTCGGCGGTCGAGTCGAACCTGGCTTTCACCAGGTGGGCTCCCTGGTGTGGCGGCTTCAGGCTTCCCCGCAGGTGGGGGATGCGCACCGTCGCCAGGAAGGGACCCCGTTCGTCGAGTGTTGGCTCAAACTCTCCCGTCGATCACGCGCACGGCAGGGGCCATGACCGGTTTGCCCGCCGCGCTACTTCAGCGCGCTGTCGAGGGTGGCCAGCAGGTCCCTGCTCCTTCGCTCCAGCCGTTCCCCCAGGCCATCCTTTTCCCTGCGCAGCGCCTCCACCTCTTCCCGCAGCTTCCGGGTCTCCTCGCCCAGCCTCCTCGCGTCCTCCCGGAGCACGACCGCCTCGGCTTCCAGCCGCGCGGCGCGTTCAACGGATTCGTTCGCCTTCCCGACCGAATCCCCGGCGCGGTCCCGGTGCTCCAGGACCTCGTCGGCCAGCTCCATCGCGGCCAGCATGACCACGTGCAGGTAGTTCGCCGTGCCGCCCGACCGCTGGATCTCGCGGACCCGCCCGTTCAGCGTCTCGGCGAGGCGCGCCATGTGGTCCGGCGACCGCTCGGACATCACGGTCAGCGCGTATCCCGCGATGTTGACGTCGTACCGGTTCGTCATTCCCTACCGCCCATTATACCGCCGGCGGACTATAACTCAATGCTGTCCAGCCGCGAGAGGATCTTCTCGACCCGTTCCTTCACGTCGTTGCGCTCCCGGGTCATCTCGGCGAGTTTCCTCCCGAGATCCCGGACCTCGATCTCCTTCCGCGCCAGCTCCTCCGCGATCGCCCCTTTCTCCTTCTTGAGGGCTGCGACGACCTGAACCAGGTCGCCGATCTTCTTCTCGATCAGTACGAACGATTCCTCGCCCATGTCCTTTGCTCCCCTCCCGGTTGCCTGCCCGTGTGCCACGGCCCGAATCGTCGGCAGAGGTTCAAGGATACCGCGACAACCGTCCGGATTCAATGACGAACCCGGGTGCGTCAACCCTCCATTTGCAGCACGCCGTGGGCGATGGAGGCGCAATGGTAGGCGATCCCTTTCCAGGAGGAGAGGATGTCCAGGTGGGCCGCGCTCGACTCGAGGGACTCCGGGGTCCCCTTCTGCAGCCTCCGGATGTGCGCGAGGCGCAGTTCCCGCTCCATGCCCGTGATCTCCTTCCGCCGCCCGATCACGTTCCTGGCGGCGCTCGGGTCCCTCGTCACGAAGGCGGAGACCGCCTCCCGGTAGAGCGACCCGACCTCGGAGAGGAACGACCGGAGTTCCGCCACGCCCTCCCCGGAGAATCGCTGGCTCCTTTCGGAGAGCTTCCGCAGGTGGTCCGTGACGGTCTTGTCGATGAAGTCCCCGATGTTCTCCAGGTCGCTGACGATGGCGATGTACGACACCGCCCGAAGCGTCTGCCCCGAGTCGAGGGTCTCCTCCCCCAAGGCGGAGAGGAACACCTTGATCTCCCGCGTCAGCAGGTCCACCTCGTCGTCCGTCTTCGCGATCCGGTCGAGTCGCGACACGTCCCCGCGACAGACGGCCTCCACGGCGTCGTCGTGCATCTCCTGGATCATGTCGGCCATGCGGACGATCTCCCGGGCGACCTGCCCGAGCGCCGCCCCCGAGACCGGCAAGTGCTCACGGTCGAGGTAGACCGGTTTCCCCCGGGAAACGGCCTCCTTTCCGGCCGGGATCACGCGCGTGAGGAGCGCAGCGATCCTTCCCACCCATGGGAAAAACAGCACGGCCAGGGAGAGGTTCAGGCAGGTGTGGGCGTTTGCGACGAAGTGGGCGCCATCGCGGGAAACCGACGCGATCGCCTGCTGCGCGTACGGGAGGAAGGGGAGGAACAGGAGCGCGCCCGACGCCTTCAGGGCCAGGTGCCCCCAGGCGACCCGCCTCCCCTCCGCGGCGAGCCCGGAGGCGGCGACGAACGCAACCGAGGCGCTGCCCACGTTCGCGCCAAGCACCAGGGGGAGGACGGCCGGCGGCGCGAGCAGCCCCTGCTGGGCGAACGCGATCAGCAGGACCATCACCGCCGTCCCGCTCTGAAGAAGCGCGGAGAGGAGCAGGCCCCACACGAAGGCGGTGATCGGGGCCTCTGCGAGATCCGCGATCAGGATCCGGAGCCCCTCGATCCGGCCGATGTCCCCCGCCGCGCCGGCCAGGAACCGCAGGGCGAGCAGCACGAACCCGAACCCCAGGATCCCCTGCCCGACGGCCCGAACCTTCCCCTTGCGCCCCCAGAGGAACAGGACGACGCCCGCGGAGAGCACGGGGAACGCGTGCTGGTAGACCCGGAAGGAGAGCACCTGGACCGTGAGTGTGGACCCGAGGTCCGCACCGAGGACGATGGTCAGGGAACGCGAGAGCGGGAGGGTCGACACTTGGGCGAAGGAGATCAGGAGCGTGACGAGCGCCCCGGAACTCTGGAGGGCGGCGGTGCCGACGGCCCCGGCCGCGAAGGCACGAGCCCGGCTACCGCCGGCGGCGGCCCATGCGCGCGAGAGGGCCGATCCGAATGCGAGCTCGAACCCTTGCCCCGTGAGCCGCACGCCGTAGAGGAGCAGGAATACCCCCCCGATGACCTGGAGGAAGAGGACGTCCATCATCCGGGGTGTCTCAGAAGAGGGCCTCGGCGAACGCCTGCGCGTCGAAGGGGCGCAGGTCCTCCGCCTTCTCGCCCACCCCGATGAACCGGATCGGGGCGCCCACCTCCCGCGTGACGGAAAGGACGACCCCTCCCTTCGCGGTCCCGTCGAGCTTGGTGAGGGCGAGACCGGTCACGCCGGTGAATTCCTGGAACGTCTTCGCCTGCGCGATGGCGTTTCGCCCGCCGGTGGCGTCCAGGACAAGCAGCACCTCGTGGGGCGCCCCGGGCATTTCCTTCCCCAGGACGCGGACCACCTTGCGGACCTCCTCCATCAGGTGGGATTTCGTGTGGAGGCGCCCCGCCGTGTCGACCAGGACGACGTGCGTCCCCCGCGCCTCCGCGGCCCGGACGGCATCGAACGCGACCGCCGAGGAGTCTGCCCCAACCTTGTGCCGGACGATGTCCGCTCCCGCCCGCTCCGCCCAGACGGCCAGCTGCTCGATCGCGGCTGCGCGGAAGGTGTCGGCGGCTGCTACGAGGACCGTGTGCCCCTCCGACCGGAGCCAGCCGGCCACCTTTCCGATGGTGGTCGTCTTCCCGACGCCGTTCACGCCGACCACCAGGACGACGAAGGGGTAGGGAGGGGAAATCCGCAGCGGGACCATGCGGGGCGCGAGGGTCTCGACGACCATCGCCCGGAGCCTTGCCCGGAGGGAGTCCACGTCCGGCAATTCCCCCCGGCGCCATGCGGCGCGAAGCGACTCCACGTACTCGTGGGACAGTTCCGCGCCCGCGTCGGCGAGGATGAGCGCCTCCTCCAGGTCGGACAGGACTCCCGCGTCCACGGGGCCGATCCCGCGGGCGATCGCCCCGACGTTCATGAAGAGCAGTTCCCGCGTTTTGGACAACCCGGCTTTCAGGCGGGAGAAGAAGGCGCCGCGGGGGGCGTCGCCCGGCTCGGTCACGAAGGCCCCCTCAGGCGGAGAGCTTGACGGAGACGGTCTTGGAGATCCCCGCCTTCTCCATGGTGATCCCGTAGAGGACGTCCGCCAGCTCCATGGTCCGCTTGTTGTGCGTGATGATGAGGAACTGGTACCGGGAGGACATCTCGCGGACCATGGCGTTGAACCGGTCGACGTTGGCGTCGTCCAGCGGGGCGTCCACCTCGTCCAGAAGGCAGAAAGGGGACGGCTTGACCAGGAAGATCGAGAGGATGAGGCTGATGGCGGTCAGTGCGCTCTCCCCGCCGGAGAGGGCGTCGAGGGGAAGGGGTTTCTTCCCCGGGAGCTGGACGAAGATCTCCACGCCGGACTCGAGAAGGTTGTCCTCGTCGAGGAGCCGGAGGTGGGCGCGCCCGCCCTGGAACAGGCGGGGGAACAGCTCGGAGAACTTCGCGTCGATTTCCGCGAAGGCCCTGGCGAACCGTTCCCGGGTCGTCCGGTTGATCCGCTGGATCGCCTTCGCGAGGTCCTCGAGGGACTTCTCCAGATCCTCCTTCTGCGCCGACAGGTAGGCGTACCGCTCGGACAGTTCCCGGTGCTCCTCGAGGGAGGCGAGGTTCACGTCGCCCATCGAGCCCATCCGTTCCCGGATCTCCTCGGCGCGGGACTCGAGCACGGGCAGCTCCTCGCCCGTGCCCGCCGCCTCCGCGGGCAGGTCGGCGAGCCGGACCTCGTACCGCTGGTGGAGGAGGTCGGAAAGCCCCGACAGGTCCAGTTCGGCGCGCTGGAGACGCAGCCGCTCCTCCGCCTGCCGGGACAGGAACTCTCCCTCCCGGGCGCGGGCTTCGCGAAGCTGCTCATCCACGGATTCCATGCGGACGCCGCATTCGGCGAGGTCCGCAACCCGTCCCTCGATCCGTTCCTGGAGGTCGCCCAGAGAGACCGCCGCCCGCTCGATCGACTCGCGCACCGCGCGCATCGATCCGTCGATGGCATCCACGGCACTCCGGTGCGCGTCCTGCCGCTGGCGACGCTCGGAGAGCAGCCGGCGCGCCCCCTCCCCCCTGTCCCCCAGTGAGGAGCGGACCAGCGCGGCTGCGCGGTCCTTCTCCTCGATGGCGTTGTGCGCGACCTCGGCGCCGTGCGCGCGAGAGAGAGCCTCCTCCATGCGGGTCCGCTTCGTCTCGAGGTCGGCCAGGATCGTGCGGGAACGCTCTTCCTCCTCGCCGCGCGCCTGCTCGGACTCTTTCGCCGCCGCGACCGAGGCGTCGAGTTCCTCCCGCGTACGGTCGACCTCGCCCTGGAGCCATGCCGCCTCCTGCATCCGCCCGTCGAGCGCGGTGCGCGCCTGGGAGAGCGTCTCGGCCAGGACGGCGCGCTCCCGCTCGCACGCCGCGTGGCCCGAACGGGCCTCCTCACGCGACCGGAACAGCTCCGCGAGGCGCTCTTCCAGCGCGGTGCGGGTCCAACGGACCTCCTCCTCCGCGGACACCAGGCGATCCCGCTCCCGCCGCACCTCCCCGATCTCCCGTTCCAGTTCCCGGATCTCCCGCTTGCGGGCGAGCACGCCCGCCTCACCGCCCCCCTGGTCCCCGCCGATCAGGATGCCGTCGGCGGTGACCACCTCCCCGTCGAGCGTCACGAAGGAGTTCCACACCCCGTTGCGGTTCCACAGCCGTACCGCCGTGTCGAGGGACCGGACGAGGAGCGTCCCGCCGAGGAGACCCCGCACCAGTTCCCGGCACTCGGGCGGGGCCTGGACGACGTCGGTCAGCGGGCCAACGACCCCTTCCTCCCCGACGTGCGCGACCTCCTCATCCCGCGTGCGCAACGCCACGGGAACGAAGGCACCCCGGCCCTCGCGGGACACTTTCAGGTATTGGATCGCCTCGAGTCCCTCGGCCTGGTCCCGGACCACGACGGACTGCATCCGCTCTCCGAGAATCGCCTCGACCGCCTTCTCGTACGCCGCGTCGGTCTCGATGAGGTCACCCATTACCCCGTAGATTCCGGTACCGCCGGCCTCCCGGGAATCTCCGGCGCGGAAATGCTGCAGGACGGCCCGGACGCCGGAAGACGCCCAGTCCCGGCGTTCGTATACCGTGCGAAGGGTCTCCCGGCGCGATTCGGCAGACTGCAGTTCCCCCTCCGCCCTCCGGGCAGACTCGACCACCGCCTCGAGGTGCGCGTTCGCCGCCGCGAGGGCCGTGCCCCCCTCCTCCCACGCCCGTTCCGCCGCGGACAGGGACGAGCGGGCGGCCTCCTCCGCAGCAGCAGCCGCCTCGCACTCCCGGGACGCCTTCCCCACCGCCGCGGCGGCCTCGTCGATCCGCCCGGCGAGCCGTGCCGCGGAACGCTCCGCCTCCTCGATCCTGCGGGAAAGGGCTTCGGCGCCGGAGCGGGCGTCGGAGTGCTGGACAACGCGCACCACCAGGTCGGACTTGGCGCGCTCCGCCGCTTCCTGGGCGCGCTGGTACTCCTCCCGCGCCGCCGCGAGTGCCTCCTTCTCCTCGGCCCACCGGCGCCGCGCCTCGCCGAGTTCCCCGGTCCGCCGGTTCGCCTCTTCCTCCGCAGCGCGCAGCCGCTCCTCGAGTCCCGCGATCTCCTCCTCGAGCGCTGCGATCTCACCGTCCGTTTCGGAGATCATCGCCCGGAGCTGCTCCGCCTGGCCCCGCAGCCCCTCCCACTCCGCCTCCCGCCGGACCGCTTCCTCCTTCCCCCGCGCGTGCTCCTCCCGGAGGTCGGAGAGCAGCCTCTCCCGCTCCGCCTGCCCGACGCGGGCCGCCTCGCGGTCGGCCTCGAGCCGCACCAGGTCGGAGCGCGCGCCGGTCAGGGCGTCCGAAAGCCCGCCGAGTGCCTCCCGCGCCGCTTTCCCCTCCGCCTCCGTCGCCGCGCCCTTCCGCGCGGCGACCCGGAAGTCGAGGGACCGGAGCTCCGCCCGCAGTGCCTTGTACCTCTCCGCCTTGCGGACCTGGCGATCGAGGGAGCCGATCTGCCTGCGCACCTCCTCGAGGATGTCGATGACCCGCGCGAGGTTCTGGCGGGTGCTCTCCATCTTCCGTTCGGCCTCCTTCCGGCGGACCCGGAACTTGGCGACCCCCGCGGCCTCCTCGATGATGAGACGCTTCTCGTCCGGCCGGGCCTTCACGACCTCGCCGACCTTCCCCTGCTGCACGATGGCGTAGCCGCGCGCGCCGGCGCCCGTGTCGAGGAACAGCTCCGCGATGTCCTTGAGGCGGCACGGCATCCGGTTGATGTAGAACTCGCTCTCCCCATCGCGGAAGGTCCGGCGGGTGACCGAGATCTCGCCGTACGACTCGTACCCCGGAGGTGCGTTCCCGTCGTCGTTCACGAAGGTGAGGGTCACTTCCGCCATCCCGAGCGGACCCGCCGCGTCGGATCCGGCGAAGATGACGTCCTCGAGGGCCTTGCTGCGGAGGTAGGAGGGGGCATGCTCGCCGAGGACCCAGCGGACGGCGTCCACGATGTTGGACTTGCCGCACCCGTTGGGGCCGACGATGGCGCTGATGCCGTCGGAGAAATCAAACGTCGTCTTATCGTAAAAAGACTTGAATCCGATCAACTCCAGGCGCTTCAGCTTCATTCCAGGCCTGTACCCGGTGCGCGAAAAGTGGACGGAACCTCAACATCCTGTGGGTTCCGCCCCCGCCAGACGCAATATATGGTGTTTGCCGGGGAATGTAAAGGAAAAAAGGCGGTCCCCCAGAGGGGACCGCCTGCGCGAATCGCTATTGAAAACGGTTACTTTTTCTTTGCCTGGGCCGCGGAACGCTCCCGGAGCACGGCCTGGGCCGCCGCGAGCCGGGCGATGGGCACCCGGTACGGCGAGCAGGAGACGTAGTCGAGGCCCGTCCGGTGGCAGAACTCCACCGACTTCGGGTCCCCCCCGTGCTCCCCGCAGATCCCCACCTTCAGGTTCGGACGGGTGGCGCGCCCCTTCTGGACGCCCATCTGGATGAGCTGTCCGACGCCCCCCTGGTCGAGGGTGGCGAACACGTCCGCATCGAGGATGTTTTCGGGCCTCTTCTGGTACGTCACCTTGCAGGGGGCGCACGAGAGGTCCTTCTCCAGCTTCGTGCCGCACTGCGAGCACAGCTCCGACCGGTTCATGTAGTTCTGGATGAATTTCCCCGAGTCGTCGCGGGAGAACCCGAACGTCGTCTGCGTGAGGTCGTTCGTCCCGAAGGAGAAGAACTCCGCCTCCCGGGCGATCTCGTCGGCCGTCACGGCGGCGCGCGGCAGCTCGATCATCGTCCCCACGGTGTAGGGGAACTTCTTCCGGTACCGTTTCATCGTCTCATCTGCCACCGCGACGATGATGTCCTTCTGCGCCTTCATCTCCTTCACCATGCTGACCAGCGGGATCATGACCTCGGGCGAGACCTTGATCCCCTCCCGGGTCACCTCGCACGCCGCCTCGAAGATGGCCCGCGCCTGCATCCGCGTGATCTCCGGGTAGTAGATCCCGAGGCGGCAGCCCCGCAGGCCCAGCATCGGGTTGAACTCGTGGAGCTCCTCGACCCGGTCCAGCAACCGCTTCTTCTCCTCCACGATGGTGCGGTCCGCGTGGATCAGCTCGAGCTTGGTCACCTCCACCATCAGCTCCTCCCGTCTCGGGAGGAACTCGTGCAGGGGCGGGTCCAGGAGCCGGATCGTGACCGGGTACCCTTTCATCTCGCGGTACAGGCCCTTGAAGTCCTCCCGCTGCATCGGAAGCAGCTTCGCAAGCGCCGCTTCGCGGTCCCCCTTCGTCCGCGCCAGGATCATCTCCTGCATGATGGGGATCCGGTCCTCCGCGAAGAACATGTGCTCGGTCCGGCACAGCCCGATCCCCTCGGCGCCGAAGTCGCGGGCGACCTTCGCGTCCCGCGGCGTGTCCGCGTTCGCCCGGACCTTGAGCCGCCGCACGGCGTCCGCCCAGGACATGAAGACGCCGAAGGAACCGGTCATCTTCGGGGCGATGAGGGGCACCTTCCCGAGGATCACCTCGCCGGTGCTGCCGTTCAGGGAGATGAAATCCCCCTCCCGGATCACCCGGCCGCCCACCATGAACCGGTTCGTCGCCTCGTCCACGTCGATCGCCTCGCACCCCGCGACGCACACCTTCCCCATCTGCCGCGCGACCACCGCTGCATGGGAGGTCATCCCGCCCTTCGCCGTGAGGATCCCGCGGGCCACGTCCATCCCGTGGATGTCGTCGGGGCTGGTCTCCTTCCGGACGAGGATCACGTCCTTCCCCTCGGTGGCCCACTCCACGGCCTTGTCGGCGTGGAACACCGCGGCCCCGGAGGCCGCCCCGGGGGACGCGGGGAGCCCCTTCGCAATGACGTCGACCCGCGCCTTGGGGTCGATGACGGGGTGCAGGAGCTGGTCGATCTGCTGCGGCTCGAGGCGCAGAAGCGCCTCCTCTTTCGTGATGAGCTTCTCCTTCACCATGTCCACGGCGATCTTGACGGCCGCCGCCGCGGTGCGCTTCCCGCTTCGGGTCTGGAGCATGTAGAGCCGGTTCCCCTCCACCGTGAACTCGAAGTCCTGCACATCCTTGTAGTGCTTCTCGAGCTTCGCGGTGATGCGCATCAGCTGGTCGAAGACCTTCGGGAGCTCCTTCTTCATGTCGCGGATGTGCTGCGGCGTGCGGATGCCGGCCACCACGTCCTCGCCCTGGGCGTTGATCAGGTACTCCCCGTAGAACTCATTCGCGCCGGTGGCGGGGTTCCGCGTGAAGCCGACGCCGGTGGCGCAGTCGTCCCCCATGTTCCCGAAGACCATCGCCTGGACGTTCACCGCCGTCCCGATGTCGTCCGGGATCCCGTGGGCCTTCCGGTAATACTTGGCCCGCTCGTTGTTCCAGGACTGGAAGACGGCGTCGCGCGCCAGTTCCAGCTGGACCAGCGGGTCCTGCGGGAACTCCCTCTTCAGCCGCTCCTTCACCAGCGCCTTGTACTTCCCGCACAGGTCCTTCAAATCCTCTGCGGTCAGTTCGACGTCGAACGCCACGCCACGCTCGCGCTTCTTCGCGTCGAAGATGCGCTCGAAGTTCTCCTTGGAGAGGTCGAGGACCACGTCGGAGAACATCATGAGGAACCGGCGGTAGGAGTCGTATGCGAACCGGGGGTTCTTCGAGCGATGGGCGAGCCCCTCCACCGTCCTGTCGTTCAGCCCCAGGTTCAGGATGGTGTCCATCATCCCGGGCATGGAGAACTTGGCCCCGGAGCGCACGGATACCAGCAGCGGGTTCTTCGGGTCGCCCAGTTTCTTGCCGATGGCCCGCTCGAGCCTCGCGAGGTTGCCCGCGACCTCCCGCTTCACGTCGGAAGGCAGCTTCCCTCGGTTCTTGTAGTAGAGGTTGCACACCTCGGTGCCGATCGTGAAACCGGGCGGAACGGGCACCCCGAGGTTCGTCATCTCGGCGAGCCCCGCCCCTTTCCCGCCGAGGATGTCCTTCATCGCGCCGTGACCCTCGGCCTTGCCCCCGCCGAAGAAATAAACCCTTTTCGAGGCCATCCGCTGTCCCTCCTGCTTAGTGATTCAGTTCATAAATACGGTTACGCACCGAGAGCGTCGATGCGCCGCTTCCGGCAAGGCGCGCGACTGAGGCGTACTTGGCGAGTACGGCGCAAGGAGCGCAACGCAGCCGGAGCGGATGTAGCGGCGCTCGAATGCAACCGTATTTGTGAATTGAATCACTCAAGCTGGTTTCGGCTGGCCGGCGGACCCGATCTTGGAGAAGTCCGCCACCGCGGAGAATGCCGCGGACAGCCCTTTCAGGAGCGCCAGCCGGTTGTTTCGCACCGTCTCGTCCTTCGCCATCACCAGAACCTTTTCAAAGAACGCGGAAACCAGCGGCTGCAGGGCGGCCATCTCCCGGAACGCCTCGGGATACCGCCCGTCTTTCGCCGCCGCGGCCACCCTCCCCGCCACTCCGGAGGCCGCCTTGTGCAGCGCCCGCTCCTCGTCGTGCTCGAAGAGCATCGGAGAAACGGCGAGGGGCCCATCGTACGCTTTTGTGATGTTGATCGCCCTCTTGAAGACCTCCGCGAGGGGCTCGAAGGCCGCGTCGGAGCGGAAGGAGACCAGCGCGTCGAGCTTCGCCCGGAGATCCACGACGTCCGTCAGGCCGGCGGCGAGGACGGCCTCGACCAGGTCCGCGGGTACGCCCTGGGAGACACGGAGGTTCAGGTAGCGGGCGGCGATGAATTCCATCACCTTCCGCCGTACCTCCTCCGCCGGGTGCTTCAGCTTGGCGGCGAGGACGGCGAGGGACAGGTCCACCAGCCCCTCGAGGGGGATGCGAAGCTTCCGCGCCTCGAGGATCGAGAGGATCCCGAGGGTGTGCCGCCGGAGGCCGTACGGGTCCGCGGTCCCCGTGGGTATGAGCCCGACGCCGAAGCAGCCGCACACCATGTCGATCTTGTCGGCCACGGAAACGGCCACGCCGACGTCGGTCGCCGGGAGGTCGTCGGACTGCCCCTTCGGGAGGTAGTGCTCGTATACCGACTGCGCGACCTCCGCCGTCTCCCCCGTTTTCTCAGCGTAGTGACGTCCCATCACCCCCTGGAGCTCGGGGAACTCCTTGATGACCCCGGTCGTCAGGTCGGACTTGCTCAGGAACGCCGCCCGGTGGCAATCCTTCGCCTTGGCGGGGAACCCGAAGGAGGCGACGTACGAGGCGATGTCCGCCATCCGCTCCACCTTCTCCCAGTACGTCCCCATGTCCGCCTGGAAGAGGACCTTCTTGAGCGCCTCGGTGCGGTCGAAGAGGGGCTTCTTCAGGTCGTCCCAGTAGTAGAACTCCGCGTCGGACAGGCGGGCCCGGAGGACCCGCTCGTTCCCCGCGACCACCACCCCGTAGTCCGGGACCACCATGTTCGACACGAAGGCGAAGCCGGGGAAGAGGCCGCCCTTCTCGTCCTCGAGGACGAAGTACTTCTGGTTGTTCCGCATCGAGGTGACGAGAACCTCTCGGGGCAGGGAGAGGTACTTCTCCTCGAACCGCCCCATCAGCACGACGGGGAACTCCACGAGGTTCGCCACCGTCTCCACCAGCGGCTCGTCCTCGATCCACTT
>Ga0316630_10000414_pt1 | contig 13258 bp, 9 predicted proteins | sample OWC_May_M1_C1_D6_FD_207658 | JGI IMG/M metagenome (GOLD analysis project Ga0316630, IMG submission 207658) | Wetland soil microbial communities from Old Woman Creek delta, Ohio, United States - OWC_May_M1_C1_D6_A | ecosystem: Environmental > Terrestrial > Soil > Wetlands | place: USA: Ohio...
TGACCATCCTGGGCATCGTCATCGGGGTCATGACCGTCATCGGCATGGTCTCGATCATCCAGGGCCTCAACAAGAGCTTCCTCAGCGAGCTCCAGTCGGCCGGGTCCGACATGATCGACATCCAGAAGTACGAGCCCGTCCAGATGGGCCGCCGGTCCGAGGAGGAACGGACGCGCAAGGACCTGACCTTCGACGACGCCAAGGCCGTCGAGGAGGGCGCCCCCCTCGTCAAGGCGGTGGCCGTCAGCATCTATGTCAGCGTCTTCGACCAGGTCGAGGTCAAGTACCAGAGCGCCAAGAGCGACAACGCCATGATCATCGGCATGAACGAGAAGTGGCCGGTGGTCATGTCCCTCTACCTGCCCCGGCTGGGCCGGTTCGTCACCGAGGCCGAGGTGGCCCGCTCGGCCCGCGTCTGCGTCCTGGGCTCCGAGCTGGCCGACGTCCTCTTCCCGATGACCAACCCCATCGGCAAGGAGATCCGGGTCGGCCCGGAGGCGTTCACCGTCATCGGCGTCCTGAGCAAGAGGGGCCAGATGTTCGGCCAGAGCCGCGACAACTTCGTCGGCTTGCCCATCACGACCCTGATGAAATACTTCCGCTACGAAAAGGACGGCCTCGAGATCATCGCCGCCCCGCGGCAGTCGGAGATGCTCGGAGAGACGATCGAGCAGATCCGGGGCGTCCTCCGCCAGCGCCGCAAGGTCCCTTACGGCAAGCCCGACGATTTCGCCGTCATGACCCAGGATTCGCTCGTCGACCTCTACAACCAGCTGACCGGCGCGGCCTACCTGGTCATGATCGTCATCTCCTCGATCGGCCTCCTCGTCGGCGGCATCGGGGTCATGAACATCATGCTCGTCTCGGTCAAGGAGCGGACCCGCGAGATCGGCATCCGCAAGGCCATCGGGGCCCGGGCCGGCGACATCCTCAAGCAGTTCCTCATCGAGGCCATCTTCCTGACCGGGACCGGCGGCATCATCGGCGTCCTCGTCGGCTTCGGCATCGCTTTCCTCGTCAAGTCGGCGACGCCGCTCCCGGCCACCGTTTCCTGGTGGTCGGTCTTCCTCGGGCTGTCGGTCTCCGCGGCCATCGGCCTGTTCTTCGGCATCTTCCCGGCCCAGAAGGCCGCGCATATGGACCCGATCGTCGCGCTCCGCTACGAGTGAAGAGCTCATTCCAAGAACGGGTGGCCGGGGGCTAGTCCCCGCCCGCCTGGAGGCGGAAGGGGTTCCCCAGCTTTCTAAGGATACTTCCCAGATGCGCAGCTCCGAGTCACTCCGCAGCGCATCTGGTCCTCCGTTCCCAAGAGTCCACTCCGGGTAGGCCAACCGGACAGGACCCGTTCGGGAATGATCGCCCTACCATTACGAGATGAGGGCTATGATCTCCGCGCGGGTGGGGGCGGAGGGCTGGGCGCCGGGGCGGGTGACTGAGATCGCGGCGGCGGCCTGGGCGAAGCGGAGGGCCTCGCGCAGGGCGAGCCTTTCGGCCAGGGCCACGGCCAGGGCGCCGGAAAAGACGTCGCCGGCGGCCGTCGTGTCCACCGGCTCGACCTTGAACGCCGGGACGGACCCCTCGGATCCCTCCGCCGAGGCGTAAACGCCGCGCTCGCCCATGGTGATGACGACGGTCCCCGGGCCGCGGTCCCGGAGCCGGCGGGCCGCTTCCCGGGCGCTTCGCTCGTCCTCGACCGCGATCCCGGTCAGCAGTTCCGCCTCATGCTCGTTCGGGGTGAGGACGCTTACGCCGGCCAGGAGCGCGTCGTCGAGCTCCCGGGCCGGGGCCGGATTGAGGATGACGGGGATCCCCCTCTCCCCCGCCTTCCGGACGGCGGCCTCGACCGCCGCGAGCGGCGATTCGAGCTGCAGGAGGACGATGTCGGCCGCGGCGAACGCCTCCCCCGCCCGGGCCACGTCCGCCGCGGAGAGGAGCGCGTTGGCGCCGGAGGCGACCGAGATGCTGTTCTCGCCCCGCTCGTCTACGGTGATGAGGGCGATGCCCGACGGGGCTTCGGCCGTGCGGAGGACATGGCGGGTGTCGATGCCGTCGGCCTCGAGACCGGCCAGCGTCCGGTCGCCGAACCCGTCGGCCCCGATCCGGGCGACGAAGGTCACCCGCCCGCCGGCCCGGGCCGCGGCCACCGCCTGGTTGGCCCCCTTGCCGCCCGCCGCCGTGGAGAACGCTCCGCCGAGGACCGTCTCGCCCGGCCGGGGGATGCGCGGAACGCGGATGATCAGGTCCGTGTTGGAGCTGCCGATGACGAGGACGCTCTTCACGTATTCGCCTCGAGCCAGGCCGCCGCGGCGGCGACGGCCTCCTGGAGCTTAGCCTTCTCGGCGGTGACGAGCTCGACGAGCGACGGCCCTCCCCCGCCCTTGACCGGGCAGACGGCCGCGACGGCCGGCACGGCCTGCCTGAGGTCCGCCTTCAGGGCCTCGGCCCTGGCCAGGATGATGTGCGCCTGGCCTTCGCCGGCCGCTCCGTAGGCCACGGCGAGATCGCCGCGCTTGATGACCGCGAGGGCCAAAGCCCGGGCCTCCTCCGGGGTCCGGTCGTCGAGGACGCGGGCGACGACCCGTCCCGCGGCCGTCCGGGCAATCTCCTCCGACTCGAACGCGGCCAACCGCTCGCCGAGCTGGCGGGCCCGCTTTTTGAGGGCCTTATGCTCGGCACTCAGCTTTTCGACCTGAGCCGTGACGCCGGCCGCCGCGCACGAGAACGTCCCGGCCAGCTTGCGCGCCGCCCGGTCCTTCACGCGATAATCGCCGAGGGCCCGTCGGCCGCACACGAACTCGAAGCGCAGGTTGCCCCGGATCTTCTCGGCCGGCCCGAGCCGGATGAGCCCGATCTCGCCCGTCCGGCGGACGTGGGTGCCGCCGCAGGCCGAGTAGTCGAAGCCGTCGACCTCGACGACGCGCAGGAGCCCCGATTTCTTCGGCGGCCGCCGCAGCGGCACTTCGCCGATCCGCTCCTCGGGGACATAATAGGTCTTGACGACGCGGTCCTCCCAGACGACGGCATTGGCCCTGTCCTCGACCCGGTCCAGGTCGGGATCGGCCGCCGCGGCCAGGCCGATCTCGAGCGTCGAGACCTCGGGCCCGAGGTGGAACGAGCGCGTCTCGCCCTTGAGGACCTCCCAGAAGGCCTGGGACAGGACGTGTTGTCCCGTGTGCTGCTGCATGTGATCGAACCGGGCCGGCCGGTCGACGAGCCCGCGAACGCGCCCTCCGGCGATGGCCCGGTCGAGGATATGGAGGATGGCGCCGTCCTCGAGGTCGAGGACCGCAACGACCGCGGCCCCGCCGAGCGTGCCCGTGTCCCACGGTTGGCCGCCGGACTCCGGGTAGAAGGCCGTTCGGTCGAGGACGACGGCCGGCCGTCCCTCGTGCTCCCTCGCCTCCACGACGTCGGCGTCGAATTCCGTGAGATAGGCGTCGTCGTAATAGAGCCGCTTCGTTTCGGGCATGTCTTCGCTCCTAGGCTATGACGGCCACGGCCAGCATCTCGAAGTCGTCGGGGGTCAAAGCGTCCGCGCGGCTGAACGCCCCCAGCCGGGCGCCGAAGATCTCGACCGAGGCGAACCCGGCCTGCTTGAGCAGCCAGGTCAGCTCGGAGGGAACGTACCAGCGCTCGTCGCAGTCGACCTCGATCGGCCGCCCGTCGCGGCCGCGGGTCTTGATCCGGGAGCGCATCCGGAAGGTCATCAGGTCGAAGTCGTGGGCCTCGCTCGCTCCCTCGACCATCGCCTCGTTCTCGAACTGGCCGACGGACCGGTGGAGGAGGAAGAGGCCGTTGAGGGTGGTCATGACGAGCTTGCCGCCGGGGCGCAGGGCCCGGGCCGCGCCGCGCAGGATCTCGAAGTTCATCTCGTCGGTCTCCATGAGGGGGAAGGCGCCTTCGCAGATCATGACGGCCAGGCCGAACTCCTCGCGGAAGGGCAGGGCCCGGGCGTCGCCGACGCGCAAGTCGGGCGCGACCCCCGCCGCCGCGGCCTTGGCGCGGGCCCGCTCGATCTGGGAGGGCGAGAGGTCGATCCCGGTCACGCGATAACCGCGCCGGGCCAGCTCGATCGCGTGCCGGCCGGTGCCGCAGCCGATGTCGAGGATGGGGACGGACCGGTCGCCCCCGATCTCGGATCCGATGAAATCGCATTCCCCAAGGGTCCCCTGGGTGAAGGATTCCTTGTCGTAGGTCTCGGCATAATCGGTGAAGAGCGTCTCGTACCACTTCGGGGCCATGCGCCGAGATTATTCCGGCCGGGCGCGCGTGTCAACCGCGCGTCGCCCGGGGACATGTACCTCCGGTACGTGTCCCCTCTCAGAAGATGCGGAAGATCAGCAGCTCGAGCAGGGCCGCGGCGAAGACCACCGCCACTGGCCCGGCAAGGATGCGATAGACGTCCTTCATCTCCGCCTTGAAGTAGTCGGCCGTCAGGGCCAGGCAGAGATGGGCCGGCGAAAGGAGGATGCCGGCGAAGCCGCTGACGTAGGCGAAGGTCAGCAGGACCATGTCGGGCCGGCCCGTGCCGATGACCGGGACGAGGAGCGGGAAGGAGATGGCCACGAAGGCCTGGTTGACGCCGGTCAGCAGCCCGACGACGAACGGCGCCGCGAACATCAGGAGGTAGGCGGACCAGCCGTGCGGCGGGACGGCCCGGACGACGGCGTCGAGGGCCCCCGAGGCCTCGAGGACCTTCTTGAAGACCATGACGGCGAGGATGAGCCAGACGGTCTTCGCCGAGAAGCCGCGGACGACGATCCCCCAGCGGGCCTTGAGGTCCAGCCGGGCCGTGACCTGGGTCAGGACCGCGGCGACGGCCAGGGCGACGAGCATGTTCATCCGGAAGACGAAGATGAGGACGATGGTCAGGACGATGGGCCAGATGCTGAAGATGACGAGCCCGGCGTCCTTCCACGACCCGCCGTCCTCCCGCTCGCGCGGCAGACGCGGCAGCTTCCTCAGGAGCACGGCCAGCCCGGCCCCGATGGCGATCAGGCTGAACGGAGCCTGGTAGAGGCTGATCTTCCAGATCGGGACCCGGAAGATGGCGGAGGCCATGATGATATTGAGATAGAGCGGCCACCAGTATTCCCAGACGTGCCGGAACCAGTAGTTGTAGAAGGTCTTCCAGGCCGGCGATACCTCCCAGCGCCGGGCCGCTTCCTCGACGATCGGCGCGCCCATCATGGCCCCGCCCATCATCGGCAGAAGGCCGATGAAGGCCGAGGGGATGGCCAGGATCAGGCGGTCGTCCCGGACCAGGTTCTTCAGCGCCTCGACCATCGTCCGGAAGGCGCCGCTCGTCTGGAGGAACTCGCCGAGGTAGAGGACGAGGATGACGATCCCGGCCAGCTGGATCGTTTCCCAGGACGTCGCGCCGGCCAGCGCGGCCCGGCCGAATCCGGCGGGGGTCATGCCGAAGAGGACCGCCGCCAGGCACGTGTCGAGGAAGAGGACGAGGCCGAGGTCCCACTTGAGGCGAATGAGGACGAGAAGGAGGACGACGACGGCCCCGATCTTGAGGAGGACGATCATATCAGACGAGCCTGTCGACCCCCGCCGCGGCCAGGACCCGGACGGTCGTCTTGAAGTGGGTCTTGGCCACCTGGCCCAGGATATCGGGGCCTTTTTCGCGGACGAGCCTCACGGCCGCCGCCTCGACCTGCTCCGACGCGCCCTTGGGGAGATCGACGCCGACTTCCTTCGAAAGGAAGTGGAGGCGGGTCAGGAACTCGGCCCGGGCCAGGATGGACGCGGCCGCGACCGCGGCGTCCTCTTCGGCGCGGGGCATCTGGACGAGCTCGATCTCCCGCCCCTTCTTGAGCAGGGCGTTGCGGACGAACCTCTCGTCGCCGAACTGGTCGGTGACCGCCTTGCCCGCCGGGACGCGCTCGAGGATGTTCTCGATGGCCCGGGCGTGGCCCCAGGCGAGCAGGCGGTTGAGGTTGCGGAGCTTGGCCCAGAGCTCGTTGTATTTCTCCGGGCCGATGGTCACGACGGAGTAATAAGGATAGCCCCGCTTGAGCTCGTCCGCGATCTCCCGGCAGCGGGCGTCCGACGTCCGCTTCGAATCCTTGACCCCGAGCTCGCGCAGGACCCCGTCCTGGCCCTCGGGCATGAAGAAAGCGGCCACGACGAGCGGGCCGAAGAAGTCGCCCTTGCCCGACTCGTCCGAGCCGATGCGGCCGGGTTCGGCCGGAAAGAGGCCCTGCGTCATCGGTCCTTCCGGTATGTGATCTTGCCGTCGACGACGGTCATCAGGACCTTGGCCCCGGCGATCTGCTCGGGCGCCACGGCGAAGATGTTCCGGTCGAGGGCGACCAGGTCGGCGAATTTCCCCGGCTCGATCGTCCCCTTGACGGACTCCGCGAACTCCGCGAAGGCCCCGTTCACCGTGTAGGCCCGGACGGCCTCCTCGACGGAGACCTTCTCCTCGGGCACCCAGCCTTCGGGATGAAGCCCATCGAGCGTCCGCCGGGTCACCGCGGCATAGATCCCCAGGACGGGGCTCAACGGCGCGACCGTCCAGTCGGACCCGAACGCGAGCGTGGCGCCGGCCCGGCGCAGGGACTCGAAAGCGTAGGTCGTCTTGACGCGCTCGGGCCCGATCTTGGTCTCGGCCCAGCGCCCGTCGTCGATGGCGTGATAGGGCTGGACGGCGGCGACGAGTCCGAGCTTGCCGAACCGGGCGATGTCGGCGGGCCGGAGGTGCTGGGCGTGCTCGACGCGCCAGCGCCGGTCCCGGGGGCCGTTCACGGCCTCGGCCTTCTCGTACATGTCGAGGAGCAGGCTCACGGCCCGATCCCCGATGGCGTGGATGGCCAGCTGCAACCCGGCCCGGTCGGCCTCGAGGATGCGCTTCTCCATCACGCCCTCGGGGAACATCTGGCCGTGGAGGAGGCCCGAGGTCTTGGGATCGTCGGCGTACGGTTCGAAGAAATAGGCCGTGGCCGAGCCGAGCGAGCCGTCCATGAAGCCCTTCAGCCCGGCCAGCTTGAGATAGGGACCCCCGAACGGCGGCTTCAGCTTGAGGCGGGCGAGGAGATCGACCTCGGTGATGGGGATGTAGACGTGGACGCGGGTCGTCAGGCGGCCGCGCCGGGCCAGGTCCTGGAAGACCTCGAAGCTCGCCGCGTCGGCCATCTCGTGGACCGAGGTGACGCCGTTCTCCGCGGCGTGCCGCAGGGACGCCTCCGCGGCGTCGAGCTTCTCGGCGAAGGTCGGCTCGGGGACCTTGGCGTAGACGAGGTCCATGGCCGTATCCTTGAGGATGCCGGTGGGCTCCCCCGTCGCCGGGTCCTTGACGATCTCCCCGCCCGGCGGAACGGGCGTGGCCCGGGTGACGCCGGCCAGCCTCAGGGCCGCGCTGTTGGCCAGGATCATGTGCCCGTCGAGGCGGTTGACGCAGACGGGATTGTCGGCGGTCACGGCGTCGATCCAGTCCTTGCGCGGCAGCTCCGGCGGATCGAACTGCTGGTGGTCCCAGTCCCCGTTGAGGACCCAGCGGCCCGGCCCGAGGCTGCGGGCCTTGGCCGCGATGAGGGCGACGAACTCGCTGCGGCTCTTCGCCTTGCGCAGGTCGATGCTCTTCAGGGCGAATCCGCCGGCCAGGAAGTGGGTGTGGCTGTCGATGAAGCCCGGCAGGAGGAGCGCGCCGCCGAGGTCGACGAGCTTCATCCCGGACGGCGAGAGCTTGCCCATCTCGGCCGTCGTCCCGACAGCCAGGATCGTCCCGCCCCGGACGGCCACCGCCTCGGCCCAGGGCCGCTCCGCGTCACCCGTCCAGACCTTGCCGTTGACCAGAACCAGGTCGACCATGTTCCCCTCCGGAGCCGTCCTCTGACATCCCGCGGCGAGCCCGCAGGCCAGGACGATCGCCACCGCACGGCAGACGCTTTTCATGTTCATGCCTTCGAACCCTTTATATAGAGGATTCGCCCCCCGAAAGCAACCGGAAGCGCTGTGGGCTCCTTGCTCGGGGTATTCCCTTCGTCGGCCGCTCGCCGGCCCGGCGAGCCGGCTCGCTTCGCCTCCGGGCTTCGCTCTCCTCTCGCTGCGCTCGAGGATCCGTGCCCGCTCCGCCCTTCCACGGCCTCCTCACGGAACACCCCTGCGCGTTCGCTCCCAGCGCTCATGTCGATACGAGGGCGAGGGTCTCAACGGCCGCGGAAGAAGGGGCCGAGGGTGTCGTCGAAGTGAGCATCAAGCGGTGAATTAGCCGGCCTCGGGACGGAGACCTAAGAACGGGCTCCGGACCGGGACGGCGTGAAGATTCACCGCAGCGAACGGAGACGATCCCTGAAGCCCCTCCGCGGCCGCCGGGAACTCGGGATGAACGGATGTGAAGCTTTGACCGGAGTGGTATAATACCCCGCATGATCGACGCGACCCAGATCCGCAAAGGCATGATCATCATCATGGACGGCACCCTCTGGCGGGTGATGGAGATGCAGCTCATCACCCCCGGCCGGTGGAAGGCCATGGTCCAGACCAAGCTCCGCAACATCCAGAACGGCTCCCAGACCGAGCATCGCTTCCGTTCGGAGGAGAGGCTCGAGCAGGCCCGCCTCGACGAGACCGAGATGGAATTCCTCTACGAGCAGGGAGGCGAATACGTCTTCATGAACCTCGAGAACTACGAGCAGGTCAGCCTGTCCGCCGAGGCCATCGGCGACGCCGTCAAGTACCTCAAGCCGAACACGGTCATCGAGGTCGAGACGTTCGAAGGCCGGCCGGTCGGGGTCAACCTTCCCAATACGATGGAGCTCAAGGTCACGAGCACCGAGCCCCGGCTCCAGGGCGCGACCAAGACCGCCCTCTACAAGCCCGCCGTCGTCGAGACCGGGGCGACCGTCCAGGTGCCGGAGTTCATCAAGGAAGGGGACACGATCCGCGTCGACACGCGCGACGACAAGTACCTCGGCCGGTCCTGAGCCCGGCCCCCGGCCTCAGAAAGTCTGCCGGAAAACCCCGACGTTCCCGAAGCTGTCGCGGACCCTCACCGTGACCTGGTTCTCCGCGCCGACCGGGAGCTTCAAGGAGAGCTTGAAGCTCTCGCTCCGCGAATCGGCGATGCCGTCGACCGGGAAGACGATCCGCCACTCCCCCGGCCGGACGAGGACCTTGGCCTCCTCGATATAAGAGAAAGCGTCCTCGGCCTGGAAGGCGATGTCGAGCGCAGTCCCGTTCTTCGCCGCGGCGAAATTCTTGATCACCGGCAGGGAGTTGTCGATGACGAGGGGCGGCCCCGTCTTCTCGGACCGGAGCTCGAGCCCCGGCGGATTGGACGGCGCGTCCGTGGCCGCGAGGCGGAGGAGATACGTGCCGTCGGGATAGGCCAGGGTGTCGAAGGCGTAGATCGTCTCGGTCCAATCCGCCTCGAGGACGCGCCAGGCGGTCTCGCCGTCCTTTTTGATCGACAGGGCGTACCGCAGCGTGTCGCCGTTCTCGTCGGAGGCGTCCCAGGCGATCGTCTGGAAGCCCTTCCGCTCCGCCTTTCGCGCGGCCAGTCCGGCCGGCAGGTCGTCCGTCTTCGCCGGCGCGTCGGCGGCGTGCCGCTCGACCCCGAGGATGACGTCCTCCTGGGTCGGGAGCTTGAGGTAGACCTCGTTCGGCCGGAGGCACTCGAGCCGGGTGATCGAGGGGGCGATGTTCGACTGGAGGTAGAAGACGCCGAGCCGGTTGAAGACCGGCGAGGATTGCCCCGTCGGGGTGCGCAGCAGGACCTTGACCTGGAGGAAACGGGCCTTGGGGCTGAGGACCTGCTCGTCGGCCTTGCCGTAGAACGGCGACCACTCGCTCCAGGTCGCGTTGGGCTCGCTCGTGTTGCCGCTCCGGCTCTGGAGCTGGACCGTGGCGCCCGCCGCGACCGCGGCGTCCCAGACGACATGGCCCCACGACGCCAGCGTCTTGGCGTCGAGGACCGGGCTCACGTATTCCCCGGTGAGCCGCTGCTCCGTCAGCAGCAGCCCGAAATAGCAGGGGTTGTTCGCCAGGACGTAGATCTTGGAATCGAGCGGGACGAGCTGATAGACCTGCTCGGAGCTGCGCTGGAGGAGCAGGGCGACGCGCTCCTCGGCGTCCACGGAATAGATCCGACCCTTGCCCCCCGTGCCGAAGATGACCCTTTTTCCGTCCTCCCTCCAGAGGATGGAGTAGATCATCTCGTCCTCGGAGCTCCAGAGTTTTTTGGCCAGGCCCTCGCCGGAGATCCGGTAGAGGGCTCCCCCGTCGCGGTCCCCGGGCCCGGCGGCGGAGGGGGCCGCGGCCGGGCGCGCGGCCGGAGCGGAGGCGCTGACGGTGACCGAGACCTCGGCGGCCGCGATCCGGACCGGCTCGCCCGCGGCTTCCGCCTCGTCCTTTCGAACCCGCCTCGGCGTCCCCGAGGCGGCGGCATAGATCTGGCCCTCGCGGTCGAGGGTCAGGCCGCGCACTTCCTCGTAGGGCGTCTCGAAGAGCACGGCGGCGCGCCCTTCGGCGCCGATCCGGTAGACCAGGCCGTTGCCGCCGCTGCCCGCGACGACGTCCCCTCGGGCCGTCTTCTCCAGGCAGAGGATATGGTTCTCCGGGGACCGGAAGAACATCCGGCCCTCGCCGAGCGGCGAGATCCGGTAGACGCCCCCGGCCTCCCCCACGGCCGCCCAGAGGTCCCCCGACTCCATGAACAGGAGGTCCCAGACGTACTTCTCGGCCGGGTTGAAGAACTCCTCCCCCTTGCCCTTGTCGGCGATCTTGTAGATCTTGCCGTTCGGCGAGGTCGCGGCGTAGAGGAGGCCCTTGCGGTCCTGGACGAGGGCGGTGACGTCCATCTCCGGCGCCTGGAACCAGAGCTCGGCCTTGCCGTCCTTCCCGATGCGGTAGATCTTGCCGCCGTGTCCCGTGCCGAGAAAGACCGCGCCTTCGGCCGTGACCAGGACGGACAGGTAGAACTCCTCCTGCGGCGCCTCGAGCTTCTCTTCTTTGGGGGCCAGGGCGAGGGTCCCGTCGTAGGAGACCGAGATGCCGTCGAACTTGCCTCGGAGATAGTCCTCGCGGGTCCGCAGCTCCCACTTCTGGGGCACGACGGCCTCGAGGGAGACGGCCAGCGCGGCGGCCAGGACGGCGGCGGACGCGGCCAGGGCCAGGGACGGTTTACGCATGGCGGGCACTCCTACTTGCGGATTCTGACGGGGATCGTCGCCCCGCCCCGGAACACGTAGGGGATGGGCAGCTGATACTCGCTGAGGGTCGACCGGGTGATCTCGGTCGGGCCGGCGGCCGAGGCCCGGCCGGAAGCGAACATCGACTTGAGCGTCGGCGGCAGGTTCGGCATCTCCTCGCCCTTGAGGAAGAGCCCCGGCTTGGAGGCCATGACCCGGAAATAGATGCGGCTGTTCTTGCGCAGGTTGCCGAGGAGGCGGACGAGCTGATCGAGGCTGCGCGGCACGTACTCCTGGATGCGGTACTGGGCCCGCTCGACCTGCTGCATGGTCGCGGCGTCGCCGACGAGGAGCTGGAACTCGCTCCCGGACGGGAGGGCCGGCGCGGCGACGGTGACCTCCTCCATCAGGCTCTCCTGCTTCTGGGTCCGGTAGAAGACCTTGAGCTGGATGGGCTCGCCCGGAGAGACCTCGTACTTGTCGAGGAGGACCTTCTCGAGGGCCGCCAGGCGGCTCTCCTCGATGGCCCGGACGTTGAGGTCGATGCGGAAGATGCCGACGTCCTTGAACTCGTTGTTCAGGAGGTAGTGGACGACGGCCGCGACCAGGCTCGACAGGTTCACGGGCGGAGTGTCATAGCTGCCGGAGAACAGGTCCTCGAGGTGGACGCTGAGGCCGCCTTTGTCGAGGAAGACGTCGGCGTCGAAATCGAGCGAGATGTCGCCGAGGCTCCGCTCCTCGCTCGTGATGAGAGTCGACACGGCCAGGTTGACCAGGGCCGGGGTCAGGAACTTGTCGGCCACGAGCTTGAGCTTGTAGTCCTTCTTGACGTCGGGCCCGGTCCGCAGGCTGATGTTGAGCGGGATGAGCTTCGGCAGGGTCCCGAGCTCGCCGGCCGCCCCGGCCGTCCGGTCCTGAGTGAACCGGCCGATGACGGGACCGGCCGTGGCCAGTTTGAAGGAGCTTTCGAGGCTGGGCATGACGGCGATGACGGCGGCCCGGGTCATGGCGTAGTCGACGCTGCCCAGGTTGTACGCGGGATGGCCGAAGGCCAGGACCTTGTTGCCGTCGACGTAGGTGGCCGTCCCGATGGCGGAGATGTCGAGGTCCCCCCCGAGGAGCTGGATTCCGACGGCGTCCCCCTCACGGAGCGAGGGGCCGGCGGGCGCCTGTCCCGGCAGCGTCTGGGCGGAGGAACCGGCCCGGACGGCCCGGAATCCGTGTGGCCCGAAGAACTCCCGGGCCCGCTCGAAGACGCCGGCGCTGAAGCCGCTGAAGACCAGGGGCAACTCGAGGGGCGTGAGGGCCGGGGCCGCGGCCCTGGACGCCGCCGGCGCGGCGAAGACCCGGCGGAACTCCTCCGAGAGCTCTTCGAGGCTCGCGCCCTCGCGGATGACGGCCGGCGTGGACGCGCCCGTCCGGGGCTCTTCAGGGGCCTTCCCGATGGCCAGCATCTCCTCGATCGGCGTGATCCCGGCAATGGCCTCCTTCTGGAAGTTGAAGCTGTAGGCCACGGCGCCGATGAGCTTGCCGTCGATGTAGATGGGGCTGCCGCTCATGCCGCTGATGACGCCGGTCGACTCGAGCCCCCGGCCTTTGAGCCTGGCCAGGATGACGTTGCGCTTGGGCTGGACGTTCTCGAGCACGCCGAGGATCTCGGCCTCGAACTCTTCGATCGACTGGCCTTGGAAGACGCTCCGGCCCCGGCCCTTCATCCCGGGCTTGACCTGGGCCAGCGGCATCGTCAGCGTCACGGCCTCGGCGGCGAAGGCCGCCAGGAGAAGCAGGCCTGCGGCGAAGAGGACCCGGCGGGATATCGGTTTCACGGCCCCCCGGCCGGCGCGAAGGATTCTGGGCATCGGCTTTCTCCTCATTGACCGCCGCGTCCGATTCTCATAGAATCCGGGTCATGCGCGTCCTGGTCACCGGAGGAACGGGCTTCCTCGGGAGCCACCTCGTCGAAAGGCTGCTCGAAGAGCCCGGGACCGAGGTCTTCGCCCTCGTCCGGGACCCGGGCCGGCCGCGCTGGCTCGGGGGCGAACGCCGCGTCCGCCTCCTGGCCGGGGATCTCCGGAACGTCCCCGCCCTGCCCGACGGCCTTTCCACCGTCTATCACG
>Ga0316630_10000415_pt1 | contig 13248 bp, 14 predicted proteins | sample OWC_May_M1_C1_D6_FD_207658 | JGI IMG/M metagenome (GOLD analysis project Ga0316630, IMG submission 207658) | Wetland soil microbial communities from Old Woman Creek delta, Ohio, United States - OWC_May_M1_C1_D6_A | ecosystem: Environmental > Terrestrial > Soil > Wetlands | place: USA: Ohio...
CCGGGGCCCGGCTGCGCTGAACGGCGCCCGTGCCGTCCACCGTGGGGCCGAGCGCGCCGACCGCGATCCCCCGGGCCGCGCGCGCCTGCCGGATGCGGGCCTCGGCCTGCTTCAGGTCCAGGTTGGACCGGACGGCGCGTTCTTCGAGCGAGGTCAGGGTCGGGTCGTCGAAGACCGTCCACCATTGCGCCAGGTCGATGCCGGGCGGCACGGCCGCGGGGTCGGCGGTGGGCCCCGCCCAGCGGTCGGGAACCGCGGCCAGCGGCGGGTGGTAGTTCGGGCCGACCATACAGCCGTAACATAGGACCAGGCCAACACCGGCCGTCAGCCAGCAACCGGCTCGGTGACGCCACGTTAGAAGACGTGAACTCATCGCTGAAACCACGTTGAACTCCTTGGCGTAACCGTTGGAAGGCCAGCCGTTCTCGTTTTGCCGAAAGTCATCATTCGTAGCGAAGCGCGTCGATCGGGTCCAGCCGCGACGCCTTCCAGGCCGGGTAGAAACCGAAGATGATCCCGACGCCGGCCGAAACCAGGACCGCGGCGGCGATGGCCGCCGGCGAGGTCTCCACTGGCCAGCGCAGCAGCAGCTCTACGAGGCGCGACCCGCCGTGTCCCAGCAGGATCCCGACGCCGCCGCCCACCAGGCAGAGGACCACGGCCTCCACCAGGAACTGCCGCAGGATGTCCCGCCCCCGCGCGCCGACCGCCATGCGCAGCCCGATCTCGCGCGTGCGTTCGGTGACCGATACCAGCATGATGTTCATGATTCCGACCCCGCCCACGACGAGCGATATCATGGCCACGCACAGCAGCAGGTTCGTCATCAGGCGCGTGGTCGAGGTCAGGGTGTTGGTCATCTCGGTCATGTCGCGGATGGTGAAGTCGTCCGGCTCGCCGGGGCGGATGCGGTGGCGCTCGCGCAGCACCTCGGTGATCTGCTGAATGGCCGCCGGGATCTCCTCGGGGCTTCGGGCGGCCGCCAGAAGCTGATCGACATTGGCGACGCGCACAGGTAATGGGGTGTTTGCCGCCTGGAGCTCCGATGCCTTGGGGTAGAGCTCCGGCGCCTGGCCGGGGTAGAGCTTGTTCAGGGTGTTCACGGAGCTGGTGGTGCTGCCGGCGGCGCTCTGGTTGGTGTTGGCGAGGGTCGAGCCCGTCACCCGGTACTTGAGGGTGGTCCAGGGGGTGAGCAGGATGTCGTCCTGGTCGGAGCCCATCATGTTGGCGCCCTTGGCGGCGAGCACCCCCACCACGCGGAAGGATACGTTCTTTACACGGATTTCCTTGCCGACCGGGGATTCCCCCTGGAACAGTTCGCGGGCAAGGGTCTGGCCGATCAGGCAGACCTTGTTGGCGTTCAGGACGTCGCGGTCGGTGAAGGTGTCGCCGTCGGCCAGGCCGGCCCAGTCCCGGATATCCAGAAATTCCGGGGTGGTGCCGAGCATCTGCTGCGGCACCCAGTTGCGGTTGCCGTAAACCACCTGCGTGCGGGCGCGCACCACCGGCGCGACGTTGCGCACGGATGGGCTGTCGCGCAGGATGGCCTCGCCGTCCAAAGGCGTCAGCGTCGTCACCGAGCCGGAACCAAAGCTCACCCCGCCGCTGGCGGCGGTGCCGGGCAAAACCAGCAGGACGTTCGCCCCCATGGTGGCGATGGTCTTCTGGATCGCCGCCGAGGACCCGGTGCCGATCTCCATCATGGCGATGACCGCCCCGACGCCGATGACGATGCCGAGGGTCGTCAGCAGGGCCCGCATCGGATTGCGCCGCAGCGCCGTCATGGCCGTGCGCGCCGTGCGATAGATTTTCATGGGGCACCTCCACCCGGGGCCGGCCCTACCGCGGGTTCCGCGGGGGCGTCTTGCGTGCTCTCGAGGATCAGCCCGTCGTGAATGCGTATGATCTGCTGGGCGTGCCTGGCCACGTTCGCGTCGTGGGTGACGATGATGATGGTGATGCCGCCCTGCTCATTGAGCTCTTGGAACATGCGCAGCACATCGGCGCTGGTGTGCGAATCGAGGTTGCCGGTCGGCTCGTCGGCGAAAATCAGCGGGGGGTTGTTGACGAGCGCCCGGGCAATGGCGACCCGCTGCTGCTGGCCCCCGGACAGCTGCGATGGTTCGTGGTCCAGCCGGTCCGCCAGGCCGACCCGCTCCAGCACCATGCGGGCCTGCCTCCGGGCCTGGCGTTCGGAGAGGTGGCCGGCCGTGTAGGAGAGCGGCATGGCCACGTTGTCGAGTGCGCTGGTGCGCGGCAGCAGGTTGAAGTTCTGGAAAACGAAACCGAACTTGCGGTTGCGCACCATGGCACGCTGATCGGCCGAAAGCCCCGACACCTCTTCACCATCGAGCCAGTATTCGCCGGAGGTCGGCCGGTCCAGACAGCCGAGGATGTTCATCAGCGTGCTCTTGCCCGACCCGGACGCCCCCATCAAGGCGACCAACTCCCCGCGGGCGACCGTCAACGAGACCCCCTTGAGCACGGGAACGGAGATGTCCCCCAGCTGGTAGGTCTTGTAGATGTTGCGCAGCTCGATGAGTTCCATGGTCCTATCGGGGCCGACCGCCGCCGGCGGCCCCGCCGCCGCGCGTGAAAGTGGGCGTGAAGGGATTGCTGGTGTCGGTTTTGGCGCTGGTCTGTTGCTGGGCACCGGTCACCACCATCCGCCCCTCGGCCAACTGCTCCCCGGCCACCTCGGTCAGGGTGCCGTCGCTCAGCCCCACCCGTACCGCCAGGGGGCGCACACGGTCGCCTTCGGGCAGCCAGAGGTCTGCGCGCCCCGAAAGATCGTCGGCCGCCGCGGGCTTTCCATCGGCAGGTCGCTGGTCCTCCCTTGTTTTCTCTTTACCCTCGCCGGAACCGGGCAAGGCCTCACGAAACCCCGGCGCGACCTGTTCCGCCGTCGGCTTGAACCGCAGCGCCGCATTCGGCACGAGGAGCACGTTGCTGCGTCGATCCAGCTCGAATTGCACGTTGGCCGTCAGGTAGGGCAACAGGCGGCCGCTGGAGTTGTCGGTGACCACCTCCACCGTGTATGTGACGACGTTCTGGGTCATGGACGCATTCAACCGCACCTTGCCGACTTCGCCCCGAAAGGTCTCGCCGGGGAAGGCGTCCACGGTGAAGGTCACCGGCTGGCCGGGCCGGATCTTTCCGATGTCCGCCTCGTTCACCGCCACCCACACCTGCATGCGGCGGAGGTCCTTGGCGATCAGAAACAGGCTGGGGGCGTTCAGGCTGGCGACCACGGTCTGGCCGATGTTCACGCGGCGGTCGATGATGACGCCTTTTACCGGCGATGTGATCGTGCAGTAGCCCAAGTTGCGCTGGGCCCGCCGCAGAATGGCTTCGGACTGTGCCTGGCCGGCCCTCGCCTGCAGAATCGCCGCCTGGCCCACGGCGACGTTGGCCACCGCCGTGTCGTAGGCCGACCTGTAGGCGTCGAAGGAGGCTTCCGCCAGGGCCTCGGACGGGCCAAGCTTCCGGGCGCGCTGCCAGTCGCGTTCGGCCTGCTGGAGTTTGGCCCGCAGCTGGTTCAGGTCGGCTTCCGCCCGCTGCACGGACGCCCGGCCCGCCTGGACCTGGGCCTCGGCCTGGGCGGCTTCCGCCGCGTAGAGGGAGTCGTCGATCTTGGCGAGAACCGTGCCCGCATCCACCATCGACCCGTAGTCGACGGTTTTGCCGGAGGAATCCCTCCCGAAGGAAAGGATCTGGCCGGCGATCTGCGCGCCCACATCGATCACCTCCTCCGGCTCCACCGTGCCGGTGGCGCTGATCGACACCAGCAGGTCGCCGCGCTTCACCGGCGCGGTGCGAAAGGCGACGGTCTGCCCGTTGCCGCGCTGCAGGTACCAGGCGGCGGCGCCTGCGAGTGCTGCCAGCAGAACGATTCCCGTGACGATCTGTTTGACCCTTCGACTCATGCGTGCTCCCTACCCGCAGGGTTCAGCGGTTTCCGTTTCGACGGTTGGACATAGTCCATAAAAATAATACTTCTCTGGATAGTTGACAAACCAACAAGTGCCGGCGCGCGGGCGGCCGGCCATGGGTCCGCGCATAGGGTGCCGGGGTTCACGGTTCGACGGTCATGGCGAGCTGAACCCCGAACCCTGCCCTCCTCCTTTTCCTTCAACCATGAACCGTGAACCCTTGTCTCTGATTCGTCGAATCCATTCAGGTCAGCAGCCAGTCCACGCGGAACCCGCTGTTCGCCACCGACGCCACGTGGCCGTCGAAGAAAAACTGATCGACCGGCCAGACCCGGCCGGCGTAGTCAACCATCAGCCGCGAGCCGCTTTCCACTCGGGCGATCCGGCAGCGGGACAGGTCTCTGATCCCCTCGCCGCCGGTTTTCAGAACGGCCTCCTTGGCGGTCCAGTAGCGGAAGAACGCCCGCAGGCGGTCCCCATCGGCGGCCAATGCCCACTCCTCCTCGGAAGCCGTTTTGCGGAACAGCGCCGGCGAGCAGGGGCGCACCGGCTCCAGGTCGAGGCCGACCGCCGCCGGGGCGACCACTCCGCCGACATATTCCGGTTTGTGGGTCAAGGACCAGAAGTTCCCCTTGAAGGGCAGGGGGGCGCCGCGGGGATCTTTCTCGAGTGGGCCCAGTTCGACATCCATTCGCTCGGCGGACCGTCGCAGGGCCTCGCGGGCGTGGCGGCTGAGGAATTGGACCCGTCGTTTGGGGGGCAGGCTCCGGGCCTCCGGCGGGACCGGCAGGATCACCGGGTAGATGGTCGGGGTCATGGTCGCGTGGCTGGCTGACCCTCCCCCGACCCCTCCCGCAAGGGGAGGGGCGGGGTGGGCGGTGGATGCGCTCAATGTTCCGGCGGCTGGTCGCTTCCGGGTGCTCGCAAAATCATCCGGCAGTCGGCGGCCGTTGCGCCCTGGCCTTCGGCGTGGACCAGCAGGGGGTTGATGTCGAGCTCGATGATCTCCGGGTGGTTGATGGCCAGGTTGGACAGCCCCACCAGGCATTTTTCGATGGTCTCGATGTCGCCCTTGGGCCGGCCGCGGAAGCTCTGCAGCAGTTTGTAGCCCTTGATCTGCCGCACCATGCGCCGGGCCTCGTTGCGGCCGATGGGCGCCAGCCGGAAGGTGACGTCCTGGAACACCTCGACGAAAATGCCGCCGATGCCGAACATCAACAGCGGGCCGAACACCGGGTAGCGGTTCAGGCCCATGATGATCTCGGTTCCTGAAGACGCCATCTTCTGGACCAGCACGCCCTCGATGACCGCATCCGTCTTGTAGGCGCGGCCGCGGGAGACGATGGCGTCGAAGGCCTGTTTGGCCTCCTCCGGGCTTTGCAGCCCGACCATGACACCGCCGGCATCCGACTTGTGCAGGATCTGCTCGGAGACGACTTTCATCACCACCGGGAAGCCCATTTCGGATGCGATGGCGGCGGCCTCGTCGGCGCTTTTGGCCAGCTTCGTCGGCAGCACTTTGAAGCCGTAGGATTCTAGGATGCCTATGCCGTCGAGCTCGCCGAGGCGGGTCTTGCCGCGGGCGATGCAGTCCTTGATGATCTGGGCGGCGCGGTCCCGGTCGAACTTCAGGTGGTACTGGGCGAGGTGCTGGCGGTTCAGCCAGTTGCTGTATCGGTAGAGCGAGCCGAAGGCCTTGGCCGCGTTCTCCGGGAACTTGTAGACCGGGATGCCGCGGTCCTGAAGGTACCGGACCCCCGCGGACACGTCGATCACCCCCATGAAGCAGCACAGGATCGGTTTGAAGGACTTGCGCGCGATGCGGGCAATCGCCTCGGCCGTGCCGAGGACGTCGGTCATGGACTGCGGGGTCAGGATGACGAGCGCACCGTCCACGCCCTCGTCGCGGATGACGGCGCCGAGGGCGTTTTCGTAGCGGTCCATGGTGGCATCGCCGATGACGTCCACCGGGTTCTTGAGGTTGGCGGTGCTCGGCAGGTGGCTCGCCAGGGTTTCGATGGTCTCGTCCTTGAACTTGGCGAGCTCCAGGCCCGAGAACATGGTCATGTCGGTGGCGACGATGCCCGGCCCGCCCGCGTTGGTGACAATGGCCACGCGGTTGCCGGCCGGCACCTTGCGTCGCAGCTTGCCCAGCTCGCTCTCGTTCTTGTAGGCAAAGGCGGTGGCGAAGTCGAACAGCTCATCGATCGAGTCGACCCGGATGATGCCGGCCTGCTGGAAGATGGCGTTGTAGACGCCCTCGGTGCCGGAAAGCGACCCCGTGTGCGATGCGGCCGCCTGGGCGCCGGCGCTGGTGCGGCCGGACTTGATCACCAGGACCGGCTTCGGCCGGTAGTCGCCGCAGGTGATCTCCTTGACGGCTTCGATGAACTCCGGCCCCCGCCGCAGCTCCTCGATGTAGAGCAGGATCACTTCGGTGTCGTGGTCCTGGTGCAGGTAGCGCAGCAGGTCGAGCTCGTCGACGTCGGCCTTGTTGCCGATGGAGATGAACTTGGAGAACCCGAAGTTGCGGTCGGCGGCGAAATCGAGCACCGCCGTGCACAAGGCGCCGCTCTGGGAGATGAAGGAGATGTTGCCGGCCTTGGGCATGCGCGCGGAGAAGCTCGCGTTCAGCCGGACCGAGGGCAGCGGGTTGATGACCCCCAGGCAGTTGGGGCCGATCAGCCGCACCCCGGCTTCGCGGCAGGCGGAGACGATGCGGTCTTCGATCTCGCGGCCCTCGGGACCCACTTCCCGGAACCCGGCCGAGACGATGACGATGCCCTTGACCCCCTGGGCCACGGCATCCTGGATGGCCTGCAGCGCGGCCTTGGGTGGAAGAATCACGATGCCCAGGTCCACCGGGTCGGGCACCTCCTTGATCGAGGGGTAGGCCCGCACGCTGGAGATCGAGCGTGCGGTCGGGTTGACCGGGTAAAGTGTGCCGGTGAACCCGCCCTTCAGGATGTTGACGAAAATGTCGTGGCCGACCTTGCCCGGCGTGGTGGATGCGCCGATCACCGCCACCGACTTCGGCGACAAAATGGCATCCAGCGGTCCTATCAACGAATTGTTTTCCATGCCTCAGACTCCTCCTTTGCAAGCGTCCCATCGTTGGGGTTTTATTCGATTCCGCTTCCGGATTCCGTCAGCTCCGCCTTGATCCTCATCGCTTCCGTGTAGACCGCCTGGCGCGGCAGCCCGTGCGCGCGCGCCACTTCTTTCGCCACTTCCGCAACCCCCTTGGATGGTGATGACAACCCCCGTCGGATCTCTTCCCGGGCCTCCTCCCAGGAAGAGGGCCCCTCATCGGCTCTGCCTGCTATGAGAAGGGTGCATTCGCCTTTGATGTCGGCGCGGCGGTTCAAGTTCTCCAGGATCTCGCTGAGGCCGCCGCGAATGAATTCCTCGTATGGTTTGGTCATCTCCCGGGCCAGGACCGCCCGGCGGTCGCCGAAGACCGGGAGCATCTCCGCGATCAGCGCCGCGATCCGCTGCGGAGACTCGTATAGTATGACAGTTCGCGCTTCCGAGGCAAGTGCCTTGATATGACGGGAGCGTTTGCCGGCCTTCTTGGGCAGGAACCCCTCGAAGACGAAAGCGTTCGTGGGAAGCCCGGATGCCGACAGGGCGGCCGCGGCCGCCACCGGCCCCGGCACGGGGACCACCCGCAGCCCCGCGGCCGCGGCCGCGGCGACGATGCGGTAGCCCGGGTCGGAAATGCCCGGCGTGCCGGCCGTGGTGGCCACGGCGATCGAAGCGCCCTGCTGCAGGCGCCGCATGAGGTCAGGGGTCCGCGCGGCTTCGTTGTGCTCGTGGTAGGAAACGAGCGCCGTGGGGATCCCGTAGTGCCGCAGCAGCTGGCCGGTTTTGCGGGTGTCCTCGGCTGCGACGAGGTCCACCGTTTTCAGGACGGAGAGGGCCCGCAGCGTGATGTCCTCCAGGTGGCCGATGGGGGTGGCCACGACGTAGAGCGTCCCGGGGCTGCCGGGCCGGCTGCGGCTATCCGTAGAGGAGTTCGAAGGCATTCCGGATGATTTCCACCTCCGGCGGCTGCGCCGCGGAGTGAATGGCCACGACGTCGAAGCGGGCTTTGGCTTGGCTTTGCCCCGTCGTCTTCAGGTAGTAAAGGGCGACCATGGAGATTTTGCGCTGCTTGCGCGGGGTGACCGCCCCTTTCGGGTTGCCGAAGTGCAGGGACCGGCGCGCCTTGACCTCGACGAAGACGATGGCGTCGCCGTCCCGGGCGATGAGGTCGATCTCCCCCAGCGGCGTTCGGTAGTTGGTCTCGATGATTTTATACCCCTTCTTGCGCAGCAGACGGGCCGCGAGGGCCTCGCCGGCCTCACCGTACTGTTGGCGCGGGTGCGGCATGGGCAGCCCCCTCGGGCGCGGGCAGGTGCTCCCGGACGCCCCTGAAGGTGCGCCGGTGGATGGGCGAGCAGCCGAACGTGCGGATCGCTTCCCGGTGGTCCCGGGTCGGGTAGCCCTTGTGGCGGGCGAAACCGAAATAGGGGTAGTGCAGGTGATAGAGCTCCATCAACCGGTCGCGGGTGACCTTGGCGACGATCGAGGCGGCGGCGATCGTGATGCTCAGGGCGTCCCCTTTGGGGATGGCGTTCTGGGGCAGATCCAGCGGGATCGGGAACGTGCCGTCGATCAGGAGGTGGTCCGGCGGCGGGCTCAGGTTGGACACGGCGACCGCCATGGCCAGCAGCGACGCCTGCAGGATGTTGATGCGGTCGATTTCGAGGGCATCGACGATGCCGATCCCCACCGTCACGGCCTGGCGGTAGATGGTTCGGTAGAGCCGGTCGCGCCGGGCCGGGGTGAGTTTTTTGGAATCGGTCACGTGCGGGTCGGAGAAACCCGCCGGGAGCACCACCGCCGCGGCGACCACCGGCCCGGCCAGCGGCCCGCGGCCGGCCTCGTCAACCCCGGCGATGCGCCGGTATCCGCGGCGGGCGGCTTGATGTTCGTATGCCCACAAATCCATCTGGTATGGCGGGTCGTTCGCGGCGGCCGCTGCCGGCGCCAGTTTCTTCGGCAGCCGGCCGGGGTTCCTCGGCCGGTCAGGACAGGCGCTTCTCGCGGATACGGGCCGCCTTGCCTCGCAGGTTGCGCAGGTAGTAGAGTTTGCCGCGCCGCACCCGGCCCCGCGTGATGATCTCGACCCGGTCGATGGACGGTGAATGCATGGGGAAGATGCGCTCCACGCCGACGCCGTAGGAGACCTTGCGCACGGTGAAGCTGGCGCCCATGTTCCCCTCGCGCCGGCCGATCACCACTCCCTGGAAGGCCTGGATGCGTTCTTTTTCACCTTCTTTTATTTTCACGTGGACTTTGACGGTGTCGCCCGGAATGAAGTCGGGCAGGTCCATCCGCATCTGTTCGCGTTCGATCAACTCGAGCTTGTTCATCTCTCATCTCCTCCAGACCAATTTCGATGGCACCGAAATTGGGGATACTATTCCGAAACAATGCGTTTCGTCAACAAAAATAGTTGCTTCAGCGCCGCTTGCGGCCGGGCGCATCCGTCCGCCCGCCGATCAGCTCGCCCAGGTGCGCGTGCCAGCGCCGCAGGATCTCGGCTTCCTCCGCCGTCAGCGCCCGCTCCCGCAGGAGGTCCGGGCGGTGGACCAGCGTCCGCATGAGAGAGGATTCGAGCCGCCAGCGTTCGATGTCGCCGTGGTGGCCGCTCAGGAGCACCCCGGGCACTTCCACCCCCTCGAACACCGGCGGCCGGGTGTAGTGGGCATGCTCGAGGAGCCCGTCGGAAAAAGAGTCGCGCGCGGCCGAGTCCTCTCCACCCAAAACTCCGGGGATCAACCGGGTCACGGCGTCGATCACCGCCATGGCGGCGATCTCCCCCCCGGTCAGGACGTAGTCCCCGACGGACAGCTCATCCGAGATGAGGTCGTGGCAGAGGCGGTCGTCCACCCCTTCGTAGCGCCCGCAGACGAGAATGAGCCCTTCCAGCCCCGCGAGCTCCCGGGCCAATGCCTGGTTGAAGACGCGTCCCTGGGGGGTCATGAGGATCGTGCGGGCCCCGGGCGCCAGCTGTCGGGCGTGGCGGATGGAGGCGGCCAGGGGCCCGGGCTTCATCACCATGCCGCTGCCGCCGCCGTAGGGCCGGTCGTCGGTGACATGGTGCCGGTCGCCGGCGAAGTCCCGGATGTTGAGCGCCGCCGCCGAGATGGCCTGCTGCTCGATCGCCCGCCGGATCATGCCGTGCGACCACAGCCCGTCGAACATGTCCGGGAAAATCGTGAGCACCAGGATCCGCATGCCGCCGCTACTCCTGATCCAGGCCCTCGGGCAGATCGACCCGCACGCGGCGTGCCGCGAGGTCGACGGCCTTCACCACGGATTTGAGCGCCGGGATCAGGATCTCCTTGCCCGCGCCTTTGACCACGTACACGTCGTTGCTGCCGGTCTCTAAAATGGATTCGAGCCGCCCGAGAGAGCGGCCGTCTACGGAAACCACCTCGAGGCCGATGAGGTCGGCCCAGTAATACGTGCCTTCCGGGAGGGCCGGCAGCGTCGCCTTTTCGATGAACAGGTCGCAGCCGACCAACGCCTCCGCCTGGCTGCGATGGGTGACCCCCGCCAGGAACAGAACGGCCCCCCGCCCCTGGGGCCTGACCTCGCCGACTTCGTAAACCGCTTCTGCGCCGTCGGCGCTACGGGCCCGGACCGGGAGGCCGGCCGTGAACACGTCGAGGGACTCGGCATAGGATATCAGTTTCAGGCCGCCCCGCATCCCGTGGGCCCCCGCCAATCGTCCGATGAGAATGATGCGTTCGCCGGGCACCGCTTATTCGAGAATCTCCAGGACCGTGCGCTTTTTGAGCTTGGCCGACGCGGCGCCCAGGATGGTGCGCATGGCCCGGGCGTTGCGGCCCTCTTTGCCGATGACCTTGCCCAGGTCCTCCTTGGCGACCTTGAGTTCAAGCACAGTGGTCTGGTTCCCTTCCACCTCGGTGACCATGACCTGATCGGGATTGTCCACCAGGGCCTTCGCTAGGAGCGTGATCAGATCTTTCATGGTGTCGTCTCCTCAGTTGGCGGTTGAGAACGTCACATCGAGACCGGATAGACGCAAAGCGGATTCCCCCCTGTGATCGCATCGGCCATCGGGAGGTTCTAAAAAGGCATCGGTCCGTCAGCCCGGACGGTTATAGACTCAAAGGCCGGGGCGATAGTTTAAGGTTTAAAGTTTAACGATAGGACGCTGTCCATTCCGTTTTTAACTTTAAACTTTCAACTTTAAACCGGTTTCGCCATGAGCAAGGGCAAAATCCGCCACATGCCGATTCAAGGCCGGAGAAGCCGTTTTTAAGCAGCCGGTTGGGCCTTTTTACCGATAACGCCCTCTTTTTTCAAAAGGCTTCTGACGGTATCGGTGGGAGTGGCGCCCTTGCTCAGCCAGTACTGCACCCGCTCCGGCTTGAACGTGACCTTGACGGGGTCGGCCTTGGGGTCGTAGGTGCCGACGTTTTCCAGGAACCGGCCGTCACGCTTGTTGTCGCTGTCGGTGACCACGATCCGGTAGTAGGGTTTCTTGGTGGCGCCGTGGCGCGCGAGTCTGATCTTTACGGCCATGTCTCGATCTCTCCTTCAGAACGGCAGCATCCCGCGACGGGCGCCGCCTTGGTTGAACTTTTTGAGCATTTTCAACATCTGGGCGTAGTTTTTCAAAAGGCTGTTGACGTCCTGGATGCGCGTTCCGCTGCCCTGCGCGATCCGGCGCCGGCGGCTGCCGTTGATGATGCCGTGCTGCCGCCGCTCCCGGGGCGTCATGGAGTTGATGATCGCCTCGATCCTGACGAACTCCCGGTCGTCGACCTCCAGGTCCTTGAGGTGCTTGATCTTGCCCATCCCGGGGATCATCTTCAGGATATCGGACAACGAGCCCATTTTTCGCACCTGGGTGAGCTGGTCCCGGAAGTCATCCAGGGTGAACTGGCTCTTGCGCAGTTTTTTCTGGATCTCGGCGGCCTGCTTCTGGTCGACGGCCTCCTGCGCCTTTTCGATCAGACCGAGCACGTCCCCCATGCCGAGGATGCTCGAGGCCATGCGGTCGGGATGAAACGGCTCGAGGGCGCTCAGCTTTTCGCCGACGCCGATGAACTTGATCGGTTTGCCGGTGATCGCCCGGATGGACAGGGCCGCGCCGCCGCGGGCATCGCCGTCCATCTTGGACAGGATGACGCCGCTGATGTCCAGTTGGTCGTTGAAGGACTTGGCGATGTTGACCGCGTCCTGCCCGGTCATCGCATCGGCCACCAGCAGGATGTCCGATGGCCGAAGGGCCGTCTTGATCCGGCCGAGCTCGGCCATGAGCTCCTCGTCGATGTGCAGGCGGCCGGCCGTGTCGAGGATCAGCGTGTCGCAGCCCTGCTTAAATGCCCCGGCCTTGGCCTCCAGGCAGATCTGCACCGGGTCCTGGTCCGTCGTGGACGGGAACACCGGCACCGCCAGCTGGTTGGCGATCGTCCGGAGCTGGTCGATGGCCGCCGGGCGGTAGACGTCGGCCGGGACCAGAAACGGCCGCCGCCCGGCCTTGCGCAGCTGGGCCGCGAGTTTTCCGGCCGTGGTGGTCTTGCCGGAGCCCTGCAGCCCCACCAGCATCACGGCGGCCGGCGGCGGTCCCGCCAGGTTCAGCGCCTCGTGGCGCGTGCCCATCAGCTCGGTCAGCTTCTCGTTGACGATCTTGACGACCTGCTGGCCGGGGGTGAGGCTGGCCAGCACCTCCTGGCCCAGAGCGCGGGTGCGCACCTCTTCGATGAAGCTTTTGACCACGCGGTAGTGGACGTCGGCTTCGAGCAGGGCCAAGCGGACTTCCTTGAGGCCCTCCTCGATGTTCGCCTCGTTCAGCTTGCCGTGCCCTCGCAGCTTCTTGAAGACGGATTCGAGCTTGTCGCTGAGATTTTCGAACATGGTAACTCTGCCGTTGATTTACAAATTCTTGAAATTACAATTGCATCGGTGCTATGTCAAGCCAAAAACGGGGGTTCGAGGCTTCGAGGGGCCAAGGGGTCGAGTGAGAAACAAGCGGCATCCGCCTCGCCTTCGGCTCCCCTTGTAGCACATCCCGGGGTGTTTCGTAAACATGCCACCGGGACGAGGCATTGTATTGCTCCGGCAAGTAAATAGGTCGAACTTCCTCATGTCACGCAGAGGCGGATCGGGGTGCCCGCCGCAGCGCGCCGCAACCGATGTTTCAGGCGACGCTGCCACGCCCCCCAGCCGTCTCGTGGAACCGGTGGCAGGCAGCGACGGCCGGCGGCTCCGTGAGAGTCAGTCCTCCGGG